>APMI01000376.1_pt1 | contig 329644 bp, 302 predicted proteins | sample 667938 | NCBI WGS metagenome assembly APMI01 (sample SAMN01084076, study PRJNA167559) | wastewater metagenome | biome: Wastewater | place: Denmark: Ejby Moelle, Odense | collected 2011-11-28
TCTTCCGATCTTGGGCGCGGCGGTGCTGCTCCTGCCCGCCGGTGCGGGCGGGCGTGTGGCGGGTGTCGCACTGATGCTGCCGGCCTTGTGGTGGCCGGTGGCAAAACCCGAGGCGGGTGAAGCCTGGATCGACGTGCTCGATGTCGGTCAGGGATTGGCCGTGGTCGTGCGTAGCCATGACCACGCGCTCCTCTACGATACCGGCCCGCTGTACAGCGCCGAGTCGGATGCCGGGCAGCGCGTTATCGTGCCCTATCTGCGTGCGCTGGGTATCGATCGCCTCGATGCGTTGGTGTTGACGCACCGCGACGCCGATCATTCCGGCGGCCTCGCATCGGTACGCGCCGCGCTGCCGGTGGATCGCCTGCTGTCGTCCTTGCCCGAATTGCGCGGTGAAGCTTGTCTGGCCGGGCAGGCTTGGGTGTGGGAGGGCGTGCGGTTCTCGATGTGGCATCCGGTCGAAGCCGCTTACCGGGCGGGCGGCAAGGCCAACCATGTCTCCTGTGTGCTCAAGGTTGAGGCCGGCGGCCATGCCATGCTGCTGACTTCCGATATCGAGGCGCGGGACGAGGCGGCCATGCTGGCGCGCGACGCAGGCGGTCTGGCGGCAGACATCGTGCTGGTGCCCCACCATGGCAGCCGCACATCTTCCACCGCGCCTTTTCTGGCCGCGGTCGGCGCGCGCGAGGCGGTGATTCCGGTCGGTTACCGGAATCGTTTCGGGCACCCCAAGGACGATGTGGTGGCACGGTATGCCACGTATTCGCAACGCATCTGGCGTACGGACCGCGATGGCGCCGTGCGGGTGAAACTGGGCGAACGTGGCGTCGAGACGCGTGCCTGGCGGGCGGAGAATCGCCGGTACTGGTCGGCTAACTGAAGCGAGAGGCGCGCGGCGCGGGCGGGCAGGGGTGGGCCGTCGGCGCCGGATGGCGGCTGAGCGGGTCTTGCCGGTAATAGCGGCTGAGCAGGCGATACAGTTCAGGGTATTCCGCCGTCACCACATCCGGCGCATCGAAGAAGCATTCACTCAGCACTGCAAAAAATTCAGCCGGGTGCTCGGCTGCGTAGGGGTCGATCCAGGTCTCTTCGCCGTTGTCGATCCGGGTGCAGAAATGGTCGTAGGCGGCGAACAGGGTAGTCTCCCATTCTGTTCGCGTGATGCCGGAATGCAGCGCCGGCACGCCGTCGGTCTCGCCGTCCAGCATGTCGAGCTTGTGCGTGAATTCGTGGATGACCACGTTGTAGCCCTCGCCGGCCATCTTCACGTCGCGCCACGACACCAGCAGGGGACCGCCCTGCCAGGATTCGCCCGCGATCACGTCATCGTATTCATGAACGATGCCGTGATCGTCCATGGTCTGGCGCGGCACCACGAATTCGTCGGGGTAGACCACGATCCCCACCCAGCCCGCGTAGCTGGAGAGCCCCAGTTCGAGCACCGGCAGGCAGCCCTGGGCGGCGATGGCGACGCACATCGCGTCGGTCAGCACCAAGCCACCGGCGGTCGAAAATTCCTTTTCGGCGAGAAAACGTTCCGCCAACGTCCGCAGGCGACCTTGCTCTGACGTATTCAGTGCCGCCAGAAACGGTGTCGAAGCAAGGGTCTGCTGCCACAAAGCCTCGGGAATTTGCGCAGGGGGCCGCGGGCGTAGCCAGCCGAAAAGTTTGCCCAACATGTCAGAATTTCTTCATCGTCAGCACGATGCCGGTGAAAATCAGCGCAATGCCGAGATAGTGAAACCAGCCGGGGATCTCGCCCAGAAACAGCGCCGCGAGCAGCGTGCCGAAGACGGGCATCAGATGAATGAACAGACTGGCCTTGGCCGGTCCGATTTCGGCAACACCCCGGTTGTAGAAGACGTAGCCGACAAAGCTGGGCAGAACGCCGACATAGGCGAGTGCCAGCCAGGCGGTGGGTGTGGGATGCAGGAAGCGGCCCTGGGCCATCTCCCACAGCCAGAAGGGCGCGAGCGCAACCAGGCCGACGGCGATAAACGCGGCGAGCAGTACCAGCGGATGCACGCCGGCTGGCCGGCGGCCCAAGCCTACGGTATAGACCGCCCAAACGAGCACGGCCAGCAGCAGCCACAAGTCGCCGACATTGAGATCGAGCGCCAGCAGCGCCGCCGGTTCGCCCCGTCCGACGATGGTCAGCGCGCCGATCAGCGAGATCAGCACGCCCATCGCTTCGCGCGGCTTCAGGCGTTTGCCGAAAAAGGCCCAGGCGATGGCAATGGTGACCACCGGGATGAACGAATTGAGCAGCACCGCGTTGGTGGCGCTGGTGGTTTGCAGGCCGATGTAGGCCAGCGTGTTATAGCCGCCGACACCGAGCAGGCCGAGCAGCGAGACGCTGCGCCAATGCGTTCTGACGAGCGGCCAGTCGCGGCGAACGTATGGCCATGCGAAGGGCAGTACGCAGGCAAAGGCGATCAGCCAGCGCCCGAAGGCCAGCGCCAGCGGCGGCACGTCGGCGCGAACGCCGCGCCCGACCACCATGTTGCCGGACCAGAACAAGGCGGTCAGGGTGAGCAGCAGATAGGGGTTGGCAAATCGGCGCGACCACTGCGCGGTGCGTTCGCCGCTATCGCTTATGGCGTCACGCATGTCGCCTCGTCGGAAAGGGTGTCGTAGATCAGTAGCCCGGTTTGCCGGTCGTCCAGTTGCGCCAGCAGATTACCTTGCGGCGACCAGACTGCCGAGCGCCCGGCGCAGGCATAGCCGCCGGACTCGCCGACACAATTAGCGAGCAGCACCGCCATGCGGTGGCGGCGGGCGGTGGCGCTCAGCGCCTGCTCTGCGGCATCGACCCCGCTGGCGGTCTTGACCGCGCCAACCAGATAGGCGCGCGCGCCGTGTTCGGCGGCGAAAGCCGCGTGACTGGGCACCGAGAGTTCGTAGCAAATGGCCAGGGCTACGTCGTTGTCCGAGCCGATCAGCGCTAGCGGTGCTTGGCCCGTGACGAAATAGGGCAATTCGTCCGCGTGCAGATGGAACTTGGAGTAGGTCAGCCGTGATTGTTGCGGGCGAAAGACCACCAGGCTGATGTGCACGCCATGCTCTGAGCGTGTTGGCACGCCGATGGCGATGTTCATTCCGTATTCGTCGGCGCGGTGTTGAAAAACCGCGAAACGGGGGTCGTCGGCCGTGGTGGCGAGTGCCGCTGCTAGTTCGGGCTCGTAGCCGCTGACCGAGAGTTCGGGGAAAAGCACTATGTCGGCGACATGGGTCTTTGCCAGATCGATGAGATCGAGATGCGACGCGATGTTGGCGGCGAAATCACCCTTCGCCAATGGGGTCTGGATGGCGCACAGTTTCATGCAAATTCTCCTGAAAATACGGTCAGGCAAGCGCTGCGGCGACCTGGGCGTAGTCGTAACAGGTAATTTCGTACGGGTTGCCGTCCGGATCGCTGAAGTAGATCGACCAGGCGAGGTCGTGATCGACGACCTCGAGCGCTTGCCCGAGCACGCTTTCCAGATGCGCTCGCCAGGCCATAAACGCGCTCGCGCCGGCCGCCAGCGCGATGGTGGAGCGGCATTTCTCCACCGGCTTTTCAAAGAGGGCGAGGTGGACCGCGCCGCTGCGGTCTTCCAGCGTCAGCGGCCCGCCGTCGGCCGCCCAGTGCGCCAGCGCGGGGGCGACGGTGAAGCCCAGCACGTCGCGATACCAGCGCCCGGCGGCAGCTCGGTCGGACACGAACACATGGATGTGATCCACGCGCAACACGGCGGGGGGCATGGCAATTCCTCGAGTGGGACGGACGCTGCCGATTATGCCGCAAGCGGCGCAGACTTTATAATTGCGCCATGGTCTCCGTTGCCAACTCCGTCGCCGGTCACGACGACATCGAACAAAGCCACCGCCTCCTCGCCGACGGATTGAGCGCCGAGGATGCCGCGCGCCTGCGCCAGGCGATTGATTATGTGTGCGAAATCTACGCGGATCGTCTGCTCGGCTCGGGTGAGGCGACCTGGGCGCACGGTCTGGGCATGGCGGCAATCATCGCCGGACTCAAACTCGATGCCGATGCCCGTATCGCCGCATTGCTGTTCTCGCTGCCCGCCTGCAAGGAGAACGCCATCGAATTGATCGAGGCGCGCTTTGGCAAGGCGGTCGCGCATCTGGTCAACGGCATTTCACGTCTGAACCGCTTGCGCCCCATCACGCATGGCTATGTTGCCGACGCCGAGCATAACCCGCAGGAAATGCGCGCCCAGATCGAGGTGCTCAGGAAGATGCTGCTGGCGATGGTCGAAGACATCCGTGTGGTGCTTCTGCGCCTGGCCTCGCGCACGCAAACCTTGCGCTTCTACGCGGCGCACGCCGATGATCTGCGCGTGCAGGTGGCGCGCGAGACGCTGGAACTCTACTCGCCGCTTGCCAACCGGTTGGGTGTGTGGGAACTGAAATGGGAGCTGGAAGACCTCTCCTTCCGCTTTTTGCATCCCGATATCTACAAAAGCATCGCCAAACAGCTCGATGAGAAGCGCACCGAGCGTGAGCAGTTCATCAGCGACGCCATCGCCCGCGTCCGCCACGAGGTCGAGGCGGCGGGCATCGCGAGCGCGGAAATCTACGGCCGCCCGAAGCACATTTACAGCATCTGGAACAAGATGCGCAAAAAGGGCGTCGATTTCTCGGAAGTCTATGACGTGCGCGCCCTGCGCGTCATCGTCGATGAAATCAAGGATTGCTACACGGTGCTCGGCATCGTGCACAACCTGTGGACGCCGATTCCCAAGGAATTCGACGATTACATCTCCAACCCCAAAGGCAATCATTACCGTTCGCTGCACACGGCGGTGCATTGCCCCGACGGCCGTTCGCTGGAGGTGCAGATCCGCACCCGCGAAATGCATCGTCACGCCGAACTGGGCATCGCCGCGCACTGGCGCTACAAGGAAGGCACCAAGAAAAGCGGCGAAGACAACTACGACGAGAAGATCGCCTGGCTGCGCCAACTGCTGTCGTGGAAGGACGAAGTCTCGGACAGTTCCGACTGGGTCAAGCACTACAAACAGGCGGCGCTGGATGAAACCCTTTACCTGCTGACGCCGGCCGGCAAGGTGGTCGACCTGCCCGCCGGTTCGACGCCGGTCGACTTCGCTTATCGCGTGCATACCGACCTCGGCCACCGCTGCCGGGGCGCCAAGGTCAACGGCGTGCTGGTGCCGTTGAACACGCCGCTGCATACCGGCGAGCGCATCGAGATCATTACCGCCAAGGAAGGCGGCCCCTCGCGCGACTGGCTGAATCCGGGCCTCAACTACATCCATACCAAGAGCGCGCGGCTGAAGGTGCGCCACTGGTTCACCAACATGGCGCTGGATCAGACGGTAGCCGATGGACGGGCAGTGGTCGCCAAGGAACTGCAACGCCTCGGGCAGACCGGGGCGAATATCGAAGAACTGGCCAAGAAGCTCGGCTACGCCAAGTCTGACGATCTCTTCATTGCCGCCGCGCGCGGTGAATACAGCCAGCGGCAGTTCCAGGCCGTCGCCAAGGGCGGCGACCTGCTGGCGGAGACGCAGGGGCCCGACGAAGTGCCGGTGCGCCAGAGCGCCCGTCATGACGACCACCAGGGCATTCTGATCGTCGGCGTCGACCGCCTGCTGACGCAGTTGGCCCAATGCTGCAAACCGGCGCCGCCGGACGTGATCGAAGGTTTCGTCACGCGCGGCAAGGGTGTTTCGATCCACCGTGCCGATTGCTCCAACTTCATCCACATGGCGGCGCTGCATCCAGAGCGCGTCATTCAGACCGATTGGGGCGGCGCGGCAACCAGCGGCGGCGTGTTTCCGGTCGACATCGTGGTTGACGCGCATGACCGTCAGGGCTTGCTGCGCGACATCTCCGAAATCTTCGCCAGAGAAAAGCTCAATGTCATCGGCGTAAATACCCAGTCCAAACAGGGCAAGGCGCACATGAGCTTTACCGTCGAAATCGGCGGGCTGGCCCAGCTACAGAAGACGCTGGGCATCATCCACGACGTGAAGGGTGTGGTGGGCGTCCGGCGAGGGTAAGCGGGCAAGGGGAGGCGCTTATCGTTCGTTGCACCGCCCCAGCGCGTATCACCAGAACTGCCACCACCATTTCTTTTTCTTCATGGTCTCTTTCACTTCCTGACTCCAGGCTGCGTAGGGTTGCAGGCTGGATTTCTGGAAGTGCTGGCCAAAGCGTTTGTCGCTTTCATTGATATGCTGCGTCAGCCAGGTTTTCAGAAAATGCAGCAGCTCGAAGGTAATGGTCGTGCCATCGTGGTCCAGCTTGTGCTGTAGCGCCACCACTTCCTTGATCAGTTCTTCGTGCTGCGCCTTGTGAATTTCGAAGCCCGGATAGTGGCAAACGCGCATCAGGCTTTCTTCGAGCAGAAAATGCGTGCGGGTGTATTCGGCCAGGCGGTCGAGAATCTCGCGTGAAGTCGCTTTGCCGTGGTGCTCGCGGATCGCAGTGTGCAGTTCGTTAAGCAGTTGCACCAGTACGCGGTGCTGTTCGTCCACTTCCTGAATCCCGACGCTGAAATCGTCTGACCAGGCAATCAATTCGGCTGCCATGTCGTCTCCTGTTGTCTCTTTATGGGTGGGTGGTCGTATGCCACCATCTGTGCGCAGTGCTGACTCTATCTCCATGATAGGTTGCATTCCCCAAATTGGGAATGTGCGCTACTTAACATTGGGCGTCGCCTCTTTCTTGACCGGTACCGACCGCGTTGGCGCCGCTTTGGTCGGGAGCGGCGGCGGAAAGCCGACAAACACCAAGAGGATGAGGATGGGGAGCAGCAGCAGAACGAGGGCCGCTCCCAGTTCAGATCGATTCGCGTCGCATCCATATGTGGCTGGACGGGCGATTTGAAGCGCCTCCTCGCGGATGTGCAGCGGAGCGAAGATCAAGGCCGGCTGTTCAAGCCAGGTGGCGCTCGTGCATTTCCAGCGCCAGCAACAGGCTCGCGCGATGCTCGTGCGCCACTGCCTGCCAGGGTAGCCCGGAAAGCGCGCCCTCCAGAGCCCAAAGCAAATTCAGGCTGGCGGCCGAGCATGCCCGCTTGACGCGACTGAAGGCGGCGACCGCCCCCATTTGGCGCAATTCCTCGGGCGTGGCGATCCCTGCCGCCAGCAGCATTTGCTGCGACTTGGGGCCGAGATTGGGCAGGTGAGCCAGGGGGTCGCTCATGGAGTCGCCTCGAATCGTGATCGAGCTTGTTACTCGTTGACGTTGTCAGGCCACACCAGCGCCTGTGCTGCGATCACCGATGTGCCGTTGAAGGTGAGCGCGGGCGAACCGTGCAAACGATATCCCAACGCCAGCGCTTCGGAAACCCGGTGGCAGAAGGTGGCATCGTCCGGCCCGGTTAGCAGGCGGTAGATCGGCAGTCCGTTGGGAGGTAGGGGATGCATGCTGAGTATTTCGGCGCAATGATAGGAATGAGACCGGCCAAGCATTACTTTGTTCGCTGTTTTCGTTCCCTCTTGCGCCAGTACTGAAACTCATCTTCGTGGATTTCGATATCGAGATCCGTCACGCGTGCGTGCAGGCGCTCCTGCGCATCGGCCACCGCTTTGTTGTAGACGAGCGGCCCGATTTCTTCCAGAAAGAAAGAGAGCAGTCCAGCGGCAGCAATGTTGCCGATGGGTTCGTCCATGTTTTCACTGAAATAGCGCTCAATGGAGGCAATGGCCTCCTTCTGCGCTTCTCTTGAAATCTCGATACTCATGCGGTTGCCTCGCTTTTCGGATTTTGGGAGCAGATGATGAATGCGGTCTATGTCGTTGCTGTGCGCTGCGCGCTGCAACGAAAGCGTGCCAGCTCGCCTGCCAGGCGTTGAAGATGGCTCATGCACAGGGCGGGTGCGAAGTTGGCCGAGCGCGGGTTCATGAACCCATGGGCTGTGCCGGTCTCGACAGAGGTGCGCACATTGGCTCGGGTAATCGCTCGCGCGAGTTGCACCGGCGAGAACGACGCCTCGTGTTCAGCGAAGATCGCGGAGATATCGATCCGCGACACGAGCGAAGAATAGTCACGGATTCTCGACCCGTAAAAAAGTGTCGCCTTGCTCTCGGGATTGCAATCGTCACGCGAGGAATAGAGCCACGCAGCGCTGGCCCCCACGCTAAACCCGATGATGTATGCCGGCGCCCGGTTTGCAGCGACTGAAATCTTGTCTGCATATGCTTCAAGGCCGCTCTGTGACAAAAAGGTCGAGACCGCCTGATGCTCATCTTCGATCGGGCTGGTTTCGGTCTCCCAGGGCGACAGAAAAATTGCGCCGCTTGCCACCGGTTCCATCATGGCGCGCAGTTCGGCAGAGATGCCGTGAATGTCAGTGGCGACGATGATGTTCATGGTCCGGCCTTTATCTGTACAGCGGCAAAGCCCGCTTTGTTAAAGGCTGCTGCCCGCGGGTGAAAAATCGAGCTCCTCGGTCATCGCGGTGCCATTGCGGCGACCGGGGTAACTCAGCCATTTCATCGCAATGTTGAGATCCATGACCATGCCGGAGGCTTCCAGCCTGCCGCCCTCGCCGAGTTCGATGGTCTCGGTCGTGTGGGCATCTTTTACCAGCGTCAGGTCATAGCCGCGTTCGAGCGCGGCATAGGCGGTGGCGCGAATGCACCAGTTGGTTTGCGCGCCCGCAAGCACAATGTGCGCGACACCCTGTTCGGCGAGGCAGTCCTCCAGCCCCGTTTCCTCGAATGCGGAAGGGAAACGCTTGTCGATCCGCTGTTCGCCGGCGGCGGTCACGAGTTCAGGAACGAGTTGCCAGGCCGGAGAACCGCGCGGCAAATCGTCGGCCTCATGTTGAATCCAGATGACCGGCACACCCTCTCCCCGCGCCCGTTCAACAAGCCGGACGATATTGCCGATGACATTCGAAGCGTTCCAGGCATTCGCCATGACGCTCACTTGAACATCGACAATCAAGACTACGGACCGGGAGCCGGGGCGGATTTTGCTCATAGTGGGTTGGTGGGGTTGGGCAACAACGCGATGGTAGCGCAGAGTTCACCGCTGCGTGTCCGGTTCGGCGCCAAATCAGGCCTCAGCTTGGGCGACGCCACGCGGTTGCGAGAGCCCAGAGAGGGCCGAACAGAAACCAGAAGAACACGCAACCGAAAGCGTACTTCTGCCATTCGAGCAGTGCGATCGTTTGTGACTCACCTACGAGCGATCTGAGTACTTCGACAAGGCCGACCGTGAGCAGGCAGGCTGCAATGCAGCGCACCCAAAGGACGAGGTCGTATTGAACAGCTGCCCACCCCAGGGTTGGCGCCTTAGGCAGGGGCGGACCGCCCGCAAAGCGGTGGGCAAAGTGGGCGTCAGCCCATCTCACGGCAATGTGCCCGAAGGCCACCGTGAACCCGACGTATGCCGCAGCCAAGCCATGCGCAAAAGTCGCCACGGCGCCGCGGCGCAGGTCCAGAACCGTGAAGCCGAGAAGGGCGAGGTCGATCAGTGGCAGACTAAGGAGCAGCCACTTGCTGAGCGAACTCTTTTTGGCAACGTAGCGGGTGGCCAGGGCCGCCAGCAGAACCAGCCAGAAACCAATTTCGCACCCGACGATTGCTGCGTATAGGACGATGTCTTGTGAGGTCATGCGATGCGCGCGGTTACTGATGGCTAGCGTTTGACATGCGAGGTGATGCCTGGCTTGCCGGGTGATGCTCTCTCTATGGAAGGGAGTGGCGTCAGCTCTTTTCGCATAAGCGCATTGGGGATTGGGACACCTCGAATAACCGGCAATCGCTGCTCGACGATGACAAAGTCGAATTTCTCGAAGAATGGCTGCGCCGTGCGACTGACATCGGATGTGAGCGCTGGAATATCTTGCTCACGAGCGACTATGTGAATGTGCGCCATAAGCATGCTGCCCACGCCTCGCCTTGCGTATGCGGCAGCTACAAAGAAATGATCAATGTAGCCAGAAGGCTGAACATCCGCGTAGGCCGCGATTTCGTCCGAGGCTTCAACTACAAAGGGCTGAATGTCTTGCATTCGCTTGCCCCAGATATTTCGATCCAGGTCTTGCGGCGCCCATGCTTGAATCTGTTCTGGTGTGTAGTTCGTGCTGGCAAGCCCATGAACGGCAGAATGAAAGACTGCAAACAAGGCCGGCTCATCTCCGGGGCGAAAAGGGCGTATCTGCATCGAATTGCTGGCGCCTAATGTCGTGAGGGACCGCCCACAAGCGCTGCTTGTGGGCGGTCCCTCACGACGGAATTGTTGGGTGGCTCAGAACTCATATGTGATGGTGTTGTTGGATTCTGAAATCATCTTGTTCGCGAAAAGAATGTCAATGATCCGATCGACGTCGCTTTGAGCAATGTTCTTTTGGAACATTGAAGAAATATGCTGCGACAGAGTTGCCCGTTTACGCGGACGTGATTTCTTTTCGGATTTGCTCAGAAGATCAAAGACCCGCTTGTAATTTGGTTCTTCTGCCGTTGCGGTCTTCGGTTCAAGCTCAAGCAAGCTGTTGATGCGTTTGCACTTCAGACCATTTTTGCTTAGATGTCGAAGAAGCGGATCGAAGCCTTTATCTTTGGACAGGACAATGCAATGAAGACTTGGAGACTTTTCAATCACGCGCCCAAGCTGGCATGCGATATAGAAATCTAGAGCATTGCTACCGTTTCCATCAACGCGTTGCCACTCGACTCTATCTCCAAGTTTCTGTGCGCTTGCGACAAGATCAATTGGAACGCTCTTTTGGCCTGAACCAACAAAGATGACAACGTGGAAGTTCTCTTCGAGACGACTGAGATCAACCTGCTGAACATTCTCAAAATCGACAAGCAATAGTTTGTGGCTCAACTCGACCTCGCTGCAAGAATTAAGACGCCCAACGTAAAGCTAACCGGCGGTGCACGGATTTATCGCGCAGCGTCCAGCGGCCGAAGGGAGTGGCCTTGACCGCGATGTTGGGCGCCATTGGTTGGATGCCTGCGACTTCAGCACTGTGCGGAGTGACAGGCCACACAGAGCTTGTTGCCATCAGGGTCTCGAAAGTACGCGCCGTAGTAGTTTTCGTGGTACTCGGGCCTTAAGCCTGGCGGCCCTTCGGATGTGCCGCCGTTAGCAAGAGCAATGTTGAATGCTTGGTCTACAGTGGTTCTACTCTCCGCGAGAAACGCCACCATGCTGCCATTGCCTGGCGCTGGTGCGAGCTGATTGAAAGGCTTGCCAATAATGAACAGCGGCCTTGGGCCTGGACTAGATTGCCATCCTGCCCAAGGGCGACCTCTTTCGCAAAAGCGAGCCTCAATGCCAAGTGTTGCCATCAACGGCTCGTAGAACGAAAGCGCACGCTCAAAGTCACTGACACCGACGCAGATATGTGAGAACACAAATTCCTCAAAGAAAGATCAGATTATGCCCAACGCCTGACTTCAGCGGCTGCCGTAGGCAGTCCGCTGGAAGGAAATGTTAGGTTTATCCATGCTGCAGACCAGCCAAACCCGCGACGGAATTTAAGACCTCTTCCGATGCCTGAATCAGCGACACGTACTTGTCTTGGCCTAGGTATGTGCATTCATGAGCAATCAAGTTCCGATAGTTCACAGCGTGCTTGAAGAGGGGCCAAGTATCTGCACCGAAATAAATATTTGGATCATCGTGACCGCTCCGCTTCAGGTATTCGGCAACAAGATGGTGCCCTTCCTTTGACTTGAACTTCGTATACCTCTTGCCAACCTCAGCGGCCGGTGCGTTCGGGAAATGAACGAGAAGAGCGCGCGACAAAGCTTCAACAGCAGACACGACGCTTACCAAGCGAACGGGGCCAATTTCCGTGTTTCCAAGCCGACGCTGAATGATGTTCCACCTGCTCTGCGGATTTGATCCGACGTACGCGTCCCTAAGGCGACGCAGCTCTTCGACATAGTCGATGGTCGGGTTGTAAGTGGCCATGCTCGATAAACCTAACGTAATGTAGACGTCAAAAGTGACGGATACACCGGGCGCGTGACGTGTACGGTGGAATGCTCGTCAGTTTGAAAACAGCTTGTGTTCTTGCTCATGGTTGATATACGGGTTTTATGAACAGACATATTGCAAACGGCAAACGCGCCAAACAGACATCTCCCTCGGTTGGGCTGCTTGAACGTGCACGGGAGGTGCTGCGTTACAAGCGCTAAAGCATAAGAACAGAGCAGACGTATGTCCAGTGGATAGTCGGGTTTCGGCCGTCTTCCAGCGAAAAAGCGACTCTTGCACCCGGTTTGCCGTGGCTCGCGTCTACTTCTGTCGCTTGCCGGCCAGAGCCTGCCTGATCGCATCCACCACTGCGGCTGGCGCTTGTGTTTGGAGGTAATGCGTGGCCTCGCGCAGGGTTGCGGTTTGCGGGGCGGTGTAGCGGGTTTTCCAATCTTCTCGCAGACGGAGCAGCATGGTTTCGAAACTGCCCAGCTCCTCGGGTCGGCGGCGGCCGCTGAAGAGCAGCGTCGCCGGTGTGTTGAGCGGAGTAGCGTCCGGCGGGCAGGTGTACTGGTCGTCGAATTCGCGCCGCATCGCTGCGCTGAACGCCGTCAGGCGCAGGCCGCGTACGATGGTTGCCTGTGCCGGGGCGTCGGCTTGCAGGCGTTCCCAGTGGCGCGGGTGGGTCGGGTCGAGCAGGACGAGGGCGGCGACTTCGTCCGGGTATTGGCGGGCGAAAACGTCCTGATACAGTCCGCCCAGCGAGTGGCCGACCAGTATGTACGGCGGCGGGATGTTGGCACGTTGGAGCAGGGTATGCAGTTCGGTCGCAATGGCGCAGGGCGAGCGCGCACCCTCGGTGCCGTCGCTATCGCCATAGCCGGGGCGGTCGTAGGCAAAGACGGAGACGTTGGTCGGTAGCCGGCTGATGACGTCGGCCCAGGTGGATTTGCCGTCGCCCAAACCGGACTGGAAAACGACAAAAGGTGTCGTGCCCTTTTTGACGTGCAGGGCCACGCGCTGCTCGGGCGACCCAAGCTGCTGAGTGGTCGGGAGCGAGGTGCAGGCGGTGAGCAGACTTAGTGCTGTGCCCAGCAACCCCAGCGCCAGCCGGCGCCGGGTGGTCAAGCGGTGGTTCATGTGGCGGTTCTGTTTGAAAGTGCGCTCAGCCCTTGCCGAGGGCCGCCATCAGCGCGCCCTGGGCACTGCGCGGCTTGGCGCGGGCGTTGGGTTTGACGCGCTGGTATTTGCCGTTGGCATCCATTTCCCAGCCCAGCTGGTTGTCGGCAAGATAGTGGCGCAGACCTTCGGTGATCACGCGCTTTTTGAGGCGCGGGTCGAGGATGGGAAAACCGAGTTCAATGCGCCGGAAGAAGTTGCGGTCCATCCAATCGGCGCTGGAAAGGTAGATATTCTCGTTGCCGTCCGCAAAGAAATAGAAGATGCGGTGGTGTTCGAGAAAACGCCCGATGATGGAGCGCACGCGAATATTCTCCGAAAGGCCGGCCACGCCGGCCTTCAGCGCGCAGACGCCGCGCACGATCAGGTCGATTTCGACGCCGGCCTGCGAGGCTTCGTAGAGTGCCTCGATGGTTTCGGCTTCGAGCAAGGCGTTCATCTTGGCGATGATGCGTGCCGGGCGGCCGTTCCTCGCGGCTTCCGCTTCAGCACGGATGGCGGCGACGATGGAGGAGTGCAGCGTGAAGGGCGCCTGGATCAGGTGCTTCAGGGTGCGCGCCTTGCCCAGCCCGGTGAGCTGTTTGAACACTTCGCTCACGTCGTTGGTCAGTTCCTCGTTCGCCGTCATCAGGCCAAAATCGGTGTAGAGACGGGCGGTGCGCGGGTGGTAGTTGCCGGTGCCCAGATGGGCGTAGCGGCGCAGGCCGCCTTCTTCGCGCCGCACGATCAGAATGGCTTTGGCGTGCACCTTGAAGCCGACCACGCCATAAGCAACATGGGCGCCGACCTCTTCCAGACGGTTGGCCCAGACGATGTTCACCTCTTCGTCAAAGCGCGCCATCAGTTCGAGCACGACGGTCACTTCCTTGCCGTTCTGCGCGGCGCGCACCAGCGATTCCATCAGTACCGAGTCGGTACCGGTGCGGTAGACGGTCATCTTGATCGCCACTACCTGCGGGTCGGTTGCCGCCTGGTTGAGCAGTTCGATCACCGGCGCGAAGGACTGGTAGGGGTGGTGCAGCAGAATGTCGCGCTGGCGGATGGTCTCGAAAATGTTGTGACGTTTCTCCAGCGCTTTGGGAAGGCCGGGGACGAACGGCGAGAACTTGAGATCGGGGCGGTCGACCCAGTCTGGAACCTGCATCAGGCGTACCAGATTCACCGGGCCGTTCACGCAATAGAGGTCGGAACGGCTGAGGCCGAACTGTTCCAGCAAAAAGGCGATCATGGTCGGCGAGCAGTTGTCGGCCACTTCGAGGCGGACGCCATCGCCGAAATGACGTTGCGACAACTCGCCCTGCAATTTGGTGCGCAGATTGGTGTTCTCTTCTTCGTCGACGAAGAGGTCGGAATTGCGCGTGACGCGAAACTGGTAATAGCCGGTGACCGTCATGCCGGTGAACAGTTCACCGACATACTCGTGCAGCACGGAGGAGAGAAAGACGAACTCGTAGGGCGCGGCCGAAAGTTCTCGTGGAATGCGGATCACACGCGGCAGGGCGCGGGGCGCCTGGACGATGGCGGCGTTTGAACTGCGCCCGAAGGCGTCCTTGCCCTCCAGCTCGATGGCGAAGTTGAGGCTTTTGTTCAGCACCCGAGGGAAGGGGTGTGCCGGGTCGAGCCCGATGGGCGTCAGGACCGGCAGCATTTCGCGCTGAAAGTAGTCGCGCACCCATTCGCGCTGTGCCTCGGTCCACTGTGAGCGACGCAGAAAGCGGATGCCTTCCTGGTCGAGGCGGGGCAGGATCACTTCGTTGAAATGCGTGTATTGCTCCGCGATCAGTGCGTGGGCTTCGGCGCTGACCCTGCGCAGCGCCTCGCGGGCATTCAGGCCGTCGATGCTGGCACCGGAGTCGTTGGCGTGGATCAGTTCCTTCAATCCCGAGACGCGAATCTCGAAGAATTCGTCCATGTTGCTGGAGACGATGCACAGGAAACGCAGGCGCTCGAGCAGTGGCATACGCTCGTCCTGCGCCTGGGCCAGCACCCGCCGGTTAAAGGCGAGCAGGCCGAGTTCGCGGTTGAGAAAATGCTTGGCGGGATGGGTGCGGGCAGATTGTGCAGGGGGCATGGCGCGACGATCCTCCAGATTTTTTGCCAGTATATGACGTAAATGTGACCAGTTCATGACGTTCCGCGTCGCGCATCTTCTGCTTTGCCGGGCGATGCTAGAATGCCTGCTTTGCGCAACCGGGCTTAACCTCGCATGGTTTACGAAACGATCGCCGCGATCGATCTGGGGTCCAACAGCTTCAGGCTGCAAGTCGGGCGTGTCGTCGATGACCAGATTTATCCGCTCGATTCGCTGAAGTCGGCGGTTCGGTTGGCCTCAGGCCTCAGCCCCGATAAGCGCCTGGATGATGCATCGCAACGGCGCGCGCTCGAAGCACTGGCGGTGTTCGGCGAGCGACTGCGCGGATTCGACCGAGGTGCCGTGCGCGCCGTGGCAACCAATACGTTGCGCGTGGCCAAGAACGCTCCCGAGTTTATCGAGCAGGCGGAGAAGGTTCTGGGCTTTCCCATCGAAGTCATCGCCGGCCGCGAAGAAGCGCGCCTGATCTATATCGGCGCCTCGCATTCCCTTCCGGCGGCGGCACACAAACGGCTGGTGGTCGACATCGGAGGGGGATCGACCGAATTCATCATCGGCAAGCGGCACGAGCCGCAGGCAATGGAATCGCTCTACATGGGCTGCGTCAGTTATTCACAACGCTATTTTCCGGGCGGGCGAATGGACAGAAAGCGCCTGCGCGAAGCCCAGGTCGCCGCTGCGCAGGAGCTGGAGCTGATCGCGCACGACTATCTGCGGCTGGGCTGGAAAGAGGCGGTCGGGTCGTCCGGCACGGCGAGGGCGATTGCTGATGTGCTGGAGATGAATGCCCTCAACCCCGGGGACGAAGGCGGTATCACGCGCGAGGGGCTGGAACGCTTCTGCGCCCTGCTGATCAAGGCAGGTTCGCCGGAAGCGACGCAACTGGCAGGTATTCGTACCGACCGGCTGCCGGTGTTGCCGGGTGGCGTCGCCATCATGTCGGCGGTGTTCGAGGAACTCGAACTCGAGCGGATGACGTATTCCGAGGGCGCACTGCGCCTCGGTGTGCTTTACGACCAACTCGGGCGTTTTCACCATCACGATCTGCGCGACGCGACGGTCACGCATTTCATGCGCCGCTACCAGGCCGATGCCGGGCAGGCCGAGCGGGTGCGAGAGACCGCCGTGGCGGTGCTGGAGCAACTGGCTGGCGGCCCGCCCGCCGAGGGCGATCTCCAGTTGCTTTCCTGGGCGGCACGGTTGCACGAAATCGGTATTTCGGTTGCGCACAACGCCTATCACAAGCACGGCGCTTACATTCTCAGCTATGCCGACATGCCGGGATTTTCACGCAAAGATCAGGCACGCCTGGCGGCGCTGGTGCTTGGCCACCGGGGCAAGCTGGAAAAACTGCAATCCCTTGCCAGTGAAGACGTGCAGTGGGATCTGGTGTTCTGTCTGCGCCTGGCCGCGCTACTTCACCGCTCGCGCGATGAGCGGGCCTTGCCGGCCTGGCGCGTGAAACGGCATCCGCGGGGTTATCGCCTGGAACTGCCGGCTGCCTGGCTGGCCGGCAACCCGTGGACGGCGGCGGCGCTTCGAGAAGGCGAAGGTTACTGGCAGCGGATCGGCCTGCAGTTTCAGGTTGAAGCAGTGCGGGAGAAGGAGAAAGGATGAACCTTGAAGGCACGGCCCCAGCGGCGCCTGCGATAAGGGTTCATGATCGACGCGCCGAATTGTCCGGCGATTGGACGCTGGCGGCGATGATGCCAGTGTTGGCGATCCTGCGGCGCGAGTTGGCGACGCCGGTCGATGTCTGGAATCTTGACGGTGTGTCCAGGCTCGACAGCGCGGGGGCCTTGTTCCTGTGGCGTTGCTGGGGCGAGACCTGGCCAGCCCGCGTGGAGATACCGGCACAAACGCGGCAGATCGTCGAGCGGGCGGCCGCTGCGCCGCACGCGACACCGGTGCCTCCGGTGGCGGAACCGATCATCGTTGAAACCGGGCAGGTCACGCTCCGCATTGCCCGCCACGCGCTCGGCGTGCTGACGCTGTTCGGACAGATTGTGCTCGACTTGCTGTTTCTGGCACGCCATCCGCGCGAAATTCCCTGGAAGGAATTTTCCGCCAATCTCTACAAATCCGGCGCACGCGCGCTGCCGGTGTCCGCACTGGTTGGATTTCTCATCGGCATCACCCTGAGCTATCTGTCGGCGCTGCAACTCAGGGCTTATGGTGCCGACCAGTTCATCGTCAATATTCTCGGTATTTCGGTGATCCGCGAACTTGGCCCGGTGCTGGTGGCGGTGCTCGTCGCTGGTCGTTCGGGGTCTGCGATGACCGCGCAGATCGGCGTGATGCGGGTGACCGAGGAAATCGACGCCTTGGCTGTGATGGGCATTTCGCGGACCCTGCGCATCGTGCTGCCGAAAGTGGCCGCGCTGGCGCTGGCCATGCCTTTTCTGGTCCTGTGGACTTCGGCGGTGGCGCTCTTCGGCGGCATGGTCGCGGCCAACCTGCAACTCGACCTTTCCTACGCCTACTTTTTCGATACGCTGCCGCGTGCGGTGCCGGTGGCCAACTTGCTGATCGGTGTCAGCAAGGGCGCCGTGTTCGGGTTTTTCATCGCGTTGATCGCCTGCCATTTCGGACTGCGCGTGCAACCCAACACCGAGAGTCTCTCTGCCAATACCACCATTTCGGTGGTCTCGGCGATCACCAGCGTCATTCTGCTCGACGCGCTGTTCGCCATCTTCACGCGCAATCTGGGTATTCCCGGATGAGCGCCGAACCCGTCGTCGCGTTGAAAGGCGTCTGGTCAGGATATGGCGACACCCTGATCCACCGCGATCTCGATCTGCGCGTCATGCCTGGTGAGGTGTTGGCACTGGTCGGCGGTTCCGGCAGTGGCAAGACGACCTTGTTGCGGGAAATTCTGGGGTTGCTGGCGCCGTTGCGCGGGAGCGTCCGGCTCTTCGGCACCGATTTGGGCGATCCCGATATGGCGCGGCAGCGCGCTTTACGCCGCCGTTTGGGCATGCTCTTTCAGCAGGGTGCGTTGTTTTCAGCGCTGACGGCTTATGACAATATCGCCTTTCCGTTGCGTGAACTGAAGGTGCTCGACGAGGATTGGATTCGGCGACTGGTGCTGCTGAAGTTGGCCCAGGTGGGTCTCGAGCCACGGCACGGGCAGCTGATGCCAGCCGAATTGTCGGGCGGTATGATCAAGCGGGTCGCGTTGGCGCGTGCGCTGGCGCTGGAGCCGGAATTGCTGTTGCTGGACGAACCGACCGCCGGTCTCGACCCAGATCGCAGCGAAGCTTTTGTTCGCTTGATCGGAGAGCTACAGCGCGAACTGGGTTTTACCGTGATCATGGTGACGCACGATCTGCCGACGCTGGACGGACTCGCCGGCAGTGTGGCAGTACTGGCGGAACAACACATCATCGCGCATGGGTCGCTGGCGGAGGTGAAGGCATTCGGGCATCCTTTCATCCGCAATTTCTTTCGTCAGGATCGGGCACCTGAAACGAACCGTGTAGAGCAAGGATAGGGCATGGAGAACAAGTCGCACGCACTCGCCGCTGGCATTTTCGTGATCGTCTTTGCGCTGGCAGCCGTGCTCAGCGTTGCCTGGCTGGGTGGCAACCGCGAGCGCACGACCGAGTATCTGGTGGTGACCCGGCAAAACGTTACCGGGTTGAGTCCGCAGGGGCAGGTACGCTACCGGGGTATCCGGGTGGGCAAGGTGCGCGAAATTGCGCTTGATCGCAATGATCCGGGCAATATCCTGATTCGTATCGAGGTTGACGAGGCGGTTCCCGTTACACGAGGTACCACGGCCAAACTGGGGTACCAGGGGATTACCGGCATTGCGCATGTACTGCTCGAGGACAACGGGCGCGATGCCACGCCCCTGACGCGCAGTGTTGTCGGGCAAGCGCCGCGTATTGCCATGGCGCCTTCCATCCTCGATGAACTGGGTGAAACGGCGAGCGGTGCCATGCGGAACGGCCTGCAGGTGCTCGAAAAAGCCGGCCTTCTCTTGAGTGACGACAATCTTAAACACTTTTCGGCCACCCTGGCCAACCTCGATGCCAGTACGGGCGAACTCAAGCGTCTGCTGGCGGACGAACGCATGCAGCGACTCGGCGCGGCGGTGGCGCATGTCGACGGCGCAGCGGAGTCGGCTCAGGGGCTGTTCCGCGATGCACGCGCCATGCTGCCCCGGGTGCAGGCGCTCTCCGAGAAGCTGGAACGGGTGGTGGATGGCGACTCATCAGCCGAAGGCGCGCTGGCCGCGTTTGACAAGATCAATGACCTGAGCCGAGACCTTTCGCTGACCACACGTCAGTTGAACCGCCTGCTTCGTAACCTGGAAGAACACCCGGAAAGCCTTCTGCTTGGGCGACCCAAACCGGTGCCGGGGCCGGGCGAGCCGGGATTCGTCGTCCCGGCGGTACCACGGAGTACGCCATGAAAATTCTGCTTGTTGCGGCCCTGCTGGGCCTGCTGGCTGCCTGCGAAACCAACCGGCCGATCGACGATCGTGCGCCGGCGATCTACGATCTGGGAACGCCGGTAGCGCGACCGCCCCAGGCGATCTTGCCGCGTGCCGCGCTGGAAGTCCGGCTGCCGCTGTGGTTCGACGACGCACCGATGCGTTATCGCCTGCACTATGCTGACAGTGGCCGTCTGCGCGAATATGTGTCAGCGCGTTGGGCGGCGCCGCCTTCCCAGTTGTTACAGCAGCGATTGCGCTTGCAACTGGGCCTGGCCGCTGCCCAGGCGTCAGGCGAGTTTGGTTGCCTGATCCTGTTGGATGTTGACGAATTCGGCCAGAATTTTGCCTCGCCTGGTGCCAGCACGGCGGTCTTGCGTGGTGAGGCGCGTCTACTCGATCGCACACGCCGGCGGCAGGTGGCTTCACAGTCGTTCAATCTGGTCGAGCCATCGGCGCCTGACGCCCAGGGTGGCGCGCAGGCGCTTGCCAAAGCCAGCGATGCGCTGAGCACGCAGTTGCGCGACTGGGTCGACGGCCTGACACGCAGTGGCACCAGCGACAGCTGTCGCTCTCCCTGAGCATGAATATTCCTGCCGACCTGTTGCCCGAATACCTGTATTGGGTTGCCTGGGGCTTGTGGGCAGCGGCGGTTGGCCTGGCGCTCCGCAAGGCACGCTGGCGCGATCTGCTCGCACCCTCGCGTTTCAATTTGTATCTCGGCATGATCGTGCTGCTGACGCTAGTCTGGAGCCTGCGCGCGGGAGTGCGTCCCGGCCTTGAGTTGCATTTTGTCGGCGCGGCAGTGTTTACGCTGTGCTTCGATGCCCCGCTGGCGTTTCTAGGGTTGAATCTGGTGCTTGCCGGCGTGACCCTGAACGGCGCGGCAGATGCCTTTGCCTTTGGCATAAACGCGCTGCTGGTGGCCGCGCCCGGTGTTCTGGTCAGCCGCGCGATGTTGAATTTCGCCGAACGGGTTCTGCCGCGCCAGGTATTTGTGTATGTGTTCGTCAACGGTTTTTTCGGCGGCGGCCTCGCAGTGCTTGCAGTTGGCATTGGCGCTACACTCATTTTGGGTTTTGCCGGAATTTATCCGCTGGATTACCTCCTTGATGAATACTTGCCCTACTATCTTCTGTTAGGCTTTTCAGAGGCATGGTTGTCGGGCATGGTGGTCACGCTGTGCGTGATTTACCGACCCCACTGGATCGCCAGTTTCGACGATGCCCGCTATTTGAACGACAAACCCAACAAGAAATGAGTTCGCATCACCTTCGCGTGTTACTGGCGTTTGCTTGCCTGTTCTCGGCCGCAGCGGCCTCTGCGCTGACACTGGGCGAGGCGCGCACGGCCTCGCATGTCGGGGAACGAGTCACGGTTGAAATCGATTATCGGCTGGCGCCGGGCGAATCGCTCGATGCCGGCTGCATTCATTTTGCCGGCACGCGTGAGGGTGGCAAGTCGATCAACCAGGGCGCCATCAGCCTGCGTCCCGGTGATGGCGTTATCGTTGTCCGCTCCAGCCATTTTGTCGAAACGCCCGAGGTGCGCCTGCCTTTGCAGGTGGGCTGCGGCTTCGATTTGAAGCTTGAGTTTGGTGTCAAGCTCGTCACGCCTGAATCGCGTATCCTGCCTCCCGTGCCTGAACAGGTTGCCGGCTTCGGAGGCGGCGCGTCCCGTCCGGCGGAACGCCCTGCCTTTCGCACCCCTGTGTCTCCAGGTGGGCGCTCCGCCGTCGCGTCGCCGGTCGTTCTTCCCGCCCCGCCAGCGGAGCCTCACAGGAGTGCCCGCGGGTCAGGGCAATTGTATAGCGGCAAGATTGCCGTCATGAATGGTCGCCCGGATTTCAGGGACCGGGTGGTGTTGGGCGCTGGCCCCGGCATGGTGGGGGAGCCCCGGTTGCTGTTGGCAAACGAGCTGGCTTCCTGGCGCAATATCGACGAGGCCGATACGCCGCGCCGCCAGCTCTTTCGCCTTGAATATCGAGTACTTCAAGCACTGCACGATCAGGCGCAGTCGCAGCTGGATACGGCGGAAAAGCTGCGGCAACTGGATTCGACGCTGAGCGAATTGCAGCGCCTCGGACAAGCGGTCGTGCAGCAGGATTTCCGCCTGCAAGCGTCGGCTCAGACAAATTCATCGTCACCGGCCGGCGCCTCGATGCCGGAGCCGGTCCCCGTCGCGGTGCCGACATCGTCCCCGACGCCAGCCGTGGCGCCGACATCGCCGCCTGTGTCCGTACCGGTTACAACGCCGCACCCTATCCGCGAGCCGGACGGACTCTGGCTGGAATGGCTCATCTGGGCGTTGTTGGCAGTGTTGGTGATCGGTTTGCTGGTTGTCGGTCTGCGTCGGGTTCGTTTGGCAAGGGAACGCCAGGCCGAGGAGCCGTTGCCGGTCCCCAAGGCGGTGATCGATCCGCCCAGGGATGCCGAATCCGAATTCTTCGACGACGAACCCGTGCCGGCTTTCCGGCGCGTTCGGGCATTTCAGGCGCCTGCCGCGGGCGTTGCGGGAGTGGCAACTGCGCCAAGCGTTCTCCCCAAGGTGGCCGATGACGTGGCGACACCGTTCGCCGCCAAGCCATCGGCACCGCCTCCCCCTGTTGCCCAGAAGGAACCGCCGATTCCACCGCACAGACCGGAGCAACTCGATGTCGAACCGGTCATGGAACTGGCCGACATCATGCTCTCGTTTGGTCGCGTCAAGGGCGCCGCCCAGGCCTTGCAGGAATTTGTCGATCAGAACCCGGAAGACGCGCTGGCGCCGTGGATACGCCTGATGGACGTGTATCGCATCGCAGGCATGCGCGGCGAATTCGAGCGGGTGGCTGCCAACCTGAACCAGCATTTCAACGTCGAGATCCAGCGCTGGGAGGCGATGGCCGCGCAGAACGCAAGCACCGGGACTCCGCCTTCTTCCGAGACGTTACCGATCGACTGGCAGACGGCCGCGCGGGAGCAGCGCGGCATCGAGGATCTGGCGCACATCGCCAGCCGCATTGTCGGTCTCTGGCCGGGATACGATTGTCTGCTTTATCTGGAGCAACTGCTCCGCGACACACGCGGCGGCCAGCGCAGCGGTTTTTCGATGCCGGTGGTCGAAGAACTGATGTTCCTGATTGATCTGCTGCAAACCCTTGCTAAGATGGAACTAGAAGCCGCGACCCCGATGACCTGATCTTTTTCGGGGTGTAGCGAAACAATTCCAATAACGACCTGTCTCAAGGCAAGGTCTTTCCCCGGCGAGGTTTGTCATGAGCTATGTCGATTCTCCGATTTGTCGTTGCGAGCTCATGCGCGCGATGGTGTTGACCGATCAAACGCAGCAGCAATGTGCAGTCGAGCACGAATGCCCGCCGGGGACAGTTTGTCCGCTGCGCAATTGCTTCCCGGAATCTCAAGAATCAGTCACCGGGCAAGTCACTGTAGCGGCTGTGACCGTTTCTCCGCCAGGCAGATCCGTCAGAAACACCGACAAATAGGCCGGGCGTCAATCAATCTTTAGTCTTATCGCGTTCGATCAACGCGTAGGCCGAGTGGTTGTGTATGCTCTCGAAGTTTTCCGATTCGACCACGTAGGCAAGAATGCGTGAGTCGGCATTCAACCGCGCGGCGACGTCGCGCACCATGTCCTCGACAAACTTCGGGTTGTCGTAAGCGCGCTCGGTGACATGTTTTTCGTCCGGACGCTTGAGCAGGCCATACAGTTCACAAGAGGCCTCTTCTTCGGCGACGCGGATCAGTTCTTCAATCCACACAAACTCGGTGGCGCGTGCCGTGATGGTGACGTGCGAGCGCTGGTTGTGGGCGCCGCGTTCGGAAATCTTTTTGGAACACGGGCAAAGGCTGGTCACCGGCACAACGACCTTGATCGACGTGACGATTTCGCCGTGACAGATGTCGCCAATCAGCGTGACCTCGTAATCCATCAGGCTTTGCACGCCGGAAACGGGGGCCGCCTTGTTGATGAAATACGGAAAATTCATCTCTATGTGCCCGGTTTCCGCTTCCAGTCGTTCGACCATTTCGGAAAGCATGACCGGAAAGCTTTCAACAGAAATCTCGCGTTCGTGCCCGTTCAGGATCTCGACAAAACGCGACATGTGGGTGCCTTTGAAATTGTGCGGCAGCCCGACATACATGTTGAAAGTGGCGATGGTGTGCTGAAGGCCTCCATTCTGGTCGCGGATTCGCATTGGGTGGCGGATGGATTTGACGCCAACCTTGTTGATGGCAATCTGACGTGTGTCGGCAGAGCCCTGGACATCGGGAATGGTGGAGGAAGCAGTCTGTTTTGTGTTCATGGTGTTCATTCAAGGGCAGCGAGGTATGCGCGCACGGTGCGGACGATGCCGGGGGCGTCGAGCCCCAGTTCGGCGAGCAATTGTGCCTGCTCGCCATGATCGATAAAGCGGTCGGGCAGGCCCAGGCGTAGCACCGGAACGGCGAGGCCGCGCTCGCGCAGGGTGCGTTCGATTTCGCTGCCCGCGCCGCCGATGACGCTGTTTTCTTCGATACTGACCAGCAGCATATGGTTCCCGGCGATATCGGCCACAAGGTCGATGTCGAGCGGTTTGATGAAGCGCATGTTCGCCGCTGTTGCGTCGAGTTCCTGCGCCGCCGCGAGGGCGGCGGGCACCAGGCTGCCAAAGGCAAGCAGCGCGACATTTTGTCCGCGCCGCAACACTTCGCCCCGGCCAATGGGCAGCGTGTCCAGTGCGCCGTCGGGGACGATACCCGTGCCTGCACCACGCGGATACCGCACCGCGCTCGGGCCTTTGTGACGATAGGCCGTGCTCAACATGCGCCGGCATTCGGCCTCGTTGGCTGGCGCCATGATCACCATGTTGGGAATACAGGCAAGGTAGGAGAGATCAAATGTGCCATGGTGGGTGGGGCCGTCGGCGCCAACCAGGCCGCCCCGGTCGATGGCGAACATCACCGGCAGGTTTTGCAGCGCTACATCATGCACCAGCTGGTCATAGGCGCGTTGCAGAAAGGTCGAATAGATGGCAACGACCGGTTTCAGACCCTCGCACGCCAGGCCGGCGGCAAAGGTGACGGCGTGCTGTTCGGCAATGCCAACGTCGAAATAGCGCTTCGGGAAGGTTTCGGCATAGCGAACCATGCCTGAGCCCTCGCGCATCGCGGGCGTGATGGCGACCAGATCGGGATCGGCGGCGGCCATGTCGCATAGCCAATCGCCGAAAACTTGCGTGTAGGTCAGCTTGCCGGTGGCGGCGGCAATGCCGGCGTCGGGGTCGAATTTGCCGACCCCGTGATAGAGGATGGGATCGGCTTCCGCCTTGTGGTAACCGTGGCCCTTCTGGGTGATCACATGCAGCAGGAAACGGCCTCGCTGGCCGCGCAGATTTTCCAGCGTCGGTAGCAAGGCATCAAGATCATGGCCATCGATCGGGCCGAAATAGTTGAAGCCAAATTCCTCGAACAGCGTCGACGGCGAGATCATGCCTTTGACGTGTTCTTCGGCTCGGCGGGCGAACTCGAGCAACGAGGGCGCGCCGGAAAGCACGCTGCGAGCACCACGCCGGGCGACGGCGACGGCCTTGCCCGACAACATGCGGGCAAGAATCTTGTTTAGGGCGCCGACCGGCGGCGAGATCGACATTTCGTTGTCGTTGAGAATGACCAGCAGGTCGGTATTGCTGTCTCCGGCGTTGTTCAGCGCCTCGAACGCCATGCCGGCGGACATGGCGCCGTCGCCGATGATGGCGACTGCCTTGCGGTCCTCACCTTTTTGCTGGGCGGCGATGGCCATGCCCAGCGCCGCCGAAATCGAAGTTGAGGAATGACCGACGCCAAAGGTGTCGTATCCGCTCTCGCAACGCTTGGGAAAGCCGGAAACGCCACCGGCCATGCGCAGCCGCTCCATGCCCTGCCGACGACCGGTGAGAACCTTGTGCGCATAGCATTGGTGCCCGACATCCCAGACCAGACGGTCTTCAGGCGTGTTGAATACGTAATGCAACGCGAGCGTGAGTTCGACGGTGCCGAGATTGGACGAGAGGTGTCCGCCCGTGGCGGCAACGGACTCGATCAGGAAGCCGCGCAGTTCTTCGGCGAGTTGGGGTAGTTGGGCACGGTCAAGGCAGCGCAGATCGTGCGGAGTCTGTATCGTGTCGAGCAGGGGGGTGTCGGTCATTGTCAGAAGTGCCGATGGCAGATGAAATCGGCGAGTTCGGTCAGCCGTTGGGCACGACCGCCGAAAGGTGCCAGTGCGCCCAGGGCCTCGGCCCGTAGTTCTTCAGCGTAGCGGCGCGCTTCGTCGAGGCCGAGCAGACTGACGTAGGTGGGTTTGTCGGCCGCTTCGTCCTTGCCGGCGGTTTTGCCGAGCGTCGCGGTATTGGCGGTGCAATCGAGGATATCGTCGACGACCTGAAAGAGCAGGCCGGCGCGTTTGGCGAAGCGATCCAGTGCTTCGCGTGCGGGTGCTGGCATCGGTTCGCCGCAGAGGGCGCCGAGCAGCGTGGCGGCGCGGATCAGCGCACCCGTCTTGAGAGCGTGCATCAGCTCAAGTTCGGGTTGGTTCAAAGCTTTGCCGACCGCGGCGAGATCGATCGCCTGGCCGCCCGCCATACCGTGCGAACCACTGGCCTGCGCCAGCAGCGTCACCATTTCGAGTTGTCGTGCCGGCTCGCCGAGCGGTTCCCTCGCCAGCAGTTCGAACGCCAGGGTTTGCAGGCTGTCTCCCACCAGCAATGCGGTCGCTTCGTCGTATTCGACGTGGCAGGTCGGACGGCCGCGACGCAGCACGTCATCGTCCATGCAAGGCAGATCGTCATGCACCAGCGAATAGGCGTGGATCATCTCGACTGCGCAGGCCGCGACTTCCAGTCGATCGGCCGGTGCGTGCGTCAGTTCGCCAGCGGCAAATGCCAGCAGGGGCCGAACGCGCTTGCCGCCGCCCAACGTCGCGTAGCGCATGGCTGCGTGCAGTCGCGGCGGCATGTTCTCGGAGGCGGGCAGAAACCGGCCGAGCGCCCGTTCGACGCGCTGTTGTACCGCGCCCATCCATTCGGCAAATGCGGGATCGCTCACGCGCCGGCCTCGTCGGTGAAAGGTTTCAATTCGTTGTCTTCGAGTATGCGGACTTGTTCTTCGGCGGCGGTCAGTTGCTGACGGCAATGCTTGAGCAGTTCGACGCCGCGGCGATAGGCGGCGATCGATTGCTCAAGTTCGAGGTTGCCGCCTTCCATATTGCGAGCGATATCTTCGAGTTCAGCCAGAGCGGCTTCAAACTTGAGCGAGGCGACGGCGGGTGGTTTGATGGCGGCCACGAGCGAAAGAACCGGAAATGAGGAAAACATTGAAAAATACTCTATTCGGCGGGGGGCGGTCAAACAAAGGGGCGGAGGGTGCGTGTGATGATAAAATGACCGATCTCTAACACACCGAGGCCGTCATCGGAGGGATGGAATGACCGATTTCGCGGATTCCCGTTTGCTGAAACCCGCTGCTTGCCAGTTGCCGGTCAATTGGTATTTCGACGACAAGATTTTCGAGCGCGAAATGCAGCGCCTGTTCAATCACGGCCCGGGTTATGTCGGACATCGCCTGATGACACCAGATCCAGGTGACTGGCGTTCGCTGGAATGGCTCGACCACGGCAAACTGCTGATCAATGGCGGCGACCGAGGTTATTGGCGGATGTCCAACGTCTGCCGCCATCGGCAGGCGATCATGTTGCAGGGGCAGGGCCATCTGAACGGCCCCATCGTCTGTCCCGTGCATCGCTGGACGTACGATCAGGGCGGTCAGTTGATGGGCGCGCCGCACTTTCCGCAAAACCCCTGCCTCAATCTCGGCAAGGAGAAGCTGGAAGAGTGGAACGGTCTGCTCTTCAAGGGGCCGCGCTCCGCCAATGTCGATCTTGCCGGCATGGGATTGGCGTCGCATCTCGATTTTACGGGCTATAAGCTCGATCACGTCGAAATGCACACCTGCCATTACAACTGGAAAACCTTCATCGAGGTGTATCTGGAGGATTACCACGTCGTGCCGTTCCATCCCGGCTTGGGCAATTTCGTGACCTGCGACGACCTGAGCTGGCAGTTTGGCGAGTGGTATTCCGTGCAGCGCGTCGGCATTACCTCGCTCGCCAAGTCTGGTAGTCCGGTTTATCAGCGCTGGCAGGCGGCGGTCAAGGAGCTGTACGGAATCGAGGGCGCCACCCCTGAGCACGGGGCGATCTGGTTGACTTACTATCCAAACATCATGGTCGAGTGGTATCCGCATGTGCTGGTGGTGTCGACCCTGATCCCGCAGGATGTGAACCGGACGATGAATGTCGTCGAGTTCTACTACCCGGAAGAAGTCGTCGATTTCGAGCGTGAATTCATTGCCGCCGAACGCGCTGCTTATATGGAAACCGCCATCGAAGACGACGAAATCGGCGAGCGCATGGATCGCGGACGGCACGCGTTGCTGAAGGAAGGCCTCAACGAAGTCGGTCCCTATCAGAGCCCGATGGAAGATGGCATGCAACACTTCCACGAGTTCTATCGGCGGCAGATGGAAGCGGAGTGATTGCGCTCTGGTGGCCGGTCTGCGGGCGCTACGCCGCGAGGAGGCCTGTCAGCGTCGAAACGTCCGAAACCTCATCCAGACTGAATATCATCTCCCAGACTGCCTTGGCGCGTTCGATGGAGACGCAATCAGTTGCCAGAGACAGAAACTTCGCCTCCAGTTCCGCGTCCGATAGAGGGTGTTCTGGCTCGCCCTTGGGCAGGTCGCGCCGGGCCGTCAGCACCTGACCGTCTTTCAGCGTGATTTCGACAATGCTGGCCCATTTGTCGTTGTAGAGCGCCTCAAGTTCGGCATCCGGATAGACCTCCACCCGTGACGCAAGGTCGCGCAGCGCGGGGTCGTGGATCATGTCGAGCGAATACTGTGGTCTTTCGTTGCGGCCGACGGCGAGCGCCACTGCAATCGTGTACGGCGCGCTGTACTTGGCAGACTGCACCGATTGCGGCTGTTTGTCGGCGCCCCGGCTGGCGACCACAAAGGTCCGGTGTCGGATGCGTTCCACCTGTTCCGGACGGAGTCCGTGTGCTTCTTTTAGCGCCGCCACCGCGTCAATGGCGGTGTGATGTTGCCGGCAACACGCATAGGGTTTGATCCCGGTACGGAGAATTTCAAAGGAATGCCCCAGACCTTGCGCAAATCGATCCATGTCGAAACGTTCTGACACGGTCTTGCAGAATCCGTAGTGGCCTTCCAGGGCCGACTCGGGGCCGCCGAACCCGAGCGCCGCGAGTTCGGAAGCGTGCAATCCGGACAGGTTTGCCCATCCCATGATTACATCTTTGGCGGGTGCGCCGAGCCTGAAGGATTCGAACGGCGCCAGCGGCCCGACATAGGAGGCCACGCCCAAGGCCCCGGCGGTTGCTATGTGGTCGAGACCTAGCAGCTTGGCCGTTGCGGCCGTTGCGCCAAAGACGCCCATCGTGCCGGGAGGCAGAAAGGTACGGTCGAGAAAGATCGAAGGGCTGACCGCCAGGCCGACGCGAATTTGCGCTTCGTACCCCAGAATCACCGATGTCAGGAGTGCCCGGCCACTCAAGCGAAGTGACTCGGCGAGCGCCAGCGCGGCGGGAATGGTGGTGACCCCCGGATGCGTATTCGAGGTTCGGTGAACGTCGTCCAGTTCGAGGTGGAAGGTCTGCGTGCCGTTGGCCAGCGCCGCGTGCGCTGGCGAAGTGCGCTCGTCCGACCCCCAGATCACGCAGTGGCCCGACTTGCCCGGACCGGACGCGAACTCGGCAATGCGTTTCCCCACCGGGGTCTGCGAACCGGCGAGACCGGCCCCGACGACATCCGCTATTCGCCGCTTGGCCTCCCAGACCACGGTTGACGGCAGACTATCAAAAGTTGTCCGGACGATAAGTTCGGCAAGCGCACCCGTTGCGGTCTGCATGATCGATCCTGCAAAACCTAGGCGGTCGGGGTTTTGGGCGGTCGTGGTCCGAACAGCGCCGAACCAATACGGATCATGGTGCTACCCTCGGCAATGGCCGCCTCCATGTCTCCGGACATGCCCATGGACAGGGTATCGACCTGCGGCAGTTGGGCTCGCAACTGTTCATAGACGGCGCGAGCTTCGGCAAACCAGCGCCGTTGCTCGACCGGATCCTCGCTGGCCGGAGGAATGGTCATGATGCCACGCACGCGCAGGCGGGGCAGTTGGGAGAGGGCAGCAGCCATCGCCGGGACCTCGCTGACGGCGATGCCGCTCTTGCTCTCCTCGCCGCCAATATGCAGCTGGATACAGATATTGAGGGGGGGCAGAGCTGCGGGACGTTGACTGTTCAGGCGTTCGGCCAGTTTCAGGCTGTCGACCGTGTGGCACCAGTCAAAATGCTCCGCGACCAGTTTGCTCTTGTTGCTCTGCACCGGGCCGGTGCAGTGCCACTCGATATCGTCTGGCAGCAGCGGCTGTTTCTCGATCGCTTCCTGCAAATAGTTCTCGCCAAACGCGCGGAGGCCGGCATCGTAAGCGGCCTGGATCACCTCAGCGGGTTGCGTCTTGCTGATCGCTAGCAAGTGAACGGTGGCCGGGTCGCGCCCGGCCAGGCGGGCAGCTTCAGCCAGGCGATTCTGTGTTGTTTCCAGACGGGATGCCAAAGAGCTTGTCATGTCGGGTCTCCTAAGATTCATGTCAAATGGGGCGTTGTCGTTCGGGAATGTGCACCATGCTCATCGCGGTACAAAAAATGAGGTTCGGGCGCGAAAGCACGATTTCGGCATGCCATGCATGGTTGCGGAAGCGGTAGGCCTTGATCATGCCCTTGCCGTCGTCGGAGGCGATCACGGCGAGTCGGCCATCTCCGTCGAGGTCGGCGAGGGTGAGGGAGCGAAAACCGAGCGGCTCGCTAGTATCCAGTATGGTTCGCGTCCAGGTTGCATTGGCTGCTTTGTACTTGTACGCGTACAGGAAGGTTTTCCCGTAGCCGTCGAACGCCAGCGATCGCGTGCCGACCACCAGTTCGTTTTCCCCGTCGCCGTCAATGTCGCCGATCGCCATGCTGCGGCACATGATCGATTTTTCGAGAACGCCGATGATCTCGCTGGAGATGGTGCCGTCCGCGCCGATGGTATGCATGCGCAGCGTGGGTTCGGGATCGATGCGTTGATTTGCGTTGTCGGCCACGCCAACCGAGCAGGAGATAAGGCGTCGGGTGCCCGCGATTTCGCCGACGCGCAGTACGCGGCTGTGCGTAATACCGTCAAAGTCGTCAATGACTGACCTTTCCCAACCGCCATTTTTGCGCCTGTGGCGGAACAGGCGCCCGGGTACCGAATTCCATTTGATATCCGGTGTCTGGTCTTTTTTCAGCCGCAAATTGCTACGTCCTGACGCGGTGAAAACGTCGGGTTGCCCGCCGTCGAGGATGCCGACGGTCACCTCACGCACGTTGGAGATGCCCGCACCCTCCTGGTGGGCGTCTATCGTCTCGACCGAATAGTGCGAAGCCTGCCGGTCGAGCAGCAGGGTCGTGCCATCTGGGCGGGCGCCGATGACGATTTCGTCGCAACCGTCCTGGTCAATATCGCCAAGCGCCATGACGCGGATGAATTTGACCGGATCCAGTCCTTGGCATACCGCTTCCGGCCGCCAGGCGGTGCCGTCACTGCGATACGCGAGCACATGGCAAGCTTGCTGGGTTGGGGTTACGCCGAAGACGACTTCCGCACGTCCATCGCCATCGATGTCTCCGACGCCCGTGGTGACAAACTCGCCATATTCGATCTTCTCGCTGTCGCCGGGGTAACCCAATTCGAAGCGGTGCGTTTTCCATCCGTCCTGTGGATCGAGCGCCAACGCTTCCAGCCGTTTTTGCTCAGGCCGGTTCAGCCAGGTGATGGTGTCGTTCCAGCGCGGCTTTTCGAGCGGGCGCTCAACAAGATCGAGCATCGCGATGATCAGTCGACTGGCCATATTTCAGTTTTCTCCACGTCCGGACGGGGTCATGCAACCGTTATAGAACGAAGGGAATCCAGCGATAACGAACCTTCTGCATGTAGGCCACGTAGTCGGTGTCTTTCTTCAGGAATTCCTCTTCGGCCAGGCTCTTGAACATGAAGAGAATGAACACGGTTGTGGTCATCAACAGGTTGATGATGGAAAAACACTGAAGATTGAGACTGACGTAGGTGAGAAACACGACGGTGTAGATTGGATGCCGGATGTAGGCGTAAGGGCCGGTCGTGACCAGATTGCGGCGCGCCGGCACTACGCTGACATTGCGGCCGAGCGTCAGACGGCTGGTGACGCTCAGCATCAACGCACACGCGGCGACTCCGTTCGATATCCACAGCGAGACCAGCGGCGTTCCGGTTTCGGCGAAGAATGCCGGACCAAACGTGCCATAGGTCGAGAAGAAGGAAATCAACCAGAATCGGATGTCGGTGGTGACCCGTTTGGGAGGGCGTCTTGTCACCATCCCGGCGATGAAGAAGAAGTTGTTGATCTGCGCGACCAGAACGGGAAATGCGAATTCAACGTGGCCGAAGCGCCAATAGACCAGGTAGATCCAGGGAACGACGGCGATGATCGCCAGAATCCGGTCCAGAGGGAAAAGGTCGCGTAGTGTGGTGACTTCAGGATCGGTCATGAAAAAACATCCCCATCAAATTTCGATTCTTCCGCCCGGAGTGCGGCCCTCGGCATCGAGCTGGTAGGTCGCATTTTCGCATCCCGCTGTCGAAAAATGGCTGATCCATTTGCTTCCCTCCGTGTCGATGCGGGCGTCTACACGTCCGAACAGCTTGGGTACGAGATCGGTCATTGTCGGCAGGCAATGATTGAGAGCGACATCATGAACCGACCATTCCCGCGGGAAGGCCACGCCGCGATATCGTTTTACGTTGGCATCGATCAGCCAGAGCGTGCTGCGATGGATGTCGACACAGGCAAAAAGCCCGTCGTCCAGTTCCGAGACGCTTTGCAGGAACTCGGTGAGCGAGGCGGAACGGATCTGGCCGGGCGCTTCGCGCAGGGAAATGCGCCGCACAACCTGGAAATCGTCGCCGAGCAGTTGCAATTCGCCGCGACGGGTGTCGGCAACGTAGTAGCCGCCCTCCCGGCGTGGATGAAATTTGTGCGGATTAACGAGACCGGAGGCAATACTCGTCGCTTTGCCGGTTGCCTTATCGACATGGATCGCTGCGCCCTGCTGGAACATGGTCATCAGGACATTTTCGTCGCGGTCGTAGAAGGCGCCATTGATATGTACCGGACAGAAGCGGGTCGGAATCCCGAGTTCGTGTTGCGAAGGATCGTCCACGACGACGACCTGATGGCCCTGGGCAGCGAGCAAGGCTCCCCGCTCGCGTGTCCGAACGTAGTAATCGCCGAGCCGGGACTGATCGAATCCGTTGTCCCAGGCAAACCACTCCCAGCAGGTTTGTCCGGTCGATACCTCGAACTCGAAGATCGCATCGAACCCCGACGATGACACCAGCAGCCGCTGGCCATCTCCAGAGAACTGGACGCTATGGGCCTGACGCAACCAGGGGTGCTGGAATGCGCGTTTCGTGCCGTTCTCCATATCGACAATTTCGACGTAATTGCCGCCGCACAGTGCGATCAGGTTGTCGAAAATGTCGATGCAGTAGGGTTCGAGCGCGGAGAAACTCCAATCGGCGTCGCGGAGATCCCAGGTTAATTGCGCATGTTCCAGCGAGTAGGCTGCTACCAGCCCGTAGTAGAAAGGTCGCACCTTCTCCCGGCCGTGGATCTCGGGGTTTTGTCGGGCGCGTTGTGCTTCCTGGCGAAAATTCTTATCGACCTGAAAACAATTTTTGACGGTGGCGATGATTTGCAAATCCCGGCCCAGATTGTCGTCGTGCTGAAAGCCGGAGAGCTCCTCGACAGCTGTTTCGCCATCGGGAAGAGTGGTGGTCCGAATAGGTTCTTGCATGGAATGTCTTCTCTCGGAAAATATGATGGGTTCAGGCGCAGTCGATCATCGTCATCGCGTTTACAAACAGGAAGTTTGGACGCGACAAAATGACCTCCGATTGCCAGGAGCCTTCTTTGAATCGGTAAGCCTTGATCAGACCTTTGCCGTCGTCGGAGGCAATCACCGCCAGTCGTCCATCGCCGTCGAGATCGGCCAGTGTGACGCAGTGGAAACCGAGGGGTTCGCTGGTGTCGAGCGTTTGTCGCGTCCATTTGCCCGCCGCGGTGTCGTATTTGAAGACGTAGAGGAAGGTCTCACCATAATCGGCGAAACCCAGCGACCGCGTGCCGAGGACCAGTTCGTTCTCGCCATCGCCGTCGATGTCGCCGATGACCAGGCTGCGCGATTTGATGGCGCGTTCCAGTACGCCGATGGTTTCGTGCTTGACGCTGCCATCGTCCAGCAGCCGATGCATCTGAAGCACCGGTTCGGGGTCGATGCGTTGATGCTCACGGTCATGTACACCCACCGCGCACGACACTGCCTGGGCCACGCCGTGCACCTCGCCGATGCGTAACATCCGCGTGTGAGTTTGACCACCGTGATCCTCGACCACCGAGCGTTCCCAGCGTTCGCCAGACTTACGGTAACGAAAGATGAAACCGGGCACGCGGTCCCATTTCACTGGCTCGTTCGCGCGCGCAGACGCCGCGAAGATGTCGAGTTGTCCAGTGTTGCCGATGTCGCCGATGGCAACCTCGCGGATGTTGGAGTTGTTCGCGCCCTGCTGTTGGGTGTCGATAAGTTCTGCGGTGTATCCGGATGGACCCCGGTCGAAGAGTACGATGGCGCCATCGGGACGGGTGCCGATCACGATTTCGTCGCAGCCGTCTCCGTCGAGATCGCCCAGCGCCACGCTGCGAATGAAATCGGCGGTTTTGAAATCGCGGTAGACGGGTTCCGCCGTCCATTCGCCTTGGTTGTACCGATAGGCCAGCAAGTAGGAGGGTTTGTCTGTCGGGGTTACCGCAAAGACAACCTCGGGGCGACCATCGCCGTTGATGTCGCCCACTTCCGACACCACGAATTCACCGCAATCGATCTCTTCTGCGTCACCGGGGTAGCGCAGATCGAGACGTTGGATGGCCCATCCATTGTCCGGATCGAGCAGCAATGCTTCGAGTCGTTTTTGCTCAGGAGCGTTGGATCGGGTCACCGCCTTGCTCCAGCCTGGCTGGCCCAGCGGGCGCTCGAGAAGATCGAGCATGGAAATTATCAGTCGACGTGCCATTTTGTTTTATCTCCAGGTTTGCCCGGCACGCGCTCCAATGCGCGACCGAACAAACAACATGAATACAATTTTCAGAAAATCGGTTGCCAAAAAGCCATGGCAATCTCGCTATCGAATCTTCGCGGAGCCCGGATGCTGTGAGCAGGAGGGGCTTTTGTCAATTAGGAATGACCCGCTCCCAGCGGCTTGCCAGCTTCTGAAGAACTCATGCCCCTCTGATCTGCCTCGCTGCCAAAGCGCCTCGCTGTGTCAGGGTTTCAAGGAGCGATTCCGCGGCCTGCTCCAGATTGACTGCGCCGGTGTCGATCACCAGATCGGGGGCTTCCGGTTCCTCGTAGGCCGAGGAAATGCCGGTGAATTCCGGAATTTCGCCAGCGCGCGCCCGGCGGTACAAGCCTTTTGTGTCTCGCTGTTCGCAAACCTCGAGTTCGGTGGCGACATGCACTTCAAGAAAACGGTTGGCGCCGATAATGTGTCGCGCCGTGTCCCGACAACTGCGGAAGGGCGAAATGAGTGCGACGATGACAATCAATCCAGCATCGTTGAACATCGCGGCAATTTGTGCGGTTCGCCGAATGTTCTCGCGGCGGGCGGCCTCCGAAAACCCCAGGTCGCCGTTGACTCCCTGGCGCAGCCGGTCGCCATCGAGTATGTACGGCAAGTGACCCAATCCCAGCAAATGCGCTTCCAGTGCCGAGGCGATCGTTGATTTGCCGGCGCCCGAAAGACCTGTCATCCAGATGGTCATCGGCTGTTGGCACAAAATCTCCGCGCGCCTTGCCGCTTGTGGCAGTCGCGGCGGCGCAACAACGTTGGTGGATTGCAAGACCGTAATATCACCTTTGCATGTACTGCGGAGTCCCGAATTTTCGATGTTGATGCTATTCACTTGATTCTCCTCTTGTTGTCTTTGTATGTTTGATCACGTAAAATTGCTTGTCATGTAGCATCGGCGTGTGGTTGCTATCGATTTGCGTGGAGATAGAAAACTCTCTATTCCTTCGATGGCTCATTGACCGAATCCTTCAGTTCGATCTTGTCATCCGGACGCAATCTAAATCTGCAACCCTGCACACTGCGGCAAGTATTCCCGGTTCGCGGAATTGGACGTTCTTTGAAGCAGCGTGCTGGCCCTTTTCAGTGCATTGCCAAGCAAAACCCACAACTATAAATGTGTGTGCGGTTTTGGCAAGCATCCGTTGCGCAAATTGGGGTTTGGTCGATAAATTGTCCGGCCGATAGATGACTCAACTCGCTCTGCTCCGGGAGCGAAAAGCACGATCTCTTGCGAGGCCATCTTGGCCCGGATCAGCACCGGACCTCGGGATGGCCATCTTGTTTGGCTAATTGGCTACGCGGTGATTTACCGAATCAGGCTACACTCCAGAAAAAGTGACTGGGGAGTCGAAACTGAATTCCCTAGTCTGCCGCGAGAACCGGGGTGGCAACAGAATGATCGCGTCTGCCGCGACCGGTTTCTACAAGCCTTGTTTTTGTTTTCACACGAAATAGCCAATGTACCGGTTGCGCGTATCACCAGAGCTTGCCGTGCGTTTTAGCGGCCATAGAGAAGGCTGAAGCTATGCAATCACTCTGGATGGTTTTCGCCAGTTTTTTGTTCGCCTGTATGGGCGTGTGCGTCAAGTGGGCGTCAGCGACCTTTTCGCCGAGTGAAATTGTCTTTTACCGCACCTTTCTTGCGCATTTGATGATGCTTGTTCTGGTGCGCTTGCGTGGCGTGTCCATCGCGACGCCACACTGGCGTTGGCAGATCAGCAGGGCTGTTGCCGGGTTTCTAGCGCTTGTGTGCTACTTCACTGCGATCAGTCTGTTACCTCTCGCTACGGCTGTGACGCTTAACTATACCTCTGCCATATTTCTTGCCATTATCCTGGCCTGGAAAGGCTGGCGACTGGACTGGGGCACGCTGGCATCGCTGGCGGTTGGCTTGCTGGGCATTGCATGGTTACTGAGACCGGGCATTCAGGCAGATCAATGGCTGGGAGAGGCCGCGGGGCTGGGATCCGGGATGTTTGCTGGCATGGCTTATTACAATGTCCGGGAGTTGGGCGTGCTGCGTGAACCGGAAACGCGTACGGTCTTTTACTTTTCGTTGGTTTCCACGATGGGTGCAGGGATCTGGCTGATATTTTCCAGCGTGCATATGCCAGATCTCGTCGGGGCGTTGCAGTTGGTGGGCGTCGCCGGTTTCGCTACAGGTGGGCAGCTTGCGTTGACAAGGGCGTATGCCCGTGGCCGGACCTTGGCTGCGGCGGCATGCGCTTATACGGGTGTGGTTTTCGCCTCACTTCTGGGCGCCGCTTTCTTCGGTGACGTGCTCGACGCGGAATCTTGCCTGGCAATGGGTGTCATCATTCTCTCGGGTATTGCCGCCACGCATTTCACTCGTACCGCGCCAGCCGAATCGGACTAAACTGAAAGCAGGAGGACACCACGATGATCATTACCGAACACTTGCCGGGCAAAGTTCGCGTGAGCGTTTTTGGCGAATTCACACTAGCCGATTTTCAGGAACTCGAAAATGCCGTGAATTACAAGGTCAAGTTTGAGGGACCGACGGATTTGTTGTTTGATCTGACCCGGATGGCCAATTTCACGCTCGATGTGGCTTGGGAGGACATCCGTTTCGCCCGCGCCCACGTGCACGATTTCAAGCGCATCGCAGTCGTTACGGAAAGCCAGTGGGTGGCTTGGAGCGCCTGGATTTCGCAGATTTTTCTCGAAGCTGACGTCGAAGTTTTTTCGCTGCTGGAAGAGGGCGAGCGCTGGCTGGAGAGCGAGCGGTGATAGAAGGTACGTTGATCGACGTTGCCACGCTTGAGCGGCATCTTGGCGATCCCCACTGGTGCGTGATTGATGTCCGGCATCGTCTGGCGGATGTCGACGAGGGCGAGCGGGCCTATGTCCAGGGACATTTGCCCGGTGCCCACTTTCTGCATTGCGACCAGGATCTCTCCGGTGAGAAGACGGGTCGCAATGGCCGGCATCCGCTGCCAGAAGCGAATATGTTGGCCGCTCGACTCCGTGCTTGTGGTGTTTCCCCAGGCGTGCAGGTTGTGGTTTATGACGATGCTGAAGGCATGATCGCAGGGCGGCTGTGGTGGCTGATGCGATGGGCGGGGCATCAAGCGGTGGCCGTACTCGACGGTGGGCTCCCGGCTTGGTTGGCGGCGGGTGGACATCTGGTGCGCGACCTGCCGGCCATGGCGAGCGGTACCTTCGTTCCGCACGCGCAGCTCTCGATGATCGCGACTGCGGATGAAGTCTGGCGGCGACTGGACGATCCCGCTTGTCGGGTGATTGACGCCCGCAGCCCCGAACGATTTCGCGGTGAGGGAGAGACCCTGGACCCGGTGGGTGGGCACATTCCCGGCGCGATCAACCGTTTCTTTCGCGACAATCTGGATGGACGCGGCCTTTTCAAACCGGCCGAGTCACTGCGCGCGGAATGGTTATCCCTGCTGGACGGACAGGCGCCGGAAACCGTCATCCATCAATGTGGCTCGGGTGTGTCGGCTTGTCACAACCTGTTGGCGATGGAAAGGGCAGGGCTTTCCGGATCGCGTCTATATGTTGGTTCATGGAGTGAATGGTGCGCCGATCCGGCGCGTCCGGTTGCCCGCTGATTTCTTTCAATCGTGTGTCAACCGACTTCAAGGATGCCGCGTTATTCGCCATGACCAACAAGCTATTGGTCTACCGAATACCACTTAATTTCGAAATGAGGACAGACAAATGAAACTGATCGCTATGATTATGGCCGCCGCCTTCGCTTTTGCCGCTCAAGCCGCTGACGCTCCGAAGGCCGCCCCGGCTGCTCCGGCTGCCGCTGCTCCCGCCGCCGCCGCGCCGGCTGCTCCCGCCCCGGCCGCCAAGGCTGAAGCCGCTCCGATGGCTGAAAAGGCTGCCAAGCCCGCCAAGAAGGCCAAGAAGGCCAAGAAGGCCAAGAAGGCTGCTGAACCCAAGTAATCGGTTTCCAGCATCAATGAGAAGCGGGGCGTGTGCCCCGCTTTTCTTTTGCGCGGCATTTGCGCAATGATGGTCACCGATCGTGCCGAAGGCGAGTCGGTTATTGCGTTCAGGCGGTCTTCAGGGTTTCCAGCACGCCGTTCATCGCGCGTTCAAACAGCGATTCCTCAACGATCACCTTGGCCTCGCCTTCGCGGATTTTTTTGGCGAGCGCATCCGGCGCAATCGAGATCGCCTTGGCTGCGCGATGATTGCTGAACACCAGCAAATGACGCTGCGGACTCATCCACGTCAGGCGTTCGCGAGAGGCGGAGCCATCTTCGTGCACGAACTCCACCCAGTCGCCACGCTTGAGTTCGGCGACCTGAGCGGCGGCTTGCCGATGGTCGGCTCGCCAGACAGGTTTGGCGCCGACCAGCGTGATTTCTTCCACCTCAACGCCGTTGGAGATGCTGCGCGTGACGATAATATCGCCCGTATCGCTCGAATCGATGGGTGATTGCGTGCCAGTTTCGAGCGGCGTGCCCGTGGAGGCAATCGAGGAGATTGGCATGGGGACGGAACGGGTGCCATGCGAATCGCCTTTCAGCGCAGTGGTATGTAGATCAACCAAAGCATCGAAGAAAGGCCGTCGGTCATTTTTGTCCGCATTGACGATATCCAGTCCCTTGTTGATACGCGCAAGCAGTGAGGGCAGGGTGCTGATTAACGCCATGCGTTCGACCGGCGTTTTTTTCGGCGTCACGCTTTTGGGCAGATCGTTCATCAACTTGACCGCGTCCGACCAGGCGGGTTCCTGCTCTTCCTGACGTGCCCCGATCCGTTGCAACACAGCGCTCCACTGCTCCCGGAAAAATTCGGCAATTACTGCCGGCATCGGCTCGACCAACGCCTGACGGACGGCGTCATTGGCACGGTCCCAGGCGGTAGTCTCGCGCTCGCGGCGGGCGGCGACTTCGGCCGCGATGCGTGTGGTAGTTTCTTCCTCGACTTCCCGTTGTTCGACGAAAGCCAGCAATTCGTCAAGGGCACGGCCGAAGATTTCGACATTGCTGGCGAATTCATCGTGAATGCGCTCGATTAGATCGGCCAGCGTCAGGTAGAAAGGGTCCTGAGCATCGATATTGCCCCCCCAGCGCAGGGCGATGCCGGAAATTTCGTCAAGAAATCGGCGGGCGGGATGACTGCGGTTGCCGAAAAAGGTCTGGTCCAGCATGGCGACCTTGAGCACCGGGATCTGCAAGCGGCCGACCAACGCCTTGACGCCGTTGGGGATTTTTTCATCGTTGAAGATGAAATCGAACAGCATCGCAACGATGTCGATGGTAACCGCTTCGACATGACCGACGTCTCGCGCCGCGTCAGAGTTGCGGATCATCTGGATACGATTGATCGTTGCCGGTCCGCTGCTGTCGTCAAAATTCTCCAGCGAGGCCATGAAGGCTTGCGAGAGGCCGTTGGCGTCGCCGGGGAGCCTGTCGCCAGCGCCGGGCACACTACCAATGCTTCCACCCATGCCCATAGGCATGCCGCCGGGCGAGTTGCCAAGAGGCGCGTTCCCCGCGACGGTGGTGCCGCTCCGGAGCGCCACCAGTCGCTGTAGTGCGCTCAGAATGCTCCCCTCGGTGACCGGTGCCGTGGTCGCTTCGGGTGTCACAGCCTGCGCGGGGTTGGCGACGGGCTGGGATTCGTTGTTTGTTTGGGCAGAGTCCTGACCTTTGCGGAACGTGCGTTTCAGTTCCGGCATGACGCCGAAATCAATCAGTCGCTGGTTGAGATCGCGGTAAAAGCCAGGGAGCGCCAGATGCAAATGCTTCTCCAGCCGGCGCAACAAGATTGTGCGCTCCTCGGCTTTGGCCGCCAGGATGTTGCTGCTGGCGGCGAGTGCCTCGCACAGCATGCCGGGACCAAGGGGATTATCGACCTTGTCGGCATCCTCGATGTTGAGCAATGTGGCTATGCGGCGGTCAAGCCCGTAGAGTTCGTCATTGCAGGTCTCGGCCAGACGGGCTGCGAGTTCTCTGACGACGATATTTTCTGCTAGCGCATCGTCGTCAACCAGTGACAAGCCCGCAAAGTCGGGCATCTCGAGCGAAATGTCCTGAGCGGGTTTGCCGGCTTCCACCAGGTTGCCACGGAAACCGGCGACGAATTCCGCCCATCGGGTGCGAATCGCTTCGCGCAGGTCGAGGTAACGCGTCTGCGCCAGGCGGTCATTGGTCCCGTCGGCGAGGATGAAGAGTTCCTCCGCCACCGTGGGGGCGATGGCTTCCAGCCAGGCCAGCAGGTGGCGACCCAGGCGGTCGTGACATTCCTCTATGATCCGCTGTCCCGGATCGCGGCCGCGGCCGCTGATCGAGACGACATTGCTGGTGTAGGCGGACATGGTCGGACCCCTATCGGTTGAGGCGGTTGGGTGTCGAGCCGGGTACGGCGCCGCGCCCGCCGCCAGAACACTCTGCGGAACGGTGGCGTGAGGCGCGCGTCAAGCCAGATGCATCGTTTTTCATCAACCCTTCTCTCTGGTGATCCCGCTGCCATGGCCGTCGAGCGGCGGTAGGCCGGTGATTTTGCGTCCCGGGCTTTCGCACGGTTTGCCCTGTTTCAGTCGCCGACAGTATAACGTTGTCAGCGGAGTCGACAGCAACATGGCCTGTCAATCCAGTGTTGTTTATAACGTAACGGCCAGAAAAATCAACGGTTTTGGTGTTTGAGCAGGGCCCAAACGAGGTGATCCCGCAGCATTTCCGACGAGTGGTCAAGTTTGGCGGACAAAGCGTCACGGATCGTCGCGCTGGTCGGTGCGTTGCCCAATGCGACGACCAGATTGCGTTGCCATCGTTCATATCCGATGCGGCGGATCGGGCTTCCCGCCAAGCGTTCCTCGAAATCCCGCTCGCTCCACGTGAAGAGTTCCAGCAAGGAGGTTGTATCCAGACCCTGGCGCGGCCTGAACTCGGGGTCGCCCAAGGAGGCAAAGCGGTTCCATGGACAGGCGAGTTGGCAATCGTCGCAGCCGTAGATGCGATTGCCGATCAGCGGCCTGAATTCAACCGGGATGGCGCCAGCATGTTCGATGGTTAGATACGAAATACAGCGTCGCGCGTCGACCTGATACGGTGCGACGATTGCCGCTGTTGGACAGGCGTCGAGGCAGGCTTGACAACTTCCACAGTGCGCGTCTGCGGGGGAATCGGGCGGCAGGTCGAGATTGCAGTAAATTTCACCGAGAAAGTGCCACGATCCCCGTCGCGACAGCAACAGCGTGTGTTTGCCGCGCCAGCCCAGCGCGGTTTGTTGGGCGAATTCGACTTCCATGACGGGTGCGGAGTCGGAGAAGACGCGATAGGTGAATCCAGGCCGTTGGGCGGCGATGGTTTCGGCCAGGCGCTTCAGGCGCTGCCGCATGACCTTGTGATAGTCACGACCCTGCGCGTAGCATGACACGATGGCTTGATTGCCGTCTGCCAGCCGCGCGGCTTCGGGGTGGGCAGGCAGGTAGTCGAGCGTGGCGGAAATTACCGTCAACGTGTCGGGAACCAGTGCCGATGGATTGGCGCGCAAATGCGCATGGCGAGCCATATAATCCATGTCGCCGTGGAGTCCCTGCGCTAGCCAATCTGCAAGCCTCGGGGCGGCCAGCCGGACATCGGGGCGGGCGAATCCCACCGCCGAGAAACCGAGTGCTGACGCCCAGTCGCGTATATTGGCGGCCAGTAGCGCGTTTTCCGAAGGAGTGCCTTGCCCGTGCATGACGAACATCTTACCGCCGAATTCGAGTTGCCCGACGAAGCGGCGACCATTGCGCTGGGCCATTGCCTTGCGGGTGTGTTGACACCCGGTCTGGTCATCCACCTGGAGGGCGATCTGGGGACCGGCAAAACCACATTGGTGAGAGCGCTGATGCGTGGACTTGGACACGAGGGTGCAGTTAAAAGTCCGACGTATTCACTGGTTGAAGTTTACGTGATTTCGAGTTTATACTTGTATCACTTTGATTTTTATCGCTTCGATTCTCCGGAGGAGTTTTTCGATGCGGGCCTTTCTGAATACTTTGATGGCAATGCGATTTGTCTGGTCGAATGGCCGGAGAAGGCGTTGGGTTGTGCTCCACCGCCTGATCTCCGATTCCGGCTTGATTTCGCCGGATCCGGCCGTTGCTTGGCGGCGATTGCAGTTTCGCAAAAAGGCGCGCTGTGTCTGAGCGCGCTCCGGCCAGCCTGACCCGGCGGCGCCTGCTGAATTTCGCTGGCGCGGCACTCGTTTTTTCGGTCACGCCGCTGGCGCGGGCAGGTCGTCTGCCGGCCATTCTGGCCGTGCGGACCTGGCCCGCTTCCGATTACACGCGCGTCACCCTTGAACACGACGCACCACTCAAATTTTCGCATTTCACGGTCGAAAATCCCGATCGATTGGTCGTCGATATCGAGGGCGTCGAGTTCAACAGTGTGCTGGACAGCATTTCCGGCAAGGTGGCTGCCGACGATCCCTACATCAAGTTGCTGCGCGCCGGCCGATTCAAGCCCGGTGTAGTGCGGCTGGTGATGGAGCTGAAAACCAAGGTCAAGCCGCAAGTCTTTGTGCTGCAGCCGGTCGGCGAATATGGTTATCGGCTGGTGCTGGATGTTTATCCGCTCGATCCGCCCGACCCGCTGCTGGCGCTGCTGCAAGCAAAGCGCGAGGCGGTGGAATCGATGCGCGCCGAGCCCGACGCGAAACCCGTGGAGCCAGGCCGCAAGCCCGAGGGGCCTCCGGAGGCGCCCGAAATCGCCACTTCCCGCAAGTCGGGCAGGCCGGCGATGGAGCGCCTGATCACGGTCACACTTGACCCTGGCCACGGCGGCGAAGATCCCGGCGCGGTCGGTCAGCGCGGCACGCACGAAAAGAACGTCACCCTGGCCATCGCCAGGCGTTTGAAATCGCGGCTCGACGCTGAACCCAACATACGGGCCGTGCTGACCCGCGATGCCGATTTCTTTGTTCCGCTGCAAACGCGAGTGCAGAAGGCGCGCCGCATTCAATCCGACCTGTTTGTCTCCATCCACGCCGATGCCTGGATCAAGCCCGATGCGCGCGGTTCATCGGTGTTCGCGCTCTCCGAAAAAGGGGCTTCGAGTTCGGCCGCCCGCTGGCTGGCGCAGAAAGAAAACGCCGCTGACCTGATCGGGGGCGCTAATTTCGACGTCAAGGACCCCTATCTCGCACGTACCTTGCTGGATCTCTCCCAAACCGCCACCATCAACGACAGCCTCAAGCTCGGAAAATACGTGCTGGGCGAACTCGGCGGCATCAATACACTGCACAAAGCGGCGGTGGAACAGGCGGGTTTTGCCGTGTTGAAGGCGCCGGACATTCCCTCCATTCTGGTGGAGACCGCCTTCATCTCCAATCCGGAAGAAGAGGCGAGACTGGCAGACGAGGCCTATCAGAACCGCTTGGCCGACGCCATCGTGCGCGGCATTCGGCACTATTTCGCCAAGCACCCGCCCGGCCCCAAGGCCCGTCTGGCTGCGCTGGCTTGAGGCGATAACGGTCGAATCGCCAAAGACCGGGCGCCGCCCGCTATAATCAGATATTTTTGCAGGCTTTTTCATGCGCGTCTTTCGCGGGCATTCCGTTCCTTTGGCCGTTCCCACCGTGCTGACCATCGGCAATTTCGATGGTGTGCATTGTGGTCATATGGCCTTGCTGGAACGGCTGCACAGCCTGTCGGAAACCAAGCGTCTGCTGCCCGCCGTGCTAACCTTCGAGCCGCATCCGCGCGAGTTTTTCGCGCCGGCCGCTGCCCCGGCGCGGCTCTCCATCCTGCGCGAAAAACTGGAGATGCTTTCGGCGCTGGGCATGGGCGCAACCATGATCTGCCGGTTCAACGAGGCACTCGCGCAACTTTCGGCCCGCGATTTCGTGCAAGATATTCTGGTGCACGCCCTATCGGTACGGCACCTCGTGATTGGCGACGATTTTCACTTTGGCCGAGGCCGCGAGGGTGATTTTGCGCTGCTGCAACAGCTGGGCGGAGAGCATGGATTTCAGGTCGAAGCCATGCGCGAAGTGACGGTACAAGGCGAGCGGGTCTCCAGTTCTGCCGTGCGCGACGCGCTTGATGCCGGCGACATGGAACGCGCGGCCAGGCTGCTGGGTCGCCCCTATATCATTGACGGCAAGGTGGTGCACGGCAACAAGCTGGGTCGCGAATTGGGTTTCTGCACTGCGAACATCTATATTCGCCACAATCCGGTACCGATGACAGGCGTATTCGCCGTCGAAGTCGCCGGGCTGGCGGCCTATCCGCTGCCTGGCGTGGCCAACCTCGGCATCCGGCCGACCATCGGCGGCGTGCGACCGCTGCTCGAAGTGCATATTTTCGATTTCAACAAGAACATTTACGGTGCCCATCTGGCGGTGCGATTCCTGCACAAGCTGAGGGACGAACAGCGGTTTCCTGATATTGACGCCCTCAAGGCCCAGATCGCGCTCGATGCGCAGGCGGCGAGGCACTATTTCAAGCGGATGCAATGATGGCTGACTACAAAGACACGCTCAATCTCCCCGACACGCCTTTTCCGATGCGGGGCGACCTGCCCCGGCGCGAGCCGCTGTGGGTGCAGCAATGGCAGCAAGGCGAGCTCTACGGCCGCATTCGCGAGGCCGCCAAAGGTCGCCCGCGCTTTGTTCTGCACGACGGCCCGCCGTATGCCAATGGCGATATCCACATCGGCCACGCAGTCAACAAGATTCTCAAGGACATCATCGTCCGCTCCAAGACACTGGCCGGTTTCGATGCGCCCTATGTGCCGGGCTGGGATTGCCACGGCCTGCCGATCGAGCACCAGATCGAGAAGCTGCACGGCAAGAAATTGCCTGCCGACAAAGTGCGCGAGTTGTCGCGGGCCTATGCCGCCGAGCAGGTCGAGCGCCAGAAAAAGGATTTCATCCGCCTCGGTGTGCTGGGCGAGTGGGAGAACCCCTATCTGACCATGAATTTCAAGGCCGAAGCCAACGAGATCCGGGCGCTCGGCGAGATTCTCGAACGCGGCTATCTCTATCAGGGCCTGAAGCCGGTGAACTGGTGCCTGGACTGCGGCTCGGCGCTGGCCGAAGCCGAAGTCGAATATGAAGACAAGACCTCGCCAGCCATCGACGTTGCTTTTCCGGTGCATGAGAACCATGCCGACAAGCTGGCGCATGCCTTTGGCCTTTCCCATCTGCGCGGCCCCGCTTTCGCCGTGATCTGGACGACGACCCCGTGGACGCTGCCGGCCAACGAGGCGGTGAGCGTGCATCCCGACATGACCTACGAGTTGGTCGAAACCGAGAAGGGCGCGCTGATTCTGGTGCGTGAACTGGTCGAGTCGGCGCTCAAGCGCTATGGCCTGACGGGCACGGTACTCGGCGCCTGCGCTGGCGACAAGCTCGACCAGATTCTGCTCCGCCACCCGTTCCAGACACGCGATGTCGCCATTATCTGCGGCAAGCACGTCACGACCGACGCCGGCACCGGCCTGGTGCACACGGCGCCGGCGCATGGTGTGGACGACTACAACATCGGCAAAGTTTATGGCCTGCCGGTCAGGAACCCAGTCGGCAACGACGGCCGCTTTCTGCCCAACACGCCCGCTTTGTCGGTCGGCGAACTGGCCGGTAAGACCGTCTGGGAAGCCAATCCTCTAGTGCTGGAGGAACTGAGCAAGCTGGGCCTGTTGCTGAAACAGGAAAAAATCCAGCACAGCTACCCGCATTGCTGGCGCCACAAGAGCCCGATCATTTTCCGCGCGACGACGCAGTGGTTCATCGGCATGGAGCACAAGGCCGACGAAAATGCGCCGACGCTGCGCTGGGTGGCCGAACGCGCCGTTGACGAGACGCAGTTCTTCCCGGCCTGGGGCCGCGCCCGCCTTGAGGCGATGATGAAGACCCGCCCCGACTGGTGCGTCTCTCGCCAGCGGACATGGGGGGTGCCGATTCCCTTCTTCCTGCACAAGGTGACCGGGCAGCCGCATCATCGTACGCCTGAGTTGATCGAGCTGGTGGCGCAACGCGTCGAGAAAGAAGGCATCGAGGCCTGGTTCAAGCTCGAGGCGGCCGAACTGCTCGGCGCCGAGGCCGGTGACTACGTCAAGATGCGCGATACGCTGGACGTCTGGTTCGATTCCGGTACCACGCACTGGCACGTCATGCGCGGCTCACACGCGGCGCAGCACGAGTTCCCGGCCGATCTTTATCTGGAAGGCTCAGACCAGCATCGCGGCTGGTTCCAGAGCTCACTGCTATCCGGTTGCGCCATCGACGGGCGGGCCCCGTACAAGGCGCTGCTGACGCACGGATTCGTCGTCGACGGCAAGGGCCACAAGATGTCCAAGTCCAAGGGCAACGTCATCGCGCCGCAGCAGGTTTCCGACAAGATGGGCGCCGAGATCCTGCGCTTGTGGACGGCCGCCACCGACTACTCAGGCGAATTGTCGATTTCGGACGAAATCCTGAAGCGCGTGGTCGAATCCTACCGCCGCATCCGCAATACGCTGCGCTTCCTGCTCGCCAATACGGCCGATTTCAAGCCGGAACAGGCGCTGCCGGTCGAGCAATGGTTCGAGATCGACCGCTATGCGCTGGCGCTGACCCGCGCCTTGCAGGAGCAATGCCTGGCCGATTACGACCGCTTTGAATTCCATCGCATCGTGCAGACCTTGCAGACCTTCTGTTCGGAAGACTTGGGCGGTTTCTACCTAGATATCCTGAAAGACCGCCTATACACCACTCAGGTCGATTCGTTGGCCCGCCGTTCGGCGCAATCGGCGCTGTGGCATATCCTGCAAGCGCTGGTGAAGCTGATGGCGCCGATCCTGGCCTTTACCGCCGAAGAAATCTGGGCGCTGCTGAGCGGTGACGAAGAAGACTCGGTGATGTTGCATCAGTGGCATGTGCTGCCCAAACCAGCCGGCGAGGGGGAATTGCTGGCCAAGTGGAACCTGTTGCGCGAGATTCGTGGCGAGGTGACCAAGGCGTTGGAGACCTTGCGTGTCGAGGGCAAGATCGGCTCCTCGTTGCAGGCCGAGGTCGAATTACATGCCGATGGCAACAAGTACGATCTGCTGGCTTCACTTGGCGACGATCTCAAGTTCGTGCTGATCTGCTCGAAGGCGACAGTGGTCAGGAGCGCCGAGGAGAAGCTGGTGACGCTGCCCGCCCCGCACGAAAAGTGCGAACGCTGCTGGCACGTGCGCGAGGACGTCGGCGCGGACGCCGCGCATCCGACTCTGTGCGGACGTTGCGCGAGCAACCTGTTCGGCGAGGGCGAGGCACGTCGTCATGCTTAAGCGCTGGCTGGCGCTGGCCGCGGGAGTAATCGCGCTCGATCAGGTCACGAAATGGGCCATTCTGGCGCGTTTCATACCGGGCGAACGGCTCGAACTGGCACCCTTCTTTAATCTGGTACTGGCATACAATCCCGGCGCTGCGTTCAGTTTTCTGTCGGACGCCGGCGGCTGGCAGCGATGGTTCTTCGCGGCGCTGGCGCTAGGCGTGTCCGCCTGGATCGTGCTGACGCTCAAAAAGCATCCCGAACAACGGCTGCAATCATGGGCGCTGACGCTCATCATGGGGGGGGCGCTGGGCAATCTGATCGACCGCTTCGCCTATGGTGCGGTGGTGGACTTTCTGGATTTTTTTGTCGGCGCCTGGCATTGGCCAGCCTTCAACGTCGCGGATTCGGCGATTTGTATCGGCGCGGCCTTGCTGGTGTGGGAACAACTGGGCCATTCCACGCAGACAGCCACCAAGGAGAACAAACGTGTCAGTTCCTGAGCCGCGAGTGCTTGCCGACAGCTATCTGACGCTGCACTACCGTGTATCTGCCCGCGATGGCGAAGAGTATTTGTCAACTTTTGACATGAGCCCGGCGACCCTGCAAATGGGTGGCGGGCAATTGGCGGAGTCGCTGGAAGCCTGCCTGCTCGGCCTGCCAGCCGGCCAGCGCTTTGTCTTTGATCTGGAGGCGGACGCAGCCTTTGGCCAGCACAATTCCCGATTGGTTGAGCGAATCGCGCGCTCGGCCCTGCCGGCGGAAATGGAACTGAAAGAGAACTCTGTACTCGAATTCACCGGGCAGAACGGCACAAGCTTCGCTGGCTTTTTGCGCGAACTGACCGCTGACAGCGCCGTCATCGATTTCAATCATCCACTGGCCGGGAAAGCGGTCCGCTTTGAAGTGGAAATTATCGGAATTCTCTGATGGAAGTCATTCTTGCCAATCCGCGTGGTTTCTGCGCCGGGGTCGAAAGGGCCATTGCCATCGTCGAGCGTGCGCTGGAGAAATTCGGCGCGCCTATCTACGTGCGCCATGAGATTGTGCACAACAAATTTGTCTGTGATGACTTGCGAGACAAAGGTGCGGTTTTTGTTGAAGACCTGGCCGCCGTGCCGGCCGGCGGAACCGTCATTTTCAGCGCGCACGGCGTTTCGCGCGCAGTTCGCCAGGAGGCGGAAGCGCGCGGGCTGCGCGTCTACGACGCGACCTGCCCGCTGGTGACTAAGGTTCATCTCGAGGTCGGACGGATGCGTGCGGCTGGCCGAGAGGTCGTGATGATCGGCCATCGCAAGCACCCCGAGGTCGAGGGGACAACTGGGCAGGTCACCGACGGAATCCATGTGGTTGAAAATGTCGACGATGTCGGCCGGCTGGAAATCGGCAATCCTTCTGAGGTCGCCTATGTCACCCAGACGACGCTCTCGGTCGACGATGCCCAGACCGTGGTGGCGGCATTGCGTGGCAAGTTCGCGGAGATTGTCGGCCCCAAACGTGACGACATCTGCTATGCCACGCAAAACCGACAGGACGCTGTCAAGCAGCTCACCGAGCGTTGCGACCTTGTCATTGTGGTCGGCAGCAGCAACAGTTCCAACTCTAACCGCCTGTGCGAAGTGGCGCACAGTCGGGGCGTCGAGGCTCATCTGATCGACAGTGCCGCGCAGATCGTGCCTGAGTGGCTGGTGGGCAAATCGAGCATTGGCCTTACTGCCGGCGCTTCTGCGCCCGAATCGCTGGTGGCCGAAACGGTGGCTCGACTACGCGAACTGGGTGCCGTCAGCGTGGTTCAGGGATTCGGGCAGGCCGAGAACGTCAATTTTCCTCTGCCGAAGGAACTCGGCTAACGCCCTTTGTCGGAAGCGCCGTGGCCAAAAAGTCACGCCCGCCATCCGCTCATCCATCCCGATGCGCCACTTGTCGCGCCATGATTGCGCGCCCGGCGACCTCTCGCTATGGTGACAGCATCGGGAGGAGTGTCATGGCCGGAAACAATTCGCTTCGGGGATTTACGCTGCTGGAAATGCTGATCGTGGTGGTGATCACCGTGATCCTGACCACCATTGCCGCGCCAGGCCTGGTTCAGATGGTCAAGGACAATCGCTTGGTGAGCACTTCCAGCGACCTCATTGCCGATCTTGCAATCGCGCGCGGAGAGGCTGCCAAGCGAGGTGTGCGCGTGACGATCTGTGTCAGTGAGGACGGCAGCAGCTGTTCAAATTCGACTAACTGGGCATTGGGGCGCATTGTCTTTGTCGAGAGCAATGCCGGCGGTACGATGGGCACTGTCGATACCGGCGAAACAATCGTTCGCGCTTCCAGTGGATTGGGTGGATCGCTGACGTTATCCTCCTCTGGGTTTACGAACAACAACTACATCCTGTTCCTGCCGACTGGCGCATCGGGGTCGGCAGGCAGTTTCACGCTTTGCGATGACCGTTCTGGTGCGTTCGGGCGGCTGATATCCGTGTCGGTGACCGGGCGCGTATCGCTGACAAAGGGGCAATCGTGTTGATCAATGCGGATGCAACGGCCGGTGTGCGGCCAGGACAGCACGGGTTTTCGATGATCGAAATCCTGGTGACCATCGTGGTCCTGACCTTCGGGCTGCTCGGTGTTGCCGGTTTGCTGGTCAAGGGGATGACCGTCAATCACGGTTCTTACCTGCGTTCGCTGGCGATACAGCAGGCTTACGATATGGCCGACCGGATTCGTGCCAACCGGACTGGCGCAACAGCGGGTAATTACGACAACGTCACTTTCACCGCTAACCAGACTTGTACTGTATGCACGGCGACGTGTACGGCGCAGACGCTGGCAACCTTCGATGCTTGTCACTGGAACCGGCAGAATGAGAGTCTGCTGCCATCAGGACAGGGCACAGTTGCCCGCTCGGGTTCATCTACCGAATATCTGATCACCGTCTCGTGGGACGACAACAAGAGCGGATCGGCCAACAAGAGCATCGCCATGAGGGTGCAGCCATGATGACGCGTTCCTTTGTTGAACGGCCGGTACGGCAAAAGGGCTATTCGCTGATCGAGTTGATGATTTCGATTGCGCTGGCGTCGTTTATCACGCTGGTAACAGCCACGGTCTATATTTCGGCGAAAGGCAGTTTCAACTATGAAAATGCCACCTCGCGCTTGCAGGAGAACGCGCGGTACGCGATGGATAATATGGCGCGGAATATTCGCATGGCCGGGATGACATCCTGCTTCGAGAATGGCGGCAAGTTCGCCGATACGATCTCGGGCGGTGCCACCAGTTGGTGGTTGAACATGCAAGTGCCAGTAATGGGCTATGAAGGCAGCGTCAGCACCTTTCCCTCGCAATTTACCAATCGCGTGACGACTGCCGATGCCATCACGCTGCTTGGTTCCGACAGCAACAGCGAGATGACGATTACGGTACCACCCGGACATAATCCATCTGCCGCTACTATTCCGACCACGCAGCATTCGATCCAGCCTGGTGCCGTACTGGTGATCAGCGACTGTAAGCAGACTTCGGTGTTCATGGTGTCAGGGCCAACAAACAATAATAACAACGCTACGCAGGTCAACCACAACACCGGCAATATACAGGGCACGTCCGGCCAAAATTGCAGCAAATTCCTGGGGTCAAACGGTGCGCTGGCAAACTGCACGAATAACCAGTTTGTGTCGTATACATTTCGCGAAGACGCCGTGTTCTTTCAGTTGAACGCGAACGGCTACTACATTGCTCCCTCCGCGCAGGCCAACAACGGCAATTCGCTGTGGGTGTGTTCCCTAGCCGGTCAAACCACGGGAACCACAGGATGTTCGGAACTGGTCAATGGCGTAGAGGATATGCAGATCATGTACGGGATCGATACCGATGCCGACAAATCCGCCAATTACTACGCGCGCGCATCGGGGGTGTCGGACTGGAACACGGTTGTCAGCGTTCGGGTCAACCTGTTGCTGGCGACCTCGCCTCTTGAAGGCATGTTGTCCTCCAAACCGCAGACGTACACCTTCAACGGCACGTCTAGAACGGCGACTGATCGGCGTGTATACCACGTCTATTCGTCGACGGTGAACCTGCGCAATCGCACCAAGTGACGGGGAAAGAACATGGCGTACTCATTTCGGAATACGGTGACTTCGCGGCGCGGGCAACGCGGCGTGGTGTTGGCGATTGTTCTGATCTTTCTGGTCATCCTCTCGCTGGTGAGTGTGGCTGCCATGCGCACCAACATCTTGGAAGAACGCCTTGCCGGCAACAGCCGCGACTGGCAACTGGCGTTTCAGGCGGCAGAAGCGGCTTTGCGTAACGCCGAGGCGGATATCACCGCGGGCACGCGGGTGGTTGGCGAGTCTGGTTTTTCCAGTGCATGTACTAACGGGCTATGTGCCATGCAGACCGACGGAACACCGATTTGGCGTGATTTGGACACAAGCGGCAATACCGGGTGGGTAAACGGAGCCGATGCTACACCAAGCATCAAATACGGTACTTACGGCACTCCCACGCCATCAAGCATTTCGGTGGTGTCAAAGCAGCCACGTTACATCATCGAAGTATTGCGGGATCAGATCGGCGGGAGCCTGGCGCAGGGTTCAGGCTATGGTACCAAACCGCTCTCCTATTACTATCGCATCACCGCGCGTGGCTTTGGTGCGAGTGTTGATGACAACGGCAATCCGCTTGCGCGGGTCACGTTGCAATCGACCTTCAAACCCTGATTCCGGCGAGGCCAGAAGGAGTCGACTTATGAAAACCCCGACACGCACACGATTTCGCAAGAGTTTTTGTCATGTTGTTGCAGCTACCTTGGCGGTTTCGCCGATGGCAATGTATCCGACTCTTGCGCACGCGACGCTCACGCCAATGGTGCTGAGTCCGGTGCCACTGTTTGTCACCACAGGCTCGAAGGCCAATATTCTGCTGATTCTAGACAACTCGAACAGCATGGATGAAAACGCTTCCGGCGCGGCGGTTGGTAGCGATAATGCTAATAGCAAGTCGGAGATCGCGCGCTCGGCTGCTAAGACTATCGTCGCAAATTACACCGGCAAGATAAACATGGGGTTGATGGCGTATAAGCAATCAAACGTGACCCTTCAGCACTTACATAATAGCTTGTACGACGTCAGCTACAATCCGACCAACTCCAAACCGCTCTGGGATCTGGCTGCAAGCGCTGGCGCCCGTGCCTCGCAGACCGACAAGAAGTACAGCTTTCCCAACCCGACCAGTCCTGGCGATTCAATCTATTACAATATTTCCCTGCCGTTCTATGCGAACGGCAACTTGGGAACGGCATTTTGTTACTCCGCGACGGCAGATGCGAGCATTCTCAACCCCCTGCATCCGCGTGGTTTCTGGAATACCGAAGACCCTGTTACTGGTCCTTGGGATACCTATCAATGTTACTCCACCAAGACAGGGACGTCCGATGCGGCGCCCGGCGGAGGTGGCGGTTATGCTAACGCGCTTTTCAACTCACAACTTTTTCCTACTGACAGTGACGATGCGCAGCAGATTCGCGATTTCGGTAAACGATTGATGTGGTCTCACGTCGGGCTGACTTGGTTCTCCAGTTCATTGCCTGGTCGCGGATACTTGCATGTACCGATCAAGGCACTGGATGCCACGCAAGCGGGGAAACTGAATACCAAACTGGGAACCTCCCAATTTGTGAACAACGGTCCCACGGATGCGACCAAACCGCTGCAAAACGCCGGCGAGACACCGATGGAGGGCACCTTGCTAACCGCCCGGGACTATTTTGCGGGTGGCTGGAACGTGGCCACTGAGGGCTACGTTAACGGGTGTTACCCCTTGCCGGTCTCCTGCGGCAAGAACTTCGTTGTTTTGTTGAGCGATGGTTTGCCCTCGACGAAAGCCGATGGTACGAAGTACACAGGCGATGATCCCACCGACGCAATTAATGGAGCGAGGGATGCCGTCACGGCTTTGAGAACTGCAGGTGTGTTGACCTATGTGATCGGTTTTGCGATGCCCGCCGGTACCAATGCAAATCAGCTTAACAGCCTTGCAGCGGCGGGTGGCACTGGAACGGCTTATTCGGCCGACAATCCGGCCGCGCTTCAGACGGTTTTCAACTCCATCTTTACTGACATCATGGCGAGAGTGGGTTCGGCTGCCGCTGTGGCTACCAACTCAACGGCTGTCAATACAGGAAGCTATGTCTTCCAGGCCAAGTTTGATGCTACTGACTGGAGCGGGCAGTTGTTAGCCTATGCCTTGGCAACGGATGGCACCCCGGCGGCAACTGCAACTTGGAATGGCGAAAATACCATTCCTGCTGCCAATTCCCGCAAGATCATTACCTACAAGCCATCCAGCGATGCAGGCATTCCCTTTGTCTGGCCAGCCGATGCCGCCGCACCGACCGGGACGGAACTGGATATCACCCAGACCACGGCACTGACCACTTCTTCAGTGCTGACCTATTTGCGGGGCGATGATAGCAATGAAGGCACTTCAGCCGGACAGTTCAGGCGGCGTCCGAATACCAAATTGGGTGATATCGTCAATTCGTCGCCAGTATATGTTGGTAAGCCCAACGCGGGATATGCAGAAAGCATTGAGTCTGCGAGTTATTCGTCTTATGTTTCTTCTAAAGCAAGCCGTACTGCGGTTGTCTACGTCGGAGGTAACGACGGAATGCTGCACGCCTTCAAAGCAAGCGATGGCGCCGAGCTACTGGCGTATGTTCCAGGCGCCGTGTACGGAAATCTCGCCCAACTGAGTTCGCAGACCTATTCCCATCGCTACTTTGTCGATGGCTCGCCGACGGTCGGCGATGCCTATGTTGGCGGACAGTGGCGTACTATGCTGGTCGCCGGGCTGAACGGTGGAGGACAAGGCATCTTTGCGCTGGATATTTCCGATCCCTCAATTTTCAGTGAAACCAATGCTTCAAACATTGCGCGCTGGGAGTTTACCGATAGAGATCGCAATAGCGTCAACACAACACTGACTAATTTTGACGCCGATCTTGGCTACACCTATAGCCAACCGATGATCGGAAAGATGCACGACGGTTCTTGGGTGGCTGTTTTCGGCAATGGTTATAACAATATTGAGGCCGATGGTGCTGCCAGTTCATCCGGGAACGCGGTGCTCTACATCGTCGATCTCTGGACAGGCGATCTCATCAAGAAAATAGACACAAAAACTAGTGGTTCCACAACCCCCAATGGTCTCTCTTCACCGGTTGTGGTCGATGTCGATAACGATGAAATCATCGATTACATTTATGCTGGCGATTTACGCGGCAATATGTGGAAATTTGATGTCACGAGCAGCAATACCAGCAGTTGGGGCGTGGCCTACGGTACCAACAATAATCCACAGCCGCTATTTCAGGCGAAGATCGGGACGACGCCACAGCCGATCACGGAGCGACCGGAGGTGGGTGAACATCCAGCGGGTGGTTACTTTGTATATTTTGGTACCGGTAAGTACCTTGAAACTGGTGACAACACGGGCACCGGCCAGACCACGCAAACTTTCTATGCTATTTGGGATAACGGTGCTACGGTTTCGGGCCGTTCGGCCCTGCTTCAGCAGCAGATCGTCAAGGAAATCGATTACAACGGCTCATCATGGCGTATGAGCACTAGCAATACTCCGGATTGGACGGGCAATACTCCGCATCTCGGTTGGTATATTGATCTCTACAATACGGATGGCAACAACACTAACAACTATGGTGAGCGCCAGGTCAGCAATCCTATCCTGCAGAATGGGCGAATTATTTTCACGACATTGATCCCGTCTGCCAATGTGTGTGATTTTGGCGGATCATCCTGGCTGATGGAATTGACTGCGGTGTCTGGATCTCAATTAGCGGTTACGCCGTTCGATGTTAACGGAGACAACGCTTTCAACTCATCTGACTATTGCTCCGCAGGCAGCGCATGCTGTTCTAGCGATTGTGCGGCAAACGTTAACGACAAGAAGGCGGTGAGTGGTACAAAACTGAATGGTGGTATTGTCGGCACACCCGCAATCGAAACCTGCCCAGGTGGCGAATGCAAGTACATGAGCCAATCGAGTGGGGCGCTGAAGATGGTGAAGGAAAGTCAGGGCGTCGGTCGGGGTCGTATTTCCTGGCGCGAAATCGTGCCTAGGTAAATTGAGGAAGAGTCATGAAAACTATCGCTTGTCTATTTTTCGGGATGCTGTTCGCCACTACAGCAATGGCGATGACCGTGGTCACACCGGGCAAATCAACACAGGATAAGGCTGATGCAAAGCCGGTCAGTCAGCCGGTCAAGGAAGCGGAGATTGTTCGTCTTGAGCGCAGTGGCGGAACTAACAAAAAAGCGGAGACCAAGAAGGCAAAAACGGGAGTGAAGAATGACAAATAGGCCTATGCGTGGCTTTACGCTGATCGAGTTGATGATCACCGTAGTGGTTATTGCGATCATTGCGGCGATCGCCTTGCCGTCATATCAGAACAGCATCCGCAAATCGCGACGGGCGGATGCGCGCTCCGCCCTGATGTCGGCGGCACAGGCGATGGAAAAGTACTACACCGAAAATCAGAAATACACCAGCGCCACGCTGGGTTCGGGTGCGTCGGATGTGCATCCGGCAACGTCGTCGGGAGGCTATTACGCGCTCGACTTCAGTTCGACGCCGAACGCTTCATCTTTCACTCTGCGCGCCACACCGCAGGGCGGGCAATCCAGCGATGCCTGTGGCAAGTTTACGCTGACCAGCGCGGGCGTTAAGGGGGTGACGGACGGTTCGCTGACTGCGGCGGATTGCTGGTAACCACAGAAGGGGATGTGCCGCGTGTGGATGCGGAAAAATCGGTCTGGCGGTTGCTGATTGGCTTTTTCGCCTCGTTATTTCTGCATGCGCTGGCCGCCGATGCGCTGACAACGTGGTTCGCGGGGCGCTCGACCTTTGGCGAACGGGTAACCAGTCAGCCGCCAATGACTCTGTGGTTACGTCCCCCTGAGCTAAGCTCGCTGCGTTCCGGGCGTGGAGAGGCAGTGGGTGGATCGGCTGCCACGATCAGTGGCACTTCCACGCCTAAAGTCCCGGCAATTGCGACCCAATCGTCCGCGAAGGGTGATGGTGCGGCAACTACCAGCACCGGCGACGGCGCACCCGACATTCAGCCTGTTATTGATGCTTCGGCCTATCACTGGCCAGATGAAATCGACCAGCGCCCGCTCGCTTCGGTGCCCGTCGCCATCGACTATCCCGCCGACCCCGGCTGGTGGGAAAAAACCGGGCGCGTCGTGCTGATTGTGTATATCAACCGCGACGGGTCGGTCGATGGCGTGGAGGGCGAGACGGCGGATCTGCCGGAAGAATTTTTGCGCGTCGCCGCCGAGGGTTTCAAGCGGATGCGCTTCTATTCGGGAACCCTGGCGGGCGAACCCGTTGCCACCAAGATTCGCGTCGAGGTGCAGTTTCTACCGTGAGCCTCCATTGGCGCGACCGCTCCTGATGGCGCGAACCTCCAGCGAAACGCGATCGAGCACCTGACCGGCGCGGTCGACCAGTTCCAGCGTGTGTTTGCCAGGGGCCGGCAACCACGGTGTGACTGATCTGGCCGGGCCGAGTGGCTGGCCGTCCATGCGCAAGCGCCAAGCTGGGTCGGGTTGTCCTGCCAGTGCAATGCGGACACGCTGCCGTAGCACCGGAATATCGGGGTCCAGCGCGATCACGCTGCCGTCGCGCGGCGACACAATGCGGCCCAGCGCGCCGGGTAGGGCGGCGCGCATCCGCCGGGTTTCCGTGCCGCGCAAGAACCATTCTTCGCGGCGCGGTTCGTGTGCTGGTTCAAACTCAACGACGGTGCGGACGATGCCGGGTGGCGGCGCTTCCGGAACCGGATGGTCACCCGCTGACAGCCAATCCATGATCTCGCGCCAGACCGGCGCGGCGCCGGAGACGCCTGAAACATCGTGCATGGCGCTGCCCGAAGCATTGCCCACCCATACGGCAACTGTGTGTCGGCGCGTGAAGCCAATGCACCAGTTGTCGCGCATGTCCTTGCTGGTGCCGGTCTTGACCGCCGCCCAGTAAGGAGTGGCCAACCAGGATTCGAGCCCGAAAGTGCCGGCGCGGGCCGAGCGATCGGCAAGAATATCAGCGACCATGAACGCCGCGCCGGCATCGCCGGCCGCGCGGGGCGCACCCGAGAAGGCCGCAGCGCACGTCGGATCGCCACAGGGCGTTCGCTGTTTGCCCGGCACCACGCCAAGCGGTGACCAGCGTGCCCGGTTGGCCAGGGTGCGAAAGGCGTTGGCCTGCATCAGCAGCGATACGTCGGCAGAGCCCAGCGCGAGGCTGTAGCCATAGTAGTCCCCATTCTCCGTCAGGCTGACATAGCCGAGCGCTTTCAGCCGAGTGTGGAACGTGTCCGGCGTGACCAGCACCAGAGCGCGCACGGCGGGGATGTTCAGCGAGCCGCCAAGCGCCATCCGGGCGCTGACCCACCCACGATAGGCCGCTGTGTAATTCTGCGGCGCGTACAAGCCGTTGGTAGTGTTCAACGAAAGGGGCGAATCTTCGATCAACGAGGCCGGCGTCAGCAGACGTCGCTCAAAGGCCAGTCCGTACAGGAATGGCTTCAATGTGGAACCGGCCTGACGCAGGGCGGTCACGCCGTCGACCGCCGGCGCGTCGGAAAGCGCGCCGCTGGAACCCACCCAGGCGAGGATATCGCCACTGGCGTTGTCGATGACCAGCACGGCGCCGTCTTCGGCGTTCTGCCTCGCCAATTCGCGCAATTGCCGGTGGAGTGCGGTGGTTGCATAGGCCTGCAAATCGGCGTTCAGCGTCGTGATCAGGCGCTCGCCCGGTTTGGCGAGCAGTTTGGCCGCGAGGTGAGGCGTTAATTGCGGCGCAGAGGAAGTGGTGACACCGCTGCCTTCTTTCAGGCCGCCAGCCAGCGCCAAGCGAGCCAGTGCATCCAATCCGTCGCAGGTCGGTTCGCCACGCCGCGCGACACGGGCGCTCTCCTTCAGCACGCCGCAGGCGCGGCTGACCAGCGCGTCAGTGCTGGCGCCGGGGGCGCGGAGCAGGGCGGCGGCCAGCGCCGCTTCGCGCTCGTCCAGGCCATCCGGCCATTTGCCAAAAAGCCCGCGGCTCATCGCCCCGATGCCGACCAACTCGCCGCGAAAACCGGCCAGATTCAGGTACGCTTCGAGAATCTCGTCCTTCTTCCAGTGGCGTTCCAGCCAAAGGGCTGATCCCGCCTGGCCGATCTTCTCGGTCAGGTTGCGGCGTCCACGGCGAGGTGCGTCGCCGAGCAGGCCAACCAGCTGCATGGAGAGCGTGCTGGCCCCGCGGGTTTGCCGGTTCCACAGATTTCGCCAGGCGCTGGCGGCAGCGGCCCCCCAGTCTACGCCGGCATGGTCGTAGAAATTCCGGTCTTCCGAGACCAGCAGGGCGCGCAACATGGCGGGCGAGATATCCTCGATGCGGGTCCAGGTCAAGCGACGCTGCGTCATGTCGATCCGTCGAACGTGCAGCGGCCGGCCATCGCGTGCGAGCAGCCAGGCATCCGATTCGACATAGTCGCGCCGAACGTCGCTGAAGGTCGGCAACGCCAGTGCGTTAGTCAGCATGCACCCGCCCGCCAGCACGGCGAGCAGGTGTTTCAGCCGCGCAACCATGCCAGCGCGCCCGATCCGGCAGCGCGGCCCGTGGCGAGGCAGGCGGTGAGCAGGTAGCCGCCGGTGGGCGCCTCCCAGTCGAGCATTTCGCCAGCGCAGAAGACGCCGGGTCGTGCCTTGAGCATGAAACGTTCATCCATCTCCGCGAAGCGCACCCCGCCTGCGCTGCTGATGGCTTCCGCAAGCGGACGCGGGGCGACGAGGCGGATGGGCAGCGCCTTGATTGCCGCCGCCAGGCGAGCGCTGTCGCCCATGTCAGCGGATGACAGGCACTCGCGCAGCAGGCCTGCTTTGACGCCTTTGAGGCCCAGCCGGCTTTGCAAGTGGCTGGACAGCGAACGGGCGCCGCGCGGGCGCGCGACCTCGGCGGTGACCTTTTCGGCGGGCCATTGCGGTAACAGATCAAGATGGAGTTCGGCGTTGCCCGTTTGCTCGATGCGGTCGCGCAGTTGGGCGGAGAGAGCGTAGATCAGACCGCCTTCGAGACCAAGTTCGGTGATCACGAATTCGCCGTGGCGCAATGCCTCGCCAGCCAGACCGGCGGCCACGGGTTTGACCGGGTGACCGGCGAAGCGCTCGCGGAAATGCGCGCTCCAGGCCACGTCGAATCCACAGTTGGCGGGGCGTAGCGGCGCGACATCGATACCCGCGCCGACCAGCGATTCGATCCAGGTGCCGTCGCCGCCCAGTTGCGGCCAACTGCCGCCGCCCAGAGCGAGCACGGTGAGGTCGGCGTGCTGCGTGACCGGGCCTTGCGGCGTGGTGAAGCAGCAGGCGCCGTTATGCCAACCATGCCAGCGATGACGCACATGCAGCGCCAGCCCTTGTCGACGCAGACGATGCAGCCACGCGCGCAGCAACGGTGCCGCCTTCATGCCGGTTGGGAAAACGCGGCTGGAACTGCCGACAAAGCTCTCGATGCCCAAAGCGCTCATCCAGTCGCGCACGGCGGAGGGTGGAAAGGCATCGAGTGCCGATTGCAGACGCTCGCGGCGGTCGCCGTAGCGTGCCAGAAAGAGGTTGTGAGGTTCCGCGTGCGTGATGTTGAGCCCACCTTTGCCCGCCATCAAAAACTTGCGGCCCACAGTCGGCATCGCCTCGTAGAGATCGACACGCAGACCGGCCTCGAGCAGCACCTCGGCCGCCATCAATCCGGCCGGGCCGCCGCCGATGACGAGTGCGCGTGTGTCGGGAGACATCGACATGCAGCTACATCTGCTTGAACAAATGCGCGTGGCTGCGGCTGACCTTGAGCCGCTCGGTGCGGCCATGCAAGCGCAGGCTGACCCGGCCGAGGCTGTCCTGATGGGCCGCCTCAATCTGTCTTGCGTTCACCAGCGTGCCGCGATCCACTTGCCAGAACATGACAGGATCGAGTTGTTCGACCAGTTCCTTGATCGACGTGCGGATGAGCAATTCGGCGTCTGTCGTCATCACCAGCGTGTATTTGTCAGCCGCCTGAAAATAGACGACTTCTTCCACAGCCACCAGACGCACGGTGTCGCCGCTTTGTGCCTTGATCCAGTTCAGGCGCGGGGGGGGAGACGGCGCGAGGGCCGGGGCAGCGTGCAACAAACTCAGGCGATGTCCGAGCAGTTCGCCCAACTGGCGCAAGGTCTCGGCATCGGCTCTGCCGGCGGATGCCTTGAGGCGGGTCACGGTACGCCGCAGTCGATCGTCCTCCACAGGCTTCAGCAGGTAGTCGGCCGCCGCCCGCTCGAACGCATCTACCGCGTACTGATCGTAGGCGGTGACGAAGACGATCTGGCAAGGGTAATCCAGACCTGCGGCAACCTCGAGGCCCGAGAGGCCGGGCATGCGAATGTCGAGAAAGGCGATTTCCGGCCGCTCGACCAGCATGCGCGTCAGGGCGACTTCGCCGTTGGGTGCCACGGGCAGGATGTCGAGCTCCGGCCACAACGCCTTCAGGCGCGCATTCAGGTGGGCGGCGAGGTGAGGCTCGTCGTCGGCGATCAGGGCGCGCATGGCGTCAATTCTGTTGATGGAAGGAATGTGCCCGCATGACCCGGTTGCGGCCGTCCTGCTTGGCGGCATAGAGGGCGGAATCGGCACGTGCCAGCAGGCTGCCTTCGTCATCGTGCGGCGAGAGCTCGGCGCAACCCAGACTCAGCGTGACGTGATGCTCGGCGCCATCCACATAAAACGGAAGACGGGCGATCCGCTCCCTGATGCGCTCCGCCCGTTGCGCCGCCGTGGAAAGATCGCACCGGCTGAAAATGATGGCGAACTCCTCGCCGCCATAGCGGGCGACGAAATCGTTGTCGCGCACTGTTTGCGTGATCCGGGTGGCGGCCTCGTGCAGTACCTCGTTGCCAGCACGGTGTCCGTACGTGTCGTTGAAGCGTTTGAAATGGTCGATGTCGCACATGATCAGCGACATCGGTGAGGGCTTGGGGTGATTTCGATGTGCTTGCAGGCGTTTGGCGAGTTCGATCTCGAAACTGCCAAAGTTGAACAGCCCGGTCAGCCGGTCCCGGCTGGCCAGGTTGTCGAGAATCTTGACGCGGTTTTGCAGCGCGGTGAGTAGCGTATAGGTGCGCGCATTGTCGATGACGCTGCCGAGAAAATCGCAGAGGTGTTGCACGGTGACCAGCTGGCTGGTGGCGAGCGCATGTTTGCGCCGCATGCTGCCCAGCCACAGCACGCCGATCGGTTTGCCGTGTTTGCGGATGGGAAAGATGACAAAGGTCTGAAGGTCGGGCAACAGTTCGAGATTGACCTTGTCCTTGGCCCCCATCGGCAGATGGCGAATCGAGGGAATATCGCCAAACAGCAAAGGGCGGTTGTTGATGAAGCAGTCTCCCGCCGCGCCATCGCAGAGATTGAGCGAATAGCGAAGTTGCCGGCAATGCGCCTGCCAGAGCGGCACCCAACTGGCGTCGTCAGGTCGGCAGAGTGTATCGGCACAACGCAATTCGCCATCTTCCGCAATCAGCACCGCCGCGAAATCGAGATCGAACCGCGTGAGAAATTCGCGCTGAAGCCGCGGGTAAATGTCACGGTCGGTGCCCAGACTGTTCATCTCGGCAATGAAATACAGCAACGACCGGAACTCGCTTTCCGTGTCGCGCATGTTGTAGGCGTGGGCTTCCAGGGTGGTTACGCGGTGATGCAGATGCAGCGCCGGGGCGAGGCCGTCCAGCAGGTGGACAATACCGTCGAGGGTAGAGGCAGCAAAAGTGGCGCGTTGCGAAAAAATGACCAGCACTCCAATGCGGCGGCCTTCTGGCCCGCCAAGGCGGATCGGAAAGGCCACCAGTTGCCGCATATGCCAGCGCTCGAAGCGTGCCCGCGTGCTGGGTGAAAATTCGGCGAGATTACGCGGGCCGACGCAGACGACTTCATTGCGCGCAAAGGCGAGGGCATGTGCATCGCGCGAGTCGACGGCAAAGCCGTAGTGGGCGTAGGCGTCCTCGACCTTGCTGTATTCCGCAGGCAAATGCATGCGCGCGCATTTCAGCACGTTTTCGGCCGGTTCGTAGAGGTTGATCAGATACCCGTCGACCTTGGGATACGCCCGTAGGCAGTCGCCGATGGCATCAAGGCAGGCGGTCAGACTAGTGGCGGAGAAAGCTGCCGCTGAAGCGAGCTGTCGGGCGCGGCGGCTCGCTGTGGCAGCACGCGCACTACCCTCCGCCTTTGCTGTCGGCGGCAGTCCGGTCGGAACAGGCTCGCGATCCGCAGTCAAACGGGAATCTCCACACTGGCGATAACGCCTCGGGGAATATTCTCGCTCAAAACCAGTTTGCCTGCATGGTCAAAAAGTGCCTGCAAACGTGCCCTCACATTCGACAGACCGACGCCTTCCGACGGCGCGTTGCCGAAACCACGCCCGGTGTCGCGCACTTCCACATGCAGCCTGCCCTCTTCGCTGTGCGCGCTAATGGCGATATGGCCTCCTTCGGCGAGCGGCTCCAGACCGTGTTTCAAGGCGTTTTCGACCAGCGGCTGGATCAGCATGGGCGGCAGGGGGAGAGCGCGCAGATCGTCGGGCACGTCAATGCTGTAGGTAAGCCGTTCGGCCATGCGGATGCCGAGGATTTCCAGATAGGCGCGTAGCATGTCGATTTCGTTGCCGAGCGTACCGCCGCTGGCGCGGGCGTGCGCCAGACTGGCGCGCAGATAGCGGTTGAGTGCTTCGAGCAGGTTCTTGGCCAGTGCGGGCTGTGAGTCGATCAGCGCCGATACGTTGGCCAGTGTGTTGAACAGGAAATGCGGTTCGATCTGGGCCTGGAGCAGGCTCAGGTGCGCCTCGATCTGCCTCTTTTCCGCCTCCAGGTGCAGTATTTCGCGTTGCCGAACTTCGGCTTGTAGATGCAGCGTGCGTTCGCGCAAGACCGAAATCAGGGTGACCACACCGCCGAAAAAAAGGCCCAACGCGACGGCTGGCACCAGATGTTCCCGATGCAGGTTGGTATCGCTGTTACAGAGAATGCCTCCCAGCCAGTATCCGAACAACGAACCGAAGACGAGAGCGAAGGGCACCAGAACTCGACGCAACCTGCGCAACCGCGAGAACAGGTGCGATGGCATCAGAAACAGGGAAATCGAAAGCCCGATACATTGCGAATAGATCAGGTTATTGGTGAAATCGCCGCCGAATCCGATCAGAGTGAGCAGGGTGGCGATCAGGATATTCAGCACGATGGTGCTGAGCAGTGCGAGCGCGATGATCCTGAGCATGTCTCCGAATGCGAGTTCGTCGCACGGGGTGTAGGGGTGCGGCAAGATCGGGTCGACGTTCGGGATTTGCATCATTTATTCAGCCAAAGACAGAGGCGTCCAGTATCGCGCGGAGCCGTTCACGAGGCGACGCCAATGCGACAGACGGTCGTATCGGCTGACCGTCTGTCTCCGGCGCCGATGAATCTCCATCTGTCCGGCACTACGGCTGAACCCGCAACGGCAAAATCGGCGCCTCGCCGAAGACTTCAGGCGCGTACATCGCCTCCACCCGCGTCGCCGGCAGGTTGAAATCGCCGGCGTTGTTGAGGCGGACGGTGTATCCGATGGTGAAGCGGCCACGCGGTACATAGGCGTAATAGGCGCGGAAGTTGCCGAAGGTGCGCTCGATGAAGGCCGGCCAGGCGTTGCCGCGGGCGCGGTCGCCGCCACCCTCGACGTTGGCGGCAATGTGTGAATCGCGGCCGTCGCCGTCGCCAAGGAGGCGGGCACCGGCCGGGATGGGATCGTCGACGACCACCCAGGCCATTTCCTGCTCCGACTCGACGGTCAGGCGTACGCGCCAGACGTCGCCCCGGCTGGCCTTGCCGACCTCCTTCTCCTGGATCGGTGTCACCTCGCGCGTGACCTTGAAGCCCATGGCACGCGGCTCCCTGATCGGCATCGCAGCGAGCACCTGCGCCGCGACCCAGGGCTTGCCGCTGCCATCGTGCGTCAGTTGCAGCTTGTCGGCTGGGCCCGGTTTGGCGGGCCAGGGCAGGGTCAGTTTCGGCGGTTCGCCTTCCTTCCAGTTCTTCCAGTCGAACGCCTGCTGGGCGCCGCCGGCGAGGCTGGCGCGGCTGCTGCCGGCAACGGTTTCCTTCTCGAATTTCTTGCCGAAACGGTCGAGCGCAATGGTGGCCCAGACGTTGGCCACCGTGGTCAGCCAATGGCCTCGGTTCTGGCGTTGCACGGCGCCGAGCACCAGGGGGGGCAGATCGGCCTGCCAGCCTGGTTCGTCGATGACCGCCTCGATCAGGCGGAAGGCGTTGGCGTCGCCGCTCATCATCAACCACCACCAATAGTCCGAGCGCTCGCTGGTGAACACCAGCTTGCCGCCGACGTAGGAAAGCCGGTTGCGCAGTTCGCGGTCGGCGGCGGCCAAGCGTGCGGCGCGGTCGGGCAGATCGGGCAGGCGCTTGACGACCAGATACCAGTCGATCAGCGAGCCGGTGGGCAGGCGGATGGGGTCGATTTCCAGACTGGAGATCGCCGACATCGGGCGGGCGCCGCGCCGGGTCAGCGCTTCCAGCACGGTCAGTTTGCGGGCCACCAGATCGTTCTGCGGCGCCCAGTGTTCGGGCTTGATGCGGCCCTCGGCGAATGCGTTGAGGCCACGCAGCATGCGCTCGGCCACTTCCGGCGCCAGCGCGAAACCGGCGGCGTGTGTGGCGGAGAGCAGGTAGGCGGTCAGCGCCGGGCTGCCGGGGCCGCCCGGGAAATAGGCGGCGAGGCCGTTGCCGTCGAGATAGGTGGGCAACGCGTCGGCGACGCCCTGCCAGCGGGCGGTGTCGCCGAGGCCGATGGCGACCGAGGTTTTCTGTTCGAGACAGGCGAAAGGGTAGCCCTCGAAGAAGCGACGCAGGCCGGGAGGTGGCGTCGAGATTTTCGGCGAGAGGCCGATTTCGATGCCGCCGCGCCCTGGCAGCGAGCCGGTTGGCTGCTGCGCCGGGATCTCGAGCGCTTTGTCGAGGCGGACGAAGGTGGCCTGCTGAACATGCACGGGCACGGCCGGGGCCACCTGCTGTACGATCTTGAGCCGGTCCTTGGCGCCGCCATCCTTCTGCGTCGCCTCGAATTCCCAGGCGAGGCTGGTCAGACCTTCCTTCACATCCGCCTGCCAGGTCACTTCCGCCGCGCCTTCGGCTTCTATCCTGACTTCCTTGCCCGCGAGCGCGACATCGCCGGCCTTGGCGGCCAGTTGCACGGTCATCGGTTGGGCGGTGCCGTTCCGGAGCGTCAGCAGCGCCGTGAATTTGTCCTTCTCGCGCACCAGCGGTGGCAGGCCCGAAATGAGCTGCAAATCCTGTTTGGTGCGGATGCTGGCGCTGCCGGTGCCGAACCAGCCAGTGCCGGCGTCGGCGACGGCGACCAGCTTGAATTCGGTCAGCGAATCGTTGATCGGCACCTGCACGACGGCGCTGCCGTTGGCATCCAGCGCCAGTTTCGGGTTCCACAGGAGCAAGGTGTCGAACAGTTCGCGCGCCGGCGCGCGGCCGCCGCCGCCACCCGGTGGCACGGCCTTCTTGCCGAAATGGCGTTTGCCGACAACCTGCGATTGCGCGGTCGCCGTTTCAACCTGATAACCACGCTTTTGCAGCATGGCTTCGAGCAGCCTCCAGCTTTCGTTGGGCTTCAGTTCAAGCAGGGCCTGATCGACGGCGGCGAAGGCGACTTCGGTGCCGGTCGGGACCGGTTTGCCGTCCGGGCCGGTGACGGTGATGCGCACCGCCGCCTTGTCGCGTGGGCGGTAGTCGGCCTTTTCGGGTTTGACGTCGACCTTGAGGCGGAAGCCGTCGGTGCCGACTTCGAGCGCGGCCAGGCCGAGTTTGAAGGCTGGCTTGGCGAGGTCGACCATGGCGGTCGGCTGCTCCGGATTCCACCAGGCGCGGAACCATTCGGCTGGCGTCCGCCAGCCCCACTGGAAGAAGGAATACCACTTCAGCGGCTGGACGCGGCCGCGCACGGCGAGCACCGAGACGAAGACGTTCGGCCCCCACTCGGCCTTGACCGGCAGTTCGATGATGGGCTTGACCCGGTTTAGCGGCAGCACGTAAGTGTCGATGATGCCTTCCGCCTCGACGGCGACCAGCGCCGTCGCCTCGCGGAAGGGCGTACGGACTTGCAGGCGGGCGGTTTCGCCGGGGGCGTAAATGCGCTTTTCCGGGATCACGTCGATACGATCCTGATTGCCGACCGCGAACCAGTTATCGCCGCTGCCGGCGACCCAGTAGCTGGTGCCGGCGCGGGCGATATTGCCGTCTTTGTCTTTCGCTTCGGCCAGCAGATAGACGGCCCCCGCCTCGTCGACCTGCGGCGCGCAGGGCAGCATGCCGCGGGCGTCGGTGGTGCCGGCGCAGATCTGGCCGAGATCCTTGAATTCGGTGCTGTGCTCGTAGGCGTAGAAACCGCCGACGATGCGCTTGCGGTGCGAATAATCGATGCGGCGCTTGGCGACGACCTTGACCGGCGCGTCGGCAACCGGCTTGCCATTGACGTCGAGGACGACGACCTCGACCGAACCCTGTGCCTTGACGGTCAGCCAATCCTTGATGCGGATGCCGGCGACGACACCGGCCGGCCACAGTTCGACGCTGCCGCGGAGGGTCTGGATCTCGCCGTTGGGGTCGGCGAAGGTCATTTCGGAATAGAGCTCGGACGGTCCCTTGACCCGCTCCGGCAGTTTGACTGCGGTCTTGCCGGCACCAGCCTTGTCGAGCGTCACCGGCAGCTTGTCGGCGACCAGTTGTTCGGATTCGCGGCCGTTGTCGACGGCGAAAGCCGACAGACCCTCCGGCTCGAAATCGACGTTGAAGGCGAAATTGTCGTAGCCCTTGTAGGTCGGCCAGCGCGGCCGCACGGTCGAGGAAACCTTGACCTCGGCGCCCTTGGCGGCGCCGCCATTTAGAAAGGAGAGGCCGAGCGCCAGCGGCACTTCCTTTGGGTTGATCTGGCGCGGCGGCACGCCTTGCACGCTGCCGGTGAATACCGGCAGGCGGAAGTCGGAAACGCGGAATTCGCCGCTTTCGGTGTCGCCGCGCTTGCCACCGCTCAGGCTGACGAAATAGCTGCCGCGTTTGGCAGAATCGGGAATCTTCCACTGGTTGACCGCAATACCGCGCGCATCCCAGGTCAGCGGTTGGCGGAATTCGTCGCCACTGCCGCTGTGGCGGATGATCATCATGGTCGGCAGCGTTTTCGCATCGGGATAGGCAAAGCCGCGGCTGTTGCGGTCGCGCGCGATATGTTTCATCGAGATGGTTTGCCCAGGGCGCAGCAGGGTGCGGTCGAACACGGTGTGCAGCGTGCGGTCGCGTTGCTCGCCCCAGGTTTCGACGCCGAAGCGCCAGGGCTCGATGCCTTCGTTCCAGTCCGAACGGGCGAAGCTGTAATCCTCGCCGAAGCGGGCGCTGGCGAAAAGGAAGCTGCCGCCCTTGCAGGAGCGGGCTTGTGGCAGCGCGTGGTCGACCAGGGCGCGGCCCTGATCGTCGGTACGGCCATGCCACAATTCGTTGCCGTCGCAGCCGGAGATGCGCACTTCGGCGCCGCCGACCGGCAAGCCGGCATCGAGGGTGGTGACCCAGACCAGCGCGTTGTCCTTGCCGCGCTTGAAATGCACGGCCATATTGGTGACCAGGGCGGCGGCGCGCACGTACATCGGTTTGGGTTCGGCGAGCAGGGCGGCGCCGAGCAGGCGGCTTTCGATTTCGACGATGTGGTAGCCGGGCTGTCCGAGCGGGATGCCGACTGCCTCGAATTCGGCGCTGCCACCGGGCTTGGGCAGCGTGCGGCTGGCAACGCCGGGCTTGCCCTTGAGGAAGGGCAGTTCGCGGGCGTAGTAGGGATCGTAGCTGTCGGCGCTGTCCTTGTCGGCAGCCTTGATGGTGCGGCCCTGCCGCTCGAATGCGGTCAGCGCTTGGATGGCGGCGATCACCTGGGCGTCGTCGGTCAGGCGTTGGCTGGTCATCTGCGCCGCAGGCAGGCGTTGGCTGGCGAGCGGCAGCGGCGCCTCGACGTTGCGCAGGGTCACCGGCAGGATGCCGCCTTCCTTCCATTCGACGATGCCGAAGTCGCCGGGGAACTTGGCCAGCGGCGGCAAGGCGCCCGTCTTGAACTTGAGCGGGAAGCTGGCGGCGTTTTCCAGCGGCCGGCCGGCCTCGTCCTTGATATCGGCTGGCAGTTCGAGGCGCAGTTCGGCGTTCTGCGGCCACGGGCGTTTGAAAACGAGCTGGGTCAGCGTGCTCTCGCGGCCTTCCTCGCGGTTGCGCGGCGCCGGCGCGCGAGCGCCTTCGGGAGTGATTAGGCGGCCTTTTTCGGCGGCCTTGGCGTCGACCGGGGCGGAGAAATCGACGCGCAGGTCGGATAGGGGCGAGCAGGGTGCATTGGCTTTTTCGCGTTCGCAACTGAAACTGGCACGCAAGGGTTGCCGTACCGGGTACTGGAAACTCTCTTCGCGGCTGGCGGCGACGCCGGTCTCGGTTTCGATGCCCTTGCCCCAGACCAGACGCATCTTGGCGTTGGCGGGCAGGCGCTCGGCGCAGGTGACCGCCAGCGTGCCCGGCAGGCGGCTGCGATGCTGGCTGTCGAGCATGGCGTCGCGGATGTTGTCGGGCAGGATGCGGATGGCGATGCGGTTGCCGACGCCTTCGGCCTCGCACCACAGGTTCTTTTCCAGCGAGGGTCGGGCGAGCGGGGCGCTGGCCTCGATCAGAAAAGCCTGATCTTCCTCGATGGGGCTGCCCGGGCGCGGCATCAGCGAACGCGGCCAGGGACCGGGCGCGAAGAAGCTGTAGGCGGCTTCGCCGCTGACCGCCTCGCCGTTGCTGGCCTTGAGCGCGGCCTTCAGGCGGAAATCGCAACGCTCGCCGGGTTGCAGGGCGCGGTCGAGCTGGTAGCTCCAAGTGCGGCTGTCGCCCCAGCGACCCTTGCCGCCCACTTTGCCGCATTGCACTTCGAAGGGCGCCTGCGCGTCGGGTTGGCCGAGCGGTACGATGTCGGCGGTGAAGACGGCAGTCGCTCTCGATTGCTGGTCGATCTGGCCCTGCGGCGAAAACTGACGGATGGCGGCAGCTTCGGCGGAGACCAACGGCAACATTGCTGAGACTAGAAGGACAAGCGCGAGACGGCGGTACATGGCAAGACCCCGAAGCGAGTGTTGGATCAATTTGTCATTTTCCGGATTCCGGTCCAGGTGTCGAGTGCAAGTGACCTTTTGGAGGGTCAGGCGGCGAACACTTGCAGCCGGTTGCGGCCTGCCTGTTTGCCCGCATACATGGCTTGATCGGCGCGCCTCAGCAGCGTTTCGGCGTCTTCGCCGTCGCGGGGGGCCAGCGCATAACCGACGGTCAAACCGACCGGACACTCGTGGTGGTCAACTTCAAAGAGCTGCCCGGCAATGGCCTCGATCAGTTTGCGGCCCAGGCGTTCTGCTTCGGGTTCTCCTGGCAGGTGTTGAGCGACCAGAACGAATTCGTCGCCGCCATGCCGCGACAGAAAATCCGATTGCCGCAGTTGCTGCCGCAGGCGCTGGCACACCTGGATCAGCACGGCATCGCCGGTGCCGTGTCCGAAACGGTCGTTGATTGCCTTGAATCCGTCAAGGTCGAGCAGATAGACCACCAGCAGACCTTGCGGTTCGCGCTCGGTCAGCGCGCGGGCGAGCATCAGATCGAGGGCGCGCCGGTTGGGCAGCCCGGTCAGGGCGTCGGTCAACGCCTGCGATTCAAGCGACTGACGCGCTTCCTCGGCTTTTTGAGCGGTGGCCCGCAGCGTGGCGATGTTGAGGCCTAGCACGCGTATCCAGGCGAACATCTCGATCAACCAGCCGATCTGCATGAGGTGCAGTGTCCACCAGTTCGCGGGTGCGTAACCACGCAAGAGGGCGGCGGTGGCGATGGCACCAAGCATGTAGCAGGACCACCCGATCAACATGTAGATGCCGACCTGGTCACGAGAGCGTGCTCGCAGCCACGCTGCCGGGATGGCAAAGAGCATCACGGCTGGCCCGAAAATGGTGGCTGCAACCTGGGTTTGCCCATAATCCAGCGCACCGACCAAGGTCGCCAATAACGCCCCGAGCGAAAGCCATGCGACGGCCTTGAGACCAAAGTGAAGGATGGGGAAACGATGCCGCGTCCCCAGCGCCTGCGTGACGAAATGTCCACCCCCCGTTAAGGCCAGCAAGACGCCCATCGGGCCGGCTTTCATGGTGAGTGGCGTTTGCGTTGCCCAGATGAACTGTTGCGGCAGGCCGAAGAAGGTCAAAAAATAGATGGCGGAGCCGCACAATATCAGCGCGTAGTAGGCAAACAGCGCGTCCTTCAGGCTCCAGCGGTGCATCAGTCCATAGATGAGCAGGGCGAGCGCGACACCGGCGATCATGCCCTGATTGAATAGCACCAGGTACTCGCGTATCTGATAGGCACTAGCCTGCATCAGGGCGATGGGCAAGACCACGGCCGTCGGTGTGCGGATACGGAGATACAGGTCGTAGGTCTGACCAGAGGTCAGCGCGAGCGGCAGGGCATGGGAACGACTGGGCAAAGGACGTTTGGCCAGAGGTACGCTGGCACCTAGGCTGGCATGCTTAACGACCTCGCCGGACTGGAGCAGAAAAACCTCAGCCTCCTGGATCGGCGCGTAGTTAATGTCGAAAATCCAGGTGGATACATCGCCTTCGGCGCGCAGAGGCAGATGCAGCCAGATCGTTTCGTCGCGCGGCCCCAGGTTGGCGCGGGGGCCGGTAGGTGGTTGAAACAACTTTTCTTCGCGGCGCACATCGGCGAGTGTTAGCGTGTGTGTGGCATCTGCGCGCAGAGAGATGGCATCCCAGGCGTCGTAGGTTTGCACTTCCTGCCGCAAGACCAGTTCAGATGCGGTGCATGTCCAAGGGATGAGCAAGGTCAGCAACCAGGCCACCCATACCCGCCGGGTTATCCGGGTCAAGCGATTCCGCGAGGATGGAAACGGGCTATCGAGCTTCATCACTGGGCGAGGCAGGTTGTCTCGCAAGGAGGGCACATGCCCGTTGAGTATCAGTATGCGAGGAAGCGCACCGGAGCGTCAAGACGCCCCCGTGCCTCGTTCAAAGGCATTCAGGGTGCCGGATTGCTGTGGGTCAGGTGAATCTGTTCGACCTCGGCCAGGATGTCATCCGAGAGCGGCGTTGACAACGCGGCGAGATCTTCTTCCAACTGCGCCAGGCACGACGCGCCGACGATGGTGCTCGAAACGAACGGGCGCGAGCGGACGAAAGCGAGCGCCAATTGAGTCGGCGTCAGGCCGTGGCGACGGGCGAGTTGCACATAGGCCGCAATAGCGAGCGGCACGCCAGGCTTCCAGTAACGCTGGCCGAAGGCCGGAAACTCGGTGAGGCGGCCGGGGGCGTTGGGGTTGTCGATGTATTTGCCGGTCAGATGTCCGAACGAGAGCGGCGAGTAGGCGAGCAGACCCACCTGTTCGCGGAAACACACCTCGTTCAGCCCGTATTCGAAAACGCGGTTGATCAGGCTGTAGGCGTTTTGAGTCGAGACGATACGTGGCAGGCCGAATTCATCGGACAACCGGCAGAAATTCATGATGCCCCACGGGTGTTCGTTGGAGACGCCGATGTGGCGGATCTTGCCTTCGGCGACCAGTTCCGCCAGCGCTTCGAGTTGCGCCCGCAGCGGCGTGAAGGCGCGTTCCTGAGCGGGGTCGAACGGCCAGACTCCGAACATCGGCTGGTTGCGGTCGGGCCAATGTAGTTGGTAGAGATCGATATAGTCGGTCTTTAGGCGGCGCAGCGAATCTTCCACGGCGGTGCGGAAATTGTCGCGGTCGTAGGTCGTGGGACCGCCGCGTATCCAGTTCAGGCCCCGGCCCGGTCCCGCAATCTTGGTGGCAACGATGATCTTTTCGCGATCCTGCCTGGCCAACCACTTGCCGATGATCGTTTCGGTGGCGCCGCTGGTCTCGGCACGCGAGGGCACTGGGTACATTTCGGCGGCGTCGATGAAAGAAACGCCGTTGGCAAGGGCGAGGTCGAGTTGCGAATGGGCGTCGGCCTCGGCGGTCTGCTGGCCGAAGGTCATCGTACCCAGGCAGATATCGGGCACGCTCAGGGAGCTGGCACCAAGGGGGCTAAATGGAGTCATGATAGCAGGCAAAAAAACTTAATATTACGCGGAGGCTTCCCCGTTTGGGGAGCCTTGCCGGTTTGAATCTCGGTCGGCAAGCGCGGAAAATGTCATGAGACTAAACAGCGGTTCTGAAAACTGCTAGCATGAAACTATCGTCCGCGATAGACGGATCGACTGACAGGGGGATTCAAAAATGCCTTACTTCAATTACCAGAATCAAGAAATCCACTACGAGTTCAGCGGGCCGGAAGGCGCGCCGGTGGTGGTGTTCATCAACGGTCTGGTGCAGCGGGCGGAGAGTTGGGCGCTGTACACGCGAGCGATTGTCGCGGCCGGTTATCGCGTGCTGAATTACGATTTGCTGGGTCAGGGATTGTCTTCGAAGCCGGCGCTGCAAATCGACTTCGAGGAGAACCAGGTGATCCTCGATGCCCTGATGGGGCATCTAGATATCGAGAACGCTTATATCTGCGGCGTCTCGTTCGGCGGCGTGACGGTGTTGAAGTTTGGTGTCGAGTTCCCGAAGCGGGTGCGCGGTCTGGTGCCGATGAGTGCGTTTACCGAAACCGATGCGATGATGGCCAGTATCGGCTGCAATCTGTACGAAGGCTTGGTGCGCGTCGGCTACGACTATATGATCCGGCAGTTCGTGCCGATCAACTTCACATCGAAATACATCCGGGACAACGAGCTGGTGCTGCCGGTCGTGATCAAGGCCAGCTACACCTTCAACGAGTTTGCGGCGGTGCAGAACATCATCGAGTCGATTCAGACTTTCAAGCCTTTTACCGAAGATATCAAGAAGATCAAGAAGCCGACGCTGATCCTCAATGGCGAATACGACCCGCTGACGCCGCGCTGGTGTCACGAAATCATGCGCCAGAACATCAAGAACTCGCGCCTGGTGCTGGTGCCCAACGCCAGCCATGCGTTCACGGTTGAAAACCCTTTGTTGGCGATCAAGCTCATTCTCGGCTTTATAGACGACGTCGAGAGCAAGACGTGGAAGGGCGATCAATCGACCTGGATCGCCAACGAAAACCTGTCATCGGAAACTTTCATGTTTCCCTGCAAGGGCAACTACATGAGCACGCTGCCGGCCGTTGACGCCGACGGCGGCCAATAATCGGGCGGGGGGGAGATCATCATGCCAGCCAACAAGCAGCAGATCCTGCAAATCATCGACACCTTCGACAAGGCCAACCAGCAGTTTGCGCAATTGCCGATGGAAACCCGCGCCGAGCTCTTCAAAAACAATGTCATTTACAAGATCAAGGGCAAGGCACGCGAAACCGCTTTCCAGCATTTCTTGAAAATGCCCTTGGACAGCGACGCCAAGACGCGCATCGCGCTGTTCATCATCGCGGTCAAGGGCGCCAATGCAGCCGTGTTGAAGAACTTCGAGTTTCAGCCGGTCGACACGGTTGCGTACAGCTTCCTGCACGGGCAGTTGTTCCGCGAACTGGAGATCATCACCAAGCTACAGCGTTTGACCCCCTGGAGCTTCAACTGGAAGTTGTATAGCGATGCCGCCGAGTTCAATGCCGCTCTCTGGCGCGAAACCGATGCGGCCAAATACGCTGGCGAATTCTTCAAGGTCGATCAGCACCTGTACGAATACCTCGCGCTCAGTTACGCCTTTTTGTCCGAGATCAATTTCATGTCGGTGGTGACGATCAAGAATATCGACACTGATCCTTTCGTCAAATTGCTGCATGACCTCGAACAGGACAACGGCCAGATGATCCAGACCCAGCTGCGCTTGCTGAAGGATATCAACGTGCCGCTGACGCGCGCCGAGCGTGAAACCATTGTCGAGAGCAAGCGTGAGGTGGTGCGCGGCATTTTTGACCGCTTCCTGCTTTCGCTGTGCGAAGCCACGCCCGAGCCGGCGCAGAAGTCCTGATATTGCCTGTGGCGTGAGAGAATGGCGGCGATGAAAATCGCCGCCAAATCTGCCGCCGCTTTCTTGCTGCCTCTGGTTGTCGCCGCTTGTGTCACCCTACCATCTGGCGAGGACAAACGGCGCGTTGATTCGCCCAATTTCGATGATCGTCGCCCCAATTACATCATCATTCACCAGACCAGCAGTGCCAACGTGGGCGCGGCGCTCAGAACATTGACCGATCCGGCGCGCAAAGTCAGCGCGCATTACCTGATCGGGCGCGATGGCGAAATGATCCAGCTGGTCGACGAGAGCCGCCGTGCCTGGCATGCCGGCGAATCGTGGTGGGGCGGCCTGACCGATCTCAATTCCGCCTCGATCGGCATCGAACTCGACAATTCAGGCGACGAACCCTTTGCCGATGCGCAGATCGCCGCGCTGCTCGGCCTGCTGGGCGAGTTGCGCGAGCGCTACCGTATTCCTGCCGCCAATGTGATCGGCCACGGCGACATCGCGCCGCGCCGCAAGGTCGATCCCAGCCCCTATTTCCCGTGGGCAAAGCTGGCCGAAGCCGGGCATGGTTTGTGGTGTGGCGAACAGGTTGCCACCGCCCCGGCGGGCTTCGACCCGGTTTTGGGGTTGCGCGCGCTGGGTTACGATACCGCCGACCTGAACGCTGCGCGGCGAGCTTTTCGCCGGCATTTTCGCGGCGAGGAAGAGGGCGGCGACTGGCGTCCGGCTGACCTCGATTTGTTGGTGTGTCTGCTTGCCCAGAAGAACAAACTGTCGGCGGAGGCCAGATGAAAGACCTGTTCAGCGACGAGTCGCCGCTGGCGACTGCGCCACTTGCCGAACAACTGCGCCCGCGCATACCCGGCGAGGTGATCGGGCAGGCCCATCTTCTCGGCCCCGGTAAACCGCTGGCGCTGGCCTTTGCGTCCGGGCAGCCGCATTCGTTGATCCTTTGGGGGCCGCCGGGGGTGGGCAAGACGACCCTGGCGCGGCTGATGGCCAGCGCGTTCGAGGCCGATTTCATCGCACTCTCGGCGGTGCTCTCCGGTGTCAAGGAAATCCGCGAAGCGATCGCCCGTGCCGAAGATGCCAAGGTGCGCGGCCGCCGGACCATCCTGTTCGTCGATGAAGTGCATCGCTTCAACAAGGCGCAGCAGGACGCCTTTCTGCCTTTCGTTGAATCCGGCCTGGTGACTTTCGTTGGCGCGACAACTGAAAATCCTTCCTTCGAGGTCAATTCGGCCTTGTTGTCACGCGCCGCTGTCTATGTGCTGAAACCACTAGCCGCCGACGAACTCGGTCGCCTGTTTGACCGTGCCGCTGAACGGGCCCTGGCCGGGCTTGTTTTTCAGCCGGAGGCGCGTGAGCGGCTGATCGGTCTCGCCGATGGCGACGCCCGCCGCCTGCTCAATCTGCTCGAACAGATGCGAACGGCGGCGCAGACCGCCGGGCGACCCGAGATTGACGGCGAATTCGTCGAATCGGCGCTGGCCCAGAACCTGCGCCGATTCGACAAGGGTGGCGACGCCTTCTACGACCAGATTTCGGCGCTGCACAAATCGGTACGCGGCTCGAACCCCGATGCCGCGCTCTACTGGCTGTGCCGCATGTTCGATGGCGGCGCCGATCCGCGTTATCTGGCGCGGCGGATTATTCGCATGGCCTGGGAAGACATCGGTCTGGCCGATCCGCGCGGCATCCAGATTGCGCTGGATGCCGCGACCACCTACGAGCGCCTGGGCTCGCCGGAAGGCGAACTGGCGCTGGCCGAAGCGGTGATTTATCTGGCCATGGCGGCCAAATCGAATGCCGCCTACAAGGCTTATGGCGCGGCGCGTGCCTTTGTCGCGCAGGATGTCTCGCGGCCGGTGTCGGAGCATCTGCGCAATGCGCCGACGCGATTGATGAAGGAACTTGGCTACGGTAAAGATTACCGTTATGCCCACGACGAAGCCGAAGGCTACGCGGCGGGCGAAACCTATTTTCCGCCGGGGATGCCGCCTGTAAGCTGGTATGAACCGACCGAGCGCGGGCTGGAGGTGCGCATTGGCGAAAAGCTGGCGCACCTCAAGGAACTCGATCGCAAGGCGCGCAAATGAAAACCGCGCCGGCTGGCGCGGTGTGAGCGGTCAGTGGGACGGCCGGGTCAGGTCAAACCCTCGAACGATACCGTCGAGATGGTGTGCCGCGAGACTTCCAGAAAACCCATCAACTGCGTGGTGAAGGCATACGGCTTCTCATAGGGCAGCACATGGCCGGCGCCCTCGACGATCACCAGGCTGGAGTTCGGGATGTGCTTGGCGATCTGGCGTTGGTAGGATGGCGGCGTCAAGCGGTCTTCGCTGCTGCCAATGACCAGGGTCGGTACCTTGATCTTGTGGAGATCGCCTTCCGGATCGTAGTTGTCGCCGCTGTGCAGCATGCGCACCATGCCGTCGTACCATTCCTTGGGCAAGGCCTGCTTGAAGAACTGCTCTTTCTCGAGCAGCCAGTCGGCGTGCTTGTCGTAGAACTCCTCAGCGTAGATGCTTTGGCTGATTTCGCGGAAGAAAGAGGTGCCGTCGTAACTTGCAAAAACGTCCTCCCAGCGCTGGGCGCAGTAGCGCAGCATGCCGGTGGTCTTGAAGGGTGTGTTGCAGATCATCAGCGAATGCAGGCGGTGCTGGTGCGCCAGGGCGAACTTGATCGCCACTTCACCACCGTAGGAAATGCCGAAAAGGTGAAATTTCTTCAGCCCGATCTGATCGAACAGCTCCTTCATGATCTCGACGTGGTAATCCTGCGAATACGGCGGATCGTCGGTCATCTTGTCCGAACGACCCTGATCGACCATGTCGAAAATCACCAGCTTGTACTTGCTGGCAAGGGTTTCCTTGAACGGCAGCCAGCTATCGCAGCTCATCATGATCCCGTTGACCATGACCAGCGGCTCGCCTTCGCCGTGGATTTCATAATAGATGTTCTTGTTTTTACAAAGAATCTTCGGCATGCTGTCACCTATCTATATGTATTTTAAATAGAAATCAATAATTATGTTGCAGTGCATTATACCTAAAGCCGGGCGGGGTGCGCGTCTGCAAGCGGTGGCGCGAGTGTCGCGTATAATTCAATGTTCCCTGCCATACATGGTGCAACATGCTTGACATCAATCTGCTCAGAACCCAACTCGAAACTGTTGCGGCGCGGCTCGCCTCGCGTGGCAAGGCCATTGATTTCAGCGCCTTTACAGTCCTCGAAGCCGAACGCAAGACCCTGCAAACCCGTACGCAGGAATTGCAGGCGCAGCGCAACAGCCTTTCCAAACAGATCGGCGTGCTGAAGGGGAAGGGGCAGGATGCCACGGCGGTGCTGGCGCAGGTCGGTACGCTGGGCGATGAACTCAAGGCGTCCGAGGCGAGGTTGGGCGAACTGCTCGAACACTTCAACGCCATTCTAGCCACGCTGCCCAATCTGCCTGACGAGACCGTGCCGCTTGGTGCGGACGAAACTGGCAACGTCGAAATCAAGCGCTGGGGAACGCCGCACAACTTCGATTTCGCGGTCAAGGACCATGTCGACCTGGGTGAAGGCCTAGGGCAACTCGATTTTGCCACCGCTGCCAAGATCGCTGGCGCCCGCTTTACGCTCATGAAAGGCGGTATTGCCCGCCTGCACCGCGCCCTCGCGCAGTTCATGCTCGACGTGCATACCGCCGAGCATGGCTATACCGAGGTCTACGTGCCCTACATGGTCAACGCGGCGAGCTTGTTTGGTACCGGTCAGTTACCCAAGTTTGAAGAAGACCTGTTCAAGACACCGCGCGGCGAGCAGGAACCGCTCTATTTGATTCCGACCGCCGAAGTGCCGGTGACCAACATCGTCCGCGACGAAATTCTGGCGGCGGAGGCGTTGCCCCTGAAGATGGTCTGTCATACGCCGTGTTTCCGCTCCGAAGCGGGATCAGGCGGACGCGACGTGCGCGGCATGATTCGCCAGCATCAATTCGACAAGGTGGAATTGGTGCAGGTCGTTCGTCCGGAAGATTCCGAAGCAGCGCATGAGGCGCTGACCTCGCATGCCGAAGCCATCCTAGAAAAGCTGGGGTTACCCTATCGCCGTGTCGTGTTATGCACGGGCGACATGGGCTTCTCGGCCACCAAAACCTATGATCTGGAAGTCTGGTTACCTGGCCAGAACGCCTATCGTGAAATTTCGTCCTGCTCCAATTTCGGTACCTTCCAGGCCCGGCGGATGCAGGCACGCTACCGCAACGACAAGAACAAGCCGGAACTGGTGCACACCCTGAACGGCTCTGGCCTGGCGGTGGGGCGCACGCTGGTGGCGATATTGGAGAACTATCAGAATGCGGATGGGAGCGTGACCATTCCCGAGGTCTTGCGTTCCTACATGGGCGGCCTGGCGCGACTCACGGGTGTTTAGGCTGGCACAAGGGAGGGTTTGGGGCCGCTTACGCACGAAGTTGTGCTATCATCGCGGCCTTCGCGGAGAGGTACCGAAGCGGTCATAACGGCGCCGACTCGAAATCGGATGGTCAGAGAAATCTGGCACAAGGGTTCGAATCCCTTCCTCTCCGCCACGCATCAAGCAAACAAGCGCCTTTCGAGGCGCTTTTGCATTTTGTATGCCATTCTGTATTACATTTGATGTCCGGTAGTTCATCGGCGCAACTGTAACACGCTCTGGGTCTGTTGCCGGATTGCCCAAAATTTAGGCAGCTACCTCGGCACTTTGGAAGTCGGCGAAGCCGACGCATATCCATAAATAATGCCGATCAATCGGCTTTATTTATTGCAAGATTCCTTCTGGCGCTACACATGCAGACGGGGTAGCTTTTGCCCCCCGCAGTGGCCGCGCTCGCCCTCACCCCGCCTAAAAATCCCGACCAAATTTGTCAACTTTACGATTTCCCAGAAAACCTTGATCTGCGGGCAATTTAAATCGCAGGGGTGACCTGACCATTAACCAAGCCAAAACAATCGCCCTCAGCGAACCGCTCACACCACCGTGACCTGTTCCGCACCCCCGATCTTGTCCAAGGCCGCAGCCGTCGCCAGCGCCTGTGCAGCCTGACGTTGTGCCATCAATGCGAGCTTCAACAATGCGATGCGGTCACTACCGCCGCGCTCGGCGTCGGCTTCTACGCCGAGCTTGACCGCCTGCAAACTCAACCAAGCGGCTTGTCCGACAAGCGACTCCCGAACAAATTTCATGTCTCCGACCGCGAGGCGGGCGCTGGCGTAATCAATCGCTGACCGATGCCCCGCGTGCGACCCTAAACCAAAGTCATCGCCAGTAATGCAACATGCCGCAGACCAGAACTCACTGGGGTGCAACACCGCGCCGCCCAGTGCAGTTGCCGCATGTTTTCCAGCTAGCCTCGCATCAGTTCCAACCCGGCGCGATTCAACGCGCCCGGCTAATTTCCCGGCAGCCTCAAGCGCCCGCGCCGCCTGAACTTGCGCCTCGATCAGTTCGGTTCTATCCATTTTCTAATCCCCAAATTTTGTGGATACCCCCGTGAGGTATCCTCATTTCAAAACCCGCATTGGTAAAGGCTCTCCGGCCAGTTCAACAGAAAATTGCGGATACCTGGATACCTTTCCCTATATAAATGCTTTTTTGTGGGTGGTGGGGGTGTACTCACCACCTCCACCCACCACCTGTTTACCCCAACTTAATTTCACGGTGGGGGGTATCCGCGTTTCGCTGAAACCGTTAGTGGGCGGGGGCGGCGTCCCGATTTCGCAGTTTTCAAGGTATCCACGTTTCCGTTTCAACCACCGGGCCAAAAGCCGCCCCCCTGTTTGATTTCCACGTACGTGGATACCTTTCGCAAGGTATCCACGTTTTTCGCCCAAGGTATCCAGAATGTTTCACGAAATTGTTTCACGCGCTGACATGGCTTTGCGAATAGCGCGTTCCTCTTTGCGGGTGGGCTTAGGTGGCGCTGACCCTAGCTTGTGTAGCCGCCTCAGTTCTTCGGCCTTTTCACGCGTCAGCCCCCAGCCCCGATTATTCCCGGCCAATTTGAACTCCTCGCCATTTGACCAGCCGCAGCGCTTCAATGCCGCAGCCATCGCTTGCCATTCCTTGCGATCAAGTGTGTCGTTGGAACCGGTGAGTAGGAGCCGCTGCATCTGGCGAACCGAAAACACAGTCCATTCGCTGGCGTCGATACCAAGATCGTCCAAGTGCACCATGCCATGCACGAGACGGTCAGCCAGGTCTAGGGCAAGATCGTCGTAAGCATTGTGGGTCAACCGCTTGCGTTGTTCAGCATCGCAAAGCGCCCTGAAGCGTGCATCCTCCGGCAATGACCGATCAACCCAGAACCGCGCCCCCGCTTGATACAGCAAGACCGCTTCCGCCCACAAATGCGGCGCGTCCTCTTGCAAGCCTTTCAGATCAATTCGCGTCCCGACCCTGACCGGCCAGTATCGCCGCCTTCCGCCTAAGTCGCGCAAGTAGTCATCGCAATTGCAAGTGGCGATAAAGCTGATCGTCCTCGGCCACACCTTGTTCAGTGCGCCGTACGGGTCGCGGTACTCATCTTGGGTTCGGGTCAAGAAATTCTTGTTCTGGTCTGATTCGCGACGGTCGAAGCCGACCAATTCGCCCCATTCGCCAAGCAACTTGCCGCGCATGAGCATCAGACAATCTTTGGAATCGTTCGGACTGAAGCCCTCCAGAAAGACCGATTCATCGATTGCCCGGGCGAGGATGCGAACGGCGGCAGATTTCCCTTCACCGCCATCCGGGTTTTCAAGGATCAGCATTTGATCCTGTTGCGTGCCGGGCTTGAATGCGCGGGCGACAACCCCGATCAGAAAGCGTTTGCCGACTTCCCCGAGATAGTGGGCGTGGTTGTCGTCGCGTGGTTCAACGCCCATGTAATCGACAAGCCACGTATCCAGGCGCTTGACCCCGTCCCAGTCATTGGCAAAGCCTTGCAGCTTGTCTAGCGTCATGTTCAGCGACGTTGCCCGCGCCCACCGCCGTACAGCGGCGACAAGCGTGTTTCTGTCCTCGGCAACGAATTGCCACTGGATTCGCACCCATGCCGCAACGGCAAGCAGATCGTCGTCCTCGATCTGTCCAGCGGATTTTGGAGCGCACCGGTCTCCAAATGCGTCAAAGAAGCTGATTGATTTTTTGGGTAGCCCGGAAAACTCGTCAAACCACATGACACCCAGCAGGCGCTTGTCCCGAATCAACAATTCTGCCAGCGTATGCATCCCCGGTCGGAGCTTACCCTTTGAATCCAGCAGATCATCGCACCCCCCGTGCAATCTGTCGGAAACCTTCGCATGGAATGCAGTTGTGCGGGCTTTTTCCACCGCCTTTTCAGCTTCCTTTGCCGCTTGGTCAAGATCGAAGTTTCGATCTTTCGCCTTCAAGGCTCGGGCAATATCGTAGTGCAGACGATTGCGGTAGCCGTTCCGTTTCTCGTCAAACCGGCCAGCGTCCAAGCTCGAAAGCCTGACAATGCGCTCGATCTGTTCGTCGTCGCGGGTGATGTATGCCAGTTGTGTCAGTAGCGCAAATCGCGCCGCCGATTGGTCGTCGTCGTAATCCGTAGTTTCGCCTTGCATGAGGCGGGTGTATCGCCCTTGCGGATTGAGTCGCCCGAACAGGAGTTGCAAAACCTCATCGTCGGTTCTACGAATCCAACCCGTTAGGCTGTCGCTGTCATCGGCACCGGCATCGATGCCGGTATCGATGCCGGCCTCCGCCTTTCGCTCGCCCCATTTCAACTGGAAAGCCTCGATTGCAGCCTGAGCCGCGACCACTGGCCGCGCCGCTTCCCCAACCGGAAACGGAACCCCGGTCAGCGTCAAATAGCGAGTCATCCCTTGGTCGTAAATTTCAAGCGAGCAACCGCCGCAAACTGTCGTTTTCTCGCGGAAGCCCTCAAGGAGAACGCCCCTCGCAAATTGGCGCAAACCATTGCCGCTGGGAGAAATCTCGCAATAGCCGCCAAGCCCGACGAAATCCGCAACCACCTCGGCAGCCTCGGCTATGACCTCGCCCCCGTCCGCTAACACGCCGTCTAGGTCAAGCCCGACCACCGTTTGCAACGAGCTCACCAGCACGCCAATGCCGTCAAACTTGCCAGTCCGGTACGCATTGGCCACCTGATCGAAAGTGGCCCATTTCGCGGGGTTGTTCGATCCGATCCGATACCCACGAGGGTTAAGCGGCTCTTTAGCTGGCTTCCGGCCCGGCCCGCGATCCTCTGCACGCCATACTGCCCACCGTGTTGAGTCAATCAAGCCTGTCGCCCGAATGGCGTCAAGATCGCATTGCAAAACCCGGTAATCGGGCATCCGTTGCGCTTCAGCAAAAAGCATTTTCTTCTCCTTGAACGCATTGCAACGAACCGAAATTCGGCGCAACGTTCGTCCTGAACGTTGTTTTTTGCCCCGCCAGCCAAGCGGGGCATTTGTCTCAGCAGACTCTAGAGAGCCGTCCCGCCTTGGACGGCTCTCTCACATTCGGCGCGGATGCACAGTGCATCCGCCTCTAGCTCGTCCAGCAGTCGAATGACTTGAGCCGCCAGTGCAGGGGCGCCGTTCAGCGTATCGTCGATTTCCGAGCGGTGAAGGGTTTCGAGCAGTCGAGCAGCCAACACCACCCGTGCCTTGATCACTCCCGGTTTGTGCCGTCCGCTGTGCGGGCTGTTCTCGAAAAGGTCGTCGATAAGCGTTGCACCGCGGGGAGCCTTGCCGGGCTTCAAATCGAGGGCGAGGGCGATGAGGTCGTGATTGTTTTGATCCATGTCTGGAATCTCCGTAAGATAGCCGAACAATCGGCTTGGTCAGTAGTGCCAATGTCATATTTCGTCTTTAAGAAAGTTGGTGCGCCCGTTGCCGGGAGCGGATAGGTTGAAACAGCCGGGGTTAGCAGTTCTTGGGGTTTCTGCGATTGGAATCGAGCCAACTAGTGACTTGGTCCGAATCCCAGGCTACGCGCCTTGGAGAAACCTGAACCGGAGCGGGGAAGCGCCCTTCGGAAATGGCGCGATACAGTGAGGAGCGGGGAAGCGTCGTGATAGCCGAAACTTCGGGCTGACGCATGAGACGTACTGCCATGATGACGATCCTTTCTTTTTGTTGTTATGTCGTCGATGCACGACGAGGTGCATCTAGAGACAAAGCTACTATTTTAGGATTGTCTCGTCAAGTTCAAGTGTTTCTTAAGTCATTGAAAAATATCCATATACTAGACACTCCGAACGGATTTTGTCATGATTTTGAGACCGGGTAACTGCTGGGGGCGATGCCCGACAATCGCTTTCACCATTGCCGGCGCAAAATGAAACGGGCATCCGGATTCTCCGGTGGGCGGAGCAGAAGATTGGCCAGCCCTTGTGCGCCGCAAAATTCATACGCCATGTAAAATTTAGCGCGATGTTAGGTCCGGGTTCGGCCACAACCGGACTGCCAGATTGTTTGGGGTGCGGCTATTCAACGGGCCGCTCTACTCTGAAAGCTGCCTGATTGACAATTCGTGTTTCTCGGCCTTATGTGGAGCTCCGCATAAGGCCGAATAGCTACCTTTGTTAAATCTTCATCAAACGAACCGGTAGAAATGGCCTGCGAACGACAGCCGGATCAACTCCCCAGAAAATTGATCTACGGCAAGCCTTGTCGTTTTCCCCGGCCTATAATTCATCTGAATAATGACCGTATGGTCAGTAACTGATCGGGTGACTTATGGAACGCGGGCGTTTGCAGAAGGTTTTCATTTTTGGCCTTTTTTTGGCGTTGACCTCAACAGGCGGGTATTTCCTCTATCAGCAGCGTCCTGCCGGCTTGCCGGCGGGGTTTGCGTCGGGGAACGGGCGGTTGGAAGCGGTTGAGGTGGATATTGCGACCAAGATTGCCGGGCGGCTGGCGGAGTTGGGGCCGCGTGAGGGTGACATGGTCGAGGCGGGGGTGGTGGTGGCGCGGCTGGATGCCGACGATCTGCGCGCCCAGTTGCGGGCAGCCGAGGCGCAGGTGGTGCAGGCGCGGGAGGCCGTTGAAGAGTCGCAGGCCGGGGTGCGCAAGTCGCGAACCGATGTGTCGCTGGCGGGCAAGACGCTGAAGCGTAGCGAGAGCCTGGTCGACAAGGGCTTCATCAGCCGCAGCAAGCTGGATACCGACCAGACTGGCATGGAAGGCGCGATGGCCGGCATGGATCAGGCTCAGAGCCGGGTGGCCGAGGCGGAGGCGGCTTTGGCTGCCGCCGTGGCGAAGATGGATAGTTTGCAGGCAACGCTGAACGATACCTCTCTCAAGGCGCCGATCAGCGGCCGCGTGCTCTACCGGTTGGCCGAGCCGGGCGAGGTGCTGGCGGCGGGCGGCAAGGCGCTGACGCTGCTCGATCTTTCGGACATGTACATGACGATCTACCTGCCGACCGACAAGGCCGGCCAGGTGGCGCTGAACAGCGAAGCGCGCATCTTGCTCGACGCCTTGCCGGGACAGCCGATTCCGGCGGTGGTCAGCTTCGTGGCGCCGAAAGCGCAATTCACGCCGCGTGAAGTCGAAACGCGTACCGAGCGGGAAAAGCTGATGTTCCGCATCAAGGTCAAGCCCGACCCGGCCTGGCTGGCGGCGCATCGCGATCTGGCCAAGGGCGGTTTGCCGGGCGTGGCCTATGTGCGCCTCGACGCCAACGCGCCGTGGCCGGCCAACCTCCAGATCGACGGGAAGTAAATCGTCATGGACCGCGTGCCGGTCGCCAAACTTGCCGGCGTCAGCCACCGTTATGGGGCGGTGACGGCGCTGGAGGCGGTCGATGTCGTTTTGCCGGCCGGCTGCATGGTCGGTCTTATCGGGCCGGATGGCGTTGGCAAGTCGTCGCTGCTGGCGCTGGTTTCCGGGGCGCGGCAGATTCAGGCGGGCAAGGTTGAAGTGCTGGGCGGTGACATCGGCGACCGCCGTTTCCGTGCCTCGGTGCAGCCGCGCATCGCCTACATGCCGCAGGGTCTGGGCCGGAATTTGTACCCGACGCTGTCGGTGTTCGAAAACGTCGATTTCTTCGGCCGGCTGTTCGGGCAGGGCAAGCGCGAGCGCGAGCAGCGCATTGCCGAACTGCTGGCCAGCACGGGTTTGTCGCCGTTCCGCGACCGGCCGGCCGCCAAGTTGTCGGGCGGCATGAAGCAGAAGCTCGGCCTGTGCTGCGCCTTGATCCACGATCCCGACCTGCTGATTCTCGACGAGCCGACGACCGGCGTCGATCCGCTCTCGCGCCGCCAGTTCTGGGAATTGATCGACAGCATCCGTGCCCGCCGGCCGGGCATGAGCGTGCTGGTGGCGACGGCCTACATGGAGGAGGCCGAGCGCTTCGACTGGCTGGTGGCGATGGATGGCGGCAAAGTGATCGGCACCGGCACCCCGGCCGAGTTGCGGGCGCAGACCGGGCAGACGACGCTGGATGGGGCCTTCATCCGTCTGCTGCCCGAGGAGCGCCGGCAGGCGCACCGTGAACTGGTGATTCCGCCGCGCGTCGGCGATGGTGGGACTTACGCCATTGAGGCCGACGGCCTGTCGCAGCGTTTTGGCGACTTTACGGCGGTCGACCGCGTCAGTTTCAAAATCGAGCGCGGCGAGATTTTCGGCTTCCTCGGCTCGAATGGCTGTGGCAAGACGACGACGATGAAGATGCTGACCGGCCTGCTGCCGCCCACCGAAGGCGTGGCGAAGCTGTTCGGCAAGGCGGTCGATGCCGGCGATCTCGAAACGCGCAAGCAGGTCGGCTACATGTCGCAGTCCTTCTCGCTGTACGGCGAACTGACGGTGCGTGCCAACCTCGATCTGCACGCGCGGCTCTTCCATCTGCCGGACGACCGGCGCGCCCCGCGCATCGCTGAGCTGATGCAGCGTTTCGGGCTGGAACCCTACGCCGACAAGGCCGCCGCCGAACTGCCGCTGGGCATCCGCCAGCGCCTGTCGCTGGCCGTGGCGGTGGTGCATGAACCGAAGTTGCTGATCCTCGACGAGCCGACTTCCGGCGTCGATCCGGTGGCGCGCGATGAATTCTGGGCGCTGCTGGTCGAGTTGTCGCGCCAGCAGGGCGTCACCATCTTCATCTCGACGCACTTTATGAACGAGGCCGAGCGTTGCGACCGCATTTCGCTGATGCACGCCGGCAAGGTGCTGGCCAGCGACACGCCGGCCGGCCTCTGCGCGGCACGCGGCCAGCCGAATCTTGAGGCGGCTTTCATCAGCTATCTGGAAGAGGCGACAGGGGTCGAAAAAGCGCCTGCTGCACCCCAAGGGCACTTCCAGCGGGGCGCGGTCGACCCCGAAAAACAGGCAAAAATGGAGGTCGACCGCAGCAGCAACAAAGGCGGGCCAAGCGCCTTCAGCGCCCGCCGCCTGCTCGGCTACGCCTACCGCGAGGCGCTCGAACTGCGCCGCGACCCGATCCGCCTGGCTTTCGCCTTGCTCGGCTCGGTGTTGCTGATGTTCGTGCTCGGCTTTGGCATTTCGCTCGATGTCGAAGGGCTGCGCTTTGCCGCGCTGGATCGCGACCAGTCGCCGGAAAGCCGCGCCTACATCCAGAACATTGACGGTTCGCGCTATTTCATCGAGCGCCCGCCGATTGTGGACGACGCCGATCTCGACCGCCGCATGCGAAATGGCGAGCTGGCGCTGGCCATCGACATTCCCGCCGATTTCGGCCGCGATTTGCGGCGCGGCCACTGGCCGGAAATCGGCGTCTGGGTCGACGGCGCCATGCCGTATCGCGGCGAAACCGTGCGCGGCTACATGCAGGGCATGCACCTGCAATACGTGCAGCAGATCATCCGCGAGGCGACCGGCGTCGAGACGGCCTACCCGGTCAATATCGTTTCCCGCTACCGCTACAACCAGGATTTCAAGAGCATCTACGCGATGGTGCCGGCAGTGATTCCGATCCTGCTGATCTTCATCCCGGCCATCCTGATGGCGCTCGGCGTCGTGCGCGAGAAGGAACTCGGCTCGATCACCAACCTTTACGTGACGCCGGTGACGCGCCTTGAATTCCTGCTCGGCAAGCAGTTGCCGTACATCGTCGTGGCGCTCATCAGCTTCGTGCTGCTAGTCATCCAGTCGCAACTCATGTTCCATGTGCCGATCAAGGGCAGCCTGCTGGCGCTGAGTTTCGGCGCTTTTCTGTACGTGATCGCCACCACCGGCTTCGGCCTGTTGATCTCGACCTTCACCAGCACGCAGATCGCTGCGCTGTTTGGTACGGCGATCCTGACCATCCTGCCTACCGTCAGCTTCTCCGGGCTGACGACGCCGGTGGCGGCGCTGGAAGGGGCGAGTTACTGGATCGGCCAGTTCTTCCCGGCCAGCTATTTCCTGATCATCAGCCGTGGCACCTTCACCAAGGCGCTCGGCTTCGCCGACCTCTGGCCGCAGTTCATCGCGCTGGCCTGCTTCATTCCGGTGTTGACGGCGCTGTCGGTGGCGCTGCTCAGGAAGCAGGAGAAATAGCCATGCGCTTCGTGACGCTGTCCAACATCTACCGCTTGGGCTTGAAGGAGTTGCAAAGCCTGCGCGCCGACAAGGTGCTGCTGATCCTGATCTGCTGGGCTTTTTCGGGCGCCATCTACACGGCGGCGACCGGCGCCTCGCAGGAGCTGCGCAATGCGCCGGTGGCCGTGGTTGACGAAGACCAGTCGCCGTTGTCGCGGCGTATCGTCGGCGCGTTTTACCCGCCGTATTTCCGTCCACCGCAACAGACGACACTGGCCGAACTGGACAAGGGCATGGATTCCGGGCGCTACAACTTCACGCTGGTCATCCCGCCCAACTTCCAGCATGACGTGGAAACCGGCCGTAAGCCGGACATCCAGCTTAATATCGACGCGACGATCATGAGCCAGGCCTTTATCGGCGCCACCTACATCAAGACCATCGCGCTCGGCGAAGTGAACGAATACCTGACCGGCACCCGCGACAGTGCCGAATCGCCGATCAAGCTGACCACCCGTGTGCGCTTCAACCCCAACCTGATCGGCGTCTGGTTCGGCGGCGTCATGGAGGTGATCAACAACGTCACCATGCTGACCATCATCTTGGTCGGCGCCGCCTTCATCCGCGAACGGGAACACGGCACCATCGAACACCTGCTGGTGATGCCGCTGACGCCCTTCGAGATCATGATGGCCAAGATCTGGGCCAACGGGCTGGCGGTGCTGATTGGTGTCACGTTTGCGCTGCTGGTGATGGTGCAGCAGGTGTTGAAAGTGCCGATTGCCGGCTCGCTGCCGCTGTTCCTGGCGGCGGCCGCCTGCTACCTGTTTGCGGCGGCCTCCATCGGCATTTTCCTCGGCACACTGGCCCGCTCGATGCCGCAGTTTGGCTTGCTCGTCATTCTCAGCATCATTCCGCTGTTAATGCTTTCCGGCGGCGTCTCGCCGCGCGAGAGCATGCCGCAGCTAGTGCAGAACATCATGCTGGCTGCGCCGACCACTTACTTCGTCCGCCTGGCGCAGGCCATCCTCTACCGGGGTGCAGGCTTCGACGTGATCTGGCGCGATCTGCTGGCCATGACCGGCGTCGGCGCCTGCTTCTTCACGGTGGCGCTGCTACGCTTCCGCAGGGCGGTGACGCAGACGCAGGTTTGAATCAGACGCCGTTTGAAGCCTCTAAGCGCATCGTAAATCTGGCAGGCTTTCTCGCAACCGCTCACAGTGGGCATTTCCGAACAGGCCAAGCCGTTTGGTATTAAGCTTGAGACTCTGGCTGACAGGTTTATGACCAGCAACCGGCCATATCACTTTCAATTGTCATCAGGCCGGATTGGGTCGAAGTGAGTCATAGCCAGTTCATGGCTTGAGCACGGTATTTAGTGAGAATGTGCTGCACTGGTACTCCCTTTGTGTGACTCCCTGGATTTCCGGGCTTTCTTGCATTCAATCAAGCTGATCTGATCGCAGTCACATTGTCAGCAGTAGCACCAACGCGGTCGCAATATTCGGCCCAAGCCGTCATCAGTCGCCGCCGCTTTTCAAACTGAGTTCCCCGCGAATAGGCCGCTTCAGCTTTGTCCTTGAGTTGGTGCGCCAGCGCATTTTCGATGACCTCGCGCGGGAATGTCGATAGCTCGCCCGCCCAATCCCTGAACGTGCTTCGGAATCCATGCGCCGTCAGATCAGTGCGCCCCATGCGCTTGAGGGTGGCAGTCATTACCATGTCCGATAGCATTTTCCCGGTCGCGCTTGGGAATATGAGATTGCACCCATCAAGACGGGGTAGAGACCCCAACAATGACACCGCAGCATCGGACAACGGCACGCGATGTTCCTTTGCGGCCTTCATTCGATCTGCCGGAACAGTCCAGACTTTATCGCGCAAATTGACCTCGTCCCACGTCGCGCCGCGTACCTCACCCGAGCGGGCGGCGGTCAGAATAGCGAACTCTAGCGCCCGAGCGCCGAATCCTTCGCGCTTGCGGAGCTCCTGCATAAAAGTGCCGATTTCCTGATAGGGTAGGGCGGCGTGATGCTCCACACGCGCAACCTTGGAAGGTTTCGGCAATAGCTTGTCCAGATGGCCGCGCCAGCGGGCAGGGTTCTCGCCCCTGCGGAATTTACTGGCCGTCGCCCAATCCAGAACGCTTTCAATTCGCCCGCGCACCCGTGTTGCGGTTTCTGTTTTCGGCAGCCAGATTGGCGCTAGCACTGCCATTACCAGCGCATCATCGACTTGTTCCACCGGCAAATCTCCGAATACCGGGAAAGCGTAGGTTTCCAGCGTCGCCGTCCATTGCGCCGCGTGCTTGGCGTTTTTCCATTCGGCTCGCTTGATTTCGATGAAGCGTTCGGCGCACTGTTTGAACGTCATGCGTTTTGCGACCTCGGCGCGGCGCTTTGCCCTCTCACTCCGCACCGCCTCGATTGGATCAACAGGGCTTTGCTTGTCCTTTACCTGTTGCCGGTACAGCCCGGCAAGTTCTCGGGCGCGGGCGAGGGGAATAGCATCAAGACCGCCTAATCCCATGTTGCGGCGCGTTCCGTCGGGAGCAGTGTAGCGAAATACCCAGGTGCGACTTTTGCCCCTCACAAACAGGTACAAATTGCCGCCGTCCGAGTGCCATCCGTCTGAGAGGCGCTTTAGAGCTACCGCATGGAGTTTGCCTGGGGAATGTTTGCCCATCTCTCCGCCCTATAACAATGTATATCAATATGTATGCCATTGTAGGTGAGATTAGGTGGATCATCAATGGACGAATTGAGACTAACAAATTCTGTAAAGCAAGTGTGTACGCGCTGTTTGGCGGGTGTCAGTGAGACAGTGCGAGACAATGATAGTTATACGGAGAACGGACTTCCTCTCCGCCAGAATTCATTGATAGACGGCCCTTTGCGGGCCGTTTTGCTTTTCCACCCATCTCACCCGTCCTTCTCGATGGCATGTAGTGAGATCTAATGATATCTGCATCTGCGCAGGAAGGTGGGCATTGCATGTTCCGGAAATCGGCCATAGCTGCCGTTTGATTATTTTGCCAAATTTGGCAACAACTCTCTATTTACCTGCCGTTCGGTCCCTAGACGAATATATCGACAAGTCCTCGAAATGGCGCATGTACCTTGGCTATCGAGTCGCCGCCGGATAAGACTTTCGTTCCATGGCTAGCGCTTGCATCCAGGATTCCATTCAAGAAATTTGTATCCTCCTCGCGCATCCGCTCACGTCGGGTTTGTACCGCGGTAATCTGTTTCTTGATCGCGGCGATCTTGTCCGAAATTTCGGCGATTTTGGCCTTGCCTTCCGGAGTCTTGCACGACGGGCAATTTTCCCAATCGGCTAGTTGCGTCCGGTATTGGGACAACTGGCTTTCCAAGCCGGCGCCCCCGGCGGCGAACTGGCTATAGTTCGCCGCAATGGCAGCAATGGTTGTCATGCGCCAATCTCCCTCATGCTCAGCGATACAGCGCCGGATACTGCTGACGCAGGCGTTCCAACTTGGGCAGATCGTTGATCACTATATAGAGCTGATGCGGGTGCAGGGCCAGATAGTTCTGGTGGTAAGCCTCGGCGACCTGGAAACGCTGCAAGGGCGCAAGCTGAGTCACGATCGGTCGGGTATAAGTCTTCGCCGCGCCCAGTTGCGCGATGACCTCCAGCGTTTCCTGCCGCTGGGTTTCATCGCTGTAATAGACCGCCGAACGGTACTGGCTGCCGACATCCGGCCCCTGCCGGTTCAGTTGCGTCGGATCGTGCGCGACCTTGAAGAACACCTGCAGCAATTGACGGTAGGACACCTGCGCCGGATCGAAGCGAATCCGTACCGATTCCGCATGGCCGGTCGTACCCGAGCTGACGGTTGCATAGTTCACATCGGCCGCCTGGCCACCGGTGTACCCCGATTCCACCGCCGCCACCCCTTTGACATGTCGAAACACCGCCTCGACGCCCCAGAAACACCCGCCGGCAAACACCGCCGTTTGCAACGAATCAGGTGGAAATGCCTTGGTCGGAACAGCTTCTGCTCGAACTTCAGCGGCCAGAACGAACAAGATCAGGAACGGAACGAGAAGTCGACGGATACGCGTTGATGCGGTCATGATAAATCCCTCGCCATTTGCATAAAAAATCCGAGTGGGGAATCCGCTTCCAGATGAGAACGGATTCCCGGACAGCGCCTTATTTCTTCATTTCGTCCTTCGCCATGGCATCCTTGCCCATGGCATCTTTAGCCATGCCGTCCTTGGCCATGGTGTCCTTCTTCATGGCCTTGTCGGCCGGCTTTTTCATCTTGTCCTTGCCCATTTCCTTACCCATTTCGTCCTTGGCCATGCTGTCTTTGTTCATGGTGCTGGCCGGCGTGTCCTTTTTCATCATGTCGTCGGCGAAGGCGGCTTGGCCGGCCACGATCAGACAGGCGGCGAGAAGAGTCTTGGTCAGGTTTTTCATATTGATCTCCATTGAGGTTGCTTGCGGCGGGATTGCCGATTTTTCAGGGCGGTTAGGCGTGCTCGCTCAACTGCCTCCGAACCAGTTGTACCCCTGGTCTTCCCAATAGCCCCCGGGGTAATTGTTGGTGACGAAAATCGCCTGGATGTGTTTGGGATTCTTGTAGCCCAGCTTGGTCGGCATCCGCAGTTTCATCGGGAAGCCGTAGCGGGGTGGCAGAATCTGGCCGTCGTAGGTCATGGTCAGCAAGGTTTGCGGGTGCAGGGCCGTCGGCATGTCGATGCTGGTGTAATAATCGTCGGCGCATTTGAAGCCAACGTATTTCGCCCCCAGGTCGGCGCCGATGCGACGCAGGAAGGCGGCGAACGGAACGCCACCCCATTTACCGATAGCGCTCCAGCCTTCCACGCAGATGTGCCGCGTAACCTGGTCGATCTGCGGCAAAGCGCGCAGCTCGGTCAGCGTCCAGGCATGTTTGTCGCTAACCAGGCCGCTGATCTCGAGCCGGAAATCCTCTTCATCGACTTCCGGGATATCGTCTTCACCGTAAAAGGCATTGAAAGGGAAGGGGCGTGTGATCATGCTGTCCGGATAGGTCGGCGCCAGCCGGCTGGGATCGAACAGCCAAGCCTGAACGCGGTCGTTGAAGCGCGAAACCGCAGACAGCGCCGCATCGACGCCATCTTCATCCTGAATGACGCAGCCGCTCAGCAAGGACAGGCCGCCCAGCGTCAGCGAGCGTTGCAGAAAGGCCCGCCTGGCCGGTTGATCGAGGCGGCGGGCGATTTCGCGCTGCGCGTCCTTGACGATGAGGTCGCTGGGCAAGGCCAGGCGGCGGGAAGAAGGTTTGTTCATTCGAATCTCCTAGCGTCCAACGATCATGGCTCGCAATGTCCGCGGCACCAGCGCCACCATGAACACATGGACGAGGAAAAACGCCAGCATGGCCGCCATGGCGACAAAATGCACCCGCCTGGCCGCCTCATATCCGCCCAGCAATTCGCGCAAGAACGGGAATTGCACCGACTTCCACAGCACCAGCCCGGATAGCACCAACAGCGCGCAATCGACGATCACGAACAGATAGGCAAGGCGTTGCACGGCGTTGTAATGCCGCAAATCGTCGTGCGCCAGATGACCGGAGAGGGCAGCACGCAGATCTGTCAGCAGCGAACGCGGCGTCAGCGGCAGGAATTTGCGCCACAGGCGACCGGTGACGAGGTTGCAGCCGAGATAGACCATTCCGTTGCCGACCAGCAGCCACATCGCCGCGAAATGCCACTGGATGGCACCACCCAGCCAACCGCCGAGGGTCAGCGCCTTGGGGATGACGAAGCCCATAAACGGCGACGCGTCGTAAATGCGCCAGCCGCTCAGCGCAAGAATGATCACCGTCACGGCGTTCAGCCAATGCGTGACGCGTAGCCATCCCGGGTGGATCGCAGTGTTTGCCGTATTCATTTTCCCGTTCCCAAAAAAAGCATCTCCTCGCGCGGCAGATCGGTCCGTAGCAGACTCGGCGCCGTCCTGTTTTGCGCGATTCACGAAAGGTAGTTCGCGGGAAGGTGGCGAACGGTTACACGCTGGGGCAAAATTGCGCGGTCTCTTAGATTGATCTCAATGTTTTGTAACCGGCGACCCCCATGCAACGAATAGGTCAACAGGAAGGACTGCGCGCGAAGGAGGCTCGCCTCAAGCAGCTCTTTCTGGGTGCACTGGCCGGTGATCAGCAGGTTTATCAGGAATTCCTGCGCGAATTGAGCGCGCATTTACGGGCCTTCCTGCGCAAACGCCTGATTAGCCTGCCGGACGAAGTGGAGGATCTTGTGCAGGAAGCTTTATTGGCGGTCCATAACCACCGCCATACCTACGACCCAAACCAGCCCGTGTCGGCCTGGGTGCAGGCGATCGCCAAATACAAACTGGTGGATTTGTTGCGCCGGCGCGGCGGGCACGAGCGGCTGACCGATTCGCTCGACGACTACGATGATTTGCTCGTCGTGGAAGACGCCGAAGCCGGCCAGGCCCGGCGCGATTTGCACAAACTGATGGATGACTTGCCCGATCAGCAACGTCTACCGATCATTCACACCAAACTCGAAGGTCTTTCCGTACGCGAAGCCGCTCAACTGACCGGCATGTCGGAATCGGCCGTCAAGGTTGGGGTGCACCGTGGATTGAAGGCGCTGGCGGCCATGATTCGGGGACAAAAATGAAAACTGAGGAATTCATCCATCTTCTTGCCGCCGATGCCGACGCAGTGCCGGTGCACGCCGACTATCGCCGCTTCGCGATCACGCTCATGAGCGGCACTGCCGGCGCATTCCTGTTGATGCTGCTGTTCTTGGGAATACGCCCGGACCTGATGACGGCAGCCGCGCAACCCCTGTTCTGGGTCAAGGTTGGCTTCGTGGTCAGTCTGCTGGCCGCCAGTCTTTTTGCCGTGCTACGTCTGGCGCGCCCCGGCGCGGTCGTGACGACATTGCCGGTGGCGCTTGCACTGCCGGTCCTCGTCATGTGGCTGATTGCTGGCACCATGCTGGGGAACGCCGAGCCAGACCAACGGTTGGCGCTTTTCCTGGGCGCGACGTGGGCGACATGTCCATTCCTGATCGCTCTCCTTTCAATTCCCGCCTTTATCGGCGCTTTCTGGGCGATGCGCGGATTGGCGCCGACCAGGCCCCGCGCCGCCGGTTTCGGCGCCGGCCTACTGGCCGGTAGCGTCGCCGCACTCGTCTATTGCCTGCATTGCCCCGAGATGCAACCGCCTTTCATCGGCTATTGGTATCTCGCCGGAATGCTCATTCCGGCTGCTTTCGGCTGCATACTCGGAGGGAGGATCCTGCGCTGGTGAGTGCAGAGTCGCTCTGCTCCCAGGGTTCAATAGGGTGTCCCCAACCATAACCTTAAGGGCTGTACAGCTTCTCCGTTGGGCATTGTTGCCTAATTTGCGATGTTGGCCAACTGCTGAAGTGACCGGAGGTTGCTTGGCAACACATGATGCAGATAATCGCCTTTTGCATTTCAATCAATCGGAACCATAGCAATTCAGAACGCCTGATCGCGACGTACCAACAGGCGAATGGCTGCATTAATTAGACCGACCATGCTGTACGTTTGCACAAATTTTCCTCACTGTTCTCCTGTCATAAGATCAATATGTGAATCGCCTTGGCTTTCCTAGATACTTTTCCAGTACATCTGATGAACCGTTACCTCGCTGCTTCAAAATACATCGACTTTGATGAACCGGCAGTACAGTCGATAGCTACAAGTTTGGCTACCCGCGCTCATTCCGAGCACGAGCTCGTGCGCGTTTGCTTCGAGTTTGTGAGGGATCAAATTCGCCACAGCGCTGATTACAAACTCAATCCCGTGACCTGCAAAGCCTCCGATGTTGTGCGTCACCGTACGGGCTATTGTTATGCAAAGAGTCATCTGCTTGCTGCGCTGCTCAGAGCCAATGGCGTCCCGACGGGGCTCTGTTATCAGCGATTATCGGTCGGTGAGAGTGGGCCGCCCTATTGCCTCCATGGCTTGAATGCCGTTCATTTAACTGGCTTCGGTTGGTACCGGCTTGACGCCAGGGGCAACAAACCGGGGGTGAATGCCCAGTTTGAACCCCCTAGAGAGACGCTGGCTTTCTCAATTCGAGAGCCAAGCGAACGCGACTTGCCGGAAATCTGGGATCAACCCCTGGCTGAGGTGATTTTGGTGCTTGAGCGGTATGCCACGTTTGACCAAGTTCTTGCGAACCTGCCCGATGTCGAACTCGTGAATCAAATTGAATAGCCAGCGCATGCCTGATGTGCTCTGGCGCCGTCTACCGGATCGGTTTGACCTCGCCAGAGCCGCGGATGGTTTGGGTGACCTTCGGTTGGCCCGCATAACGAACATCGCCGCTACCGAATATCGAGACCGCCAGGGTATCTGTTGCCCACACGGTGGCGTCGCCCGAGCCCTTGATGGCGATGGCGTTGGTTGCCGCCCGCAACTTTTCGCCGCTGAAGTCACCCGAGCCGGCGATCGAGACATCGAGCGCGTCGACACTGCCGCCGACGCGGATGTCGCCGCTTCCGAGAATGCTGGCATTCAGTGACCTGGCCTGAAGTTGATCGGCGCGTATATCGCCTGAACCGGTCACCTCCAGTTTGACGTCGGCTTGTTTCAAATCGAACTGACCCAGCGTGACATCACCGGAGCCCTTGACCGACACGCGGTCAAGGCTGGGCAACACCAGACGCACACGTACTGGCGTACTGAGCGCTCTCGCCCAGTCGATCAACCCCTTTCCGTCTTCCCGTCTCAGGCTGATGCGCAATTCGCCGCCCTGGTTCTCGATGACAACCCGGGCACGTAGTTTGTCACTGGCTTCAACCTCGGCATCCTTGAATTCACCCTGTCGGACTTCAATGTCCACCGGTCCAATGAGCGCAATGGCGCTGACCGGCCCATTTAGCGGGCGAGACTCGCGGTCGGCCGCCCAGGCCATATTGGCCGATACCAGGGCGGTGGCGATAGCGAGAGAAGCAAGCGTAGAGAATCTTGGTTGGAACATGGCGGTTTCCTCGGTCAGTGGCAATGCCGCCAGTGTGCTGAAGGGCCGCTCTTGTATCTATCGCAGTGCGACAAAGTGCGGAAATCGTGTCTTGAAATGCGTCCGAGATGGATTGGTTTGCCGGTTGATCGTGAACAGCCTATCGCCTGTCGGGGAAAGACCGGGCGGATCGGGGTTTCTTTGGCCGTCAGGACGCGGGACGGTGGGGCCATCTGCTCTCATCCGCCTCGACGTGATGCATCAGGAATATGCGCGAATGGGAAAAATCGGAGAATGGTGTGCTAGCTTCTGATGAAACCCGGGCGATGCAGATGCGAAATGCCTGATTCATTGAGGCCGGCGATTTCGCCGACGACCTGGCTGATGCCGTTTCCGACTAACCACCAGGCGTTCCCGTAGGGGAGGACAGATATGTCGAAAGTGTTGCAGAGTTTTTGAGCAGCAGCTCGTTTTTGTTCCAAATTCATTCAGTCTTTCAAATTAGATGATGCCGCATTCAGCGTCGAACGCGTGGCGCGGCGGTACGCCCTTCGATTTGCCGGAAGGTGATGCGCCCTTTGGAAAAATCATAAGGAGACAACTCCAACGTCACCTTGTCACCGGCAATAATGCGGATATGATGCTTGCGCATTTTTCCGGCTGCATAGGCGACCAGCGAATGGCCGTTTTCCAGCGATACGAGAAAACGGGAGTCGGGCAATACTTCCGCGACAACGCCTTGCATTTCCAGCAATTCTTCCTTGGCCATTATGGCCTCCATTCAAGGGAGGGCAAGGGGGAGCGCCCCTTGAATAAGCCCCCGGGCAGAAAGCCAGGGGGGCGGTGCGGTCAGGCGACCTGGATATTGCTCGCTTGCTTGCCTTTGGGGCCGGTGGTGATGTCGAAACTGACTTTTTGCCCTTCGGTCAGGGTACGAAAACCCTTGGACTGAATAGCGGAAAAGTGTGCGAAAAGATCTTCGCCACCGCCGTCGGGGGTGATGAAGCCGAAACCTTTTGAATCATTAAACCATTTGACAGTGCCGGTAGCCATGTCTTGAATCTCCGTAAAAAAATGACGGGGGCAAAGCCCCGAACAGGGGCGAAATCAAGACGGCGAGGTACGAATGGGGGGAATTGACTCCGCATGACCGCGGAGGCGAGACCAACTCAAGAACGACACTACTCAAAATCGCTGCGACGTAAGATACAGCATTTTCCCAATAAACGCAATCCGAGTGAAAAAAGAAAGTCAGGCAAAGAGTCGGGTAATCGCACCGTAGTCGAAGCGATTGGCCAGCTTGGCAATGTGTTCGGCAAGCAGCGGAGAAAGGAGGCGCAGCTCGGAAAGTTGCGCCTCGATTTCGTCGGCGTCGAGGCGCTGAGCGGCAGTACGGATCGCACTCCGTACGGATTCCGATAGCGAGGTGGCCTCCACCGAGAGGGTGGTGGGATCGGAAGCGGGAGGGGGCGTCTCACCCGCCGAGGGGGGACGGTTGTCGGAATACTGCACAGAGAGATGTTTGGCGATGGCAGCGAGCAATTCGGCGACGCGAACCGGTTTCAGCAGGATGTCGTCGCAACCCGCTTCGTGCACCGGGCCATGCTCTTCGTTGAACACGCTGGCGGTCAGTGCGACGATAGGTAGGGTCCTGCCGTACGTGGAGACGCGGATTTCACGAGTGGCTTGCAAACCGTCAACCACCGGCATCATGATGTCCATCAGCACCAGGTGCGGACGCCAAGCCTCGCACTGCTCCACGGCTTCACGCCCGTTGGCGACAACCCTTGTCTCGAAGCCCGCATCGCTCAATAGGCTACGAATCAGACGCTGGCTGGCTGGGTCGTCTTCGGCGGCGAGAATGCGCCACGTTGGCTGCCCGGCAGACAGGCGTACTGGAACCCTGGCGATGACTTCGAACTCGTGTTCTGGTGAATCGGCGACGTCGAAAGGAATGTCCAGCCAAAATCGCGAACCCGCGCCGACCGTGCTTTCCGCCCCAAGGCCGCCGCCCATGAGGTTGGCCAGTTTTTGACTGATCGCGAGACCGAGACCGGTTCCGCCGGCGTTGCCATCGCCGTCGATCTGAGTGAAGGACTCAAAAACGGTGTTGAGTTTGTCGGCAGGAATGCCGATGCCGGTGTCGCTGACCTCGAATCTTACCCAGCCGGGCCTCAACAGGCGACATACGAGCTCGATATGACCATGCTGGGTAAATTTGATGGCGTTTCCAAGCAGATTGACCAGAATCTGGTGAAGTCGGGCAGGGTCGGAACGAACGCGCAGGGCGGGATCGAAGTCGCAATGCAGGCGCAGGTCGAGCGACTTTTCATTCGCGCGCCCCCGCATCAGCTCGATGACCTCGTCGCAGAGATGCACTAGTCGAAAATCGGCGAGCGCCATTTGGACGTGACCCGCCTCGATCTTGGAAAGATCGAGCACATCGTTGATCATCGCGAGCAGATGCTCGCCGCTGCGATTGATAATGCGCAATTGTTCGCGTTGGTCAGGTGTTGCGGTGGCATCGTTCGCCATCAGCTGCGAAAAGCCAAGAATGGCGTTGAGCGGCGTGCGCAGCTCATGCGACATATGCGCCAGAAACTGGCTTTTGGCACGGTTGGCGGTTTCAGCGCGATCCTTGGCGTGCACGAGTTCCTGAGTGCGTTGCAAGACCGTGTTTTCCAGATTCCGATTCATATCCTCTCGCTCGCGCAGCGATTCGACCAGTCGCGCACGACTCTCGTTGAGCGCGCTGACCAACTCGCCCAACTCGTCGGCATAGGGATAATGGATTACTGGCGCGGGCGCCTCGGCGGAATGAAAGTGGGGGGCTGCAATCGCTTCGGCAATACCGGTCACTGTGTCGGAGAGCCGGTAGCGGATGACCCAGGCGAACAAAAGCCACAAACCGGTGGTCGCCAGCAGCGAGCTCAGTACAACGCCCCAGAGGCTGAACTGGACGCGTTGCCAGACAACGCCTGCGTTGGCGTAGAGATGTAGTTCGCCGATCGGCGTGTCGCCGCCGTAAGGCGTGGTGTGAACTAACGGCAGGGAGGTTTGCCGTGCGGGGACGGCGCTGTGTTGAGGTTTGCCCACCGCGAATGCGGGCAGGTCGCCATCGGCGAACAACACCTCGCCGTTGATCGATACGACAAGCATGCCGGAAACGATGCGATTGCGTCGCGTCCCTTCGGCGATCCAGGTCAGTTCGGGCATATCCTTTCGCCACACTGCCGCGACAACGTTGGGCTGGATCGTGATCCCCAAAGATCGCAGGTCACGGTCGATGTCGCGAATGACGCCATAAGCCTGAAATGCGATCTGCGCCGCGATGATGGCGCAGGCCAGCATCACATACCACGGGAACATCGCCCAGAGGAGTCTGCTGAACAATGTGGTGCGGTTGCGCATGGCCGTGCTTCCTAGCGCCAGGTAGTGGAGGGATGGAACCGGATTGCCAGGATTGGCGCGGCCGGCACCGCGGCGATAGCCAGGTAGTGAAAGCCCTGATTCTGCATCGATTCACCTGCTTTGAGTCACTGGACTATCCCGCGGAAGCGTGCGTCTGGCGGGAGGGTGCGCAAAAAAGACATGTCGTCGACTCAGCGAGCGACGCTGGTCTCAGATTGCCATTATGCCGCCAAGTGTGCGTCTGAACACGTTGTCAGTAGACGAAAATACCCTCAAAATGGGTTTGAATTAAACAAATTCTAAAATAGAATTCAATTCACCCAATATAAGGAGAGACAACATGGATTTATCAACTCTGACACTGACTCAATTACGGGATTTGGAAAAGAAAATCCCGGCCGAAATCAAACGTCGTCAAGCTCAGGAAAAAGCGGCGGTGTTGAGCGAATTGAAAGCGATGGCGCAGGATCGTGGTTTTACGCTTGAACAACTGCTTGATGGCGAACGCAAATCCAGTTTGGCGGGTAGTGTCGTCAAACCCAAATACCGGCATCCGCAGGACCCCGCGCTGACCTGGACGGGGCGCGGCCGCACGCCGGTCTGGGTGCGCGACTGGACGGCGGGCGGCGGCACGCTGGACGCTTTGAAGATTTGATGCCGGATTAACCGGTGCATCTATTTGCACCGGGCGACGCGACTCCTGATTATTCTGGCGCTCCGGGCTGCCAGCCCCGCGGAATGGCCCCAATCAATTTGCGGGTATAAGGGTGCTGCGGATTGTCGTAAATGGCATCCGAATCCGCGACCTCAACGACCTCTCCCGCATTCATCACCATGATCTGGTCGGATATATATTTGACTACCGCCAGATCATGCGAAATGAAAATATAGGATAGCGCGAATTCGGCCTGCAAATCCTGCAACAGATTCAGCACCTGCGCTTGTACCGAAACATCGAGCGCCGACACCGATTCGTCGCAAATCAGCACGTCGGGCCGCATTGAGAGCGCGCGGGCAATGGCGATACGCTGGCGTTGGCCCCCAGAAAATTCGTGCGGGTATTTGCGCAGCGACAGCGGCGGCAGGCCGACGCGATAGAGCATTTCTAGCGCCAGTTGCTCGCGTTCGCGGTCGTCTTGGCCGATGCCGTGCAGACACATGGGCTCCTTTAGGATGTCGCCGACGACGAAACGCGGGTTCAGCGAGGCGTAGGGGTTCTGGAAAATGATCTGGATGTTGCGCTTGTAGGGCATCTGCTCCCTGGCGCTCATCGCCAGCAGGTTTTTGCCGCGATAGAACACTTCGCCTTTGCTGGCCTTGTGCAAGCGCATCAGGGTCAGCCCGACCGTCGATTTGCCCGAGCCCGATTCGCCGACCAGCCCGAGCGTCTTGCCCTGCGGCAGGCTGAACGACACGTCCTTGACCGCATGCAGCACGCGTTTGCCGAACAGGCCCTCGCGGAACTCGAAATCCTTGCACAGCCCCTTCACTTCGAGGATGGGCGGTTCGTCCGGCGCGATGCCGCGCGTGGCCTGTTCGACCGTGCTGGCCATGACCAGCTCGTTGCCGATGAAATCGTCGATCACCGCGAGCCGCTTGGGGCGATGGTCAAGCGGCGGCCGGCACTGAATCAGGGCGCGGGTGTAGGCGTCGTGCGGGGCCTCGAAAATCTGCTGGGCGGGGCCGGCCTCGCGGATCTCGCCATGGCGCATGACCACGACCTGATCGGCGATCTCGCCGACCACGGCGAGGTCGTGGCTGATCCACAGTACTGCCATGCCGTGCCGCCGACGCAATTGCGCGACCAGTTCGATGATCTGCTGCTGGATGGTGACGTCGAGCGCTGTCGTCGGCTCGTCGGCGATCAGCAGCTTGGGTTCGCAGGCGATGGCCATGGCGATCATCACGCGTTGCTGCTGGCCGCCGGAAAGCTGGTGCGGATAGACGTCGACACGCTTATGGGGTTCGGGAATGCCGACCTCGTCGAACAGTTCGATGGTGCGCTGTCGTGCCGCCTTGCGATTAAGATCGAGGTGCAGGCGCAGGGTTTCCTCGACCTGGGCGCCGACCGTGAACACGGGGTTCAGCGAACTCATCGGGTCCTGAAAGATCATCGAAATGTCTTTGCCGCGCAGATCGCGCATTTCCGCCGCCGAACAGCGCAGCAGGTCGCGGCCGTTGTAGAGGATGCGGCTGACCGGGTCGATCAGCGCGCTTTCCTTGGGCAGCAGGCCAAGCATGGCGAGCGAGCTGACCGATTTGCCTGAGCCGGATTCGCCGACCAGCGCCACCGTCGTCTCCCGCGGAATGTCGAAGGAGACGCCTTTCAGCGCCTCGAAGGTGGTGTGCTTGTCGATGCGGAAGCTGACTTTGAGATCGCGCACCGAGAGCAGGCAGTCTTGGGTTTCGCTCATCGTCGGCTCACTTGATCTTGGGGTCGAGCGCGTCTCTGAGCGCATCGGTAAACATTGAAAAGGCCGTGACCAGCAGGGCCATGGCTGCGGTGGCCGCGGCCAGCTGCCACCAGTAGCCCAGGATCAGCTCGTTCTGCGCCTCGCCCAGCATCGACCCCCAGGACACCTTGTCGACCGGGACGCCAAAGCCGAGAAAAGAGAGGATGACCTCGGACTTGATGAAGCCGACGGTATGCACCGAAAGCTGCACCAGCGAAATGTGGCTGACGTTGGGGAAGATATGCACGAACATCCGCCGCGCGTGCGAGGCGCCGATGGCATCCGCCGCCTGCACGTATTCGCGCGAACGGTGCTTGATGTACTCGGCGCGCACCAGCCTGAAAATACCCGTCCAGCCGGTCAGGCCGAGGATCAGGATGATGGTGGTCACCCCTTTCTGGTTCAGGACCGCGGCAATGGTCAGGATCAGCAACAGATAGGGGATGGCGGTGAAGATGCTGTAGAACCAGTTGCAGAAATCGTCGATCCAGCCGCCGAAATAGCCGGAGACTGCACCCAGCAGTGTGCCGATCAGCGTCGCTACTAGCGCGGCGCACAGGCCTACCAGGATGGAAGTTTCCGAACCCTTGATCAGCTTCTTCAACACGTCGTGGCCCCATTTGTCGGCGCCGAATATCAGACTGGTGGCGCGCGGCGCGGTAGCCATCGCGTCGGCGGCGGCGAGCGCCTCGGCGAACTCCTTGGCGATGGGGTCGACAATGCGGATGCCGTTTATCTCCATCGGCGGTTCCGCAGCTTGACCGTGGGGCGCAGCGCTCTGACCCCGCAATTCGGCCAGTTCCGTCGCCAGCGGGTCGCGTACGCGGCCGGGATAGGGGTCGGTGGTTAGTGCCGGTTTGGCTGTTGTGTCCGGGCTGTTGTCGGCGACAGCCTGTTTGCCGGTGAAAGCGGGCGGCGCGTAGCCGACCGCGATTTCTTCGTTCCAGTTGCGAGCGATCCAGTTCAGCGACGAGGCGACGGTGAGGGCGACAAAGAGACCGACGACGACCATCGAGACGACCGCGATGCGGTCTTCCAGCAGGCGACGCCAGGCGAGCTGCCAGAGGCCGGGCGAACGAGGCGCGTTGGTGGATGCGGGGGAAGGGTTCATGCCGGGCCTATTTCAGTTGCACGCGCGGATCGACCGCCTTGTACAACAGGTCGGCGAGCAGATTGACCACCATCGTGGCGAGGGCGACGTAGACGGTGATGGCCTTGATCACCGGAAAATCGCTGCGCTCCACTGCCAGGATCACCTCGCGGCCGATGCCGGGGATGGAGAAGAAACGCTCGATCAGAAAATGGCCGACGAGCAGGCCGGGCAGGTAGATCATCAGGTTGGTGATGATCGGGATCAGCGCGTTCCTGAGCACGTGCTTCAGCATCACCGCATTGTCGGAAAGCCCCTTGGCGCGGGCGGTGCGGACGTAATCCTGATGGATTTCGTCGAGCACAAAGGTGCGGTACAGGCGGATGTTCGGTGCCAGCCCGACGATGACGCCGAGCAGGATGGGCAGCGCGGAGTATTTGAACAGATTCTCGAAGAAACCGTCGCCCCAGCCCTGCACCGGGAACCATGAGAGCTGGTAGGCGAGCACATACTGGCCGACGATGATATAGACCAGCAGCGACACCGACATCGCCACCGTGCAGGCGATCATGATGCTGCGGTCGGTCAGCGAGCCGCGCACATAGGCGACGGCCAGCGCGATGACGATGGAGAGCACGGTCTCGATCAGCATCATCGGCACCAGCACGATCAGCGAGGGACCGATGCGGCTGGCGAAGATGGTCGCGACGGGTTCGTTGGTCGACCACGAGACGCCGAAATCCCCGGTCAGCACCTGGCGGATGAACAGCCAGAGCTGGACGTAGTAGGGCTGGTCAATGCCCAGTTGCCGCCGGATGTTGGCGATCTGTTCCGGATTGGCGATCTTGCCGGCCAGCAGATAGGCCGGGTCGCCGCCCACGAAATTGAACAGGAAGAAGACCAGCAGGATGACCCCCAGCAAGGTGGGGATCATCTGCCAGAGCCGACGGAGGATGAAGGCGCTCATGCGGACGAAGGGTCAGTGCTTGCGCTGGCCGGTGATTTCGGCGAAAAACGGCTCGTTCGAGGGTTCGCGGCCGAGGAAATCGCGCACCAGTTTTTCTGGCGGCACTTCGCCGCCGCGCGCGAGCACGGTGTCCAGATAGCGATGTCCGGTCTTCTTGTCGAGCAGCTTGCCCTTCCACTGGCTGGCCATGTCGAGCGCCAGCACTTCCGACCACATGTAGCCGTAATAGCCGGCCGAATAGCCGCCCATCATGTGCCCGAACCCGGCCGGGAACAGCGTGCCCTCGACGTGACCGAGCGCCGAGCCGGTTTCGATGTCGCGCCAGGCTTGCATGGCGGGCTTCGGCGTCGGCCCGACCAGCGCCATGTCGAAGCTCGCCAGCGCGTGCTGCCGCGTGTAATGGATGCCGGCACCGAAGCGACGGGCCTGATCGAGGCGGTCCAGCAGTTTGGCGTCGATGGTCGGGCAGTCCTTGCACTGCTGCTTGATCAGCGCCAGCGTCTCGCCGTTGCGCGCCCATTCCTCGAACATCTGCGAGGGGGCTTCGACGAAATCGCGCCGGACATTGGTGCCGGCCAGCGAAGCGTATTGCGCTTTCGACAGCGTGCCGTGCAGCAGGTGACCGAATTCGTGCAGCAGGGTGCGGGCTTCCTTGTAATCCAGGCCCTTGCGGTCGAAATTGGTGACCAGCGTGCTGATTGGCGTGCGGCCAACGCGGCTGGAAGCGCCGAAGAGGCCCCAGACGGCGGCGTGGTTGTACTTGCCTTCGCGCGGGTAGGGGTCGAGATAGGCGCCCGCGATGCGCTTGCCGCCAGCGTCGAGGATGTCGTAGAAGCGCACGTCCTCATGCCACTTGGGCACGTCGGCGGCCACGAACTTGACGTCGTACATGCGCTCCGCCAGATTGATCACCCAGGCGATGGTCGGCTCGGTCGGGAAGTAGCGGCGCATGGCGTTCTGGTCGATGGCGAACTTGGCGCGACGGACGCGCTCGGTGTAGAAGGGCAGATCCCAGCGTTCGATCTTCACCTCGTCGACGGTGCGGCCGAGCAGGCTGGCCTTCGCTTCGCGCAGCGCTTGCAGGTCGCGCTGCTCGACCTCGGCGAGCTTGCCTTTGACCCGGCCGAGAAAGTCGAGCACCTTCTCCGGGCTGCCGGCCATACGGCGCTGGATCACATGCTCGGCATACGAGGCGCGGCCGAACAGCCCGGCCAGTTCGCGGCGCAGTTGCGAGGCTTCGTCGAGAATCTTCAGGTTGCCTTCGCCGCCGACGCTGTTAAAGGCGATGAAATAGCGGCGCCGCGCTTCGCCGGAGAGAGCGTTTTCCATGAAGGGGAAATAGGCGGGGTAATCCATCGGCAGCGTGACGCTGCCCTTGTCGTCCGGCTTGAACTTGGCGAGGTAGTTGGCCGGCAGGCCTTCCAGCTCGCTGGCGGTGAAGGTGATGGTGCCGCGTTTTTCGCGCGTGTTGCGGCCGAATTCGATGGCCAGGGCGTCGATGCGGTCGAGAATCTCCTTGGCGCGCTTGCGCTTGTCTTCCGGCAGCGTCGCGCCGGCATCCTCGAAGCCCTCGATGGCGACCTTGCGCAACTGGGCGGCGGCCCCGGTGGCGTCGGTCACGCGGCGAACACGCTCATAGACCTCGACGTTCTGATAGAGACTGTTGTTCAGTTCGGCCACCTTCTGGCTGCACGCCTCGGCGGCATCCCGCACCGCCTTGATCGGCGAGACGTTCTGGGCGATTTCGACCGGGCTGGCGAAATCCTCGATGCGGATTGCCAGATCGTCCCACATTGCCAGCGTCGTGGCGGTGGAGACCGCTTCCAGCGGTTGCCGGGCGAGGGTATCGATGGCGGTTCGGGTGGCTTTCAGGCCTTGCTCGCAGCTTTGGTTGACGGCCTCGGCGGTGGTGAAAACCGGCAGCGTCACGCGCGCGGCGTCGGCCGCCAGCGCGGAGGAACCGGCGGCAAGAGTGGCAAGCAGAACTGAGAGATGACGGAGTCTCATGGGCGTTTTCCTTGTGGGTGGTCGTCGAGATCGATGTACAGCCAGTCGCTGTGCAGGATGGGGTGCTTCTTGTAACCGAGTACGCGGGCCTGGGCAACCATGTTGCGAATGCGGGCGACGTCCATGCGATGGACGCCATATACCTCCAGCAGGCGGGCCATATCGACCCACAGCGCGTCGCGCTCGGGGCCGGGCGGCAGGCGCACCGCCTGCTCGTAGAGGGCGTCGTATTCCGGCAGGTCGACACAGGCGTGATTGCTCTGGCCGATATTCTTGCTGTAGAACAGGCTCATGAAGTTTTCGCCGTCGGGGTAATCGGCCAGCCAGGACATGGTCCGCATCGCGATGCGACAAGCCTTTTCGCCTTGCAGGATGTCGGGAAACTTGCGCTTGTCGCTTTCCATGCGGATTTTCAGCTTGTCCAGCGTGCGCTTCCACAATTCCTCCTGACTGCGCCCGGCGGTGTCGGGTCGGGTCGTGTAGCGCACCACCAGCGGCTTGCCGTCGGGCTGCCGGCGCCAGCCGTCGGCGGCGATCTTGTAGCCGAAGTGGTCGAGCAGGGCGTTGGCGAGGCTGACGTCGGTGGCGTTCTTCGAGCGATAGTCGGGCAGATGGCCGATGACGCCGGGTGGCACCGGGTACTGGAGTTCGACGGCCTGCCCGTTCCACTGCGCGCGGATTTCCTCCTGCACGTCGTAGGCCATCGCCAGCGCCCGCCGCAACGCGATTTTCTCCTTGGAGAGCCCGCCCAGCACCGGGTCGCGCAGGCTGAAGTAGTGGGTCAGGATACCCGGTTCGACAATCCGTGAGAGCTTGGCGCCGAGCTTTTTGAATTCCGGCCGGAACTGGTCGCCATCGAGCACGCGCGGCGCCAGCGGGCCTTCCAGGCTGAAAAGGTCGAGTTCGCCGTTCTGAAAGGCGAGCAGGCGTCCCTGGTCCTCCTCGATGATGGCGATTTCGACCCGGCCGATAGTTGGCAGCACCTTGCCGCGCATTTCGGCGACCAGTTTTTCGTCGCCCGGCTCGACCGCCGCGAAATTCCAGACATGGCCGCGATACTGCGGGTTCGCTTCGAGTTCGATGCGGGAACCGCGCACCCAGCGCGCCAGTCGATATGGGCCGGTGCCGACAGGATGGGCGTTGGTGTCCGGCCCGTAATGCTCGATCACCTCGCGGGCGACGGCGCCAAAATTGGGCATCGCCAGGAGGTAGGGAAAATTGTAGTCGGGCGCGTTGAGCGTGATCGTCAGCGTGTAGCGATCCGGTGTCGCCAGCCCGGCCACAGGTGCGTCGTAGTCGAACCGACCGCTCTTTTCCGCCGCCTTGGCGACGGCGTCCAGCCCGACGATCTTGCCCTCGACCAGGTAGCGCCAGGGAGAGCGGACTTTGGGGTCGATCAGGCGACGGATGGCATAGGCGAAATCCTGCGAAGTCAGTTCGCGCGGCTGGCCTTTGAACACCGTGTCGTCGGCGAAACGGATGCCAGGCCGGATACGGAAGGTATAGCGGCGCCCGTTTTCTTCCGGCGTCGGCAGGGTTTCGGCGGCGCGACCCACCAGGCGGGGTGGGCGGGCGAGGTAATCGTAGGTCAGCAGCGGCTCGTAGAGCGCCTCGACGACCACGTTGGAGTAGTAATCGGTGACCAGCGCCGGATCGAAACCGGTTTCGGACACCATGAAGACGTAGCGCAACACCTTGTTCGGGTCGGGCTGCGGTCGTCGCGTCGGTTCCGCCCAGGCCGACGCGACGGCGATGACGGCAATCAGATAGGCGGTGATGCCCCGCAGCCAGGTACGCTTCATCGAGCCTGCTCGAGATCGATGAACTTCCACTCGGCGTGAATGACCGGGTGCTTGCGGTAGCCCACAACATTGGGATGCAGCAGCGTGGTGCGGATGCGCGAGACGCCGAAACGCCATGCGCCGTCGATTTCGACTTGCCTCGTCATCATTTCGTAAAGTCGGTTTCGCTCGGGCGAGGGCGGCAGTCGCAAGGCCATTTCGTACAGGCGGTTGAAGACCGGCGAGTCGTAGCAGCCGTTGTTTGATTGCTCGGAATTGGGACCATACAACAGTTGCAGGAAGTTTTCGCCGTCCGGGTAATCGGCGTGCCAGGCCGAGTTCCACATCTGCAACTGGCATCGTTTGGCCGCCTTGAGGTTTTCGGCAAACGTACCGGTCTTGACCTCAAGCCGAATACCGATTTTTTCCAGCGATTTTCGCCAGAGTTCGTCATGCTCGCGTTGTACCTGCTGGGGTTCGGAGGTCAGGGAAATAGTCAGCGGATCGCCATTTGGCAGCGTTCGCCAGCCATCCGCACCACGCTTGTAACCGAATGTGTCGAGCAATGTGTTGGCCGCCTTCGGGTTATAGCGATTCAGCGGTCGCCAGGCCGGATTGTACCCGACCACCCCACGCGGAATCGGCATCGTGGCGGCCACGGCCTGGTTCTTTCGGATAATGCGGATCTCCGCATCGATATCGTGCGCCATGATCATGGCTCGACGCAAAGCGATCTTTTCGCGGGCAAATCCGCCAACCAGCGGATCGCGGAAATTGAAAAAGGTGTAGGTCAGTTCCGGTTCGATTTCATCCAGCCGGACAATGCCGCGTGCTTTGAGTTCGGGTTTGAGTCCGCTTCCCTCGCGCCAGGATTCGGCCAGCGCGTCGACCCGCGCCACCATGTCCAGTTCGCCGCGCATGAAGGCAAGATAACGGCTTTGCTCCTCTTCAATGATATTGATTTCCACACGACCGATCTGCGGCATGTCGCGGCCTTTCAGCTTGGCCGCGATGGCGCGCTCCTCAGCATCGTCGCTCGGCGTGAAATCCCATTTGAATCCGCGGTAATGCGGGTTGGCCTCCAGCACGATGCGGCTGCCCCGTCGATACTCCGTGAGCATGTATGCGTTTGTGCCGACCGGGTGAGCGCCGAGATCGTCGCCGTACCGTTCGACGACTTCGCGGGCTACGGGCACGGTGGCCGCCATCGCCAGAACATAGGGAAAGTTGTAATCCGCCTGCGTGAGGCGAATCCGCAGCGTGTAGCGGTCAGGTGCTTCCAGGCCTGCCACCGGGCGGTCGTAGTCGAGGCGACCTGTTTGCTCCGCCGCCTTGACGAAGTCATCCATGCCGACAATCTTGCCGTCAAACAAAAAGCGCCACTGCGAGCGCAGCGCGGGATCGAAGAAGCGCTTGAAGCTGAATACGAAATCCTGTGCCGTCAGTTCGCGCTTCTGCCCCTTGAAAGCCTGATCCGGCGCGAAATAGACACCTTTGCGTAGGCGAAAGGTGAGGGTTGTGCCGTCCTTGCTGATTTCCGGCATGTTTTCCGCCACGCCGGCGACCAGTTTTGCGGGGCGCGCCATGTAGTCGTAGGTCAGCAAGCTTTCGCCGATTGCATCGAGCACTGCGCCAGAATAGTAATTGACCGATCGAACGGGATCGAAACCTTCGTCGCCCGCTTCGAAAACCACTCGCAATACTTTGGCGGGATCGGGTGCCGCGCTGGCGGGCAGTACCGCTATCCCTAAGAGTGGAAGCAGGAGTGCCAGGCAGCGGGCGGTGAGCGGCAGTGACAAGCACTTCAACATGAGGGAGGCGCGCGGGCTGAAAGAGCCTGCATTCTAGCCTGACGAAACGGTCGCTTGAATCCGTCAAACATGAATCCAGTGGGCGGGAGCGACTCAAAATGCGCACCGTTATCGTGCAACAATATTTACGAATGCACATAATTGGTGCAATACGTTTTTGGTGGCTGCGTGGCGCGAATTTTTTTGCCGAATTTACAGAAACTTGCCATGCCGTCGTCCCGGTGGCATGTGTTGTGCTATTGCACCAACTTGGAAAATTGGTGCAAAGCAAAATCCAAATAAATCAGTCCGTTGCCTTGTTGGTTTCGTGCCGCGCGTGTTGTTTTTTTTGCACTTGGGTGACACTGCCGTGGCGCAAATTGTAATTAGTTGTGAAAGCGCTTGAAGCGCGGTGGTAAATTCTGTAGCCGTGCCATGTCCATTTTTCGGGCCTCCGGAATTGTGGCGGGTGAGTTCTTTTTATGGGTGGGCGGGCTGCGAAGCCTGTTCGTTTGAGTTGCAACTTTGTCGGAATGATGAATATGACCATGAAGAAAAAACAGCTGGCACTGCTCGTTGGGCAGGCCGTCGGTTTGATGGCACTGGTAGGTGTCGGCCAGGTCGCGATGGCGCAAGAGAAGGTCGAGCGCGTCGAAGTGACGGGTACTAGTATCAAGCGGATCGCTACCGAAGGCGCTTTGCCAGTGACCACGATTGGCAAGGAAGAAATTGCCAAAACCGGTGCGACCACGGTTTCCGAACTGATGCAGGCGCTTCCCGCTATGCAGGGTTTCACGACCTCCAGCGCATCGGTGGGCGGCGGCGGTGGCGGTATAATGACCGCTTCTCTGCACGATATCGGTGAAAGCTACACTCTGGTTCTGCTGAATGGTCGGCGTATGGCGCCGCGTGGTTCGGGCAGCACGATCGACTTGAACAGCATTCCGCTGTCTGCGGTTGAGCGTGTCGAAGTGCTGACTGATGGTGCTTCTGCTCTCTACGGTTCCGATGCCATCGCCGGCGTGGTCAACTTCATCCTGAAACAGAACCAACAGGGCTTCCAGGGTACTGCTCGCTATGACATGCCGCAGCACAAGGGCGGTCAGAGCTGGACTGGCAGCATGAGCTACGGTTTTGGCGATCTCGACAAGAACGGGTACAACGTTCTCCTGGCCTATAGCCATGACCATAAGGATGTGCTGAAAGCGACCGACCGCGATTTCGCCAAGTCCGGCATTCTCAGCTTCAAATCCGGTGGCCAGGATCTGTATTTCTTCAACGGCTCGGGCAACGCCATTCCGGGTAACGCGCAGGTTATCTACACGAACGCCGCGGGCGAGACCAAGACGCGCACGTTCAACCCGTACCTGATGGCAAACGGAAAGTGTGCTGCCCAAAATTCCCGGATTGGCAACAACTGCTACTTCGACTACACCTCCACCATCGAAATCCAGCCGGAATCGGATCGTGACAGCTTCTTCGGCCGTGCCGTGGTGAAGCTGGGTGGCGACTGGCAAGCGTCGTTCGACGGCGTGTATTCCGAGTACAAAATGACCACGCGGATCGCGCCGTACCCGACCGGTTACTTCCCGTTGCCGCTCAATTCGGCACTGGTTAATACCTATGTCAAGCCCTACCTGACGGCTGAACAACTGAGTGGTTTGACCGGTGTGAACGCGCGCTGGCGTACTCTGCCGGCAGGCAACCGCACGACTGAGTGGGATACGGTGGCGACTCACTTTGTCGCGGCTGTCGAAGGCCCGTTGCTCGGTTGGGATGTCAATGCTGCGGTTACCTACGGTGTTAACGATACCAAGCAAAACTATCCGACCGGTTGGATTCTGGCTGATCCCTTCCTGTCCGCCGTTTCGTCGGGTGCGATTGATGTGTTCGGTACATCGAGCGGATTGGGTTCCGCTGGACAAACTACGCTGATGAACACCCTCTATCACGGCCCGTGGGACAAGGAAAAGACCTCGATGACGGCTGTCGAAGCCCGTGCCAGCCGTTCGCTGTTCAAGCTGGGTGGTGGCGATGCTCAATTCGGTATCGGTGGTGATTTCCGCAAATACAAGTACTCGCGCTGGGTGGCGCCCGCCAATGCCAATGAGCAAATTTTGTTCTTGAGCAAGGACGATCCTTACGGTCTGAAGCGCGACAACTTGGGGGTCTTCGCTGAACTGGTTGCCCCGCTGACCAAAGAGTTGGAACTGACGGGTTCGGTCCGCTATGACGAAATCGGCAAGGTGACCGATACGACTTCCGGCGCGTCCTATGGCAAGGATCAGTCAGATGTGACCTACAAGTTGAGCGGACGTTTCCAGCCGAACAAGGACGTGCTGTTCCGTGGTTCGGTCGGTACCGGCTTTAAGGCTCCCACCATGCTCGAGATTGGACGCCCGCGTTCCGAATTTGGCGTAACGGCTGACAATTACTCCTGTCCGTTCAAAACGGCGGGTGACCCGTTGAGGGCGACATGTGTTGGCAACCCCGATGAGGACAAGAATCAGTACACAATTTTCCTTCAGGGCAATCGCGATCTGAAGCCGGAGAAGTCCAAACAATACTCTCTGGGTGTTGTTCTGCAGCCGACCAACAACATCAGCGCCAGTGCCGATTGGTGGATGGTCAAGATGAAGGACGTCGTCACGCAATTGTCGGAAGCCCAGATTTTTGCCAACCCGGTTCTCTATCGCAACCTGTTCACCACCAAGCGTAATCTTGCTACCGGCAAGGACGAACTCGCCATTCTGCAAGCTGCGGTCAATGCTGCCAAGGGTCTCTACCAGGGTATCGACTGGAAGCTGACGTATGATGAGAAGTTCTCGTTTGGTACGTGGAAGAACACGCTGGCCGGCACGGTCATGCTGCAATCCAAGTACACGCGTCCGGGTACGGAAGAGTGGGTGTCCAGCGTCGCGCAGTATGGCGAAAACAATACGGTCACCTTCAAGAACATCTTCCAGCTGACCTCCAGCCTGAAGACGGGAGCCTTCACGCACACTGCCGTGGCTCACTACCGTTCTGGCTACAAGGATCAGTTCAAGTCGGCTGACGATTGTGCAGTGACCACGGTGGATGCTCTGGGCGATTGCGTGGATATCCAGTTGAACATTCCGTCCTACACGACGTACGACTGGCAGACTTCTTACCAGATCAACAAGATGTTCGAAGTGCGCGGCGGTATCACCAATTTGTTCGACCGCAAGCCGCATCTGTCGCTACAGACTGGCGCAGGCAGCCATCAGGTTGGCTACGATCCGCGTTACAACGACTCGTATGGCCGTACCTTCTACCTGCAAGCAGACGTGAAGTTCTAAACGTCCGCACAGGAAAACGCCAAAAGATGGGGTTCCGCGACATGCGGAGCCCCATTTTTCTTTGCCAGGCATACAACTTGGTTTATGTTAGTGCATGGCACGATATTTGCAGCATTGATTGAATCGGGGTCGAATCAAGGCGTATTTCGGTAAAAATGCTCCGTGTGAGTGCGTAACGCGTTCAAATGGTGCGAATCGAGTCGAAGTGCACTTCTTCTTGGTGTGAGCTGCTTGGCCGATGCTATAATGCCGCGTTTCAACCTTTTCTTTTTGTAGCTTCTCAGCCCAGGTGATATGAGTTACATTCAACCGCATGACAATTCGCGGCGAGCCTCAGGCTTCCTGATCGTTGTGGCGCTGCACGTGGCACTTGCCTACGCTTTGGTCAATGGCCTGGCGCGCAAGATTGTTGAAGTAGTGCAGCAGCCCCTCGAAACCAAGGTGCTTGAAGAGACCAAGCCGAAGGAGGATAAACCTCCTCCGCCGCCACCTCCGAAAATGGCTTTGCCGCCACCGCCGTTCATTCCCCCGCCGGAAATCCGGGTGGACGCGCCGGCCAGCGCTAACGCCATTACCCAGGTTTCGACCACGAAACCGCCCGCCGAACAGCCCAAGGTGGCTCCGCCGGCGCGTACCGCACCGGTTGTTTTGGCGCGTGATTGCCAAAAACCTGAGTATCCGCCTGCTGCGCTGCGTGCTCAGGAAACCGGTCTCGTCGTGCTACAACTGTTGGTTGGCGTCGACGGTATGGTCGCTGACAGTCGCATTGAAAAGAGCTCGGGCTACAAGCGGCTGGACGAAGCGGCGCGCAAGGCGCTCTCGCTTTGTAAGTTCAGGCCGGGTACGGTCGAGGGCAGGCCCGAAGCAAGTTGGGCTCGCATTGAATATGATTGGAAGATTGAGTAGAGCGTGCTGCTCCACGAGATCTGCCACTGCAATTTGATTTTTTTGGAAGGATAAATAATGAGCTTCAAAGACACGATTCGCGGTTTGATGGTCGCGCTGGCGCTGACCGTTTCCTTTGCCGCCACTGCGCAAGCTGACAAGGCTGCGCCTACCGCGACGGCTTCCGCACCGGCCGCTGCTTCCGCCGCCATTGCGCCGGCCCCTGCCGCCGAACCCGCCAAGGCCGCTAAGCCGGCAACCGAGACTGTGGATAACCCCTACGGCATCGGTGCTCTGTGGGCGCAAGGCGACTTTGTTGCGAAGGGCACGCTGATTATTCTGATCATCATGTCCATGGGCTCGTGGTACATCGGCATCGTCAAGCTGGTGGAACAAAACCGCCTGATGCGTGACGGCAAGGAAGCGCGCGGCAAGTTCTGGAAGGCGCCTTCCGTGACCGATGGCGCCAAGCAACTGAGCGAAGACAGCGCTTTCCGCTACCTCGCTGACGAGGGCATCAAGGCGGCGACGCATCACGAAGGCACGATGCAGGACGCCATCGATATGAACAACTGGATCGGGATGACGCTGCAACGCTCGCTGGACGAAATTTCCGAGCGCACCCAAGGAGGCCTCGCATTCCTGGCAACCGTTGGCTCGACTGCTCCGTTCGTCGGCCTGTTCGGTACCGTCTGGGGTATCTACCACGCCCTGACCGCCATCGGTATTGCTGGCCAAGCCTCGATTGACAAGGTGGCCGGTCCGGTCGGTGAAGCGCTGATCATGACCGCGATTGGTCTGGCTGTTGCGGTGCCTGCGGTGCTCGGCTACAACTGGCTGGTTCGTCGTAACAAGGTTGCCATGTCACTGATTCGCAACTTCTCCAGCGAACTGCACATGGTTCTCCTCTCTGGCGGCAAGAAGAAGTAAATCATGGCCATGAATGTCGGCTCGGCCGATGCCGAGGACGAAGTTGTATCAGCAATCAACACAACGCCCCTTGTGGACGTGATGTTGGTGTTGCTGATTATCTTCCTGATTACGATTCCGGTCGTCGTTTCGACCACGCCCGTCGATTTGCCGAAGGAAAGCAACGTACCGACGCAGACCAAACCGGAAAACATCGTCATCTCGGTGAGCAAGGATGGCGATGTGTTCTGGAACCAGCAACTGGTGACCAGCAATCAACAGCTGGTCGACAAGTTGAAGGAAGTCGCCGTTATTAAGCCGCAACCCGAGGTTCACGTGCGTGGCGACAAGGGTGCGCGCTATGAATCTGTCGGCAAGGTTGTGTATGCCTGCCAGCGCGCCGGCATTCTCAAGGTGGGTTTCATCACCGAGCCGCCGGTTCGGGCCGCCCTGTAAGGAACGACGCTATGTCCATGAATGTTGGAAATGCCTCCGGAGATGCTGATGTGCTGGTCGACATCAACACCACGCCACTAATCGACGTGATGTTGGTGTTGTTGATCATGCTGATCATCACCATCCCGATCCAGACGCACGCCGTCAAGCTGAACATGCCGACCGGCGCCTCAACTCCGCCGCCCGTGCCGCCGCCGGTTATCCGGATTGACGTCGATTTTGACGGTACGGTGTTGTGGAACGGTGAGGTCGTGCCGGATCGCCCGACGCTGGAGGCCAAGCTGGCCCTCGCGGTGGCCGAACCGGAACAGCCCGAAGTTCACTTGCGCCCGAACAAGCTTGTCAAGTATGAACACGTCGCCATGGTCATGGCGTCGGCGCAGCGCCTCGGAATCAAGAAACTTGGTGTGATTGGCAACGAGCAGTTCGCCAATTAAGGAGTAGATTTACATGCGATTCAATACCAGACGAACGCTGTTGCCGCTCGTCCTCTCCCTGCTGCTTTCGGCTGGCTGCGCTTATGCGCAGGAAGGTGGCAAGGCGGTGCGCCCAGAAATCGGTAAGGCCGTCTCTGCGGCAGTGGAAGCCGTCAAAGGCAAACATGGCAAAGAAGCCCTGACCAAGCTCGCCGAAGCTGACGCGGTAGGTGGCAAAACCCCTTACGAGGCTTTTGTCGTTGATCAGGTGAGGGGTCAGGCAGCGGCGCTTGCGGGGGAATCCAGTGTGGCGGCAGCCGCGTTTGAATCGGCATCGAATTCATCGGTCGCCTCCGGCGCGCAGAAGCTGACGTTTCTGACAGCGGCGATTGGGCAATACTATACGGCCCGTTCGTACGCCAAGGCATCCGACCTCGCCGGTCGGTATTTCCGCGAAGGCGGTTCCGACAAGGCGGTTCGCACCATTTATATTCAGTCGCTGTATCTGGGCGGCGACATGGGTCGTGCGCTAAAAGAGCTTCAAGCCGATATTCAATCCTCTGAGCAGCCGGCGGAACAGCAGTTGCAAATGCTCGCCGACATTGCCAACCGTCAAAAAGACAGCAGCGCCTATATTGGTGCGCTTGAAAAACTGGTCGTCCATTATCCCAAGCGTGAATATTGGCAATCGCTGGTCTTTTCAGTCGCCACCAAGCCCGGTTTCTCCGATCGGCTCGCACTGGACATGCTGCGTGTCAAATTGGTGACGGGCACCATTCGCAGTGGCGCCGAGTATGTTGAAGCGGTTCAGCTTGCGCTTCAAGCCGGTTTCCCCGCCGAGGCCAAGAAGTTTCTCGATGCTGGGTACGCGGCCAATCAGCTTGGTACAGGTGCCGAAGCCGATCGCCATACACGGCTGAAGGACAGCGTGAACAAAGCGATGGCCGAAGATACCAAAACGCTGGGCGTCGAGGATGCCAAACTGTCGACTTTGCCCAGTGGCGATCCGCAGATGAATGCCGGGTTGAACTATGTATTCAGAGGTCAAGCCGATAAGGGCCTGCCCATGCTAGAAGGCGGGTTCAAGAAGGGTAATGCGAAGCGTCCCGAGGACGCCCGCCTACATTACGGCATGGCTCTCGTGCTGACTGGTCACAAAGCCAAGGGCATTGAAATGCTGCGCGGGGTCAAAGGTACCGACGGCGTTGCCGAAGTCGCCAGACTCTGGATTTTGCACGCCCAACGGTCGTGAACCAAAGGGCGTGACGCCCACATAATAACAATGGGAGGGGACGGCGATGTCTTTCGCAGTCCTGACGCTAATCCTGAAAAAAATCGTCACGCTTTTTGCGTTGGTCGATCCGTTCGCGGCGATGCCGCTCTTCATCCAGGCCTCGCAAGGGCTTGATCTGCACGAACAGCGCCGGTACGCCAGACTCTTGGGCATTACCGTCGCTGTCTCTTTGCTGACTGCTGGCTTGGCTGGCGAATTCATCATGGAGGTGCTGGGTACCACGGCTGGAGGCATGCGTGTTGGCGGTGGCATCCTGATTCTGATCCTCGCGGTGGCGATGGTGCTGGGGCAGGAAAAAGCGGTAAAACGTACCGATGCCGAAGCGTCAGCAGCTGTCGACCGTGAAGGTCGGGGTATTGTGCCGCTGGGGATTCCCATGCTGGCCGGTCCGGCGGCGTTTTCGTTCATGATGACGCACGATCCCATCAATGATGTGATGGTGGTGATGACCATCGCGATTCCAGGTCTCGCCGCCGGGCTATTCGTTTGGATCGTCTTTCACTACGCAGCGGCGTCACAGCGCCACTTCCGTGCCGCGACGTTGAATGTGATCGAACGGATTGCCGGATTCTTTCTGGCCGGGATCGCTGTTGACATGATCGCCGCAGGCTTGCGCGAGCTATTTCCGATCCTGGCGGGGGCGCGCTGATTTGCTCCGACCTCCGGGTCGTCAGCCAACATCAGTGAGCGGGTTTTTTGGTAGCCTTGCCGTGAGGTTTGCTCGTCGAATTGCTCGCCTTACGCATTGCCGATTTTGACTTTATGGTGCTTTTCATGGCGGTCTGCTTGCCCCATTTTCCGCCCTTTGCCTTACGCTTGACGGTTGCCCTTTCGGGTACGACCTCAGGGACTTGTAAACTCTCTGGTACGGTCGCCATCTCGTCCGCGCCGTTCGCTGGTACCAGCAGGGATGCGCCCGCCCTGACCTTGATACGGCCCTGCAAGCCATTCACACGCTTGAGGTCGGCGAGCGTAATGCCGAATCGCGGGGCAAGGCTGTTGAGTTTGTCGCCGGACTTCAAGGTGTAAAAACGCCAACTCGACAACGGCGCTGTATATTGCGCAAGATTTTCCTGAAACCGCCCCAGACGATCGGCCGGAATGACAAGGGGGGTTGCCGGATTGATGACGGGCCGGTTATGAGCCGGATTCAGGGCGAGAAACTCATCGACCGACATCTCGGCAAATTTCGCTGCCAATTTGATGTCCATTGGTCGTGTAGGTTCATAGGTCGCAAAATAGGGCCGATTTTCCACACGAGGCAAGTTGAGTTCGGCGACCTGTGCTGGGTTAGAAAAGATTGCCTTCAGGGCCATCAGCTTGGGTACATAGTGCCGCGTTTCGTTAGGCATCGTTAGGCTGGCATAGTCACCGGGCAGGTTCTTCGACTGGTTCTTCAGAACGGCCCGCTTTACCGCGCCTTCGCCCCAGTTGTATGACGCCAACGCGAGATGCCAATCGCCATGCATCTCGTAGACATCCTGCAAGTAATCCAGTGCGGCGTTGGTCGACGCGACAATGTCGCGGCGTTGGTCATGCCACCAGTTCTGCTGGAGATCGTAACGTTTTCCCGTTGCTGGAATGAATTGCCACAATCCGGACGCATGGGCGCGTGAATAGGCCATCGGATTGAAGGAGCTCTCGACCATCGGCAGCAACGCCAGCTCCATGGGCATGCCACGCCGCTCCAGTTCTTCCACAATGTAAAACAGATAGCGGCGACTGCGCTCGACGACTCGACGCAAGTATTCCGGATGATTCTGGAACCACATCTGGTGTTGCAGAACCAATTCGTCGTTCAGACTGGGCATGCTGAAACCATGCCGGATTCTTTCCCAGAGATCATCGGCGGGTACGGTCAGGTCGATTGTGACGGGCTGGTAGTGCAGTGCCGCGGGTGTTTCGCTGGGTGTGATTGCACTGGCTACGCCTTCCTGCAAAGGCAGGGTTGGCTGCCCGGAGGGAGCAACCATTTCGTCGGCGAAAACACCAGTGGGGACAATGCATACGCCTGCCAGCAAGAGGCACCAGATGATCGCCGACAACGAACGCGAACGAAGGGTGCGAAACTGCATGGCTGTGGGGGCTCCTGGCAGGCAGTGTCGACGGCCGAAACTGCGAGCGGCGATTATACCCCAGCGGAAAACCCGGCCTCGGGCTCAAAAAAAACCGGTAGAAGCCGGTTTTTGAAATGGTTGGCGGAGTGGACGGGACTCGAACCCGCGACCCCCGGCGTGACAGGCCGGTATTCTAACCAACTGAACTACCACTCCGCATGTGCTTGAGCAAGCAAGCCATTCTGAAATCTTTTCGACTGCCACAAAACTGCAAATCGTCGCGCTTCGAAGCAGAGAAGCCGCGCATTATAAAGACTCCCAAGAACTTTGCAAGGACCTTTTGCGCGGTGCCGGTAACGGTGTAGCGCCGAAACGATGGTGGTAGACGAGCAATTTGCCGTCTGCGAGGGGCTGTGGCAAAATGGGCTCATTGAAAAGTAGCTATTTGCAAGACAGAGGAGCAATTCGATGTTTTTCCGAACTCGTACAACCCGGAACTGAACGCCACCGAGTTCGCATTTGCTTGTCTGACCTGTTGAAAATGAATGCGGCTCGACCGCATTTTTTTTCGTCCATTTTCTCTAGGCTGACTATCATGCCCAATATCAAATTACCCGACGGTTCGCTCCGCTCCTTTCCTCAATCGGTCTCCATCGCCGAAGTCGCCGCCAGCATCGGCGCTGGCCTTGCTCGCGCCGCTCTGGCAGGCAAAGTGGACGGCAAGCTGGTCGATACTTCCTTTGTCATCGAGCGCGACGTCGAACTGGCCATTGTCACCGACAAGGACGCTGACGGCGTTGAAGTCATTCGTCATTCGACGGCTCACCTGCTGGCTTACGCGGTGAAAGAGCTATTCCCTGACGCGCAGGTGACCATTGGGCCGACCGTCGAAAACGGCTTTTACTATGACTTTGCCTACACGCGCCCGTTCACGCCGGAAGATCTGGCTGCCATCGAGCAACGCATGGGCGAACTCGCCAAACGCGACATCCCGGTGACCCGCGAGGTTTGGGAACGCGATGATGCGATCAAGTTCTTCCTTGGACAAGGCGAGAAGTACAAGGCCGAACTGATCGGCGCCATTCCCGCCGGCGAACAGGTGTCGCTCTACCGCGAGGGCGATTTCATCGACCTCTGTCGTGGCCCGCACGTTCCGTCGACCGGTAAACTGAAGGCGTTCAAACTGATGAAAGTGGCCGGCGCCTACTGGCGCGGCGATCATCGCAACGAGCAACTACAGCGTATCTATGGCACGGCCTGGGCAAAGAAGGAAGACCTAGAGGCCTATCTGCACATGCTGGAAGAGGCAGAGAAACGCGATCATCGCCGCATTGCGAAGCAGCACGATCTCTTCCACATGCAGGACGAAGCGCCGGGCCTGGTCTTCTGGCATCCCAAGGGCTGGGCGGTGTGGCAGGTGATTGAGCAATACATGCGCGCGGTCTATCGCGACAATGGTTACCAGGAAGTGCGCTGCCCGCAAATTCTTGACAGGAGCCTGTGGGAGAAATCCGGACACTGGGAGCATTACAAGGATGCGATGTTCACCACGTCGTCGGAAAACCGCGACTACGCCGTCAAGCCGATGAATTGTCCGGGCCACGTGCAGGTGTTTAACTCGCAACTGCACTCCTATCGGGACCTGCCGCTGCGCTACGGCGAGTTCGGTTCCTGCCATCGTAACGAACCCTCTGGCGCGCTGCACGGATTGATGCGGGTGCGCGGCTTTGTACAGGACGACGGCCACATTTTCTGTACCGAAGAGCAGATCGAACCGGAAGTCACTGCCTTCAACGCCCTGGTCAAGAAAGTGTATGCCGATTTCGGTTTCACCGACGTGGCGGTCAAGCTCGCCCTGCGACCGGCTTCTCGCGTCGGTTCAGATGAGGTGTGGGACAAGGCTGAAGAAGCGCTGCGCGCCGGTTTGCGCGCTTCTGGCCTGGAATGGATGGAACTGCCGGGAGAAGGGGCTTTTTACGGGCCCAAGATAGAGTTTCATATCAAGGACGCGATCGGGCGCACCTGGCAGTGCGGCACCATTCAGGTCGATTTCTCGATGCCCGGGCGTCTGGGTGCGGAATACATTGCGGGGGATGACAAGCGCTATCCGCCGGTCATGCTGCATCGCGCCATTCTGGGGTCGCTGGAACGTTTTATCGGCATTCTGATCGAGAACTACGCCGGCGCGCTGCCGCTCTGGCTGGCGCCGGTGCAGGCAGTCGTGCTGAATATTTCCGAAAAGCAGGCCGACTACGCGGCGGAAGTGGCGCAAAAGCTACATTCGGCCGGCCTGAGAGCCGAGGCGGATTTGCGTAACGAGAAAATTACCTATAAAATTCGAGAACATAGCTTGAACCGACTGCCTTACCAACTCGTCGTGGGCGACAAGGAAAAGGCGGAAGGCATGGTGGCCGTGCGTACTCGCGGCGGTCAGGACCTCGGGCAGATGCCCGTACAGGCCCTGATTGAGCGGCTTCAAAGTGAAGTCGCTGCGCGTAGTGGCACGGCTTAGTTTTTGTCGTTTTCAGGAGTTTGACCATCGCTCAGAACAAGGCGCACCGCCTCAACGAAGAAATCACGGTACCGGAAATCCGCCTAATTGGCGAAGAAGGTGAACAAGTTGGTGTAGTCAGCATTCGTGCTGCGTTGCATATGGCTGAAGAAGCCGGGGTCGATCTGGTTGAGATCGCGCCGCTGGCCAAACCGCCAGTCTGCCGCATCATGGACTACGGCAAGTTCAAGTACCAGGAAGCCAAGAAGGCGCATGAGGCGAAGCTGAAGCAGAAGCAGGTGCAGGTCAAGGAGATCAAGCTCCGGCCCGGAACCGACGAAAACGATTACCAGATCAAGCTGAGGAACATGACCAAGTTCCTGGAAGAAGGCGACAAGGTGAAGGTGACCTTGCGTTTCCGGGGGCGTGAAATGGCGCACCAGGAATTCGGGATGCGCCAGCTCGAACGGATCAAAGCCGATGTGGAGAATATCGGAGCGGTCGAGCAGATGCCGAAGATGGAAGGGCGTCAGATGATCATGATCATCGGGCCGAGCAAAAAGGCAGTTAAGTAGTTTTTACAAGTGGCGTCGGGTAGTGCAAGTTTTCCCGTCGGGAAACACCTGGCGACATGTCATTAAGGAGCATCAAATGCCCAAAATGAAGACCAAGAGCGGTGCGAAGAAGCGCTTCAGGGTGCGCGCTTCCGGCAGTATCAAGCGCTCGATGGCGTTCAAGCGCCACATCCTGACCAAGAAGACGACCAAGAACAAGCGCCAGTTGCGTGGCATCACCGGAGTTCACGAGAGTGATTCCGCGTCCGTCCGCGCCATGATGCCCTACGCATAAGGAGAGATAGATGCCTAGAGTCAAGCGTGGTGTAACGGCGCGCGCGCGCCACAAGAAGGTTCTCGACCAGGCCAAGGGTTACCGCGGCCGTCGCAAGAATGTATATCGCATTGCCAAGCAGGCGGTGATGAAGGCGGGCCAATACGCCTACCGTGACCGTCGCCAGCGCAAGCGTCAGTTCCGTGCCCTGTGGATTGCCCGTATCAACGCGGCCTCCCGCGAGCTCGGCATGAAGTACAGCACCTTCATGAATGGCCTGAAGAAGGCCAACATCGAAGTGGACCGCAAGGTTCTGGCCGATCTGGCCGTGTTTGACAAGCCCGCGTTCGCGGCTCTGGCCAATCAAGCCAAAGCCCAACTCGGCGCCTGAGTTGAACTGAAATAGAAAAAGGAGGCGCAAGCCTCCTTTTTTAGTTTCTGCTGCTGCATCCTGGCTCGCCGGCTTTTTGCCGCGCGCGCCATTGTTGAAACCGGCGTGGTGGACGATGTCTATGGAAAATCTCGACAAAATTGTGACCGACGCGCAAACGGCCTTCGCTGAAATCAGCGATCCGGACGCACTGGAACAGGTCAAAGCCCGTTTTCTCGGCAAGAGCGGACAAATTACCGAATTGCTCAAGGGGCTGGGCAAACTGCCGCCGGAAGAAAAGAAAACGGCCGGGGCCGCCATCAATCGCGTCAAGGAAGCGGTCGAAGCCGCCCTGAATGCCCGTCGCGAGGCTATCCGCAAGGCAGCGCTGGAAGCGCGTCTGGCCGAAGAAGCGCTGGACGTGACCCTGCCCGGTCGGGGCGAAGAGCGTGGTGGACTGCACCCGGTGACGCGCACGCTGGAACGTATTGAAGCGCTGTTCCGCTCCATCGGCTTTGAAGTGGCCGACGGCCCCGAGATCGAAACCGATTTTCACAATTTCACCGCGTTGAATACGCCCGAGGACCACCCGGCGCGTTCGATGCACGATACCTTCTATTTGCAGGGTGCCGACGGCAAGGTCGTCGACGGCGTGCTGCTGCGTACCCACACCAGCCCGATCCAGGCGCGATACATGCAGGCGCATGTCGCCAAGTACGGCCATATGGAGAACATGCCGGAGATCCGCATCATTGCGCCCGGTCGCGTCTATCGCGTCGATTCCGATGCCACGCACTCGCCGATGTTCCATCAGGTGGAAGGGCTCTGGGTCGGCAGCAATGTTTCCTTCGCCGACCTGAAGGGCGTCGTCGCCGACTTTCTGCGCTCCTTTTTCGAGAGCGACGACCTGAAAGTGCGCTTCCGTCCGTCCTTCTTCCCCTTTACCGAGCCGTCGGCCGAAATCGACGTCGCTTTCATGTCCGGTGCGCTCGAAGGCCGTTGGCTGGAAATCGCGGGTTGCGGCATGGTGCATCCGAACGTGCTGCGTCACGCCGGCATCGACCCCGAAAAATACACCGGCTTTGCCTTCGGTTTCGGCCCGGATCGCCTGACCATGCTGCGTTACGGCGTCAACGACCTGCGCCTGTTCTTCGAAGGCGATCTGCGTTTCCTGCGTCAGTTCGTCTGACCGCGTGAGGACTAACCCATGAAATTCTCAGAATCCTGGCTGCGGACCTTCGTCAATCCCGAGCTTTCCAGCGACGAGTTGTCGCATCTCCTGACCATGGCCGGTCTCGAAGTCGAGGAACTCGACCCGGTGGCGCCGGCCTTCGCCAATGTCGTCGTCGCCCGCGTGCTGGAAGTGAACAAGCACCCGGATGCCGACCGCCTCAATGTGTGCAAGGTAGACGCGGGCGAGGGCTCGCCGCGCGTGATCGTCTGCGGCGCGCCCAATGTCGCGGCCGGCCTGACCGTGCCGTGTGCCCTGCCCGGCGCCGAACTGCCGGGCGGGCTGACCATCAAGGTCGCCAAGGTGCGCGGCATCGAGTCTTCCGGCATGTTGTGCTCGGCCAAGGAACTCGGTATTGCCGAAGATGCCTCCGGCCTGCTGATCCTGCCGGCCGATGCGCCGATCGGGCAGTCGATCCGGCAATACCTCGATCTCGACGACCAACTCTTTACCCTGAAGCTGACGCCGAATCGTGCCGACTGCCTGTCGTTGACCGGGGTGGCCCGCGAAGTGGCGGCCCTGACCGACACACTGGCGCAGTTTGTTGAGGTGCAACCGGTCCCGGCCACCATCGCTGCGCAACGCGAGATTGTGCTCGATGCGCCGGAAGCGTGCCCGCTCTATTGCGGTCGCGTCCTCCGCGGCGTGAATGCCAAGGCAGCTACGCCCGAATGGATGAAGCGCCGCCTGGAGCGCAGCGGCATTCGCGCCATCTCGGCGCTGGTCGACGTGACGAACTATGTCATGCTCGAACTCGGCCAACCGCTGCATGCCTTCGACAACACTCAACTCGAAGGCGCCATCCATGCGCGCATGGCCAAGCCGGGCGAGAAATTGTTGCTGCTGAACGAACAGACCATTCCGCTGGATGCCGATGTACTGATGATCGCCGACGACGCCAAGCCGGTCGCCATGGCCGGCATCATGGGTGGCGAAGAGAGCGGTATCACGCTGGAGACGACCGAACTCCTGCTCGAATCCGCCTTCTTTGCGCCCAAGGCCATCGCCGGTCGTGCGCGTCGCTATGGCTTCGTGTCGGATGCCTCGCACCGCTTCGAACGCGGAGTCGATTTCGGCGGTACACGCCGTGCCATCGAGCGTGCCACTCGCCTGATTCTCGACATCTGCGGCGGCGAAGCCGGCCCGGTGGTCGAAGCCGCCGCGCCGCTGCCCGCGCGTGCCCCTGTCCGCCTGCGCACGACCCGTGCTGCCCGCGTGCTGGGTGTGGCCCTGCCGGTTGATACCTTGGCAGCTTTGTTCGGCCGCCTTGGCCTGCCTTTTACTCGCGATGGCGAAGATTTCCTGGTGACGCCGCCTTCCTACCGATTCGACATCGAAATCGAAGAAGACCTGATCGAGGAAATCGCCCGCCTCTACGGCTACGACAACGTTCCGGCGCCCGCGCCGCGCGGCCCGCTTTCAATGCTGACGCAGAGCGAAAACAATCGCCCGATCCAGCGTGTGCGTCAGGCGCTGATCGACCGCGGCTATCAGGAAGTGGTCAATTTCGCCTTTGTCGAAGAAAGCTGGGAAAAGGATTTTGCCAACAACACCGATCCGATTCGCCTGGCCAACCCGATCGCCAGCCAGATGGCGGTCATGCGCACCAATCTGTTTGGCGGTCTGGTTGCCAATCTGGTCACCAACCTGAAGCGCAAGCAGAATCGCGTGCGGTTGTTCGAGACCGGCCGCTGCTTCCTGCGCGATGCGACTGCGCTGCCGGTGGCGGGGTATCGCCAGCCGTGGAAGCTGGCAGGCCTCGCCTACGGGGGTGCCCAGCCCGAAGGATGGGCGAACGGGACGCGCAAGATCGACTTCTACGACGTCAAGGGCGATCTGGAGGCGCTACTGGCCGGATCGTCGCTTGATTTCGCCAAGAGCAGCCATCCGGCGCTGCATCCGGGGCGCTCGGCCGAGATCAGACTGGCCGGTCAAGTCGTCGGCGTGTTGGGCGAAATGCATCCCGAATGGGTGCAGAAGTACGACCTGCCGTCTGCCCCGGTTGTGTTCGAGATCGAGCTGGATGCCGCGCTCCAGGCGCATCTTCCGGCCTACGCGGAAGTTTCCAAGTTCCCGCCCGTCGTGCGCGATCTGGCGCTTGTTGTCGATCACCAGCTCGAAGTCGCCGCAGTTCTGGCAGGCATGGCGGCACATCGCCCTGAACTCGTCCGCGAATTGCAATTGTTCGACGTCTATGTTGGAAAAGGCATTCCGGAAGGCAAGAAAAGTCTTGCGTTCCGCATAGTTATGCAAGATACTCAACGTACTTTGCAAGAAGTGGAAGTCGATGCTGCCATGCAGCAATTGACCGCATATGTCGAGCAGGCATTTGCCGCTCAATTGCGTGCGTGACGGAAATAACAATGACACTCACTAAAGCCGAACTTGCCGATCTGCTCTTTGAACGAGTAGGCCTGAACAAACGCGAAGCCAAAGACATGGTCGAAGCGTTTTTTGAAGAAGTCCGCAACGCGCTGGAAACCGGAGACGGCGTCAAGCTCTCCGGCTTTGGCAACTTCCAGTTGCGCGACAAACCCCAACGCCCCGGGCGCAACCCGAAAACCGGCGAAGAAATCCCGATCACCGCACGTCGTGTCGTGACCTTCCATGCCAGCCAGAAGCTGAAATCGGATGTCGAGCTGACCAACAATGGACAACAGCAAGCCTAAGGGCGGGACGGACGAACTCCCGCCCATCCCGGCCAAGCGCTACTTCACCATTGGCGAAGTGAGCGAGCTATGTGGGGTCAAGCCTCACGTTCTGCGCTACTGGGAACAGGAATTCACCCAGCTCAAGCCCGTCAAGCGTCGGGGCAACCGTCGCTACTACCAGCACCACGAGGTGCTGCTGGTGCGGCGAATCCGCGAACTTCTCTACAACGAAGGGTTCACGATCAGCGGCGCGCGCAATCGCCTGGGCGAAAGCGGCGGCGACGAGCAATCGGCATCGGCTGACACAACGATCCCCGCGTCGATGGATTTGCGGGCAGAACTGCAAACCGTGATTTCGCTGCTTCGCCTTTGAAATATGCGCGACTGAGGATATAATGCGCGGCTCGTGTCGGGGCGTAGCGCAGCCTGGTAGCGCACTTGCATGGGGTGCAAGGGGTCGCGAGTTCGAATCCCGCCGCCCCGACCAATGGAATAAAGCAGATAGCCCAGTCTTCGGACTGGGCTTTTTGTTTTCTTGGGGCTGATTGGCAAATTGTGCCCAATAATGTGCCCGATGTCTTCAATCGCTAGGCTGTCCATTTTTGGTTTCTCAACGAAGATGGGCAAACCAGTGCCGCGTCCGTGTAAGTCATCCACCGCGTTGTATTGATGTTTGTGTCTGCAAAATTGGCTGCGTCGTCCGTAGTGCATGCCTTCTGCGTGCGAGGCTAGATGCCCGCTTTTGGTCTGTGATCGGCCACCAGCTTCTTTCGATGCTATTCGGCAACATTCGGCCAGAAGCGGCCAGTGTCGGAATCGCCCGAAACCTGTCGTACAATGCCATTGACACATTTTGTCGTTTGCAGGGTTTCGCAAAATGTTTAGTAGTACTTGCTGCCTTAGAACATCCCTAATGCGATTTAAAAACTATGACCTAAGCTTATGAACGCCACCAGGATATACGTCGCGAATCCGCGAAACCCTGCAAAATTGATGTCCATTTCACGTTGGGCGTCACGAAATCCAGCCATGAGCTATTCAATCCGCCTTGCCGTTCTCGTATGTGCCGTCGCCTTTACATCCGCTGCGCAGTCGCAACAGCAACTGCCCGTTCCAAGCGTTCCCGGCTATACCGTCGAGGTCACTCCACTGCCTTCGTTGGCAACAGCAAAAATCACAGAGCTTCCGCTAGAGGTCGATATGGTTCTTGCCCAGCAATTCGTCAAGATCGGGTTCGGGCCGCAGGTGCTGGGCAAGCGTGGTTTCCAATCGACGCAGTTTCTAACGCCAATTCTGAGCACAAGCCAAGCATCGCAATTGGTTCAACTCGTCCCGGAATATGGCCGTTTCAACGGCGCCCTAGTCGCAAAGGCTCTTCTTCGATTTTCTGGCCGAGTGTCCGGCGTTCAATTTGGGCGCGAGGGGTCGCCCGTTCTGTACGTCGACTTGCCATATTGGACTCATCAGCGAGAAGGGCCAGTTACAAAGGGGGCTGGCACCCGTATCTCCGAGGAAGAGAATGGACAGATGATCCAAGAACTGAAACAGGTCTTTGTCGGCGATCTGCATGCGGATGAGTTCTCTACGGACCAAGTCAGAAAGCGGACTATCCGCATATGGTGGCATCACTAATGACGCCCAACCCATCATTCCACCGGACCTGTCGCGGCAAGCCGCGCCAGGCCGGTGAATTCAGACGTTATGCAGCATTTTTCGGAGATGCCAATTGACTCCTACTGAAATTCGCGCCCTCGTCGACCACTACATCGACGCCTACAACCGCAAGAATGTGGACGACATGCTCGATGGCCTTCACCCGCAGGTGGAATTCAAGAACATTTCTGCCGGTGTGGTGAACGCAAGCACAAATGGAATCGCAGAACTTAAGGCCCTTGCTCTGCAATCACTATCACTATTCTCGGAAAGGCATCAGACAATCGAGTCGTTCGAGATTCAAGGCCCCGTCGCGGTTGCGGCCATCGCTTTTCGCGCTGTCGTCGCCACCGATCTGCCGAACGGCCTAAAGAAAGGGCAGGTTCTGAACCTCTCTGGCCGCTCGGATTTCGAATTCCAAGACGGAGCGATCTCCAAAATAACAGACATTAGTTGAATGTACTCATTTTACATAACCCCGCTCTCAACTGGACCTGCGCGAGAAGCCGCGCAGGCCGGTTAGCTCCACGTTAGCCATTTGGAGTCCACATGACTCCGTTCTTCCCAGAAGGGAACTTCAATTGGTATCAGCAGCAAGGGCTGCCGAATATCAAGTTTGTTTGCGACTTCCGCAACGCTACGGTCTCATCTGTCCGCGACACGTTGAGCCTCCTGTTGTGCCCGCGCAAAAACAGCGGTGATGCGGGGTTATGAATAACGAATGTGCCCAGATGTCGGAGTATTATCACAGAGCGCTAATATTTCGGGGGCCAGGCGATGTTCAGACAGGTTGGCGTCAAGCAGCAGCTCTTTGTCGTTGCCGTGTTTGTATCCATGCTCTTGTGCGTTCTTGCGGTGTTTGTCTGGCAGGCGACGCGTTCCATTTCAGAAGCCGCCAATCAAATGGGGCAGGGCAAGGATGTCGTTGCGGATATTCTGCCGCCGCCGCTCTATGTGCTCGAAGCGCAGTTTACGGCATTGCAGATCCAGGAGTCGCGGGACGCAGGGGCAATGCCGCTGCTGGAGAAGATCGCCGCGCTCAAGAAGGATTACGACGACCGCATTGCCTATTGGCAAGCTCAATCGCTGGACTCGCAAATGAAGCAGGCTTTGCTCGGGAATCAACGCGCGTCGGCCGATGCATATTGGGCCTTGTTGCTGGGGGATTACAAAGCCGCAGCGCAGGCCGGTGATCAGGACAAGCTTCGCCGCCTGGCGCCCGAACTGCTGAAGCTCTACCAGTTGCACCGCGACGCGGTCGATCAAACCGTAAAGGTGGCTTCGGCCTATGCGGATCACACCGCCGAGCGCTTGCAATCGACGGCCGGCTTGATGCAATGGCTCGTCCCGATGCTGACCGTGGGTGGGGCCGCGCTCGTACTGGCGTTGCTGTTGGTGGTGATGGCCTCGATCATGCGGCGGTTGGGCGGAGAGCCTGGCGACATGCAATCGGTTGCGCGCGAAATTGCGGTGGGCAATCTGGCGGTCTCCCTGCGTGTCGAACGGGGTGCCGAAGAAAGCCTGGCGGGCTCGTTCGAGTTGATGCGAAATAACCTGCGCGGCACGATCGAGCAGGTTAACCGGACCACCGCCCAACTCGTCGAAGCGGCGCGCGGGCTGGCAGGGAGTGCGGCGCGCGTGGCCGAGCGATCCAGCCAGCAAAGCGAGGCGACGGCGGCGATGGCGGCGGCGATGGAGGAGGTGACCGTGAGCGTCAGCCAGGTTTCCGGCAGCGCCAACGTGGCCCGGAATCTGGCGGAGGAGACGCAGCGGTTCGCCATCGAGGGACGCGGCATGGTACAGGAGACGATCAGCGATATCGACGGCGTGGCTTCGACCGTCGGACGCGCGGTCGAAGCCATCGAAACGCTGAGTGAGCAATCGAAGGAAATCTCCAGCATTGTTCAGGTTATCAAGGAAATTGCCGACCAGACCAATCTGCTCGCCTTGAATGCAGCCATCGAGGCTGCGCGCGCAGGGGAACAGGGGCGTGGTTTTGCGGTAGTGGCAGACGAGGTTCGCAAGCTGGCGGAACGAACCAGTCTTTCGACCACCCAGATCGTCCAGACCATCGAGAACCTGCAAAAGGGCGCGCGGGGCGCAGTGGATGAAATGGCTATCGGTCATGCAAGGGTGGCCGAGAGCGTGGCGGCGGCCGGTACGACGGGCGATGCCATGCTCAGGATCGAGGAGAGCATCGGCTCGGTGTTGCAGGCAACCTCCGAGATTTCCGACTCGTTGCGTGAGGAGAGCGCAGCCGGTGCCGATATCGCCAACAACGTCGAGCGCGTTGCGCGGATGACGGACGAAAATTCGGCGGCGGTGGCCTCCGTGTCGTCAGCAGCCGAGCGCCTCTCCGGCCTGGCGGCCGAGTTGAGACAGGCGGTGGATCGCTTCCGTTTGTAGGAGGCAGTTTCGCCGGTCTAATCCAGAAAATTGGCCAGCAATGCGCGGGCCTGGGTGCGGCATTTGTCGCGCATGATCGGGTCAAGCGCGTCGAGCCAGCGGCGAGGGATGGCGGTGGCTCCGTAGCGCGCGCCCGCGAGCATTCCGGCGATGGCGCCGGTGGTGTCGGCGTCGCCGCCGCGATTGACGACATTCACCAGGCAATCCTCGAAGGATTCGGTTTCGAACAGGGCTTGGAAGACCGCGACTAAAGTATCCACAACATAGCCGCTGGGGTTGAGCCGGGGTTTGCCGCGAAACATGTATTCGGGAAAGCGGGCCACGAGTGCGTGCGCGCGCAGGTGCAAGACGGTGATGTCGTTCTCGCCGAGGATGAAATCCTGCGTCATCATTACCAGTGCTTCGCAGCCGGCGTCGGAAAGCCCGTTGTGATGAGTGACGTGGGCCTGTGCGCGCACGGCGGCCAAAGTGTCGTCTTCGGGTTCGCCCAGATAGGCCAGGGCAACCGGCGCCAGGCGCATTGCCGCGCCGTTGCCGGCATCGTGTTCGGAAGCGGGCGCTTCCGGGTTGCCGGTGCGGCGAAAACCGATCAGGTTGCGGCGCACCGTGTTGCCGATATCGACCGGTTTGCCGCGCATCCATTCGTCGAAAGCCTGGGCGGCCGCCAGCGCGTCGACCCGACCGCCGGCCCGCAGAATCGATTCGCCCAGCGCCAGCGCCATGGTGGTGTCGTCGGTCACGCTTCCGGGTCGGAGCTTGAGCCAGCCGCCGCCGATCATTTCGCGGTGGACGCCGTACTGGTGCCGGATCTCGTTGGGGGTCATGAATTCGACCGTGGCCCCCAGCGCGTCGCCCACGGCCAGACCCAGATAGGCGCCCACGGCGCGGTTGAGACGCAGTTCCCTGACCGACGGTGCCGAAGCGGTCGTCGCGCGGCGTAAAAACGGATCGGCGCCGCTCAGGCCTCGGGTCCGAAACATCGGGCGTAGTCCGCGCAAACGCCGCAGGATGGCGCGGGGCAGACATAGATGCCGTCTCGCGCGCAGAACTGGCGATACAGGAATTTCTTCCACTTCATGTCGCCGGTGTTGGCGGCGGCCAGCGTCGGGAAGTTGGTCACCATCAGGCAGGAGAGTTCGGCGCGATTGGTGAGGCCCAGATCCTGCCAGAGGTGGTCGCTGCCGGCGCAGGCACTGGCGACGATGTCGGCCACCCAGTTTTCCGATTCACGCAAGCCGGCGCGGTGTTCGAGCAGCAAGCCTTGCAGGTCGCTCCATTCCGGAATGGCGGGCGGCAACGGGCGAGGGGCAGGCATGTCGATCTGTCCGCCAAAAAACGCGGTTGCCATGGTTCGCCAGGCCGCTTCGCCGCAGCCCAGCCAGCGGTCGAGACAGCCTTGCCCGAGCGCCTGACCGGTGAGCAGGCTGGCAAAGAGCCTGCGGTTGGGGTCGTCCGCGACTGCGTCGTCGCAAGGCAGACGCAGTAGGGCGTCGACTCGCAACAGGCGTTGCAGGAGCGGATCGGGGCAGTTCATGCGGTATCCAGCACGGCGGCTTCGTCAAGCGCGCCTTCGGTGCTGCCGGTCAAATGGCGGGCGAGCGTGACGCCCATCTGGCGGCATTGTTCGAGTTCGCCGGTATCCGGCACCAGTCGCAACCGCAAACCTTCGAGCGGGACTTCGAGCTTGAGGCCGCGCAGGCGATCCTCGATCAGGCGAACCGCTTCGCCGCTCCAGCCAAAGGAACCGAAGGCGGCGCCGAGTTTGCCCTGAATGTTGACCGAGGTGAGCGAGGCGAGCAGATCCCAGATGGGGCGCACCGCATCGCCGTTGATAGTGGGGCTGCCGAAGGCGAGGCCGTCGGCTTCTTCGACCAGATCGATGAAGGTGGCCGGATCGCTGCCCTCCAGGTCGTAGAGCGACACACGCACGCCGGGTTCGCTTTCGGCTCCGGCGACGATCGCCTCGGCCATGCTGCGCGTGTTGCCATAGGCGGAAAGGTAGAAGATCAGCAGCGTCTTCTCGCCCGCTGCGCCATTGGTCAGGCGTGGCGTGGCGAGTTCGCGGTAGCGCTGGATGTATTCACTCGGGTTGCGCCGCAGCAGCGGCCCGTGCGCCGGGGCGATGAAACGCGGCGCCAGGGGTTCGATCAGTTGCAGCGCATCGAGTACGTTTTCGCGGAAAGGCCGCATCAGGTGTGCGTAGTAGTACTCGAATGAGAAGCGAAAGTCGCCGACCCGGTCGTTGAACAGCCGTGCATCGCAAAAGTGGCAGCCAAACACGTCGCCGGAAAAGAGCATGCCCTCTTCGGCGAGCCAGGTGCATTGCGTGTCCGGCCAGTGCAGATAGGGCGTGTTGAGAAAGCGCAGGGTGCGCCCGCCGAGATCGACCGAATCGCCGGTCTTTACTGGCTGATAGGCCGGCAGTGCGCCGCCCGGCTTGAGCAGCGCCTTGAGCATGATCTGGGCGCGGGTAGAGAGGTATACCCGCGCGGCCGGCGCGCGGCGCAGCAGTTCCGGCAGGGCGCCACTGTGGTCGGGTTCGAGGTGGTTGAGGACGATGGTGGTGATTTCGTCGTAATCGCAGACCGATTCGAGGCGCCGGAAGAAATCGTCGGCGAAGCTTTCCTTGACTGTGTCGATGACCGCCACGCCGCGCTCGCCACGCACCGTGTAGGCGTTGTAGGTGGTGCCGTTGGCGGTGGCCAGGATGATGTCGAACGCGCGCAGACGCGGATCGAGCGCGCCCACCCAATGCACGCCGGGCGCCAGTTCGACGGCGGTGTCAGGCAGGCTCGGCGTCATGCGTGTGCTCCTCGCCATGCGCGCCACAGTGGCTGTGTCCGGCGGCGCCATGGGCGCAGAAATCGGTACCGTCGGCGGGCAGTTCGACACCGTTGAGACCGATCCAGGCATCGATTTCCGAGGCGACGAAGCCGACTCGCCGCTCATTTTCCACTTCCAGCAGGGGGCGCCGGATCAGCAAGGGGTTGGCGATCAGCAGTGTCAGCGCTTCCTCTGCCGTTAACGCGGTGGGGTCGAGTTCGCCGTCGCGCACGACAGGCGCGCTCGGGTTGAACCATTGCGCGACCGGCAACGGAGACAGGAAGGCGCCGAGTCGCTCGCGCGTCCACGTTTCGGTCTTCAGGTTTTTGGCCTGCACGGTATGGCCGGCCGCTGCCAGCAGGGCCTTTTGCCGCGCATTGCCTTTGCAGCCGGGTTTTTCGTAAAAAATCACGGTGCTCATGCGGGTGCTCCCGAGGCCGGATGGGCGTGCGCCATGCCAAATTCGATCAGCTTTGGCAAGGGAATGCCGGTCAGCGATCCGGGCGGGTTGAGCGGCTGCCCCACGCTGTCGACGATGGCGCATTCCACCGGGCAAATCGAGGCACATTGCGGATCGTCGAACTCGCCCAGGCATTCGGTGCATTTGCCCGGGTCGATGGCGAAATGCGGCTTGTTTTCGTAAATGGCCTCGTTCGGGCAGACATCGACGCAGGCCCAGCAATTGACACAGGGGGAAGCAATTCGGAGTGCCATGTCAGGCCACCTTCTTGCCGGCGGGGGCCTGTTTCAGGTCGCCCGCCGCCTTCATTTCTTCATACACCGCCGTCACCGCCGCCTCGATTTCTTCCATCGCGTGTTCCGCATTGGGGCGGATACCGGCGGCTTCGAGCTTGCTCCAGGGCTCGTAGCCGATGCGCGAGCACAGCACGACTTCGCAACTCTCAAGCGCCCGCAGGGTGCGATCGAGCACGCTGTCGCCCTCGCCGCAGGTGTCGTCGCCACTGCAATACAGCTCGGTCTTGCGATGACCGACAAAACGCACGCCGGCGGACGATGCCTCATACACCAGGAATTCGCGGGCATGGCCGAAATGCTCGGCAACGAGGCCGTTCTTGGCTGCTACCGCCATCAATACAGGGCGGGAGGCCGGCTTGGGCATGAAGACGATACTCTGGGCGGCTGGTGGCAGGGGGGGACGCTTGGCCTGCATCTGTTGCAGCAGGCCGGCCTTGACTTCCTGCCTGCGAACCATCGCGGCGGCGTAGTCGACTTCGTGTCCCTCGATCTTGTCGAGTGTGAATTCGGCACCGCGATCTTCACCCAGAAGGCCAACCGCATCGGCGCGGCATTGGCGGCAATGGCGCATCATCGTCATGTCGCCGGCGCATTCATCCTGCAAGGCTTGCAGTTCAAGCGCGTTGGGACTGCGCTGACCCATCAGGCCGTAATAGGTGCCGTGCTCGGCCTCGGCGATCAGCGGCATCACGTTGTGCAGGAAGGCGCCCTTGGCCTTGACGACTTTCGAGACTTCCTTGAGGTGCTGATCGTTGACGCCGGGGATCATCACCGAATTGACCTTGACCAGTACGCCCAGCGCCACCAGCTTTTCCAGGCCTTTCTGTTGCTGTTCGATCAGGATGCGGGCGGCTACCACGCCCCGAATGCGGCGGTTCTTCCAGAAGATCCACGGATAGATTTTGGCGCCGATCTCGGGATCGACGCAGTTGATGGTAATTGTGACGTGATCGATGTTGTGCCGCGCGATTTCATCGGCGAATTCGGGCAGGCGCAGGCCGTTGGTCGAGACACAGAGCTTGATGTCCGGTGCTTTTTCGGAAAGCTGGCGAAAGGTCTCGAAAGTGCGTGCCGGGTTGGCCAGCGGGTCGCCGGGGCCGGCAATGCCGAGCACCGACATTTGCGGAATCTCGGCGGCCACGGCGAGCACCTTCTTGATCGCCTGATCCGGCGACAGCACTTCGGAGACCACGCCCGGGCGCGATTCGTTGGAGCAGTCGTACTTGCGGTTGCAGTAATTGCACTGGATGTTGCAGGCCGGGGCAACGGCCACATGCATGCGCGCGAAGTAGTGGTGCGCCTCCTCGGAAAAACAGGGATGATCCTGCACCTTGAGGCGGATGTGGTCGGGCAGATGCGCCAGTTTATCGGGGGCGGTGCCGCAGCCGCTGGCGCTGCATCCGGATTTGGCCTCGATGGGCCGGCCGATGACGGGAAGTTCCACGGTTTCGCTCCTGAAAGGCTTTGCAAGGACTTGTGCAAGGCCTGTGCCAAGGAGTAAATAGTATAAAAATCAATTTGTTGAAAAAGAGAGACTTTGGATTGTGGGAAAGGCGACAAAAGAATTGTGGTAGGTGTTTCTCTTCACGAATAAATTACGACTATGGATTTTTCCTCTGTTCCAACAAGGAACCGAAAGGAGTACAACCTGTCAACCGGCGCATTGACGGTAATTTGTGTACATAGTGCGGTTGCCCGTTGCGCAAGTACATATTTTGAATAGAGGAGGCGGCAGTGAATGCTTTACCTCGGTGGGTTAAAGTGATCGCCGTGATCGGCTTGTTTTGGAACCTGCTCGGTTGTATCGCGTTTTTTGCTGATTTGCGGCTTACACCGGATGATGTTGCGAAGTTGCCTGAGCCGCAGCGGGCTCTTTATGCCTCACGGGCTGCGTGGTCCGTTGCCGCGACTGGCATCGCAGTTATTGGTGGTGTGTTGGGTTGCATTGGACTAATACTTCGCAAGAAGTGGGCTTTAGCAATGTTGGTTCTGTCGCTAATCGGGATTATCGTTCAGGACTTTGGGTTATTTGTCTTGATCGACGGGGCGCGATTGGCTGGAAATGTGGCTTTGGTGATGCAGACTATCGTACTGATTGTTGGTATTGGACTTGTTCTTCTTGCTCGAAAAGGGATTGCTCGGAACTGGCTATCCTAGCTGCTGGGGAGCGATGATGGAGTCGCGCTGGTTTAACACCCAAACCGAATTTCGCTTGGAAGCGACTACGCGCGCTGAATGACAGCGGCAATCCAAGACCAGATGCACAATTGGCGATCACATACTTTTTTGGAAGGTATGTGGTTGGATGTTCGAGCGTATTTTCACGCCTGGCGCTCGCTCGAAATTACTTAGAAATCCGCCAAAATAGCATCCGCTAAAACTGTTTGACCTCGATGTTCAACGTCTGGATGCGATAGGCGATCTGGCGTGGCGTCATGCCCAGAATGCGGGCGGCTTTGGCTTGTACCCAGCCGGCCTGCTCCAGCGCGGCGACGACGCGCTCGCGTTCGGAGAGCGTGTCGTCATCCAGGTACTCTTCGGATGCCGGCATCGGGGCCGGGGGAGGCGATGGCGCGACACGCGCGGTGGGGGAGGCCGGCCGGGTGTGCGGGCGTTCCCGCAGGCTAGGGAATCGAATCAGATCGACATCGATTTGCCCTTCTTCGGCGAGAATGGCCGCACGTTCCAGGCAGTTCTCCAACTCACGCACGTTACCCGGCCATGTGTGGCTGGCCAGCCGGCGAATGGCCAGGTCGGAAATGATCAGGCGGCGTTTCTGGTCGTTGCCAATCTTCTTCAGCAGGTGGCGCGCAATGTCGGGAATGTCTTCGATGCGCTCGCGCAGAGGTGGCAGAAAGAGTGGCATGACGTTCAGGCGGTAGAACAGGTCTTCGCGGAAATCGCCGCTGTCGACCGCGGTTTCGAGGTCGCGGTGGGTCGCGGCGATCACGCGCACATCGGCCTTGATCGTTCGGCTGCCGCCAACCCGCTCGAATTCGCCTTCCTGGAGCACGCGCAGCAACTTGGCCTGAAAAGCCGGCGAGATTTCACCGATTTCATCCAGAAACAAGGTGCCGCCGTGCGCCTGCTCGAAGCGGCCCTTGCGGCTTTCCACCGCGCCGGTAAAGGCGCCCCGCTCATGTCCGAAGAGCTCGGATTCGAGCAGGTTTTCGGGCAGGGCGGCGCAATTGAGCTTGATGATGGCGTTGCGCGCACGCGGCGAGTTGTAGTGGATTGCGTTGGCGATCAATTCCTTGCCGGTACCGGTTTCCCCCCGGATTAACACGGTGGTATTCCATTTTGCTACGAGGCGCGCCTGGTCGAAAATGCGCCGCATCGTCGCCGAGCGCCCGACAACGCTGTCGAAGCCGTACTGGTGGCGCACGCTGCGCCGCAACTGGTCGCGCTCTTCGAGCAGATTGATTTTTTCCTGCTCGACTTCCAGCGAAAGGCGCAGGCTTTGCCCGATCAGATTGGCCACCATTTCGACGAACGAGGCGCGATCTGCTAGCAGTGTGGGGTCGTCGTCCTCGGGTTGCACGGCGAGAGCACCGTGCACGTTGCCAGCAACCTTGACGGGTACCGCGATGAAGGGGAGATTGGCGGCGTAGATTCCGAGGCGATTGAGAAAACGCGGCTCGTCGGCAATGCGGTTCAGGATTACGGTGCGCGGTTTTTCGATTAGCAGGCCGAGAATGCCTTCGCCCGGACGATAGCGCACAGGATCATTGACGGCTTCGCGGGAGCTGTGAAGCACATGCAGATCGAGTGCGCCGGATTCAGGGTCGAGCACGCCGATCATGCCGTGCAGCAGACCCGCTTCGTCGTGCAGCACGCGTAGCACTTCGCGCAATGTCTCACGGCAATCGAGTGTGCGGCTGAGTACCTGACTGACGGCGTAGAGCGCAGACAGGTGCAGTTGCGGCAGATCGTTCGCGGATAGCCTGCCGTCGGGAGCGGGCGTGTTCAGGCTCATTCTTTAACAGTCCCGGCCGTCGTCGAGCGGAAGTTCGACGGTAACTACGCAACCGCCCGTACGGCTATCCAGGTCAATGAAACCGTGGTGGTCAGCCACGACCTGCTGTGCGCGAGATAGGCCAGTACCCAGATGCCCTGGCTTGCTGGTGTAAAAGGGTTCAAAAGCACTCAACTGGTCGCCCTCGGCGAGTCCTGGGCCGCTGTCGACCACGCGCACGACCAGGCAGTTGCTCTCGCGGCCGGAACTTACAATCAGTTCCCGCGGTTGCCAGCCTTTTCGGCTCATGGCCTCGATGGCGTTATCGACCAGCGCCTTGAAAAGCACGCGCAGTTGCAGCGGGCGTCCGGTCAGGGACGGCAGGTTCGCGGTCGGTTGCCAGTCGACAACGATGCCAGCGGCGAGCAGGGCCGGCGTTGCCACTTGTAGCACGTCGCGCAGTACTTCGTTGAGATTGACGCTGCTGGCGGCTTCGCCGTCATGCGGCGGAATGACCTGGCGCAAGGCGTCGATGTGCGCGCGGCTCTCGTCCACGGCATTCTGCAACAGTTCTGCGCTGGCCGGGTCGCGGCGATGCATCAGCTTGATTGCCGATTCCATCACGTTCATCGGCCCCTCCAGGCGGAAGAGTGCTGCGGAGAGGCTTTCGCGGATCGCAGCGCTGCGCTCTTCTTCCGCCAGTACGGCGCGCAGTGCGGCTTCGCGCCCGCGCTCTTGCTCGGCGTGCAGCTTGGTGGTGTCGGCAATGGTTAGCAATAGCCGGTTCGAGACGGCTCCGCAGAAAAAGGTATCGGCTGTGGCGTCCTGCTCCTCGATCAGGGTCGCGGTGCAACTGAACCAGCGGGCGTGCCCGCCGCGTTCCCAGCGCGTTTCGCGCTGAGCGAAAGCGCAGGTAGACGAACCTGCTGCCAGCGCCGTGCGCCACTCCGGCTGAAGGCGGTTGAGCAGGGTGTGCGCAGGCTCGGCATCGCCCAGATCGGTGACCAGTTTTTTGTATTCCTGATTGTCGAGCAGCACGCGGCCATTGCTGTCCAGCAAAGAAACCGCAAAAGGCGCGGAGTCGACCACGGTTTCGATCAGATGTTTCTGGTTGCGCACCATGCACTCGATGCGATGCAGGTGGGTAATATCCCGGTGCATGCCGAGAAAATGTGAAGTCTTGCCTGCAGTGTCGAATACCGGGGTGATGTGCAGTTCGGCGAGGTAGAGATCGCCGTTTTTGCGTCGGTTCAGCAGTCGTCCGCTCCAGGGCTTACCTGCTTTCAGGTTGTTCCACATCGCGTCATACAGGACGCGCGGCGTGGTGTGGTTGGAAAGTAGCGACTCGTTGCGGCCAACCACCTCGTCGGCCGTGTACCCCGTCGTCTGCGTGAACGCTTCGTTGGCGTAGAGGATATTGGCCCTGAGGTCGGTAATCGAAATGGCCAGATCGGATTGATCAACCGCCAGACGATATGCCTCGGCTGGCAACGATTCTGGGGGCAATCGGTTCTCCGCAGACGTCGGCATAGTGGGGTTCCGGGAAGTCATACGCCTGAAAGAGCACGAAGCATGCCGGTACGCGTGGCGATTTCTCATCAATCAGCCGTTGACGTGACATGACGCGGGTTTGCGACCGATGAACACCTGAAGAAGGGATTGTTTGTCACGTTTGCGACATTGTCGCGTTTTTCAATTTGCACCACTGTGGCGCACGCTGCCCTGCAAGCAAGCACTGGCGCGGGGAACGATAAAAACCAAAAAACGGGCATGACTTCTGCCTAGAGGGTGGTATCTCGTCATAGCCTGTACTGCCATGTCGTCGTCAAACGCTCAGATTGCCTCGCTTTCGCCGCAAGAAATCGAGGGCCTCGCCCGCGTCGTGATTGTGCTGGAAAACGGCGTCTGGCTGGAACCGGAACAGGGGACCAGTTGCGCCGGATGCGCTTCGCTGGCCGCCTGTGGCGCCAAAGGAATGGGCACGATTGCCAGCCGTCTCGAGGCACGCCGCTTTTTTCTGCCACAACCTCCGGACAGCGTGGCTCTGCGCCTGGGCGAACGGGTGGTGGTCGGCGTGGCGCCCACCGCGCTCTGGCAAGGGTCGCTGGCGGCTTATGGGTTGCCGCTGGCGGGCGTTTTTGTGGCGGGCGGGGTGGCCGAAGCGGCTTTCGGACATGACGGCCTGACCATGCTGGCCTGTCTGGTCGGGCTGTTCGCCGGTGTGTGCGGCAGCGCGCTGTGGGCGCGTCGCCTGCAAAGGCGAGGCAGGCTCAGTCCGCAGTTTTTGCGCCGGGCTGGTGTCGGCGTGGTGTGTTCAACCGGGGAAAAAATCGCATGAAAGAATACGTTCTCCTCTTCGTCAGCGCGGCGCTGGTCAACAACGTGATCCTGGCCCGCTTTCTGGGCCTCTGCTCGTTCATGGGCGTGACCACGCGCATCGACACTGCCGCCGGCATGGGGCTGGCGACGACCTTTGTCATCACGGTCTCGTCGATGATCGACTGGGCCGTCGAAATGTATTTGCTTGAACCGTTCGGGCTTGGCTACCTGCGCACGGTGACCTTCATTCTGGTCATCGCCGCCGCCGTGCAATTCACCGAAATGACCATCCGCAAGGTGTCGCCGACGCTGTTCCAGATGCTCGGGATCTACCTGCCGCTGATCACCACCAATTGCGCCGTGCTGGGTGTGGCGCTGCTGCTGGTCGAGGGCAAGATGGGTTTTCTGGCCGCCACGCTGTTCGCCTTTGCCTCGTCGGTCGGCTATAGCCTGGTGATGCTGATCTTTGCCGGGCTGCGCGAGCGTCTGGCCTTGTCGGAGGTGCCCGTGCTCTTTGCCGGACCGCCGATCGGATTCATTACCGCCAGCCTGTTGGCGATGGCGTTCATGGGTTTTTCAGGAATCTAGGGAGTCGAACATGGTCGTGGATGTCGGAAGTCTGACTGTCATCGGCGTGGCGTTGGGCGGTTTGCTCGGTACGGCCGCGCGCTTTCTCGCGGTGGCTGAAAACCCGCTGGAAGCCGAGATCAAGGCCTTGCTGCCCGGCTCGCAATGCGGTCAGTGCGGCTTTGTCGGTTGCGCGCAGGCTGCCGCCGCGTTGGCCAAGGGCGAAGCGGGCGTGACCCTTTGTCCGCCGGGCGGCAAGGCGACGGCGGAAGCGTTGGCGAAGAAACTCGGTGTCAGCGCCGATCTGTCGGATATGGAGGAAAAGCCGGAAGCCTACGCCGTGGTGCGGGAAGAAATCTGCATCGGATGCATGCGTTGCCGCAAGGAATGCTCTGTCGATGCCATTGTCGGCGGACCCAAGCAGATGCATGGCGTCCTGGCCGATCTCTGCCACGGCTGCGCCAAGTGCGTGGATGCGTGCCCGACCGAAGCGATCCAGATGGTCGAGGTGCAGCCCACCCTGGCGACCTGGCACTGGCCCAAGCCGGGCGTCCCGGCCACCGCGCATTGAGGAGCACAGCCATGAAGACTTTTCGCATCCGGGGGGGCATTCACCCCGACTACAAGAAGGAACTGGCGAGTGAGCAGGCCATCGAGGCGCTGCCGCTGCCGGAGCGGCTCTACATTCCGCTGCAACAGCACATCGGCGCTATGGGCGATGTCGTGGTGGCGGTGGGCGAGCGGGTTGGAAAAGGCCAGTTGCTGGCGCGCAGCTATGGCGCATTTTCGGCCGCCCAGCATGCGCCGACCTCGGGCGTGGTGGTGGAGATTACGAGCTTGCCGGCGCCGCATCCCTCCGGTTTGCCGCAGACGACGGTGGTGATCGAGCCGGACGGGGAGGAGGCCTGGGCTGACCTGCCGGGCGCCCTGGCTGATCCGTTTGCCGCGCCGCCGGAGGCGATCCGCGCGCGGGTGGCCGAGTGCGGCATTGTCGGCATGGGCGGCGCCGCCTTTCCGGCTGCCGTCAAGCTCGACCTCGGCCTGCGCTACCCGCTGGACACCCTGATCATCAACGGCGCCGAATGCGAGCCGTACCTGACGTGCGATGACCGTATCATGCGGGAACGGGCCGACGAGGTGGCCGATGGTGGCCGGCTGATGGCGCATGCGCTGGGTGTCGACAAGGTACTGATTGCCATCGAGGAGAACAAGCCGCAGGCCATAGAGCGAATGCGCGAAGCGACTGCGTCGGTGCAGGGGCGTCCGGGTGTCGCCGTCGTGCCGGTGCCGGTGCAATACCCCATGGGTTCGGAGCGCCATCTCGTGCTGGCGGTGACCGGCCGTGAAACCCCGGCGAGAAAACTGACCGCTGAGGTGGGCGTTGTGGTCAATAACGTGGCGACCGCGCGTGCCGTCCATCAAGCCATCCGCCACGGTCGTCCGCTTACGGCACGGGTGGTGACGGTGAGCGGCGGCGCCATCCGGCAACCGAAGAATGTCGAGGTGCCCATCGGCACCCGCATCGCCGACGTGGTTGCATTTTGTGGCGGCTTTTCCAGCGAACCGGCGCGTCTGGTCAATGGCGGGCCGATGATGGGGCAACCGCTGCCGGGGCTGGAGGTGCCCATCGTCAAGGGCAGTTCCGGCGTGCTGGCGCTGACCGCAGCGGAGTTGCACGCGGCGGCGCCGAATCCCTGCATTCGCTGCGGCAATTGCGTCTCCATCTGCCCCTGCGGTCTTGTTCCGGTGGAGATGGCCGCCAACATCCGCCATGACAAGCTGGACGTGGCCGAACGGCTTGGTGTCGGCGACTGCATGTCGTGCGGGAGTTGCTCGTGGGTGTGCCCCTCGCACATTCCGCTGGTGCAGTTTTTCAATTTTGCCAAGGGGGCACTTGCCGCCGAGCAGCGCGAAGCGAGAAAGCAGGAACAGATCCGGGTGCGCGCAGAGGCCCGCACCGCGCGGCTGGATCGCGAAGCCGCCGAGCGCAAGGCGGCCATGGCGGCGCGTAAGGCCGCCGCCGCCAAACCGAACGAGGTGAGAGCATGAGTCCGACGCCTATCAGCGGGCCCTTCACGCATGCGTCCTCCAGCGTCAGCCGCACCATGGCGACGGTGCTGGTGGCGCTGGCGCCGGCCGTCCTGTTCAATTTCTGGCTGTTTGGCTGGCCGGCGATCTTTCTGTTTATCGTTACCGTCGGCGCCTGTGTCGGCTTCGAGGCGCTCTGCCTGTGGTGGAGCGATCGTCCGGTAGCGGCCGTCCTCGGCGACGGATCGGCAGTCCTGACCGGCATGTTGCTGGCGATGAGCCTGCCGCCCTGGGCACCGTGGTGGCTGGGGGCGCTGGGCGGATTGATCGCCATCGCGCTGGCCAAACACGCTTATGGCGGTTTGGGCCGCAATCTCTTCAATCCGGCGATGGTGGCGCGGGTGGCGTTGCTGGTCTCCTTCCCGGTGATCATGACTGCCTGGGTGGGGCCGAAGTCGCTGTTCTCGGCGAGCGCGCCGGGATTCATGGAGTCGCTGGGCATTCTGGCGGGGGCAGGTTGGCCGGACGCCGTGGCCAGCGCCTCTCCGCTCGGCTTCGTCAAGACAGAGCTGTCACGAGGGATCGCGGTCAGCCAGTCGGTGGCGCAGGCGCCGGCCTGGAGCGACCTTTTCTTCGGTCTGCGCGCCGGCAGCCTGGGCGAGACCTCGGCTTTCCTGATCCTGCTCGGCGGCGGCCTACTGCTCTGGCGGCGCGTCATCTCGTGGCATACGCCAGTGGCCTTGATGGGGACGCTGTTCGTCGTGGCTTCGCTGGCCGAGGCGGCCAATCCTCAGCGGTTTTCCGGCGGTCTGTTTCATCTGCTGAACGGCGCGACCTTTCTGGGTGCGTTTTTCATCGCCACCGATTACGTCACGTCGCCGGTATCGAAAAAGGGGCAGTTGGTCTTTGGCGCGGGGTGCGGTTTGCTGACCTGGGTGATCCGTACCTTTGCCGGGTATCCCGAAGGCATGGCTTTCGCGGTGCTGCTGATGAATTCGCTGACCCCCATCATCGACCAATACACCCGGCCGCGCGTCTTTGGGCGCGATCGGCGCGGCGCGGCACTGGCTGTCAGGCAGGAGGCGGCATGATGAAGATCGGAAGTCTGCGCCACGCGGTGATTCTTGGCGTGTTTTGCCTCGGGTTCGGTGTGGTGATGGCGATGACCAAGAGCCTGGCGACGGCGGACATCGAAGCGCGCGCCATGGAAGACCGGCTCAACTCGCTCGGTCAGGTGCTGCCGCCCGAAACCTACGACAACAACCCCTTGCAGGCGGCGCTCAAGCTGCACGAAGAGGGCAAGGAGATCACGGTCTATCGGGCGATGAAAGGCGGTAAGGTAACCGGGGTGGCTTACGAGATTGAAGGTTCGGGCTACGCCGGCGAGATCAGGCTGATGCTGGGCATCGACGCCGACGGCAAGGTGCTGGGCGTGCGCGTGCTGGCGCACAAGGAGACACCGGGCCTGGGCGACAAGATCGAGACCAAGAAGGGCGACTGGATTTTGCACTTTACCGGACTCTCGTTCGACGCGTTGCCGCTCGACAAGTGGAAGGTGAAAAAGGATGGCGGCGATTTCGACCAGTTTGCCGGCGCCACCATCACGCCGCGCGGCGTGGTCAAAGCCGTGCGCGGCGGGGTCGAGTTCTTTGCCGCGCACAAGGCGCAACTGACGGAGGTGAACTGAATGGCGGGTAATTACAGCTATGGCCGTATCGTCAAGGACGGCTTGTGGGACAACAACGGTGTGCTGGCCATGCTGCTCGGCATGTGTCCGAGCATGGCGATGACAACCAGCGCCACCAACGGTCTGGGCATGGGTCTGGCGACGGCGGCGGTGATGGCGGCCTCCAATCTGCTGGTGGCGACATTTCGCAACACCATCACGCAGGAAGTGCGGATTCCCGTCTATATCCTGATCGTCGCGGCGATGGTGACGGTCGTGGATCTGGCGATGAACGCCTGGATGCACGAACTCTACAAGGTGCTCGGGCTGTTCATCCCGCTCATCGTCTCCAACTGCCTGCCGCTCGCCCGGTTGGAAGCCTTTGCCGCCAAGGAGCCGGTGATTCCCTCACTGCTCGACGGCATCTTCATGGGGCTGGGCTTCACGCTGGCGCTGACCGCGATTGGCGCGGTGCGCGAAATCATCGGTTCGGGTACGCTGTTCGCAGATGCCTCACTGCTGCTGGGGCCGGCTTTCAAGTTCATGGAAATGCGCCTGTTGCCCGAAAGCGCGGGCGTGCTGGTGATGATCCTGCCGCCCGGCGGTTTTCTGGTCACCGGGCTGCTGGTGGTGGCCAAGCGCATGCTCGACGTCCGCGCCGGCAAGGGTATCCAGATGGCCGGCGCACACAGCGTTTGAGGAGAGCCCGGATGAAAGTCGAAGTCGCCTACACCACGCCGTCTCGCCAGTTTGCCCAGAGCGTCGAGCTCGCCGAAGGGGCGACGCTGGCCGATGCCATTGAGCGTTGTGGCGTGCTCAAACTCTTTCCCACGATCGATCTCGACGGACAGAAGGTCGGTGTGCATGGCAAGATCAAGCCGCTCACAGCCGCGCTGGGTGAAGGCGATCGTGTCGAAATCTACCGCCCGATCACCGCCGATCCCGAGACCGTGCCTCGCCGCGACCTGGGCGATGACGGATGAACCGGTTCCCTTATCCATCCGCCCCGAGTTAATCGCCGACATTGTTAGTGGTCTCTTCGACCATGCACGGCGATGCCCGCGTTTTCATGGAGACATAGACGTGGCAATCGCGAATCCCCTTCCGCTTCTTTGGTCTTGCGCGGTATGATTGTTAAGCGCAATAACAGCGGCATTTCCCCGGGGGCGGATAATGACATCAAAGGAAATGAAGGTTTCTGTTCGGCTCACTTTAGGTTTTGGCGTGCTGATTTTGCTGTTGATCGTGGTGTCGATCATTTCGATCAGAAACGTAGCGAAGCTGGATGCCGATATTGCCGATATCAAGAACGACAAATTCCCTAAAGTATTATGGGCCTCCGATATCGCCACGCAATTGAATGTTTCCGCACGTGCTATCCGCAATGCGGCCCTCGCGGACAGCCGCGTACTGAAAGACAAAGAATTGGAACGCCTGGTCGAGGTGCGACGCGTGGCAGACGATCGCATCGCCAAGCTGCAGGCGAACATTCGAAGCGAAGCTGGCAAGGCCATCCTGAAAAAGTTGATCGACGCTCGGGATCGCTACCGTGTGGTGCAGGCGAAGGCTATCGAGGCGGCGCGCGAGAGCAAAAACGGGGCGGAACTGCGCGAGCTGTTGTTTGGTGAAATGCGCCTGGCCCAGAGTGAGTATCTGGCTCTCTGCGATGAATTGATTGCTTTTCAGAGCAAGACTCTGGATGGTGTTGCCAAGTCTGCCGATGAACTGGCCATCAACACGACGTGGATCGTGTCAGCCTTTGGTGTGTTGTCGGTGGTGATCGGTCTTGCTTTGGGTTTCCTTATCAGCCGCAAGCTTGCGCAACAATTGGGGGGTGAACCGGGCGAGGTTGCCGAGGCGGTTGGACGGGTCGCCAATGGCGACTTGCAGACCGATGTCGTGTTGCGCCCGGGCGATAACAGCAGCCTGGCCCATTCGCTTCAAGTCATGGTAGTCAACCTGCGCGAACGAACCGAGCGCGAACGCAAGGCAGCTAGCGAGACACTGCGTGTGAAAACTGCATTGGATGGTGCCGAGGTGGCGATGACGGTCTCCGATGATCACGGGGTCCTGGTCTATATGAACGATGCTGCCAAAGCTCTGTGGTTACGCATGGAGGTGGAGATTGCCCGTGTGCATCCAGGGTTTTCAGTTAGCCGCATGATTGGTGATAAGCTTTCGAACTACATCGAGGAACCCTCCGTACGCAGTGCTTTTCAGCAACCCTTGGTCTCGCGCCAGGTATACGACCTGAAACTGGGGGGGCGGGACTTGCGCATCGTGGCGATGCCGGTGCGCGACCCCGAAGGCGCGATGATCGGCCGAGTTAGCCAGTGGAACGACCGTACCGAGGAATTGCAGGTCGAAAACGAAGTGGCGGCCATCATCCAGGCGGCGGCGGCGGGCGATTTTGCGCCGCGGGTCGACCTGCGCGACAAGAACGGCTTCTTCCTGCAAGTGGCGACCGGGATCAATCAGCTGCTGGACGCCAATAGCCATGCCATTGAGGACGTGGCCGCCATGTTCGGCCGATTGGCCAAAGGCGATCTCACGCGCGGCATTGACGCCGACTATCAGGGCATGCTGGGCAAGCTGAAGGCGGACGCCAACGCCACGGTGGAGAATCTGCACACCATCGTGGGGTCGATCAAGCACGCTACGGAAGCGATCCGCGTGGCGGCCCGGGAAATTGCCTCCGGCAACACCGATCTCTCGTCGCGCACTGAAGAACAGGCGAGCAGCCTGGAGGAAACCGCGTCAAGCATGGAGCAACTCACCTCCACGGTGAAACTGAATGCCGAAAACGCCAATCACGCCAACCAGCTTGCCTCGCAGGCGCAAACGGTGGCGACCAAAGGCGGCGATGTCGTGCAGGAGGTTGTGCGGACAATGGGCGCAATTCATCAATCCAGCAGCAAGATTGCGGACATCATCGGCGTTATCGACGGCATCGCTTTCCAGACCAATATTCTGGCGCTGAACGCGGCGGTAGAAGCGGCGCGTGCCGGCGAGCAGGGTCGTGGTTTTGCCGTGGTGGCGACCGAGGTGCGCAATCTGGCCCAGCGTAGCGCCGGCGCCGCCAAGGAGATCAAAGGCCTGATTTCGGACTCGGTCGCCAAAGTGGAAGATGGCAATCGCCTCGCCGAAAGCGCGGGCAAGACGATGGAGGACGTTGTCGGCAGCATCGGCCGTGTGGCGCGCATCGTGACCGAGATCGCCGAGGCCAGCCAGGAGCAGAGTTCCGGCATCGATCAGGTGAGCCAGGCCGTCAGCCAGATGGACGAGGTCACCCAGCAGAACGCCGCACTGGTGGAGGAGGCTGCTGCTGCCGCCGAGAGCCTGGACGAACAGGCCGAGCAACTGGCCACCGCCGTGGCGGTATTCAGGCTGGGCAACGAAGGGCGTGGCAAGCCGGCGGCGCATGCCCATCGCGCGCTGGCGGCGCCGCCCAAACGCGAGCGTGCCGCGCCTGCTCAGTCAGCGGTGCCCGAATCGCTGGATGACGAGTGGCAGGAGTTTTGAAGCGGTGACCCCGCGGGCGCTGGCCGGCTGCAAGAACAGACGGCCACCCCCGCTGTCTCGGGTGGGCATTAATGACCCTCATTGGTCGGCAGGTCGAGAGACCGATGCGGCCTGAATTTTCCGCCTATCTCGATCTCCTTCGGGTGGGCGCTGCGCTGCTCGTGTTTCTCGGGCATCTCTCATGGCGTAAGCTGAGTGGGGGGGCACTGTGGCCGCTTCAGCCATATGGGCACGCCGCGGTCATCGTCTTTTTCGTACTTTCCGGATTTGTCATCCAACATGTTGTCCGTGAGCGCGAGCCGGATTTTCGCGCCTATCTGGTGGCGCGCTTTGCCCGGCTGTATTCAGTGGTGTTGCCTGCGTTGTTGCTGACCCTCGTGCTCGATGTGGCCGGGAACGCCATTCGCCCCGACCTCTATGTGGCGGCACGGCAGGATGACCGATTGTGGCGTCTTGTCATCAACGGCGTGTTTCTCTCGCAGAGTTGGGGCTGGAACCTGACCTTGCTCTCCAATGAGCCGTACTGGTCGATTCCCTACGAATTCTGGTATTACCTCATTTTTGGTGGTGCCGTATTTCTGCGCGACGTGCGGCGGAATCTTTGGGTTGCCGCCTGCCTGTTGTCCGCCGGACCGGCTATCGTGATCGATCTTCCAATCTGGCTGATGGGTGTGATGGCGTGTCGAGCGGTGGCGCATCGCCCCCTTGGTCGGGCGACCGCGCGGGCGCTCTTTGTGCTCACCGCACTGGCGTTGTTGGGTGGGGTGTTTGCTCAGGAATGCGGGCTGATAGTCCGCCAGCATGCTGCGTGGTTGCCGCGCGATTTTGCCTGGATCGATTTCGCTCAGGGCGCTCTCGTGGCGATTCACCTCTACGCAGCCGCCTTTCTCGATATGCCGCTGCATCGTCTGGCGCGGCCGGTTGCCTGGGCGGCTGGGTTCAGCTTCGCACTCTATCTTTTTCACATGCCGCTGTTGCATTTCGGCGCGGCGCTGTTGCCTGCAGACTGGCCAGTGCCGCTACGCGGAAGCGTGCTGGCCGGGATGACGTTGTTGCTGGTATGGACGCTGGGCCACGTGTCGGAACGCCGGAAAAGCGCCTATGCACGCGAAATCGAGCGGCTTTGGGCTATGCGGTTGCGCAAGTAAAGCGCACCTGCACATCCCGTGGTGGAGCGAGATAGGGAGCGCTGGTGACCAGCACGTCGGCACCCGTTGCGGCGTAATCGGCGACATTTTCGAGTCGAATGCCGCCGGCGGCGGCGATCACCGGTCGGGTCGGATAGTGTGCGAGTTTCTCGATCAGGGCGCGAATATGTTCTGGCGACATTTTTTCGAGCTGGACGACATCGATGCACGCCGCGATCCAGGCTTCAGCCGCTTCTGGTGAACATACTTCGACGACCAGACGCTTTTCCGGGTACTGCCGCCGCAGGCGCGACACGACCTCGATGGGGTCAGGGTCGGCGACAAAAGGCAGATGCTCCGGAAAAACGAGAACGGTTTCGGACAATCCCAATCGATGCGGAACCGCGCCGCCGCAGTAAATCGCCTTGATCGCGGCGGCCTTGGTGCCCGGAAAGTTCTTGCGCGTGCAGGCTATGACGACCGCCGGTCGTTTGGCCCGTGCCCGATCGACCAGCTCCCGCGTGTAGGTGGCGATACCGGACAGATATTCGATCAGGTTCTGGGCGATTTTCCAGACAGCGTGCAGGCGGTCCGCCCGCCCGCAGAGCACCAGAAGCGGCGTGCCCGCCAGCGCGACCGTGCCGCTGGGCAGCAAGGCACCATCGGCCTGCAAGCCGGCCAGTTCGCCGAGGCGTCGCGCTTCTTCGCTGCCACAGACCACCATGTCCTGCCGAGCGAAGAAGGCGATGCGCCCGCTTTGTTCGCCCACGCCGAGCGCCAGGCTGGTCAGGTCGCCATAGGGCACATCCTCCCGCAGCCAGCCTTCCAGCAGGCTATCGGGCAGGCAGTAGGGCGACATGGCTGACGAGGCGGTCGGTGGAACAGCGGGCGCTACATTGACGGCGGATCTTAGTTACCGACGCCGAGTACAACGTGGCTAGCCTTGATCAGCGCGGTGGCCGGCACGCCAACGCGCAGTCCCAATTCGGCGACGGCGTCGTTGGTGACCACGGCATGGACGACGCTGCCGCCAGGCAGGGCCAGGGCCACATCACTGTTGACCGCGCCCTTGGCGAGAGCGCTGACGGTGCCTGCCAGCTGGTTGCGGGCGGAAAAGCGGTAGTTGTTGCCCTCAGCCATCAGCATCACCCAGGGGGCCTTGACCAGGGCAACCGCTTCCTTGCCGACCGCAAGGCCCAGCGAGCCGACGCTGCTCGCTGTCACGATTGCGACAATGATGTCGCCGCCGGAGGTCGTGAGCTCGACTTCGGCGTTGATCGGACCACCGGTCAGTGCGGTGATTTTGCCTTTAAAAACATTGCGTGCGCTGACGTTCATGGGGATATCTCCTAAATGAGAAATGCCGTGGCATAAGGATTGCTATGTATGTAACTATATAGCGAACTGAGTACTACGCATCAACTCTATCCCAGAGCGTATTATCTCTTCAAGCATAGCGACGAGAATAACGAACGTTATATACTTGTGTAAATATCGATAGCTTTCGGTGAGATCATGAACGGAATCGAACAACGCCTGCGCGGGCGACTTGAAATCGGCAACGGAATGGGCGCTTACCTTGGCGAGCCGCGCATTCGGCTGTTGGAAGCCATCGACACCCACGGCTCGATCTCGCAAGCAGCGAAAATCGTGCCACTGTCGTACAAGGCGGCATGGGATGCCATAGACCAAATGAACAATCTGGCCGAGACACCGCTGGTGGAGTGCTCGACCGGCGGCCGACACGGCGGAGGATCGCGCCTGACCGAATACGGACGCCAGATCGTGGTGCTTTATCGGGCGCTGGAAAACGAATACCAGGCGGCGCTGGACCGTGTTGCGGCGACGATGGCCTCATCGGGTGAGATGTCGCTGCCGCAGATGCAGCGCCTGATCCGCCGCATGGCGATGAAAACCAGCGCCCGTAACCAGTTTGCCGGCAAAGTCGTGGCGTTGCGCGAAGGCGTGGTCGATTTCGAGGTGGGTCTGCGCCTCGATGCCGACAACGAAATTGTTGCAGTGATTACGCGCGAATCGGCAGAAAACCTGGGTGTGGCGCTCGGTCACGAGTTGATTGCCATGGTCAAGTCATCGTCGGTCCTGCTGCTGACCGATCCGGATCTGCGTACCTCGGCGCGCAACCAGTTGTGGGGCGAGGTCGTGAAATTGCAGGAAGGGCCTGTGAACTCCGAGGTGAGCCTGATGCTGCCCGGCGGCAAGACGGTCTGCGCGGTGGTAACCCATGAAAGCATTGCCAACCTGGGTCTGACCCTGGGCAGTCGCGCCTGCGCGGTGTTCAAAGCCTCTGCCGTGATTTTGTGTACCTATGCCTGAAGGAGCGTTGTCATGAACAAGGAACTGTTGGGCGGAATGATCCTCGCGATATCGCTGCTGGCGCATGCCGATGACGTACCGGTGGCGGTGGCTGCCAATTTTACGGTGCCGATGCAAAAGATCGCAGCGGAGTTTGAAAAGGAGACGGGGCACAAAGCCCAGCTTTCGTTCGGGGCGACCGGCAAGTTCTATGCGCAGATAAGCAACGGCGCGCCTTTCGAGGTGTTTCTTTCCGCTGATGATGAAACGCCGGCCCGTCTGGAAAGCGAGAAACTGGCGGTGGCCGGCACGCGCTTCACCTATGCGTTGGGCCGGCTGGTGCTGTGGTCGGCGCGCGAGAACTATGTGGACGGAAAGGGTGAGGTGCTGGCGCGCAGCGAGTTTCAGCATCTCGCGCTTGCCAACCCCAAAACTGCACCCTATGGCGCCGCAGGGCTCGATGTGCTGCGCAAGCTGGGCGTGCTGGAGAGCGTGCGTCCGAAATTGGTGCAGGGCGAGAATATTTCTCAAACCTATCAATTCGTCGGTACTGGTAATGCGGAACTCGGATTTGTCGCGCTGTCGCAGGTCTTCCGCGATGGCAAGATTGCCAGTGGGTCGGCCTGGATCGTTCCGGCCAACCTGCATGAGGCGATCCGGCAGGATGCGGTGATCCTCTCCAAGGGGCAGGGCAAGCCCGCCGCCGCCGCCTTGATGAATTACCTCAAGGGTGAAAAAGCGCGCGCCATCATCCGCGCGTTCGGGTACGAGTTCTAGGCGAGGGCGAACGTGTCGGCCAGTGCGCCTGGTACGGCCCCGGAACCAGCGGTGAAGCGGGAGCCGACAGCCCTTCGAGGTGATCGATTCTGCCTTGATGTCGGAGCAATGAGGGCGACCGCCGGCGGCCGGGTGATCGTGCTTCGCCCCGGTGAGTTCAGGTTGTTTGCGCTGTTGCTCGCGCAGGCAGGGTACACCGTCACACGCGACCGGATTCTCGATGCGCTTTGGCAGGATGAATGGGATATCGACCCCCGTTGCGTCGATGTGGTGATCTGCCGTATTCGCTCGGCCTTGCGGCCTTTCGGGCTAAGTAAACGCATTGAGACCGTGCGCGGCGTCGGTTACCGACTCCGCGCCGGTTGATGGTCAGGCCAGCGCGTCGGCGGTGTCGGGTGCCAGCAGGGCATTCCACTCCGATTCGATCAAGGTTAGACCCAGCCGCGCACAGAAGCGGCGTTCCTTTTCCGTGGGTTCGGCAATCAGCGCCCAGCCCGCGTGCGGATCGGCATCATAAATCAGGTCGGCCAGCACCATGCGTTCAGTATCGCGGTTGAGGCGCAGCCCCATCAGCAGGTATTGCTTGCCCTTGCGCAAGGCCTTAATTTCCGGTGGCACGGCGAAGCCGCCCATCAACTCGGTGATGTAGTCGACATAATCGGCATCCGAGGCGATGTAGTTGGCCACAGGGCGTGGCGTGCCCATTGGCTTGAAGAGAATCGGCAGGGTCGGGTCGATGGCGGTGACGGGCATATAACGGGTGCCGTCCCAGGCATGCAGGCGATAGCGCAAGTCGCCGCCACCCAGACGGGCCACACCGACGATCAGGGTATGCGGCGTGTCGGCATAGGTATCCTGCAATTGCGTATCTCGGTTGATGTCAATGACGTAGGGAGGGCGCAGGGCGGCCAGCCAGTCGTGCATGGCGGCGCGGGTCCAGGCGGTTTCGCCGTACAGTTTGGTGAGAAAGCGATTGACTGCGGCGCGGCCTCGCTTCAGTTCGACATTCATCGCCGCACGCGGGAATTCGTACATCAGCTTGGGCGACATCGGACGACCGCCGTTCATAGCGAGGATCAGCGCGTCGCTGTCGGCCGGCATGGGGGTGTCGTCGGTGGCGTGACGGGCATCGGCGAGTACGCCGGCGCCCAGGTAGGGCACGATGCGGCCACTGGCGAGGCCGGCGCGCAGGCGGGAAATCAGTTCGGGATCCATGGTCAGACTCGTCGGGTTGGTGTCTGGAGACCGGCAGCAAGTTTCAGACCTGCCCGATTCGTCAGTATTGGTGCGGCAAAGCGTCGCGTAAGGCAGGCGATTGTCGGCTTTGCGACAACGAGGCTGCGTCAGATTGTCGCCATGCCGGCCGCGTAGACACCGCCGATGACAAGGTATTCGTCCTCGCCCTGCAAGATGCCGGGGAGCAGGCCGCAATAGAAGAAGATCTTGGTCACCGGTACGTGCACGGTCAGGATGTAATCGCCGAATTCGCCCGCCCGCTCCCGGCTGCAGGTAAACGAGTTGAGATTGTTGAAGAGAAACAGTTTTTCGCCCTCGGCCGTCTCCCCCAGGACTTCGTGTTCACCTACGCGGTTGATGCCACGATACAGGGCAACATGGGTGGTGTCGGGCGACTGGCGGGCCAGTTCGTATTGGCAGTAGGCATAGACCAGATCGAACTGGGCTTCCAGCGCGTTGGTGCCGTACAGGCCGTGCGAGCGCATTTCCAGATACCGGAAATAGGCTTCGGCGGAGGGGTCGCGCAGCGGTTCGCCATGAAAACGGGGAGTCAGGCCGAAACGCGATTCCACCCAGCCCTTGAGCACGGCGCCTTCGCGGCTGTCCGAATCAAAACTCCAGCCGCGCAGCATGCGCCGCCAGGTGGCCTTGGCGCGCGCTTTGTTGCGTCCCGTAAAGCCCGCCTCTTCCGGTTTTTCAAGACGAAAATGTACGGTCAGGTAGTCGCGGAAATAGTCGGCGCGGTTGCCCGCGTCGGTAATCGTCTTCAGTCGGGAAAACAGGCTGGCGTGCAGCTCGGCGACACCATCGAGCTTGAGCGGTTGCGGATGACGCTGGTAGGTCGGCCCACCCAGGATGGCGGCCGGGAGGTTGCATCGGTTGATCGGCAACCGCGCGCCGCGCGGCAGCATCGGGCCATTGTCGTCAGCCCTACAAAGATCAGGGGTTTTGTCGCACACCGACACGTTTTCGGTCATCGCCAAAAAATATTTTATTTATATGAATCAGTTGGTTAATTGGATTTTCTGCGGCTGGCACGCTCCGTGCACTGGAGACCCTGCATCGCGCCGGATTGGGCGCTTGTTGAACACCCGACACCTCAGGAGGTTACACCATGGCAAAGCTGCGTCAATGTGCAATTTATGGAAAGGGCGGCATCGGTAAGTCCACCACCACCCAGAATCTCGTCGCTGCGCTGGCCGAGGCTGGCAAGAAAGTGATGATCGTCGGTTGCGATCCGAAAGCGGACTCCACCCGCCTGATCCTGCACAGCAAGGCGCAGACCAGCGTCATGCAGCTCGCGGCCGAGGCCGGCTCGGTGGAAGATCTTGAGCTCGAAGATGTGATGAACATCGGGTTCGGCGGCATCAAGTGCGTGGAATCCGGCGGTCCGGAACCCGGTGTCGGTTGCGCCGGTCGTGGTGTGATTACCGCCATCAATTTCCTCGAGGAAGAGGGCGCCTATGACGAAGCACTCGATTTCGTCTTCTACGACGTGCTCGGCGACGTGGTCTGCGGCGGTTTCGCCATGCCGATCCGCGAGAACAAGGCGCAGGAGATCTACATCGTCTGCTCGGGCGAAATGATGGCCATGTATGCCGCCAACAACATCGCCAAGGGCATCGTGAAATACGCCAACTCCGGCGGCGTGCGTCTGGCTGGTCTGATCTGCAACAGCCGCAAGACCGACCGCGAAGATGAACTGATCGAAGCGCTGGCCGCGCGCCTGGGCACGCAGATGATCCACTTCGTGCCGCGCGACAACGCCGTGCAGCACGCCGAGATCCGCCGGATGACGGTGATCGAGTACGACCCGAAACACAAGCAGGCCGACGAGTATCGCGCCCTGGCCCGGAAGATCGTCGACAACAAGAAGTTCGTGATTCCGACGCCGCTCGAAATGGAACAGCTCGAAGAACTGCTGATGGAATTCGGCATCATGGACGCGGAAGACGAATCCATCGTCGGCAAGACTGCCGCCGAGCTGGCCGCCTGATCCCGAAGCGCCCGTTTTTGCAACCAATCTTGTTCGCGCCGTGCTCGCATGAGACGCTGGCGCAAGGAGAATAGACATGACGACGCTGACGCGTGAAGAATCCGAAGCCCTCATCCAGGAGGTGCTCGAGGTTTATCCCGAGAAAGCCCGTAAGGATCGGGCCAAGCACCTGATGGTCAACGACAAGGAACTGGAATCGTCGAAGAAGTGCATCACTTCCAACCGCAAGTCGCTGCCGGGTGTGATGACCATGCGCGGCTGCGCCTACGCCGGCTCCAAGGGCGTGGTCTGGGGCCCGATCAAGGACGTGATCAGTATTTCGCACGGCCCCATCGGTTGCGGCCAGTATTCCCGCGCAGGCCGCCGCGCCTACTATGTCGGCACCACCGGTGTCGATACCTACGGCGACATGTGCTTCACCTCCGATTTTCAGGAGAAGGACATCGTCTTTGGCGGCGATAAGAAACTCGCCAAGCTGATCGAGGAACTGGAAGTCCTCTTCCCGCTCAGCAAGGGCATCTCCATCCAGTCGGAATGCCCGATCGGTCTGATCGGCGACGACATTGAAGCGGTGGCCAAGAAAAAGGCGGCCGAGATTGAGAAGCCGGTGGTGCCGGTGCGTTGCGAAGGTTTCCGTGGCGTGTCGCAGTCGTTGGGTCACCATATCGCCAACGACTCGGTGCGCGACTTCATTCTCTCCAACCGCGACGGCCAGCCGTTTGAATCCACTCCCTACGATGTGGCGATTCTCGGCGACTACAACATCGGCGGCGACGCCTGGGCATCCCGCATCCTGCTCGAAGAAATGGGCTTGCGTGTGGTCGCGCAGTGGTCCGGCGACGGCACGCTGGCGGAGATGGAGAACACCCCGAACGTCAAGCTCAACCTGCTGCACTGCTACCGGTCGATGAACTACATCGCGCGGCATATGGAAGAGAAGTACAACATCCCCTGGATGGAGTACAACTTCTTCGGCCCGACCAAGATCGCCGAGAGTCTGCGCGCCATTGCGGAGCATTTCGACGACACGATCAAGGAAGGCGCCGAGCGCGTCATCGCCAAGTACCAGCCGATGGTCGACGAGATCATCGCCAAGTTCAAGCCGCGTCTGGAAGGCAAGAAGGTCATGCTCTACATCGGTGGCCTGCGGCCGCGCCATGTGGTCGGCGCCTACGAGGATCTGGGCATGGAAGTGACGGGCACGGGCTACGAGTTTGCGCACAACGACGATTACGACCGCACCATCAAGGAAATGAAGGATGCGACGCTGATCTACGATGACGCGACCGGCCACGAACTCGACGAATTCGCCAAGGCGCTGAAGCCGGACCTGATCGGCTCCGGCATCAAGGAGAAGTACTGCTTCCACAAGATGGGCTTCCCCTTCCGCCAGATGCACTCGTGGGATTATTCCGGCCCCTATCATGGCTATGACGGCTTCGCGGTCTTTGCCCGCGATATGGACATGACGGTGAACAACCCGTGCTGGACCAAGCTGACGCCGCCCTGGAAGAAGGTCGTCGCCGACGAACTGAAAAAGGCTGCCTGATTCGCCCTTTGACAACTTTGGCCCGCATCCACGGCTAGGTGGTGTGGGCAAAGGAGAACCGAGATGCAAACCGCTGACACGATCAAGCCGTGCTACCCGCTCTTCCGCGACGACACCTACAAGAAGGTGATCGCCGACAAGCGCGAGAACTGGGAAGAGATGCACCCCAAGGACAAGGTTGCCGAAACCTTCAACTGGACCACGACCCTGGAATACCAGGATCTCAACTTCAAGCGCGAAGCGCTGACCGTCAATCCCGCCAAGGCCTGCCAACCGCTGGGTTCGGCGCTCTGCGGCGTCGGCTTCCACAAGGCGCTGGTCTATATTCACGGCTCGCAAGGCTGTGTCGCCTACTTCCGCACCTACTTCAATCGCCACTTCAAGGAACCGTTCGCCATCATCGCCGACTCGATGACGGAAGACGCAGCGGTGTTCGGCGGCCAGAAAAACGTGCACGAAGGTTTGGCCAACGCCTCCAAGCTTTACGGCGCCGAGATGATCGTGATGTCGACCACCTGTATCGCGGAAGTGATCGGTGACGACCTCAACGCCTTCATCAACAACGCCAAAAATGAAGGCTACATTCCCAAGGAATTCCCAGTGCCGTTTGCGCACACGCCGTCCTTCGTCGGCTCGCACGTCACCGGCTGGGACAACATGGAAGAGGGCATCCTGCGTTACTTCACCCTCAACCACATGGAAAACGCCCAGGTGGGTTGGAATGGCAAGATCAACATCGTGCCAGGCTTTGAAACCTATCTCGGCAACTTCCGCGTGATCAAGCGCTACCTGAAGGAAATGGGCGTCGATTACACTTATCTTTCCGACCCGGAAGAGGTGCTCGACACCCCGGCCGACGGCGAATTCCGCATGTACGCCGGCGGCACCACCATCGGCGAGATCAAGGACGCGCCCAACGCCCACACTACCTTCCTGCTGCAACCGCTGGGGCTGGAAAAGACCAAGAAGTACGTCGAAGGTACCTGGAACCACGAAGTGCCCAAGCTTGACATCCCGATGGGTGTGGATGGCACCGACGAATTCCTGATGAAGGTATCGGAAATCACCGGCAAGCCGATTCCCGAAGCCATCACCAAGGAGCGCGGCCGGCTGATCGACATGATGACCGACTCGCACGCCTGGCTGCACGGCAAGAAGATGGCGCTCTACGGCGATCCGGATTTCACCCTCGGAATGACCAAGTTCCTGCTCGAACTCGGCGTCGAACCAACCCACATCGTCTGCCATAATGGCAGCAAGCGCTGGGAAAAGGCGATGAAGAAGATGCTGGAAAGTGCGCCGAATGGCACCAGCGCCAAGCTCTATCCGGGCGCCGATCTCTGGCACCTGCGCAGCCTCTGCTTCACCGACAAGCCGGATTTCCTGATCGGCAACAGCTACGGCAAGTTCATCCAGCGCGACACGCTGCACAAGGGCGAGGATTTCGAGGTGCCGCTGATCCGCCTCGGCTTCCCAATCTTCGATCGTCACCATCTGCATCGCAATACCACGCTTGGTTACGAGGGGGCGATGTACATCCTGACGACGCTGGTCAACGCCGTGCTCGAGCGTCTGGACGACAAGACCAGGCTGATGGGCCAGACCGACTACAACTACGATCTCGTTCGCTAAGGCGGCCCCAGGTGGCCGGGCTTGCCCGGCCACCCCTGTTGGAGACCTCCATGGCCAACATCATGATCCGTACCAACGCCGCCGGCGGGCTGGTGTTCTATCTGCCCAAACGCGACCTCGAAGCCGCCATTGCCTCGATTGAGTTCGACACGCCCGAAAAATGGGGTGGCGAACTCAAACTCGAGAATGGAGGCAGTTACTATATTGACCCCATCGCCAAACCACCTCGCCTGCCCATCTCGCTGCGGGCCAGGCGACTCGGTGCGGCGGAGGACTGAACCCATTTCCGAACTCGATCCAGGAGAACACCATGGCAATGACCATTGATCCCGATACCTGCACCGCCTGCGGCGACTGCAAACCCATCTGCCCGACCAAGTCGATCAAATCCGGCAAGGTGTTCTACACCATCGACCCAGCCACCTGCACCGAATGCGCCGGCGAGAACGATTCGCCAATGTGCGTGAACGTATGCCCGTCCGGCGCCATCGGGCCGCTCTGACTTTCACAGGAGATCGCCGCCATGTCGCAAACGCCCATCGCCTCGCGTGAAGCCGCGCTGCGCATCGCACTGGCGGCGCGCACCCTGGAAAGCCTCGACGTGCGCGCCCTGGTGGCCGCACTGATCGAGAAAGTCGATGTGCCGATCACGGAACGCAAGCTGGCAGCCCTGACGGTCGAAGACCTGAGGGCGCTGCTGGCGGGCGACCACGCCGACGAAAACTGCGTGGTCGGCGTGCCGTCCGAGAAACTCAAGGCTGCCGTCCGCATTTTCTGGGGCGAAAACGTCGAAGGCAGCGATCTGCCTAAACCGGAGGTGGATGCCGGGGCGTCGATGCCCGGTTCCATCCGCGTTGCCGTTGCGTCCAATCGCAGCGAAGAACTGGATGGCCACTTCGGTTCCTGCGAACGCTTTCTCGTCTACCAGGTGGCGCCGGAGGCGATCCGTCTGGTCGATGTGCGCTCCGCTCTCGAAGCTGATGCCGAGGAAGACCGTAACGCCGCTCGCGCTTCGCTGATCGGCGACTGCCAGTTGCTCTTTGTGCAGTCCATTGGCGGACCAGCCGCCGCCAAGGTCGTTCGCCAGGGTGTGCATCCGCTCAAGAAACCCGCCGGTGGTGAGGCCCGCGCCTTGCTAACCGACGTACAGGCGCGTTTGCTCAATCCGCCTCCCTGGTTGGCTCGCGTCATGGGCGTGCCCGCTGCGACGCTGGCGGAGTGGGAAGAAGCGGCGGCGGAGTCTGCCTGATGGATAGCGATCTTCTAACCGCCATCGCTGAGGCGGTGGGCAAACAGCCGGATGCGGCGTCGTTGCGCGCCCGCTTTCCCGGCATCGTGTTCACAGAGTGCAGCGAAGACGACATCCCCGCCCGCGCCCGCCCAGTTGCCGAAGTGGGAGCTTATGCCCTCTATCTCGTGGGGTCGCCGGACGGCCATTGCCTGTCGCTGACCGCCGATATGGAGGCTGCGCACGGGGTGGTCGTGGCCCGTCGGGAAGATGAAGAATGAACCGCCACATACCGCCCCGCAAGGGCTATGCGTCGGCTGTGATTACGCCGGCAGCCTGCTGAACATCGGGCGCTGCCGTCCGGGCGACACCTGCGTGCGTGCTCATAGCGGCCGTCAGATGGGGCGCTTCTTTCGCGCCAACGCCGCCGAGGCGATCCTTTTTCTTGACGATCTATTCTGGGAACGGCGTGCCATCGCGGCCCGGTACGCGCCTGTCGACGCTCTCGACAGGCTGATCAACGATCCCGACGAAGCGGTGCGGCGCGTCGTCGCCCAGCGCCTGCCGCCGGCCTTGCTGGCGCAACTGGTGGACGACCCCGACCGAGAAGTCCGCATGTTTGTTGCCGAGCGCCTGCCCGCCGAGCACCTCGATGCGTTGATGGACGATGCCGACTATCTGGTGCGGGTGACGGTCGCGCGGCGCCTGCCGCACGGTCAGCTGACCCGCATGGCCGCCGATACCGAGCGCGAAGTGCGCAAGGCCGTGGCCGAACGGCTGCCGCCCTTTGCCCTGACCCTGCTTGCCGAAGACGCCGAACCCGAAGTCAGGGCGATTGTCGCCCGTCGCGCCCTGCCGGCGCTTGCTGCCAGACTGTTGGCCGACAGCGAGTGGTGGGTGCGGCTGGCGGCGGTGAATGCCGCCGATCCGGTGGCGGTGCGCCCGCTGCTTGATGATGACGAACCGGAAGTGCGGGTTGCGGCGGCGCGCCGGCTGAACGGCGGCCAGTGAGGCTGCCAAAACGGTGTTTTGTCGGGTTTGCGACATAACAAATGGCTTGTTATTCAACCGGTTAGATATGGCACGCGGATTGCAATAGAGGAGTGGAACCTCGGAGAATCCGCATGAAAACCAGCGACATCCAGGCTTTGCTCAATGAGCCGGCCTGTAGCCACAACCAGAAGGAGAAATCCGGATGCGCCCGCCCCAAACCGGGCGCGACGGCCGGCGGCTGCGCCTTCGATGGTGCACAGATCGCGTTGCTGCCGGTGGCCGACGTGGCGCACATCGTGCACGGCCCCATCGCCTGTGCCGGTTCGTCATGGGACAACCGGGGCACGCGTTCGAGTGGGCCGGTGCTGTTCCGAACCGGCATGACCACCGATCTTTCCGACACCGACGTCATCATGGGGCGCGGCGAAAAGCGCCTGTTCCTGGCCATCAAGCAGGCGATTGAAGATCATCGACCGGCAGCGGTCTTTGTCTACAGCACCTGTGTGACCGCGCTGATTGGCGACGACGTCGAGGCGGTATGCAAGGCGGCCGGCGAACGTTGGGGCGTGCCGGTGGTGCCGGTCGATTCGGCCGGTTTCTACGGCACCAAGAATTTCGGCAATCGCATTGCGGGCGAAGCGATGTTCAAGCACGTCATCGGCACGCGTGAACCATCGCCGGCGAGACCGCATCCGGCGGGCATTCGCACGCACGATATCAACCTGATCGGCGAATACAACATCGCCGGCGAGTTCTGGCATGTGGCGCCGCTGTTCGATGAACTGGGCCTGCGCATTCTCGCCACCCTGTCGGGCAACAGTCGCTTTGCCGAACTCCAGACCATGCATCGTGCCGAGGCCAATATGGTGGTCTGCGCCAAGGCGCTGCTAAATGTCGCCCGAAAGATGCAGGAGAACTGGCAGATTCCCTATTTCGAGGGCAGCTTTTACGGCGTGCAGGATATGTCCAACGCGTTGCGAGACTTTGCCCGCATGCTTGACGATGCCGATCTCGTGCAGCGTACCGAGGCGGTCATCGCGCGTGAAGAGGCCAGCGCGCACGCCGCGCTGGCGCCCTGGCGCGAGCGCCTCAAAGGCAAACGGGTGCTGCTCTACACCGGTGGGGTCAAATCGTGGTCCATCGTCTCTGCCTTACAGGACCTGGGCATGACCGTGGTGGCTACCGGCACCAAGAAATCGACCGAGGAAGACAAAGCGCGCATCCGCGAGCTGATGGGTGAAGACGCGAAGATGATCGACGATGGCAGCCCCAAGGCGCTGCTTTCGACCTACAAAGAATATCGTGCCGACATCCTGATCGCCGGCGGTCGCAATCTCTATACGGCGTTGAAGGCACGCATTCCCTTTCTCGACATTAATCAGGAACGCGAATTCGGGTATGCCGGGTACGCCGGCATGGTCGAACTGGCGCGTCAGTTGGCGCTTTCCATCGAAAGTCCGGTGTGGTCTGCAGTGCGGCAGCCGGCGTCTTGGGCGCGCCAGAATACCGCCGGCACAGTGCTCGCGGACTGAACGGTAAATCGCCTTACGGCACGATGGCAAGGAATAGAAAGGCGGCCGCCAAGACCAAATGAACAGCCCCATGCAATACGGTAGCGCGGCCACCTGCGAGTGTGGTAGCGCTTACAAATAGAGTTAGTAAGACCAGCACCATTTCCTTGGCAGGCAGACCGAGTTCCAGATTCAGATTGAGCGCGATGGCGAGTGCGGCCACGACGGGTACGGTCAGTCCGATGGAGGCTAGTGCCGAGCCAAGTGCCAAATTCAGGCTGGTCTGCATCCGGTTTCGTGCAGCGGCGCGCAACGCCGCGATGGTTTCCGGAAGTAAAACCAGAAGTGCAATCGCGATGCCGACGACGGCTGGCGGTGCGCCCATTGCCGAAACGCCACGTTCGATGCTTGGAGCCGTCAATTTGGCCAGGCCGACGACGGAAGTCAGTGATATCAACAGCAGTATCAGACTGATCAGAGCAGTTCGATTACTCGGACGTTCGGCATGAGCGTCAAGATTGTCTCTATTCAGAGGCAAGAAATAGTCACGATGACGTACCGTTTGAACAAATACAAATACGCCGTATAGCAGCAACGATGCGAGGCCGGAAAATGCCAGCTGTGTGCTGGAGTAGGTCGGTCCGACGGTGGATAGTGTGAATTGCGGCAACACTAATGTAAGGGTCGTCAGTGCAGCAAGCACCGAGAGTGGCGGGCTGCTGCCTTCTACGCGGAATTCGACTACATGATGGCGGATACCGCCGACCAACAAGCACAGTCCGACGATGCCGTTGCAGACGATCATCACCGCCGCGTAGAGCGTGTCCCGGGCGAGCGTGGCAGTTTGGCCGCTGCTTGACAGCATCATGGAGATGATCAGCGACGTTTCAATAACGGTGACCGCAAGCGCCAGAATGAGTGTGCCAAATGGCTCGCCGACACGATGCGCAACGACTTCGGCGTGATGGACGGAAAGCAGAACGGCTGAAATCAGTGCAATGCCGACTATGACAAGCAGATACCACGCCAGTGGTTTGCCCCAGACACCCGCCAGCAGGGCGCTTGTTAGAAGCGGGCCTGCAACCGACCAAAGCGGGAGTCCGAAGCGCTGCTGAAAAGGCATGGCATTTTTCCGGTTGGTAACGCGGTCATTTTTGCACACCTCGCGTTTTGGTGGCGCATAGATCGAGACAGTCGGATGGTTAGGCTAGGGATGGCCCGAGTCAGGGGCGGGCAGCGATTCACTATGGATTGACCCATTTTTCGCGAGCGCTGTCCAGATTTCAACTGTAGTTCGTGCTGACTTAACCGGTTTGTCGAGGTGTGATTGTCGTATTCCGAACAATTGAACAGATTGATATCAATATGATTTAAAACATTTTATATATGGCTCGCTCTTTGCTTTATTTGATCCAGGCAATACTCAGAGAGCGTTCGAAGTGGTCGCGATTCAGCATTCCAAAAAACCGCTTGTGGTTAATCCACTCAAGGTCAGCCAGCCGATTGGGGCCTCGCTTGCCTTCCTCGGATTGGCAAAAAGCCTGCCGATGTTGCATGGCTCGCAGGGTTGCACGGCCTTTGGTAAGGTGTTCTTCGTTCGCCATTTCCGCGAGCCGATTCCGTTGCAAACGACGGCCATGGATCAGGTTTCCAGCATCATGGGTGCCGACGAGAACATCGTTGAAGGTCTGAAGACGCTCTGCGAAAAGAGCAAACCGGACATTATCGGCCTCATCACTACCGGGCTTTCCGAAACCCAGGGCAGTGATATTCACCGCGTGACCAAAGAATTTCGCGCACGCCACCCCGAACATGTCGGCATCACCGTGGTGCCGGTCAATGCGCCCGATACCGCTGGTTGTCTGGAAAGCGGTTTCGCGCTCGCAGTCGAGGCGCTGATCGCCACTCTGGTGCCCGAATCCAGTGTCGCCGGCCGGCGCCCTAAACAAGTCAATGTGCTGGCGGGCAGCGTGCTGACGCCAGGCGATATCGAAGCGATCAAGGAGTGGATCGAAGCGTTTGGTCTGCGCCCGGTGGTGCTGCCCGACATCGGCGATTCGCTCGACGGCCACCTGGTGGAGACTGAATTTTCATCGCTGACGATCGGCGGCACGCCGCGCAGCGAGATCGCGCACATGGGCGAAAGCGTGGCGACCCTGGTGGTTGGCGCCTCGCTCCATCGCGCCGCCGATCTGCTCCGCGCCCGCACAGGTGTGCCCGATGTGCGTTTCGGCGGCCTGATGGGGCTCGCCGATTGTGACGCCTTCACTCAGGCGCTGGCCGACCTTTCAGGCAAACCTGTACCCGCCCGCATCGAACGGCAGCGTGCCCAGTTGCAGGATGCCATGGTCGATAGTCACTTCATGCTCGGCTTTGCCCGGGTAGCGCTGGCGGGCGATCCGGATCAACTGACCATGCATGGCCGTTTTCTGCATGGCATGGGCGCCGAAGTGGTGGCCGCCGTCAGCGCCGCACGTGCCGACACGCTAACCGACCTGCCTTTCGCCGAGGTGGTGATCGGCGATCTGGAGGATCTGGAGCAGCGTGCGCGGTTGCGCGACCCTCAACTGCTTATCGCCAATTCGCACGCCGCCGCGAGTGCCCGGCGGTTGGGCGTGCCCCTGCTGCGCGCCGGTTTTCCGCAATACGACTGGGTGGGCGGTTACGCTCGCACTTGGGTGGGCTACCGCGGTTCGCGGCAGGCCTTGTTCGACATCGCCAATCTGATACTCGGGGAGCATCATGAAATCGCACCCTATCGATCCCTCTATCGGGACGAATGCGCCGACCCGGCCGGCTCGCCGGTTGAGTCTGGTCTGGTCCACTAAGGACGCCGACGTGCCCGAATTGCGCGTGGCCTTTGCGTCGGCCGACCGCGCGCGCGTCGATCAGCATTTTGGCGCGGCGGAAGGACTGGTCGTCTACGAGGTCAGGCCAGAACGTGCCACGCTGGTTGGCGTCGGCGAATTCCCCGGTACGGCGATGGATGGCAACGAGAGCAAACTTGCCGCCAAGGTCGAGTTTCTTCAAGGTTGCGCGGCGGTCTTCGTGATGGCGATCGGCGCCTCGGCGATCCAGCAACTGCTGGCGCAGGGTGTGCAGCCGATTAGGATTGCCGAAACCGACGCTATCGAGGATTTGCTGGCCGATATTGCAGAGGCCATGAAGACCGGCGGCGTTGGCTGGATAGACCGCGCCTTGGCGGCACAGAGGCGAGGCGCCGATCGCTTTGCCGAAATGGAAGAAGAAGGCTGGTCCGGTTAGAAACCGGCCGCCACTAGCTAATACAACACACCACTCAAAACCACGGAGCCCGACATGAACACTGCTGCCCTCGATGCCGACCCCATCCTCGAAACCGATTTCTGCAAGGAAATGCTGCGTCAGATGCGGGCGCTCGACACCTATGGCACCTACAGTGGCTGGACGCCAGAGAGAATTCTTTCGCCGTTTGTGCTCACCAAAGAACGCAAGGCCGGGATTCCGCTGATCGGCGACCCAGACGAGGAAACGCTGGCGCGGGTCAAGGCTTTCTACAACGCCATCGCGGTGCTGATCGAAAAGGAATGCAGCCTGTTGGCCGTGCCGCTGGTTCACCTAACGCACGAAGGGTTTGGCCGGGCTTTGATTACTGTCGGCAAACTGGTTGCTGTCGACAAAACCCTGCGCGACGTGCATCGCTTTGGCTTCGATAGTCTTTCCAAGATGAAGACGGAATCCGACAAACTACTTTCGGTTGCCATTGAGCGCATTGGCAAGTACGGCGACGTGGCGGGGCTGTAAGCCATGGAAGACCTGCACGCCCTGGACAAGGAAGTGAAGCGCCTGAAACGCATTGCTTCCGAGTGGGCTTCCCAGTTACACGATCTTGTCGAAGATCGCCTGCCGGCGGCCTACGAGGAGATCCATCCCATTTCCCAATCCACCTATGAAGCCTGCAAGGCCTGGGCTGACGCTCACGCCCGACTGGCGACTCTGAACAAGGAGCAACAAGCATGAGCCACGTTTCCGGCATCACTTTTGGCGGAACTCCCTGGATTCCGCAGTTCGTTACCGATCTCAACCAGGAAAAATGCATCGGCTGCGGTCGTTGTTTCAAGGTGTGTCCACGCGACGTGCTCGACCTGATCGACAGCGATGATAACGACGACGAGGACGAAAGCGCACAGGCAAAGATGACTATCAAGAACTTGAACGATTGCATCGGCTGCGGGGCCTGCGGGCGCGTCTGCCCGAAGAGTTGCTACAGTTACGCGCCGCTTCCCTTGGCGGCCTGAACATCACTTTTCGATCCCCGTGCCACCGGGGTGAGATGATGTTCAGGAAGGTGCGCCGGTTTTTGACCGGCGTTTTTCCCTTATCAATTGCGACAAGGTATTGCTTCTCCGGCGGCATTCGTGCAGGTGCCGCTATGGCTGACCCCGCTTCCCTTGCTGTAGGTCGTGTTACCGCTATAGGTATTGCCCGCCGCGCCGGTGGCGGTCGTTGAGCGGCTGCCGTTCCCCTGTCCGCTGACATCGCGTGTGAAACTCCCTTGGCTACTCAGGCTTCCTCGTGCGCCGCTGGCGGCCACACCGCTTTGGTGACTGAGGCTGCCATCGGCGTTTCTGGTCGTGGTGCCCGCTCGTGCGGCACGCCCACCTGTCGCACTCTGAATAACTCCTCCGCCCGTCGAGGTGACATTACCTTGACCGTCCGTGGTGGTCATGCGGCCGCGTGCGGCGGTTCCGCGCGCGCCCTTGGCAACGCCACCGCCAACGGCGGTGACCCCTCCGCTGGAGTTGCTGAAGGCTTGATGACCATGCAGCGCACCGGCGTGTGCCGGTGTGGCAAGCAGCCAGAACATAGTGGTCAGAGTGCCGATTGTCAGGTGAGAATAACGCTTGCTGAAATGTTTCATGGTGGATTCCTCGAGTGAATGAAGATATGGATGTCGAGCATTGAAGTCGTGCGCCAAGGGCATCTGACGCGACGTCGGATTGCCGCGTCGGGTTAGCGCGTGTGGCGCGAAAAGAACTGCCACATTGTTTCGCTAGCTTTGATGGAAGCCGTCGGGTCGTCGCCAAACCGCGAGCCTTTTTGACCGCCAGGCCATGCATGACCAAAGCCTTCTAGCGTGTTCAACTGTACGGTCGTTCCTTGCGAACAGTTGTCCCAGGTCTCTGTGCGGACCTCTGCAGCGCTAGTGCGGGTATTCGACTGGCAAGCATTGAAGGTTGACCAAAATTGCATGGCAATCGATTCGGCCGTATCCACGCGGGGGTGTCTCACGTCCAGGTTTTTGATCGGGGCGCCGCCGTTGTACAGTACATGCTCGTCCGCAGTACCGTGAAAAGCAATCACCGAGAGCGGCACCGTCGGCGCGCACTGCACATTCATAGCGCCTGCCACGGGTGCAATGGCGGCGAAACGCCAGGGTGCTTCGCACCCCATGCGGTAGGTCATCATGCCCCCGTTCGACAGACCGGTGAGATATACCCGCCGCGGATCAACGGGATAGCGTTGTGCGACTTGGTCTAGCACTGCATTCAGGAACCCGACGTCGTCGACCTGATTTTCCAGAGCGGCGCCGCAACAGTTACCTGCATTCCATGTCAGGAGCGTGGTGCGAAGAGGGCCGCTGCCGTTGGGATACACCACCAGAAATCCTTCGCGATCGGCGATGGCGTTCATGCCGCTCATCCTGGCGGCGTTGTCAGCGTTGCCACCACCACCATGCAGCACCATGACCAAGGGGCGTGCCGACATATGGGTGCTGGCGACTTCTGGGATGTGTACGACGTAGCTGCGAAGCTGTTTCTGATGAACGATCCTGAATTCAGAATCGGCTGCGGTGGCGGGGAGAGCAAGGGCCATCAGAGCGAGGGCGGTTGCGGTGGTATTCAAACGCATGCGTTTCAATTTCGAGGACATGATTTCTCCTTGGTCTGGAATGCGTAATCTGAGCCAGTGGAAGGGTACAGCGCATATTCCATCAGCAAGTTGTTACGCCTCATGTTCGAGGATGTAAGCAAATGTTTGAAGAAACGAGTTTCAGAAACAGACCGACGGGCCCGTCGATCCTGATGAGATCGCTATTTCGGCAGATTTGGCCGGGGAATCGGGGTGCCAACGATCACCGGGAGTTCGCGGGCCAAGCCAGCGCCCCAACGGTAGAGCGCGTCTAGCACGGGCCGCAGGCTTTCTCCACGCTCGGTCAGTTCGTAGCGCTGTCCACTCGGCTGGTCGCCGTGTGAACGTCGAACCACCAGTTGTAGCGCTTCGAGATCGTGCAGACGCTCCGACAACACCTTGTCGGAAATGCCCGGGAGGCGTTGTCGCAGCTCGCTGTAACGTAACGGTGATTCCTTCAAGTGCGCCAGAATGACCGTCTGCCATTTCCTGCCGACGAATTCCAGTGCGAGTTCAACGGGACAGTCGTAGCGGGCGCGCAATTGTTTCATCTGCTTTCTCGGGGAGATTACCGTTTGGTGCGTTGAACGGCGCTGGCGGAGGCGATACAAAGGGGCCTCTCGCAACCGATGATAAGGAGATTCCATGCGGATCGCAATGATAGGTGCCGGCAATGTCGGCTCCGCGCTCGCACGTGCCTGGTCGAGTGCCGGGCACCAGATCGTGTTCGCCGTACCCGATGCGTTTGACTCGAAATATGCCCGGCTGCTCGCCGATACGGGAGCAATCGCGATACGTACGGTGCCGGCAGCCGTTGCGGATGCCGATGTGATCGCGCTTGCGGTGCCTTGGGATGCGGTGCCTGCGGTGATCGAGGCCTGTGGCGATCTCTCCGGCAAGATCATTCTGGACGTGACGAATCCGCTCGTCATGGGTGCGGATGGCCTGGAGCTGGCGATCGGATTCACCACGTCGGGTGCCGAAGAAGTGGCCCGGATGGCGCCCGCCGCAAGGGTGTTCAAGAGCATGAATCAGGTCGGATTCGAGGTGATGGACAAGGCGAGCGGCTATGCCGTGCCTCCGGTGATGTTTGTCGCCGGCGACGAAACGGCTGGCAAGGCGCGCATCATCGAACTCGTATCCTCGATCGGTTTCGAAGCCATTGACGCCGGACCCTTGCGTCAGGCGAGGCTTCTGGAAGCCATGGCCATGCTGTGGATCGATCAGGCCACCCGCCGGGGCATGCCGCTGACTCACGCTTTTGCGTTATTGAAAAGGAACCCTGACGATGATCGTTGAATACGTAAGGTATGCTCTGACAACCCATGCTCCTGACGAATTCCTCGCTGCATATTCTCAAGCGGTGCTGAGTCTGCGGGCGGCGCCAGAGTGTCTGGGTTACGAAATCACCCAATGCTCCGACGATCCGCGCGTCCTCACGCTGCGTATCGAATGGAAATCCGCCTCAGCGCACATGCAGCAATTTCGCGGCGGCCCGAATTTCCGGCCGTTTCTCGCGCACATCAGCCCGTTCATCAAAGAGATTGCGGAAATGCGCCACTATGAAATTCAGGAAGGGATCGTTTGGCGGCGCCCGGCTTGATCTGCTGATCTGCGCGGGATTGTCGTACATGCGACAATCGGTGTAAGCGGCTATCGCAATCAAATCAATCACGTAGGGTTTTCCGGGGGGTGGCACGGGCTTTGCTGCACGTGCACCATACAACCACCGGGAGACGCATCATGATCCATTTGACCCCCGCCGCCGTGAAAGCGGTTCAGCGTTTCATCCGCGGCTCTGAGAACCCGGTGACCGGCCTGCGCCTGATGATTTCGGGTGGCGGCTGCTCCGGCCTGCAATACGGCATGAAGCTCGAATCGGCGAAGAACGACGACGACTGGGAAATCGAAGTCGGCGGCGTTACCCTCTTTGTCGATCCGATGACGCATCCGCTGATCGACGAAGTCACCATCGATTTCATCGATACGCTGACCCATACCGGCTTCAAGTTCGATAACCCGAATGCCTCGGCCCAGTGCTCCTGCGGCCAGTCGTTCTCGGTATAAGGGGCGGATCATGTGGGAATACTCGGACAAGGTGCGCGAGCACTTCTTCAACCCGCGCAATTCCGGCCCGCTGGAGGGCGCCAACGGCATCGGCGATGTCGGCTCCATCCAGTGCGGGGATGCGCTGCGGCTGATGCTGAAGGTCGATCCCGAATCGGAACGCATCGAGGCGGCGCATTTCCAGACCTTCGGCTGCGGTTCGGCGATCGCGTCTTCGTCGGCGCTGACCGAGATCGTCAAGGGCATGTCGCTGGATGAAGCCTTGAAGGTCAGCAATCAGGACATCGCCGATTATCTCGACGGCCTGCCGCCCGAAAAGATGCATTGCTCGGTGATGGGGCGCGAGGCGCTGCACGCGGCGATTGCCAATTTTCGCGGTGAAGTCTGGAGCGACGATCACGAAGAAGGCGCTTTGATCTGCAAGTGCTTTGCAGTGGATGCCACGTTGATCGAGGAGGTCGTACGCGCCAACAATCTGCACACCGTACAGGAGGTGACCTTTTACACCAAGGCGGGTGGTGGTTGCGCGGCCTGTCACGAAGGTATCGAGGAAATCCTCGCCAAGGTCAGTGCCGAGCGGGCCGGTCTGGGCGAGGTCTCGCCGCCGCCAGCGTGTCCGGCTGCGCCGGAGTTGCCCAAAGCTCAGCCAGTCAAGCTGACCAGCGTGCAGCGCATCAAGAAGATCGAGGCCGTGCTCGAATCGGTGCGGCCGATGTTGCAGCGTGACCACGGCGACATCGAGCTGGTCGAGGTGCAGGGGCGCCAGATCTACGTCCATCTGCAAGGCGCTTGCGCCGGCTGCATGATGGAAGCGGCGACGCTGGGAGGTATCCAGCAGAAGCTGGTGGAGGCGCTGGGCGAACTGGTGCAGGTGCTGCCGGTGTCGCAAATGAAAACGGCCTGAGGAGCGGCGATGGAACCGATCTATCTCGACAACAACGCCACCACGCGCGTCGATCCGGCGGTCGTGGAGGCCATGCTGCCATTCTTTACCGAGCATTTCGGCAACGCATCCTCCATCCACGCCTTCGGCAGCCAGGTCGGCAAGGCGCTGAAAAAAGCCCGCGAGCAGGTGCAGGGCCTGCTGGGCGCCGAACACGATTCGGAGATCATCTTCACCTCCTGCGGCACCGAGTCCGATTCCACCGCCATTCTCTCGGCGCTGAAGGCACAACCCGAACGCAATACGGTGATCACCACCGTGGTCGAGCATCCAGCCATCCTGAGCCTGTGCGAATGGCTGGAGAAGGAAGGCTATGTCGTGCACAAGCTCAAGGTCGACAAGAAGGGCCGCCTCGATCTGGATGAATACAAGTCGCTGCTGCATGATCGTGTCGCCATCGTCTCCGCCATGTGGGCCAACAACGAGACGGGCACGCTGTTTCCGGTCGAAACCATGGCCGAACTGGCGGCCGAGCGCGGCATCATGTTCCACACCGACGCGGTGCAAGCGGTGGGCAAGCTGCCCATCGATCTGAAGAGCACCAAGATCGATCTGCTGTCGCTCTCCGGCCACAAGCTGCATGCGCCCAAGGGTATCGGCGTGCTTTATCTCCGGCGCGGTTGCCGCTTCCGCCCGCTCCTGCGTGGCGGGCATCAGGAGCGCGGGCGGCGGGCCGGCACCGAAAATTCGGCTTCCATCGTCGGTCTGGGCGTTGCGTGCGAACTCGCCCGGCAGCATATGCAGACCGAGCAGCATGTCGTCCGCCATTTGCGCGACAAGCTGGAGATGGGGTTGCTCGGCCAGATCAGCCATTGTTTCGCCACCGGCGATACGGCCAATCGTCTGCCCAATACTTGCAACATCGCGTTCGAGTATATCGAGGGCGAGGCGATTCTCCTGCTGCTGAACAAACTTGGTATTGCCGCCAGTTCCGGTTCGGCGTGTACCTCCGGCTCGCTGGAGCCATCGCATGTGATGCGGGCGATGGGTATTCCCTACACGGCTGCGCACGGCACCATCCGTTTTTCGCTCTCGCGGTACAACACCGAGCCGGAGGTGGATCGCGTCATCGCGGCGGTGCCGCCGATCATCGCGCAACTGCGCAAGCTCTCGCCCTACTGGAAGGATGCCGCCCCGGTGAAGGAATTTGCCCCGGCGTATGCCTGATTGGCCCTAGTACGGCACATTTAGGGCCTCGCACAGAAAGCGCATGAAAGGTGCCGTCTGGGCGAATCGGCCGGCCACGATGTCGGGTAGGTCCGGCGCGAGCGTTTCGGCGAAATCGAGTGGTGCGCCGGCGATGAAGTCCTTGCGTTTGATGTCTTCTATCGCCGGGTGGGCAGGGTCGTAGCCTCGTGGCGGGCGGCTCAGGCGTTCGCCCAGGAGTTGCCAGTTGGCGACAAAATCCGGCGCCTGGCAGACGGCGTGCCACTGGTCGGGCTTTTCCGCCACGCGGTTGCGGAGCAATTTGAGAGCGTCGGGTTCAGGATGCCAGCAGCCGACCCCGAGAAAGCACTCCTCCGGTGCGATGTGCACATAAAAACCCGGCGCGTGAACATCCTTGCCCAGATCGTGCCGAAACTGGATGCCGATGTTGGTCTTGTAAGGCGTCTTGTTGCGCGAGAAGCGGGTGTCGCGATAGACGCGCATCAGCGAACCGCCGACCTTTTTCGGCTCGGCCCGAAAGCGTGGTGCAAAACGCGCCAGCGCGGGCGACATGGCATCGATGAAGGCCAGAGCCGGTTCGCGGACCTGTTCCTCGTAACGCGCCTTGTTCGCGTCGAACCACTCGCGGCGGTTGTTTTGCGTCAGTTCGTTGAGAAAGGCATAGGTGTCGGCGCTGAACATGGCGGTCTCCGATAGTCGATTCCGCGCATCGTACCCGAGGTGTCCGACCGGTGGGCAGGTTGCGCAGAGGCGAGCGTGAACGGGGCTGTCGCATAACGTGTCGGGTTTGCGACAAAGTATGGCGGGTCGGCATGACTATGCCGATAACGCATTGAATTTAAACCGTGAAATGTGTGGCACCTGAATTGCTAGAGAGGGGTGAAACAGGTTTCACGGAATGCACGCACATGAACACCCCGATTCAGGTCACGATCAACGACACCACCCTTCGCGACGGCGAACAGACGGCGGGGGTTGCCTTCACGCTGGCGGAAAAACTCGATATCGCACGGCGTCTGGCCGAACTCGGCGTACCCGAACTGGAGGTCGGCATCCCCGCCATGGGCGAAGAAGAGCGTGAATCCATCCGCGCTGTGGCGGCTCTGAAATTGCCCGCCCGGTTGATGGTCTGGAGCCGGCTCTGCCGCACCGATATCGCCGCCTGCGGTTTTCTGGGCGCGCACTGGGTCGATATTTCGGTGCCAGCCTCCGATCAGCATTTGCTGCACAAGTTTGGCAAGGATCGCTACTGGCTGCTCGGTCAGATGCCCGACCATATCGCGCAGGCTAAGGACCTCGGTCTGGAAGTCGCCATTGGCTGTGAAGACGCCTCGCGTGCCGATATCGGCTTTCTCTGCGCCATCGCCGAAACGGCGGAACGCGCCGGGGCGCGACGGGTGCGCTTCGCCGACACGCTGGGCGTGATGGAACCGTTTGGCACCTTTGACACCATTTCCACCCTGCGCAAGGCCACCGGCCTCGAGATCGAAATCCACGCACACGACGACCTCGGCCTAGCCACCGCCAATACGCTGGCGGCCTGCAAGGCCGGCGCAACGCACGCCAACACCACGGTCAACGGGCTCGGTGAACGCGCCGGCAATGCGCCGCTGGAGGAGGTTGTGCTGGGTTTGAAGAAGCTGCACGGCATCGAGACGGGCATCGATCTGCGCGGCTTTCCGTCGGTATCCGAGCGGGTGGCGCTGGCCTCCGGGCGCAGCGTGCCGTGGCAGAAGAGCGTGGTCGGCGCCGGTGCTTTCACGCATGAGGCAGGCATTCACGTCGACGGCCTGATCAAGCACCCGGACAACTACCAGGGTTTCGATCCGCGTGAAGTGGGACGGGTGCATCAGTTCGTGCTGGGCAAGCACTCCGGCAGCCGGGCGGTCATCGACGCATATGCCCGCTTGGGTATCGAGGTGAATCCGTCGCAAGCCAAGCATCTGCTGGCGAAGCTGCGCGATTTTGTGGCGGCGCACAAACAGGCGCCGCGGGAAGCGGATCTGAGGCAGTTTTTGCAACTTGCATGAAAGGAACATCATGGACGAAACCCTGAAAGAAGAAATGGCCGATCTGGTCTCTGCCGAGGATTTTCTCGATTTCTTCGGCGTGACGTACGACCCGCACGTCGTCCAGGTCAATCGGCTGCACATCTTGCAGCGCTACCATGACTACCTGTCTAAACAGGCGACCGACCTGCCTGCGGGCGAAGCGGTGCAGCGCCCGATCTACCGGCAGTGGCTGGAGCGCGCCTATCTCGATTTCGTCGATTCGAGTGCCTTGCAGGAAAAGGTTTTTCGCGTCTTTCATCACACACCGATGCCGGGTGGCGGAATGTCGTCGTTCGTCTCGCTCGACAAGGTGCTCCAGCCATGATGGATACCCGCTGGCAGTGCGGCGATTCGGTGCGGGTGATCCGCAACGTTCGCAATGACGGCACCTATCCGGGCATGGCCACGGGCGCGCATCTGGTCCGGCGCGGCAGCATCGGGCACGTGATCGACGTGGGCACGTTTCTGCTCGACCAGATCATCTACACCGTTCATTTTCTGGACGCCGGCCGCGTAGTCGGGTGCCGCGAAGAGGAGTTGATCGACCTCGACGACGAATGGATCGAATCGCGATACGAAACCCGCGAGCGCCTCCGCCTCGTCACCCGGCTGGCGCTCGTTGGCGATGCCGAACTGCCCGAAGGCGCGCGTGGCGAGGTGATGCGCGTGGTGCGTTTGGAAGCGGGGCGAGTCGCCTATCAGATCCATTTCGAGGCGCTGCCGGGACGCATCTTTCAACTACCCGAGGCCCTGCTTGTTTCCACCGAAGAAGATAACCATGGATCGCGCCTATCTTGAACTGAAACTGTCGTGGGAGATGTACCGGCAGCCGCCGGAAGCCCTCGACACCGAGGCTAAAAGCCGCGTGCAGGCGATGGCCAGCCGCCAGAACAGCCTCGAACGGCGCATCCTGCGCAGCCGCGAGGCGACGGGGGTGGTGGCGACGCCAGACACCATCGCGGGCCGGATCGCCGAGATCCGCGCTCGCTACAGCGAAGCCGGCGAATTCGAGGCCGATCTGCGGCGGGCCGGGCTGGATTTCGTGGGGCTGGAAGCGGCTATCGCCCGCGATGTGGTGATCGAAAACACGCTGGAACGCGTCGTAGCCGGGGTGCGTCGCGTCAATGACACCGAGGCAGAAATCTACTATCACAGCCATCCGGATCGCTTCACGCGGCCGGAGAAGCGCGAGTTGCGGCACATCCTGATGACCTTCAACAATCTTCAGGAGCAGCAGGCGGCGCTGGAATGTCTGAACACCTTGCGCCGGACCTGCGCGAGTCTCGAAGACTTCGCCGCGGCGGCGCTGCGCCATTCGCATTGTCCGACTGCGATGGACGGCGGACGATTGGGCAAGCTGCCGCGCGGGCAGTTGTTCGAGTCGCTCGACGCCGTCGCGTTTGAGCTGGCCTGCCATGAAAACTCACCGGTCACGGCCTCGCCGATGGGGCTGCACGTGCTTCGCTGCGAGGCGATCGAAGCCGGTGGCTTGCTGCCTTTTGCGGCGGTGCGCCGCAAACTGGTGGACAAGCTGACCGACCAGCGCCTGCGCCGGGTTCAGCAGGAGTGGATACGCTCGCTCAGCAACTGAGCCGAACCCCATCCGGCAGCCGGGCCGGATGGAGGTCTTTTCCGAGGGAAGATCGCTCAGGCGAGGGCGGGGTAGTCGATATATCCTTCCGCACCGCCGCCATACAGCTTGTTGTAATGCACTTCATTGAGCGGCGCGTTCTCGCGCAGACGGCGAACCAGGTCCGGATTGCTGATGAATGGACGGCCGAAGGCGACCAGATCGGCCGCGCCGCTGGCAACTGCCGTCAGCGCTTCTTCGCGCGTGTAACCGTTGTTGATCATCCATGGGCCGGGAAAGCGGTGGCGCATGTCGCCGTAGTCGAACGCGGCGACATTTTCTGGTTGGCGCGGGCCGCCGGTCTCGCCTTCAATGACGTGCAGATAGGCCAGCCCCAATGGCGCGAGCTGTTCGGCCACATGGTTGTAGAGCGCCTGCGGCTGACTGTCCAGCGGCGCCGAGCCGCCGAAGGTGGTTTGCGGGCTCAGGCGAATGCCGGTGCGGCCAGCACCGATTTCGGCCACCACGGCGCGCGTCACTTCCAACGGCAGACGGGCGCGATTTTCGATGCTGCCGCCATAAGGGCCGCTGCGGTCGTTGATGCTGTCGCGCAGGAATTGCTCAAGCAGGTACGTATTGGCGGCGTGGATTTCGACGCCGTCGAATCCGGCTTCGATGGCGCGCGCGGCAGCGCGGCGGTAGTCCGCCACAATGCCCGGCAACTCCTCATCGGCCAGCGCGCGCGGGGTCGACGTGGGCAGGAATCCCTCGCGCGTGAAGGATTTGGCCGCCGCCACGCGGGCGGTGGAGGAGACCGGAACGGTGCCGGCAGGCAACAGCGAAGTGTGCGAGATACGGCCGACGTGCCAGAGCTGGATGACGATGCGGCCGCCTTCCTGATGCACGGCGTCGGTGACCTTGCGCCAGGCATGGACCTGCTCGTCGGTGTAGATGCCGGGGGTATCCAGATAGCCTTGCGCGGTCGGGCTGATCTGGCTGGCTTCTGAAATGATGAGGCCGGCGCTGGCGCGCTGCCGGTAATACTCGACGGTCATCGGGCCGGCACAGAGGCCTTCGATGGCGCGATTGCGCGTGAGCGGCGCCATGACGATACGGTTCTTGAGCGCGAGGTCGCCAATCTGGATGGGATCAAACAGGGTGGTCATTCTGGGGGTCTCCGAAAAACGGGGTGGACAACAGCAGACGCGGCACGCGTTCGGTGAAGCGGCGGCGAGGTATGGTGCATTGTTGCGCTGTGCGCGTTCGGGTGCAAGTGCAGCCGGTCAGGGGGCCTGTGTCAGCACGCCGTAGATGAGTACGTGCCGCTGCATCAGATCGTCGAAAAATGCCGGCACAATCGCCAGCGGCGGTGGAAACGGCGTCTCGGGGTGCGCGCGTACCCATAGCCGGGCCGCGTCATAGGCATCGTCGAAGCGCGGAAACAGCGCGCGCAGCGTGGCGTCGCGGACCGGTGCGAAACAGCGACGCTCGCGGTCGAGCAGGGTGTCGGTGTCGAGATACTGGACGGCGTAACCCGTGCCTGGCCGCGCCAGCGGCAGGGCGGCCAGGTCGAACGGGTCGCCGAAGGCATCCGGCCCCAGCACCAGGGGCGATTCCCCGGCGTGGTGGTCGCTCAGCAGTCGGGCGATTTCGGCTTGCAGCGCCGCATCGAATGCGGCCAGGCGAGTCGCATCCATGCGGTTGACCGAACGGGCAACGGCTTCGGCGGCCAGCCGGCTCGCGTCGGCAATTGTGGCGTCGATGTCGGCATCGCCCAGAAACTGCATCGGAAAGGCGGGGCCTCAGGCGGGAATATCGGGAACGAGCATTTCCTGCAGCTGGAGGATGCGATCCTTCAATACGAGCTTGCGCTTCTTCAGGCGGCGAACGAGAAGTTCATCGGGCGGCGGCGAGACTTCAAGATGATCAATGACGATGTCCAAGTCTCGGTGTTCGATCTCGAGCTCTTGCAAATGTGCCTTGATTTCTGCAATCTCTGCGTCGCTCAGTGTTCGGGTTGTCATCGGGAGTTCCTGACAAAGTGGCTCCTTGGTATAGAATACCCACAAATCATCTGCTTTGGGAGAGGCTCATGCAACATCAGGTCGTTGTGTCGTTTAGCAAGGATACGCAGTACGTCTACAAATTCGACTCCAGCACCATCGGTGCCACGCAAGATGAAGCCCGTCTGTGGTTCAACAAGGAGTTCCAGGATCTCGGCTGTAATGTCGCCACGCCGACCGGCAAGGTGCTGATTGTCGACCGCATTCTCTCTGTCGCCAAGTACGCAGGGGAACAACGTTTTGCCGGCAAGACGCCCTGGGCGGAGCAGTTTGTGCGGTATGCCGCCATGATTCTCGGCCGTGAGGTGATTCGCGTCGACGTCGCCGCTTACGCCATCGGTTATTGATGAGCCGTGCCTTCGTGCGGGAGAGCGACGGCGACGACGAGGATGACCTCGAACCCGCCCAGCGCCTCCCGGTCGGCACCAAGAACTACATTACGCCCGCCGGCCACGCCCGGCTGAAAGACGAGCTGGAACATCTCGTCAAACGCGAGCGCCCGCATGTCGTGGAGGTTGTGGCGTGGGCCGCCTCCAACGGCGACCGCTCCGAAAATGGCGATTACATCTACGGCAAGCGGCGTCTGCGCGAGATCGACCGCCGCATCCGCTTTCTGACCAAACGGCTCGACATCGCCGAAGTGGTCGACCCGACCGCGCAGGGCGACAACGATCAGGTTTTTTTCGGGGCGACCGTCACTGTTTGTGACGGCGACGGCGCCGAAAACACCTATGCCATCGTCGGTATCGACGAGGCAAATGCCTCCTCCGGACGCATCAGCTGGATATCTCCTCTCGCCCGCGCCCTGCTGAAGGCCCGCGAAGGCGATACCGTTCGCTTTCAAAGCCCGCTGGGCTGGCGCGAAATCGACATCGTCGAAGTCCGTTATCTGGCGCTGGACTGACTCCCGCGCCGCCTCGGGCGGGCTGTAAGCGCGTTGTAAGTTTATGCTCGTCTAATGCTTTCCATCGTCGGACTGCGCGGTTGCGTCGGCGCCGGGCGGTTCGTTCACTTAACCTAAGAATTGGAAAGCCAACGAGGAGACAACTGTGTCGAACGAATCCCTGCACCTTATCTATCCGTCCGAAGAGGTCGTCAAGAATGCCGCGGTATCGGGCATGGACGCCTATAACGCCCTGTGTGCCGAGGCGGAGAAGGACTACGCCGGTTTCTGGGCGCGCCACGCCCGCGAGCTGTTGAGCTGGAAGCAGCCATTCACACAGGTGCTCGACGAATCCAACGTGCCGTTCTACAAATGGTTTGCCGATGGCAAGCTCAACGTCTCGTACAACTGCCTGGACCGCCACGTCGAAGCCGGGCAGGGCGACCGCACCGCCATTATCTTCGAGGCGGATAGCGGCGACGTGACTCGCGTCACCTACAAGGAACTGCTTGGCCGCGTCGGCAAGCTCGCCAACGCGCTCAAAGGCATGGGTGTCAAGAAGGGCGACCGGGTCGTCATCTATCTGCCGATGACCATTGAAGGCGTGGTGGCCATGCAAGCCTGCGCGCGGATCGGCGCGACGCACTCGGTCGTCTTCGGCGGGTTCTCCGCGCTCTCGTTGCGCGACCGTATCAACGACGCCGGCGCCGTAGCAGTCATCACGGCTGACGGCCAGTTCCGCGGCGGCAAGGCCCTGCCGCTGAAGCCGATTGTCGACGAGGCTTTCGGGCTGGGCGGTTGCGAATCGGTCAAGAACGTCATCGTGCTTCAGCGTATCGGCGGCGAATGCAACATGGTCGCCGGGCGCGACCAGTGGCTGCACGATGTCGTCGCCAGCCAGCCGGAAGCCTGCGAGCCGGAGTGGGTCGAAGCCGAACACCCGCTCTTCCTGCTCTACACCTCGGGTTCGACCGGCAAGCCGAAAGGTGTTCAGCACTCGACTGGCGGCTATCTGCTGCATGCCGCATTGACGATGAAATACACCTTTGACTACAAACCCAGCGACATCTTCTGGTGCACGGCCGACATCGGTTGGGTGACCGGGCATACCTATGTCGCCTACGGGCCGCTCGCCTGCGGCGGCACCGAGATCGTCTTTGAGGGCGTACCGACCTACCCGGATGCCGGTCGTTTCTGGCGCATGATCCAGGATCACAAGGCGACCATTTTCTATACCGCGCCGACCGCCATCCGCTCGCTGATCAAGGCGGCCGATTCCAATGCCGCCGTTCATCCCAAGAGCTACGATCTGAGCAGCCTGCGCATCCTCGGTTCGGTCGGCGAGCCGATCAATCCGGCCGCCTGGCAGTGGTATTACGACAACGTCGGTGGTAGCCGCTGCCCGATCGTCGACACCTTCTGGCAGACCGAGACCGGTGGCCACATGATCACGCCGTTGCCGGGCGCGACGCCGCTGGTGCCGGGCTCGTGTACTTTACCCTTCCCAGGGATTCAGGCAGCGGTAGTCGATGAAACCGGTTCCGACGTGCCGTGGGGCCAGGGCGGCATTCTGGTCGTCAAGAAACCGTGGCCGTCGATGATCCGTACCATCTACGGCGATCCCGACCGCTTCAAGCGTTCCTACTACCCCGAAGATCTGGGCGGCCGCCTGTACCTGGCGGGCGATGGCGCCATCCGCGATGCCAAGACCGGCTATTTCACCATCACCGGCCGTATCGACGACGTGCTGAACGTTTCCGGCCACCGCATGGGGACCATGGAAATCGAATCGGCCCTGGTGGCGCACGAGCGTGTGGCCGAGGCCGCCGTGGTGGGCCGCCCCGACGAGATGACCGGCGAAGCCATCTGTGCCTTCGTGGTGCTGAAGGGCGCGCGCCCGACCGGTGAAGATGCCAAGAAGGTGGTCAAGGAATTGCAGGATTGGGTGGCCAAGGAAATCGGTCCGATTGCCAAGCCCAAGGACATCCGTTTCGGCGAAAACCTGCCCAAGACCCGTTCTGGCAAGATCATGCGGCGCCTGCTGCGCTCCCTGGCCAAGGGTGAAGAAGTCACGCAGGACACCTCCACGCTGGAAAACCCGGCCATCCTCGATCAGTTGAAACAATCCGTCTGATCCGTCGATAGTGGCCGGTCTTTGCGCCGGCGGCTGGAAAGAGCGGCCGGCACGTGTCGGCCGTTCTCTTTTGGGGGTTTCGCATGCGGCAAGGCGGAAAATTGCGGGTACGCCTCACCGTGCTGGGCGGTCTGGGGCTGACGCTCTTCAACTATCCCTTGCTGGGCTTGCCGGGCGGGCATCTGGCAGGATTGCCCGGCGCCTTCGTTTACCTCTTCGGCATCTGGGCGCTGCTGATCGGATTGGCGGCTTGGCTGGCCGAGCGGGAAAGGGCCTGAATGCTGCCGGGCTGGATGATCGCCCTGTTTTCGGTCGCCTACCTGGCGCTACTGTTCGTCGTGGCGCGTTTCGCGGATGCCCGCGCCGACGCCGGCCGCTCGGTGATCAGCGCCAATGTCTATGCGCTTTCGCTGGCCGTGTTCTGCACGACCTGGACCTACTATGGCAGCGTCGGGCGCGCGGCCAGCGGAGGCCTGGTCTTTTTGCCGGTCTATCTCGGGCCGACGCTGGTCTTTCTGTTTTCGACCGTGGTGCTCAAGATGATCCGCATCAGCAAGAGCCAGCGCATCACGTCGATTGCCGATTTCGTGGCATCGCGTTACGGCAAGAGCCAGCAACTGGCGGTGCTGGTGACCATCATCGCCGTGGTCGGCGTGGTGCCCTACATCGCCCTGCAACTGAAGGCGGTGGCCGCCAGCCTGAACGTGCTTTTTCAGCGCGCGCCCAGCATCGAATTGCCGTGGTGGGGCGATTCGACTCTGGCCATCGCGGCGGTGATGGCCCTGTTCGCCATCTTGTTCGGCACCCGCCACCTCGATACCACCGAAAGGCACGAGGGCATGGTCGCAGCGGTTGCGTTCGAGTCGGTGATCAAGCTGGTCGCGTTTGGAGCGGTCGGCCTGTTCGTCGTATACGGTTTGTTCGACGGCTTCGGCGATCTCTTCCAGCGCGCCGCAGCGGAGCCGGAACTGGCATCGCTGCTGCGTCTGCCCGATTCGTTCTCGCCGGGCTGGCTGGCCGTGCTGTTGCTCTCGGCCTTTGCGGTGCTCTTCCTGCCGCGCCAGTTTCAGATCACCATCGTCGAGAATGTCGACGAATCGCACCTGCGTCGCGCGCTCTGGCTGTTTCCGCTGTATCTGCTGGCCATCAACATCTTCGTGCTGCCGCTGGCCCTGGGGGGTGCGCTGACCTTTCGCGGACAAGGCGTTGACGCCGATACCTTCGTCCTGACCTTGCCCTATGCGCACGGGCACCAGTTCCTTGCGGCGCTTGCCTTCATCGGCGGACTCTCGGCGGCGACCGGTATGCTGATCGTCGAGACCATCGCGCTGTCGACCATGGTCTGCAACGATCTGGTGATGCCCTTTCTGCTTCGCCGTCCGGCAATGCAGGAGGGTGGCCAGAGCGACATTTCGCGCACGCTGATCCTGATTCGCCGGATCGCGATCGCGCTGATCCTGCTACTGGGCTATGTGTATTTTCGACTGGCAGGCGAAGCCAAGGCGCTGGTCGGCATTGGCCTCATCTCCTTTGCCGCCGTGGCCCAGTTTGCGCCGGCCATTCTGGGCGGCATGTACTGGAAAGGCGGCACCGCGCAGGGCGCCATCGCCGGGCTGACAGGTGGATTCGCGGTCTGGCTATACACGCTGCTGTTGCCGTCATTCGCGCAATCGGGCTGGATAGAACGCGGCTTTCTCGATCATGGCCTGTTTGGCATCGCAATGTTCAAGGCGCAAGCCCTGTTGGGTCTGGAGGGCCTGGACGAGGTCTCGCATTGCCTGTTCTGGAGCTTGCTGATCAACCTGGGGCTCTATTTCGGCGTCTCGGCTTCCACCCGCCAGACGGCGCTGGAAGCGAGCCAGGCCAACAAATTCGTCGATGCCTTCCGGCACCGCATGAACCCGCTGGAGGGGCGCTTGTGGCGAGGCAGCGCTTCCATGGAGCAACTGGTGCAATTGATGGACCGCTTTCTGGGTGTGGAGCGCACGCGCCGCCTGCTGGTGGCCTATGCCCGCACGCACGGGCAGCCGGATTGGCGCAAGCTGCCGGCGGATGCGGAATTCGTCCAGTTCGCCGAGACCCGTCTGGCGGGCGCCATCGGTTCGGCCAGCGCCCGCGTCATGGTTGGCTCGCTGGTCGAAGAAGAGGCCGTGGGCGTCGAAGAGGTGCTGGATATTCTGGACGAGGCCTCGCAGGTCCGTACCTATAGCCGCGAACTGGAGAAGAAATCGCGCCAGTTGCAGGAGGCCACCGATGAACTGACCAGCGCCAATGCCCGCCTCCTCGAGCTGGACAAGATGAAGGATGACTTCATCTCCACCGTGTCGCACGAACTGCGCACGCCGCTGACCGCGATCCGCTCGCTGTCGGAAACGCTGCACGACGATCCGGACATCGAAATGCCCGACCGCCAGCGGCTGACCAGTATTGTCATCGGCGAGAGCGAGCGCCTCTCGCGCCTGATCGACCAGATTCTCGACATGGCCAAGATCCGCTCGGGCGAGATTCACTGGCGGCAGGCGCCGGTCGATCTTGCCGCCGTGGTGCGCGAGACGGTGGAGGCGATGCAGCCCATATTCCGTGAAAAGCGGCTGACCGTTGCCGTCGCGCCGCCCGAGCCCGGATGGATCGTCGCCGCCGATCACGACCGACTGAAGCAGGTGATGCTCAATCTGCTCTCCAATGCCGTCAAGTTCGTGGCGGCGGAAACCGGCCGTATAGAGGTACGCGCCACGGCAAACGACGGGCGCGTGCGGGTGGAGGTCGCAGACAACGGTCCGGGCGTGGGAGCGGCGGAGGCCGAAGCGATTTTCGAGCGATTTCGTCAGGGCGGCGACACCCTGACCAACAAGCCAAAAGGGACGGGTCTCGGGCTGGCCATCAGCCGCGAGATCGTGCAGGCGTTTGGCGGCAGCCTGTGGGTCGAGGCTGCGGCGGGTGGAGGCGCCTGCTTTGTGTTCGATCTACCGCTGTCCAGAGAGGAAGCAAACGATGGCGCATAGAATATTGATTGCCGACGATGAACCGAACATCGTCGTCTCGCTCGAGTTTGTGCTCGGGCGCGAGGGTTTCGTCGTTGCCGCCGCGCGCGACGGCGACGAGGCATTGCGACAGGTGGCGGCTTTCAAGCCCGATGTGCTGTTGCTCGACATCATGATGCCGAAGAAATCCGGCTACGAGGTTTGCGAGGCGCTGCGCGCCGATCCGGCGCTGGCCGGGCTGGTTGTCGTCATGCTGACCGCCAAGGGGCGAGATGCAGAGGTCGCCCGCGGCCTGGCCATTGGCGCCGACGCCTATATCACCAAGCCCTTCTCGAACAAGGAACTGGTCGCCCGGATCAAATCGCTGCTGGAGCAACGTTCATGAACGCCCGCACCCGTTTTCTGCTCGCCGTCGTCATTCTCGGCTTGCTCGTCACCGGCCCCTTCCTGGTGACTGCGACCCTGGTCTGGCTGGACATGAAGCCGGCCGAGCGCGACCTGCTGGTGCAGCTGATCGTGCCGCGCCTGCCGTTGGGCGCGTTTCTCACTGCCGTCGGCTTCTTTGCCGGTCTGATCGTCGTGCGTCGGCTGTTCCAGCAATATGTTCAGGGTTTGTTGCGCATGGCCGAACACCTGCGAATGATGCTCTCCGCCAACCGCAATCTGCGCGTGCAGCCTGAAGGCCCGCCGGAAGTCCGGCTGCTGGCCGAGGCTGCAAACAATCTGGCGGAACAGCGCGATGCCCGCGCTGAACAGGTCGAGGCGCAGATCGCTGAAGCCAAGGGCCGTCTCGAAGAGGAGCGCAATCGCCTGGCGGCGCTGATGTCCGAACTGGCGCAGGCCGTGGTGGTCTGCAACCGCGAGGGCCGCGTGCTGCTTTACAACAATCGTGCCCGCGTGCAGCTCAGGGCGCTTTCGTCGGCGCCGATCGGGCTGGGGCGCTCCATCTACGCTTTGCTCGACCGCAGTCAGATCGACCACGCGCTGGAAAGCGCCGCCGAGCGGCGCAAGGCCAACAAGGTCGCCATGGCCAGTTTCGTGACGGCCACCTCCGCTGGCCATTTGCTGCGCGTGCAACTGGTGCCCGTGCTGGCCGGGCAGCCGCCGGAAGTGTCGGGTTATGTGCTCAGCATCGAAAACATCACCCGCAACATGGAACAGGAGGCCGTGCGCGACCAGATCATTCACGACCTGACCGAAGGCTCGCGCGGCTCGCTGGCAGTTATCCGCGCCGCCGTGACCAATCTGGCCGACTATCCGGACATGGAAGCGCTCGAACGCGAACGCTTCGTTGCCATCGCCAACGGCGAGGCCGCCAAGATGGGCCACAAGCTGGAGGCCACTCTTGAGCGTTTTGCCGGTTCGCTGAAATCGCGCTGGCCGCTGGAAGATGCCTTGGGCGTCGACATCGTGGCGGCGGCGGCGCGCCGGGTCGAAGACAAGGTCGGCTTGCCGACCCGCCTGGAACAGGTGGATGACACCATCTGGATTCGTGTCGACAGCTATGCCCTGATTTTCGCCATTGCCTTTGTCGCCGAGCGCCTCAAGGAACATTACAACATCCGCGACTTGCGCCTGCGTCTGGGGGCAGAGGGACGCTATGCCTGTCTCGATCTGGTCTGGATGGGCTCCAACGTCTCGCCCGAAACCTTCTACGCCTGGGAACTGGAAGCGATGCAGGCCGGTGGCGACAGCACGCCGATGACCCTGCGCGATGTGATCGAGCGGCATGGCGGCGAATTCTGGTGCCAGCGCGAAAAAGCGGCGTTCGAGGCCTGTTTCCGCCTGATGTTGCCGATGGCGACTCCCGACATGGCCAGCGACCTGCCGGAGATGGCGGGCGAGGGCAGGCCGGAATATTACGATTTCGATCTGTTCGCGCAGGCCGGCGGCGGTATCGACCTCGATCGCCCGCTCGCGGAGCTGACCTATTCGGTGTTCGATACCGAAACCACCGGCCTCGAACCTTCCAACGGCGACGAAATCATCCAGATCGGCGCGGTGCGCATCGTCAACGGGCGGCTGCTGCGGCAGGAAACCTACGATCAGCTGATCGACCCACAGCGCGCCATCCGGCCCGAGAGCGTGGCTATCCACGGCATTGACGACGCCATGCTGCAAGGGCAGCCCGTTGCCAGGGTGGCCCTGCCGGCCTTCCATTCCTTCTGCGCGGAGACGGTGCTGGTCGGGCACAACGCTGCGTTCGACATGCGCTTTCTGCAACTGAAGGAAGCCGACATCGGCGTTGCTTTCACCATGCCCGTGCTCGACACCCTGCTGCTTTCGGCGGTGCTGCATCCCGCTCAGGAATCGCATCGTCTGGAAGCGATTGCGGAGCGCTTGGGCGTCGGCATCGAAGTGCGGCATCGCGCGCTTGAAGATGCCATGGCCACCGGCGAAATCTTTCTCAAGCTGCTGCCCCTGCTGGCGGAAAACGGCGTCGTGACGCTCCGCCAGGCGCTGGAAGCATCGCGGCAGACTTATCTGGCACGGGTGAAATACTGATGACCATACACAGCCAAACCGATGTCGCCACCGCGATGCAGAGTCTCGGGCAGAGCCGCCTGGCGGCCCTCTCCGCGCCCTTTCTGGCACAGGTGCACCCGTTCGCCGCCATGAACGCCGACGCCCAGGCACTGATGTGCCGTCACCTCGAACACGTGTTCTACTCGGCGGGCGCCGAGATCATGGGGCCGGACAACGGGCCGGCCGCCGCGCTGATCTTGATCGAACAAGGCAGTGTCCGGCGCCGGCCCTTGAACGAAGAGCCCGAAACCGTGCTGGAAACCGGGGCCCATTTCCCCTTGGCGCCGCTGCTGGCGCAGCAGCCGGCCGACGCGATCTATCAGGCGCTGGAAGATTGTTATGGCTACCGTCTGAGCGCGGCGCATTTTCACGCGGTGCTGGCGGCCAGCCCCGAGTTGGCGCATGACTGTGCGCGCACGCTGGCGAGCCAGTTGAGCGAGGCGCGGCAAAGCCTGCAAACGCTCTCGGCACGGCGCAGCGGCGAGCAGCGGACGCTGCATTCGCCGCTGACCGAACTGGGCGCGCGCGACCCGCTCGCCGTTCAGCCGGACACGCCCTTGCGCGCCGCGCTGGAACAGATGTCAGCCCGCCATGTGGGTTCTGTCGCTGTGGTGGATGGCGAGCGACGCCCCATCGGCATCTTCACCCGCCACGACGTGCTCGATCGCGTCGTGCTCGGCGACCCGATCGAGGAGCGGACGCTGGGCGATGTCATGTCCATCAAGCCGCACACGCTCTCCGAGCATGCCACTGCTTACGATGCCGTGCTGGCCATGGCGGCGCACGGTATTCGCCACATTCTGGTGGTGGATGCCGATGGTCGGCTGACCGGGGTGGTCTCCGAGCGGGATCTGGTCGCGCTGCAACGCAGCAGCCCCTGGCAGATTCGGCAGGCCATCGAGGCGGCGCGCGACATCGCCGGTCTGCAACGGGCGGCGGCCGACGTGCGGCGCCTCGCCCGCGCCATGCTGGGGCAGGGCATCGGCTCGGCGCAGATGACGCGCTTCGTGTCGGCGCTGAACGACGCGCTGACCCGGCGCGTGCTCGACATCAACCTTGAACAGCACGATCTCTTCGATGTGGACTGGTGCTGGCTGGCCTTCGGGTCGGAAGGCCGCGACGAGCAGACCTTTGCCACCGATCAGGACAACGGAATCATCTTTGTCTGCAACGATTTCACGGATCGGGACCAGTTGAAGCTGCGGCTGCTCGAATTCGCCACCGCCGTGAACGGCGACCTCGACCGCTGCGGATTTCCGCTCTGCCAGGGCCAGATCATGGCGAGCAACCCGGCCTGGTGCCTGACCATCGAAGAGTGGGAGGCGCAGTTTTCGACCTGGGTGCAAAGCCCGGAACCGACCGCGCTGCTCAACGCCACCATCTTCTTCGATTTTCGCCCGATTCACGGCAAGCTCGATCTGGCCGGGCGGCTGCGCCGCCATCTGCTCAACCTCACCACCTCGACGCCGCTTTTTCTGCGCGCCATGGCCCACAACGCCCTCGATGTCGAACCGCCGCTGGCGACTTTCCGCGACTTTCGCACCGATCTCGAACCGGGGCATCCCGGCAAGATCGATCTCAAGAAGTACGGCGCCCGTCTCTTTGTCGATGCTGCGCGCATTTTCGCGCTGGCCACCGGGGTCGGCAGCACCAACACCGCCCAGCGCCTGAAGCAGGCCGCCGCCCGCCTGAACTCGCGGGCGGATGAAGTCGAAGCGGCGGTGGAGGCTTTCGATTTCATCCAGATGCTGCGTCTGCGCCATCAGCCTGAAGAAGGCGCCGCTCCTCATGGCAATGCCAACCTGATGGCGCCGGATAGCCTGAACGAGCTGGATCGCCGCATCCTGAAAGAAGCGTTCAAGCAAGCCAAAAAACTGCAATTGCGCCTCAAACTCGACTACCAGACAGGATAAGCATGCAAGACATCGGCAAAATGCGCGGCGCGCTCGGCGTGCCGGCCCTGCAACTCGGTCCGGTTGCCTCGGCGGCGCTCGACGTCTGGCGCAACGCCCCGCCGGAGAACGAAGACGCGCCGCACACCCTGGTGCGCTACGTGAGTCTCGACATCGCCACCACGGGCCTGCGACCGGGCATCGACCGTCTGACGGACGTTGCGGCGGTCGGGGTATCGCAAGGCGCCATCGGCGCGGGAGATGTCGCCGCCTTCGATTTGCCGGGCGCCGGGGAATCAGGCGCGGCGGAAGGGTTGGCGGCCTTGCTGGCCTATCTTGGCAAAGCGCCGTTGCTGACTTTTCAGGCGGCCTTTGTCGACGCCTTTTTGCATCGTGCATTGAACGAGCATCTCGGCATCGACTTCGCGCCCGCCTGGATCGACCTCGCCTGGGTATTGCCGGAACTGTTCGGGCAAACCGCCGGCACCGGCACGCTCGACGACTGGCTGCAATCCTTCGCCATACGCCTGCCGGGGCGTCGCCAGGCCATGTCCGACGCCGTAGCGGTGGCGAGACTCTTTCTCGCCGCGCAGGCCGAAGCAACCCGGCGCGGCATCGACACGCCGCGCAAGCTGCGCGAGATCGAGGGCCGGCGCCGCTGGCTTGGCAGGGGATAGAATTTCATTGACCCCGGCGGGGCTTCTGCTAAAATGCCCGCCTTCCGGAGAGGTGGATGAGTGGTTTAAGTCGCACGCCTGGAAAGCGTGTTTGGGATAATATCCCAACGCGGGTTCGAATCCCGCCCTCTCCGCCAATTACTCATAAATGAAGGCACCGTAGATACGGTTGCCTTCGTGTGAGTCAGAGCGGCCTCCAGCAGCCCCAGATTGGGGCCGGAGACAGTGACCTCTTCAGCGTAGATGTGAATCTCGGCGATGATGAGGCGGATGAAGGCTTTGGCATCATCGCTATCAGTGTCTTCTAAAAGCGTAGTTACCGCCGATTTAAACGTCCCCACGTTGATGCTTTCCAAAATGTTCTTGGGTAGTGAGACGGGGACTTTGATGCTATTCAGCTTCACAGTTAACTCTTTCAGTTCATCCTGCCAGGCTTGGATGCGCTGCCCCAGACTGCTGTCGATTTTCACTTTTTCATCCTCGACCAGTTTGTAGAGATTTTTTAGCTTACGCTCCACTTGTGTTTTTGCTTCGGTAACCTGCCGGCGTTCAGTACCTTGTGTGCTTGAAATTCTTTCAGCATGACTGCGGCAATCTTCGAGAATGGCTGTTATCCGGCTTTCAGTTAGGATCCGCTCTATTATCGAATGCACTAAAAGCCTCTCGAAGCGTTCGTATGGAACATTACGGCTGCCGCAAATTGACCCAGAAATGGTGCTTCGCCGATTGCATTTCAAATAGCGATAACGCCCGCTTTTCCCGGTGGTGATGTGCATTGACGATTTACAGTATCCGCAGCGGCACAGGCCGGTCAGCAACGTCTTGGGGGTGACATGTAACGGCGGTGTGTTGCGCGGCGCTCGGGCCGCTCTTCTGACCCCTACTCTGTCGAAACGCTCTTTTTCAATGATGACCGGTACTGCTACAGAGACGTATGATTTCTCGTCTTGATTCGCCATGATTACTCCTCCTCGTCATTGGTGGTCGGGCTCCAGGTTCGTGCCCCAAAGTTATATGCGCCGGTGTAGACCGGGTCACTCAGAATCCTTTGTACCTTTTGCACGCTCCAGAGTTGTCCTCTGCGAAGGCATTTAGCGTTTAGGTGCTCCACGATTTTCTTCATGCCCATCTGGCCGGATGGAGCGAGCCCTTCGTAGAGGTCATAGATTTCACGAACGATTCCTGCCTCTTCTTCGTTAATGGCGAGGATTTTGCGATAACCGGTTCGTCCGACAACCTTAGTTTCTACCGCCTTGTATCCATAGGGTGGCTTGCTACCGTTGAAATAGCCTCGACGTGCGTTCTCCTCCAGGGCTCGCTTAACATGCTTGGAGTTCTCCGCCGAGTTCATCTCATCAACCAAGCCGTAGAAAAGCGTTACAAATTTCCCAATAGGGCTTTCATCCACATCCTGAGTAACGGAAACCAGTCGGGTGCCGACTGCTCGGAGCTTGCGTAGGTACAGTGCAAGGTCGGTCACATTTCGGTGGGCGCGTGAAAAGGAGTGGACAACAATCGCATGCACTCGCTCGCTCTGGTCGGTAACCCGATGGAGCATGGCTTGGAACGCAGGGCGGTTGTCGTCGGTTGCTGTTCGCCCTTCGTCGACATACTCGTCCAGAATTCGAAAATCATGAGCCTCGCAATAAGCTCTCATTCGTTTGAGTTGGTCGGGAATTGAAAGGTCTTTGATATCGCTGCTCATGCCGAGCAAGGTGCGCTGGAGCAGGGCGTAGGTCGCCTGAGGCACGCCGCGGTGCGCCACGATGGGCGGAAAGCCAAACTCTTGAGAACGCTCGACGATGCGGGTACGCGCAACCAGTTCCGGTTTGACGCGGGCGAGCGAATCCCGGATGAAACTATCGACTGCGCCACCATCGGCGTAGCCCTTGGCGACCGCCTCGACGACCTTGCGGTGGGACCAGGTGAAAAAGGTCTTGCGGAAGAATGTGGCCGGATTGTCGCCCAGTTCGCGAATGCGATAGCGGGGGGCCAGATAACCGGTGTTGGAGTAGGGGTCGGCGTAGGCAAAGACAGTCCCTTTGAAATCGGCCATGCTCTTGCGCGCCGGGTCGGTTGCCTGGGTGATCAGGTATGAGCGATAAGTCGGACGACCCTGGTTGAGCGGGACAGCCAGCAGCCGCACCAGATCCTTCAAATAGACGAAGGGGTAGTCGCAGAGCCAGGCGAAATCGAGCTTGCCTTGCATCAGCAGATCCATCGTTTCCCGATAGCTGTCGCGCTGAACGAATTCGAACTGGCCGCCGGTCGTCTTTTCCAGATAGGTCTGCCAATCGCCAAGCAAAGTGTGCTGGTTGTTGAGGAAAGCGGGCGTCATGCCGAAACGCAGCGGGCGGCCGGCCAGTGCCGTTCCGCTTGCGCCCACGCCGGTCAACAGAAGGCCGGACGCCATACCCCGCAAGAGGAGACGGCGTCGGATGTTACCGATTGGTAACGCAATTGGAGGCGTGGATGAGGTGATGTCCATAAACGGTAACGCGCGTGATGCCGTAGCGGGTGAATGGGCCTTACTGTACGCCAAACGACGGGTGCCTGCGAAGCCAGGCTGCGCGCGCGTTGTCGGGTGAGCAATGATCGTTCCATCCAGCCTGCGCCAGACCGTGGCCGGGATTGGCGCATTCCTTGCAGTTACTACGGTATTCGGGACTGGCGATACAAGCGCCGGACCCTTTGTTCAGTCATTCGCGAGGAATTGACATGAGATTGTCGAGAAGAAGTTTCATCATGGGATCTGCGGTCTCCCTGGGTTGGCTGGCTGCGGGCGGCGTGTCTGCCGCGGCCTTGGCGGGCGCGCCGGCAACCAATGCGTTGGTGCCGCGCAAGGCCCGGCCAAGTAAGGTCGCTGTTGGCGAATGGGTGGGGAGTACCTGTCAGGGCTGCACGCAGTGGTGCGCCATTCAGATTTATGTTCAGAACGGGCGGGCCACCCGCGTTCGCGGCAATCCGCTGTCCAAGACCAATCACGGATATTGCTGCCCGCGCGGGCATCTGATTCCGCAACAGCTGTACGATCCCGACCGCATCAAGATGCCGATGAAGCGGACGAACCCCGTCAAGGGACGCGGCATCGACCCGAAGTTCGTGCCCATTTCGTGGGATGAAGCGCTCGACGCCGTGGCCGACAAGATGATGGCGCTGCGCCAGGCGGGCGAGGCGCACAAACTGATGTACATGCGCGGCCGCTATTCGTCGACCTCGACCGATCTGCTGTACGGAACGTTGCCCAAGGTGTTCGGCACGCCCCAATACTTCTCGCATAGCGCAATTTGTGCCGAAGCCGAGAAGATGGGGCCGGGCCTGACTCAGGGCTTTTTCGGCTACCGCGATTACGACCTCGAAAAGACGCAATGTCTGGTGCTGTGGGGAACCGATCCGCTCGCCTCGAACCGCATGGTGCCCAATACCATCAACCGTTTCCATGAAATCGTGGCGCGCGGCACGGTCATTGCTGTCGATCCCCGTCTTTCCAATGTGGCCTCCAAGGCCCACGAATGGTTGCCGGTCAGGCCTGGTGCGGATGGCGCGCTGGCGGGCGCGATGGCGCACGTGCTGCTGACCGAGGGGCTGTGGAATCGCGAGTTCGTCGGTGATTTCAAGGATGGCAAGAATCTCTTCGTCGCCCGCAAAGCCGTCGATGAAACCGCGTTTGATGAGAAGGAAACCTTTGGCCTCGTCAAATGGTGGAATCTGGAACTAAAGGATTGCACGCCCGCCTGGGGCGAGAAGGAAACACTGATCCCGGCGGAGCAGATCGTCCGTGTCGCACGCGCCATGGGCAAGGCGGCGCCGAAAACGGCGGTCTGGATGGGGCCGGGCGTCGCGATGTCGCCGCGTGGCACCTACGCCGCAATGGCGGTGCATGCCTTGAACGGGCTGCTCGGGTCTATCGATGCCGAAGGCGGGGTCTGGCAAAGCAGCAGCCCGGGTTCGCTGGGCAAATTCCCCAGCGCCGACAAATACGTCGATGAACTGGCAAAGAAGACCGGCAAAGGCAAAAAGCTTGACGGTCGGGGCGCCAAGGATATGCCGGCCATGATGAACGCCAAACCCGGCAGCGGCGTGGTGACCAACAATGTTGCCAACGGTCTGCTCAAAGATCCGGAAGCGATCAAGGTTTTCCTGTCTTCATGGAGCAATTTCAATTTCTCCTGCACCGGTGCCGATCGTTGGGACAAGGCGATGGCAAAGATTCCCTTCTTTGTGCACATGGTCACCAACGCATCGGAAATGACGCAGTTCGCCGATATCGTGTTGCCATCGACGTTCAATGCTGCCGAGGGGTGGTCGATTATCACCAACATGGGCAATGGTCATGGTTATGCATCGCTCCAGCAAGCGGCCGTCAAGCGTTTGTGGGATGTCAAGCAGGAAGAAACCGAAGTGATGTGGCTGTTGGCGGAAAAGCTCAACGCTCGTGGCTTCCCGGGTCTGTTCGAGTACTACTCGACGGAATTCAAGGACCCGGAAACGGGCAAGGCCCCGACGACTGCACTGGAATTCAGCGAAATTGCCGCCAAGATCACCAGCGCGCCGATCTGGAAAGCCAAGGAACCCATGAAGGGAGATCCGCCCATCAACGGCTGGGCCGAGTTCAAGGCCAAAGGCATGTTCAGCGGGCCAAAGTACGCGCTCAAGAAGAACTGGGGCAAATTTGCGACCGCCACCAAAAAGTTCGAGTTCTACAGTGAAACGCTCAAGAAAGGCCTGCTGGAGCATGCCGGCAAATACGAGACCACGGTGGATGACATCCTGGCCGTCAGCGGCTACGAAGCACGTGGCGAACGGGCTTTTGTCCCCCATTACGAGACGCCGAAACGGCACGGGACGGCGAAGGATTTCCCCTTCACTTTTATCGACTACAAGTCGCGCTTGAATCGGGAAGGACGCTCCGCCAACACGAGCTGGTATCAGGAATTCAAGAAGGTCGATCCTGGCGATGTCGCGTGGAACGACGTGCTCAAGATGAATCCGGCAGATGGCGCCCAACTCGGCCTGAAAACCGGCGATCTGGTGAAAGTGACGTCGCCGGCCGGTAGCATCGTCGTCGAGTTGAAGCTCTGGGAAGGCGTTCGTCCGGGCACGGTGACCAAGTGTTATGGACAGGGGCACTGGGCCTACGGGCAGATTGCCGCGAAGGATTACGCCAGGGCCACACCGCGCGGCGGCAACAACAACGAAATTCTGGTGGACGATTACGACCGCCTGAGCGGCGCAACGGCGCGTAACGGCGGTTTTACCGGCGTCCGCATCGAGAAGGCCTGAGCCCGCGCATCGACTAAGAGGAGTCCATCATGGCAAGAATGGGAATGGTCATCGATCTGGCACGCTGCGTTGGCTGCGGCGCCTGTGCCCTGGCCTGCAAGACCGAAAACAACACGCGTATCCGTTCGGAGAACCAGAGCTTCAACTGGGCGGATTTCATCATGCACACCGAGGGAACGTTTCCCAACACCCGGCATTTCGTCATGCCTGTGTTGTGCAATCACTGTACCGACGCGCCCTGCGTCAAGATTTGTCCAGGCAACAAGAAGAAAGCGGGCAAGGGGAAACCCTTCAAGGCCTTGTTCAAGACGCCGGAAGGCATCACCCTGCACGATCCCGAACTGTGCGTTGGCTGTGGCCGCTGTCAGAAAGCCTGCCCGTATAGTCATGAGGAGCTCGACAACACCAGCCTGACCGGCGAGACCTATAGCGTTATCAGCCTCAACGCGGCGGGCGACGATCCGCAACCGTTCTGGAGTGGCAAGAAAGCCGCAATTGCGGGTTGTACGGCTACGGGCGCGGAAGTGTCGGCCAAGACCAAAGTGCGGGTGCCTGCAATGAATGCCTGGCAGGGTGGCGAACTGAAAGCGATCCGCTCGGACGACGTGATCGAGAAATGTACCTTCTGTTACCACCGCGTTCAGAACGGTCTGCAGCCGGCGTGTGTCGAGGTGTGCCCGTCCAAGGCGCGCATTTTTGGCGATCAGGATGACCCCCAAAGCCCGATTGCGCAGGTGCTGGCCAAGGAAAGATCCTTCCGGCTCAGAGAGGAAAAAGGGACGAAACCGAACGTGCATTATGTCGGCAAGTACAGCCAGCGGGGCTGAGGTTGCAGGAGGCAATTGACAGAGGGGCCGGCCATGCCGGCCCCATGTGTATGGAAAACCGGATCGTCTTCCGGCAGGATGAGGGCTTCTTAAGGAGTGACCATGGTTTCTGAAGCCGTTGTGGGACTTGCGCGCGCCGACCTGAGCCGGTTTGTCGCGGCCTGTTATTACGAACCGTGCCCGGATTTTTCCGAAGAGCGTCTGTTCGAATCCATGCAGGCGGTCGCCGAAGTGCTCAATTCCGATCTGGCGGCGCTCGCCGGTCGGCTTGGCAAGGCATTTGCCGGCGACGACTTGCAGACCTTGCTGGTTGATCACACGCGATTGTTTGTCGGGCCGGCGCGCCCTGTCGCCATGCCCTACGAATCGTTCTGGCTACCGCGCGAGGCCGGCCCGAGCGAAGGCCTCCTGTTTCCCGTTCAGACGCTCTATCAGGAGGGCGGTTTCGATCTCGACGACTCGTTCCGGGATCTGCCGGATCACATCGCCGTTGAACTCGAATTTCTGTATGTGCTCCTGTTTCGGCGCTGTCAGGCGCTGAACGATGGAGATGCCGAAAAACGGGCAAGCGCCGAAGCCTTGCGCCAGCGTCTGCTAGGCGAGCATCTCGGCAAATGGGTGGGGCGGTTTGCTGCAAGCTTGCGCGAACACGCAGAAACCGCCTTTTACCGCGAATTGGCGGACATCACCGAGCAGGTCGTGCTGACCGAACTGAGCCGCTAGCGTCTCGTAGCGGCGAGGCCGGATTGTCGGATGGGCCAGTTCCCGGCCCCTTCGGCAGTCTTTTCCGGCGGCGTGATTTGCTGCCGTCAGGCGTCAGACCGTGCGAACCACGATTCGACCTTTTCCCGGCTCGGAACGCCGCCGGCGTGGACCACCTTGCCGTCGATCACGACGCCCGGGGTCGACATCACGCCGTAGCTCATGATGCCGGGCAGATCTTCCACCTTGTCCAGTTGAATCGGATTGCCCCGCTCCCGGGCAATCGACTCGATCAATTCCGCGGTGTGGCGGCAGTTGGCGCATCCGGTACCCAAGACTTTGACGTTTTTCATCAGTTTCTCCCGAGAGTTACAAGACCAGATTGAACACATAACCGACCAGCAGAATGCCGGTTGCCACGACGCCGGCGAAGGTGGCGATCAGGCGCGGCTTCAGGGCTTTGCGCAAAATGATCATTTCCGGCACCGACAGGGCGATGACGGACATCATGAATGCCAGCACCGTACCCAGCGCCGCGCCCTTGCCGAGCAGGGCTTCGACCACCGGGATGATGCCCGCCGCGTTGGCGTACATCGGAACGCCGAGCAGGACCGCGGCGGGCACCGCCCACCACGCGTCCTTGCCCATGAACGATGCCATGAAGTCTTGCGGCACATAGCCGTGAATGCCGGCGCCGACTGCAATGCCGGCCAGCATATAGGGCCAGACCTTGCCGACGATATTCCGGACATGGTTTCGTCCGGCCTCGAAGCGGTTCACCCAAGTCAGTTCCTCGCCTGAGAGAGGAGCAAGCTGGCCTTTCTGAATTTGTTGTACCCAGTCTTCGAGGTGGTCTTCCATTTTTAGCTGACCGATCACCAATCCCGAGACGATGGCCACGGCGAGCCCCAGCCCGAGGTAAAGAGCCGCCACCTTCCAGCCGAACATGCCGAACAGCAGTGCGAGCGCCACTTCGTTGACCATGGGGGCCGAGATGAGAAACGAAAAGGTCACGCCCAGCGGAATGCCGGCGGAGAGAAAACCGATGAACAGGGGCACGGCCGAACACGAGCAAAACGGGGTGACGATGCCGAGCGACGCCGCGAGAACATTGCCAATGCCGACCCGCCTGCCGGCCAGCAGCGCACGGGTTCGCTCGGGCGCAAAGAAAGTTTGCACGATGCCCATGACGAAGACGATGCCGGTCAGCAGCAACAGGACTTTAGGCGTGTCGTACAGGAAGAAGTGCAGCGCTTCGCCCGGTCGGGTTTCGCGCGTCATACCGGTGAGCGACAGCAGAGCATCCGCAAAATCGGTGAGATGGCTGTAGGCCGCCACCCACAGAATGCTGGCGACTGCGAGCATGACCAGCCAACGGGGCAGAACGTGCGAGGGGAGAGGCGATGTTGTCATGGTGAGGTTTGGCGGGAGGCGATCAGGCTTCGTACCACTCCTTGGAGGCATTGACGACCTTGACCACGAGAAGCATGACCGGCACTTCGATGAGAACGCCGACGACGGTGGCCAGGGCGGCGCCCGATTCGAATCCAAAGAGGCTGATGGCGGCGGCGACCGCGAGTTCGAAGAAATTGGAGGCGCCGATCAAAGCCGATGGGCAGGCGACATTGTGTTTCTCGCCGGAAATCTTGTTCAGCCAGTAGGCCAGAGCCGAGTTGAAAAAGACTTGTATCAGGATGGGCACCGCCAGCAGCGCAATGACCAGCGGCTGGCGGATGATGGCTTCGCCCTGAAAGGCGAAGAGCAGCACCAGGGTTGCCAGCAGGGCCGATATCGACCACGGCCCGATCTTCGCCATGGCGACATCGAACGCCGCCTGTCCCTTGCTCATGAGCGACTTGCGCCAGAGTTGGGCGAGGATGACGGGGATGACGATATAGAGCAGCACCGAGGTCAGCAGGGTGTCCCAGGGCACGGTGATGGACGATATGCCGAGCAGAAAGGCCACGATCGGCGCAAATGCAAACACCATGATCATGTCGTTCAGCGCCACCTGCGACAGCGTGAACAGCGGGTCGCCGTTGGATAGACGGCTCCAGACAAAAACCATGGCGGTACAAGGGGCTGCCGCCAGCAGGATGAGGCCGGCGATGTAGCTATCGAGTTGCCCTGCGGGCAGCATCGGCGCAAACAGGTGGCGGACGAACAGCCAACCCAGAAAGGCCATGGAAAATGGCTTCACCAGCCAATTCACGAACAGGGTGACGCCGATGCCCCGGACGTGTTGTCTGACCTCATGCAGGGCGCCGAAGTCGACCTTGACCAGCATGGGAATGATCATGACCCAGATCAGTAGCCCAACCGGCAGATTCACCTGGGCGAATTCCATGCGGCCAATGGCTTGAAACACCGTGGGCGCCATCTGTCCGGCCACGATGCCGACAAGGATGCAGAGAAAGACCCAGACCGTGAGGTAGCGCTCAAAAAAACTCATAGGCACGCCCGCAGCCACCTTGGCGGTCACTTCACATTGGACGGAAGACATCGCAACTCCTTGAACAGGGACTAGATGCCCAATGCTTCGCGCACGGCGGGAATCAGGCGGGCGCGCAGATCGTCCCGAACGGCGATAAAACTCTCCAGTGGCTCGCCATGCGGGTCATGAAAGCCAACGTGGATGCGCTTCACCGGCCGCGGGAAGATCGGGCAGCTTTCCCGGGCGTTGTCGCAGACGCTGACAACCAGGTCGATGTCCTCGTCCATGACCGCATTGACATCCTTGGGGTAGAGACCCGAAGTGGGTAGGCCGGCCAGTCTGAGTGCCTCGAGCGCGCCCTCGGCGACCTTCGCCTGCGGCCGGGTGCCGGCGGAAATGCCGCGTACGAGGCCGGCCAGATCGTGGTTCAGAATGGCTTCACCCATCTGGGAGCGGCACGAATTTCCGGTACAAAGCACCAGAACGGTTTTGGGAGAGTGCATCAGGGTTTCCTCGCAATGTGGGCGCGGCGTTTTGCCGTCGTGTCGCACGCTGCGGTTTTGGGCAGGCAAGCCGTGCCTTGGCAGCAGTTGCGGGTGAGAAAGGCGATGAGATCGTCCATCGTGTTGTAGTTGGCGGAATAGTGAATGAAGCGGCTTTCGCGCTCGCCGACGATCAGACCGACGCGGCTCAGGTGGGAGAGGTGGAAGGAGAGTGTGGCCGGCGCCATCCCCAGATGCTCACCGATAGCGCTGGCGTTGTTGCCTTCCGGGCCGGCTTCGATCAGCAGACGGAAGATAGCCAGACGGGATTCATGACCCAGGGCAGCGAGCAGTTCGGCAGCGTTTAAAGTTTCCATGTTTCCAGTATTGTCGAATTATATAGAAATGTCTACACATCAACGAAGCTATACGTGGGAATTTGTGAGGGTGGTTGCCCGAGAAGCACTGGACGAAAAATAGTTTACGTCGTACAGTAATAAACGTCGTTAATTTTTTGGTGCGCCATGAAAACGCTCGAGATAGGCGTCGTGCAATCCGTCAGGGAGCCCGGCGGCGCACATCTGGATGAGGTCGGGGCGCAGATTGCCCTGGCGGCGCGACAGGGCGCCGGGCGACGCCGCAAGGTCGCGGGGTGGAGCAATTCCTGTGCGCTACTGCCCGGTCATTGGGGGGCATCTAGGCGGTAGTTATCTGGAAACAAGTATGACCCGTGGCGCCCGGCCATGCCAGGTTGGTTACCGGATATCGAATCGTATTTTCCCGGTGGTAGTCGGATTGTGGATGGCGACGGCATCGAGCGTGCGCGCGCGGCCGATGCGGTGAATGTGTGGGTTACCAGAGTGCGGCTCGATCCGGCTCGTCAACGCTTGCGCGTACCGCCAGAGTTCGACCGCAATCGCCCCTGGGTGACGCCGCCGCTTCCCGATTACCGCCTGTTTCCCTTGCAGGAATGGTGGGGCGGACGATATTACCGCCGCCATCCCCAGCGCGCCCTGTTGGCGAAAGAAAGGAGTCGTTGTGATGACGTTGTCTGAATCTCCCGACCCGGGTCGCCGCGAGCGCAAGCGCTTGCAGCAACTCGACCATCTGGCCGAGACCGCCTGGACGCTGTTCGAGGCGGAAGGCTTCGATCCGGTGACGATGGAGCGCATCGCCGAGGCCGCCGATGTTTCCAAGGTCACGCTCTACAAGCATTTTCCGGCCAAGGAAGCATTACTCAGTCACGTCATGCACCAGAAGCTGCGCGAGGCTTGGCCGCAGATTCAGGGCGAATTGGCACGGCATTCCGCCGGTCGCCCGCGCTTGCAGTGTTTTCTGGAGCACCACGCCCATTGGTGCGAGGCGCATAGCGGCCATCTGTTGCCATACGTGCTCTATCGCTTGAACGAACGCCGTCTTTTTCGCGAGGGCGTGCAACGCAGCGGGTTTGATCGCATCTTTGCCGCGCTGATCGGTGAAGGTCAGGCGGCTGGGGTGTTCAGGGTGGACCAGCCTGCCGAGTTGCTCGCGCACTACCTGCAATTTGCTCACCTGGGGGCCATGCTGCACTGGCTGTTGGGCGAAGGCGTCTCGCTGGTTGAGGAAATCGGACTGATGCTCGATCTGGTCTGTCTGGGCATGGAGAAGCGGTCATGAATGCCGGGGAGAGCATCGAAAACCACCCGCCCATGGCCCTGATCGACGCGGCCGAAGCGGCGGCTGCGGAGCCGGCATGGGTGGGTGGCAAAGGGCATCAGTTGGGCATGCTGCGCAGGTATGGCTTGCCGGTGCCGGATTTCTTCATTCTTCCGGCCGTCTGGAGCCGGTTGCAGCACGCCGATGCGGCGCGTGAGCTGGCAACGATGCTGAACGAGGAACTGACCCGGCGTGGCTGGCTGGAAATGCCGCTGGCAATCCGCTCCTCGGCCGTGGGCGAAGATGCGGCCTCGGCGTCGTTTGCCGGCATCTATCGTTCCTGCCTAAATGTGCGGGGTTTGTCGGCCGCCCTGGCGGCGGTACGCACGGTATGGGATTCGCTGGATACCCCGGCAGCGCTCGCCTACCGCGCGCGACTTGGGTTGCCGGCAGAAGCAGAGATGGCAGCGGTGGTCATGCCGTTGCTGCACGCGGAAGCCTCCGGCATCGCATTTACCTGCGATCCGGCCAGCGGGCGCGAAGATCGGATGATTCTCCATGCCAATCGAGGGCTGGGAGAAAGCCTGGTCGGTGGCGTCGCGGCGGGCGATGAATACTTGCTGGCCGAGGATGATACCGACCTCTGGCGGGTCCAGACGTGTCGGATCGGCAGTAAATCCCGCATGACCGTCGCCTTGCCCGAAGGTGGTACAGAACATGTGCCGGTACCGGCCGAACACGCCGCGCAGGCCGTTCTGGACACGGCGCAAGCCGAAGCGCTGGCTGCGTTGGTATGGGACGCCGCGCAGGCGCTGGATCTCGTGACGCCCATTTACGATCTCGAATGGGTGTGGGATGGCAAACGGTTCTGGCTGACGCAAGCGCGCCCGGTGACGCGCAAGCCCTACTGCACTTACCCCGCCCTGCGCGGGCAGCCGGCGATCTGGACACGCGGCAACACCTGCGAGGTGATGCCGGAGCCGCTGTCGCCGATGGATTGGGCCTTTTCCCGGCGGGCGGTCAATCAGCTGCTCGAACCCGGCTGGCGCGTGTGCGGATATGCGCTCTGGCCCGGCGCGCAGCGGGCCCGCTTATTCGATGGCTGTCTCTATCTCGAAGCCAGCATGATGCAATGGGAAGCCTGGGATGCCATTGGGCTCGTGCCGGAGCGGTTTAACGCCATGATGGGCGGGCATCATCCCGCCATTGCCGTTCAACCGCCCGGCTTCGGCGACAGATTGCGGCGCATCGGCAACACCCTGCGCTATCTATTTCGGGTCTCTGCGCTACGGCGACGGGGTCAGCGGGAGATCAGAGAGCTTCGCCAAACGGCGCTGGCGTGCGTGCAACAGCCGGTGCCGCAGAACGATGCCGAGCTGGAAGCTGCCCTAATGGCACTGCTGCCGCTCTCGCGTCGGGCCGAGGGCCTGTATTTCTTGCAGGGCGCCGGCGGCGGTAGCCTTTCGCTTTTGCTCGACACCCTCAACCGCGTTTATCCCGGCGAAGCCGAAGCCATCGGGGCTGCTCTCCTGGCGGATGGTGAGCCGAGCGAAACGGCTGCGCAGGGCTACGCGTTGCTGGAACTGGCGCGGATCGCCAAGCCATCCATGGGGCCGCAAGGCGAAACCGGCAAACTGATGCAGCAACCCGATTTTGTGGCTGCCCTGACAGCCTTTTTGACGGAATTCGGGCATCGTGGTCATTACGAAACCTACTTGCGCAATCCGCGCTGGCGGGAACAACCCGAGCTGCTCCTGACGCAATTGCCTGCATTGGCGAGTGTCGACCTCGTCGCGCTGCGCGCCCGCCAGCGGCAAGGCGCCGCGGAGGCGTGGCGACGCATCCGCCAAACCGCGCCGTTTTGGACGCGTGCGATCCTGGGCCGGCAAGTCAGCGAGGCACGGCGCGACAGCAACTTGCGCGAAGCGGCTCGCAGCACGCTGATTTCCATTGCCGCTGCCGCCCGTAGGCTGTGGTTGGCGGCTGGCGAGCGGCTGGTGGCCCTTGGCATGCTTGAGGTGCGAGAGGATATTTTTTTGCTGCTGCCCAGCGAGGTTCAGCGCGCAATGGCCGGGCAAATTCCCGTTGCGGGCATCCGCGCGCGGTTGGCTGCCCGGGCGAAGCGTTTTGCCGAATGGCAGGAGGCGACCCCCGCCGACTGGCGTTTGACCGGTGAAGATGGGTTGGAGAGCGGGGCGCAGGCCATGATCGGGTCGGTCGCCCAGTCTGCCGGCGACGGCGCGCTTTGGCGGGGTGTGGCGACGGGGACGGGGATCGCACGCGGCAAGGTCCGCCGCCTGAATCATCCCGCCCAGGGCGGTGCGTTATTGCCCGGTGAGATATTGCTGGCGCCCTCCACCGATCCGGGCTGGACGCCGCTCTTTCTCAAGGCAGGTGGGTTGGTAGTCGAAACAGGCGGCTATCTTTCGCACGGGGCGATTGTCGCCCGCGAGTTTGCTCTGCCGGCAGTCGTCAACCTGCCGGGCATTCTGGAAGCGTTGAGGGATGGCGATGAGGTCGAGGTCGATGGCATGCAGGGTACCGTTCGCCTCGTGACGGAGAGTCGTAGCCACTGAGCGCCCGAATGTTTGCCTCGATTCAATTCAAACGGCGCCTGGCCTCATTTTGGGGGCTGATTAATGCCATGTGCGTAATTGCTCATTTTGAGCACGACGTGGCCGGCTGTGTAGTTTTGCAACATTCTTGAACCGTACCAAATTTCCAACGCTATGTGCGATGCTTGACCATGCTGGATAACTAACGGATTATTTGCGGTAAATTGGTTTGCGCTCGGCCGCGCAGGGAGTGGCGTATTTGCATGCGGCTTGCGTTGTTGAAGGACAAATTCATCCCCCGGCGGGAATTGGCCTATACTTTATCCGTTGCACAATAATGAAATGACCAAATTAGGATGCGCGTGACGGGGTCGCCAAGGGGAGGTGGCCTGACATTGGCACAGCGCAACCAAGGAGGCGGGAACGGTGAGAGTGGTGAGCTTGGCTCGTCAATGCCTGGCCGCGTGCGCGGGGGCATTGATTTGGCTGGTTTCGGGCGCCGTGCAGGCGCAGGCGGCCAGACCATGGTCCGAAGATGTCCTTTACTTCGTGCTGATCGACCGTTTTGCCGACGGCGATCCGACGAACAATGCACGAGTCCAGAAGCGCAATCCCGGCGGGTACCATGGCGGCGATCTTAAGGGGTTGACCCTGCAACTCGAAGAACTGGTTGACCTCGGCGTCACGGCGCTCTGGATCAATCCGGTGCAAAAGCAGATGCCCAAAGGCATGTATGCGCAGGCACCGGCCAAACTGGGGATTCCTGAGTTCAATCACTGGGGTTTTCACGGCTACTGGATCGACGATTTCGAGGCCATCGAACCGCAGTTCGGCACTCGCGATGATTTGAAAAATCTCGTCGACGCGGCCCACAAACGCGGCATCAAGGTTCTGCTCGACGTGGTGTACAACCATGCCGGCTACGATTCACCCTATCGGGATCGCCGCACCAAGGCGGGTGCGCCCTTCCTCCGGCTCGGCGAAGGTAATTGCGAGATAGACCCGATCACCTGCGCGGTGGGCGGCCTGCCGGATTTTCGTACCGAAGATCCGGAAGTGGCGGATTACCTCCTCAACGCCAATATCGGGCTGGCGCGCTACGCGGGCGTTGACGGTTTCCGTCTCGACACTTACAAGCATGTGGCGAGCGATTTCTGGGCGGAGCATCGAAAACGGACCCGCGCGCTGAAACCGGATTTCTTCCTGCTGGCCGAGCATTGGGGCGGCACGGCGGAATCGCTGGATGGTTTCTTCCAGCGCGACGAGGTCGACTCCGGCTTCGATTTCAGCTTCAAGGGCAGTTGCGAAGGTTTTGTCAGCGGTCGCGGGCGGGCCATCGCCTATGGCGCCTACCTCGGCAAGCGTCACAAGGTGCGTGCCGGCTACATATTGGCGCACTATCTTTCCAGCCACGACGAGCCGATGTCGCTGGCCAATCTGGGGCGCGACAAGGAGAAATTCCGCATGTGCGTGGCGTTGCAGATGACCTCGCTTGGCATGCCGGTCATTTATTACGGCGAGGAAGTGGCGCGCGGCGGCAGTGAGTGGCCGACCAATCGTAACGACATGCCCTGGGGTAAAAGGGATATCCAGCCTGGTGGCGGGGTTGAGCGCGACGAGGCGATGCGCGACTACTACAAATCTCTGATCAAGTTGCGCAAGCAGCATAAGGCGCTGACCCGCGGCGATTTCACATTGATGAGTGGGCAGCAGGATCCCTTGCTGGCGTTTGCCCGTGCCGACGCGGCCAACGCTGACCGGGTCGTCGTGTTGGCGAACCGCGACAGCGAGGCCAGGGCGGCGGATTACGCGCTGCCGGCAGGCTGGACGGCTTCGCAAGTGGTTGATCAACTGAGCGGCGAAGTGGTGACACTCGCCGAAGGCAGGCTGCGCGTCGCTGTGCCGCCAAAGTCGGTACGCATTTTTGCTGCGGAGGGCACGCGCTGATGGCTGCAATCGAATTTGAACGGGTGTCGAAGCGCTACGGAGACGTCGAGATCATCCGCAATCTCAATTTCGGGGTCAAGGCCGGCGAATTCATGGTCTTTGTCGGTCCTTCCGGCTGCGGCAAATCGACGACGCTGCGAATGATCGCCGGGCTGGAGACGATTACAGGCGGCAATCTCAGTATTGGCGACCGCGTGGTTAACGATGTGCACCCGAAAGATCGCGATATCGCCATGGTGTTTCAGAGCTATGCGCTTTATCCGCACATGACGGTATATGACAACATCGCATTCGGTCTCAAGATCCGCAAGATGCCGGACGCCGAGGTTCGGAAGCGGGTCGGTGAGGCGGCGGCAATCCTCGGCCTTGAGCCGCTGCTCGAACGCAAACCCAAGGCGCTTTCTGGCGGGCAGCGCCAGCGCGTGGCGCTGGGACGGGCGATCGTCCGCAATCCTTCGGTATTCCTGTTTGACGAACCGCTCTCCAATCTCGATGCCGAATTGCGCGTGCAGATGCGTTCCGAAATCAGCCAGTTGCAGCGCCGGCTTAGCACGACCACGGTGTATGTCACGCACGACCAGATCGAGGCGATGACCATGGGGCACCGCATTGCGGTGATGCGTCCGCTTCAGGCCGATCAGCCGGAGGCAAGCAACCTGATGCAATGCGGCACGCCGATGGAGTTGTACGACACGCCGGCCAACGTCTTCGTGGCGCGCTTTATCGGTACGCCGCGCATGAACATGCTGCCGGCGCGCATTGCCGACGATGGCTCCACCGTGCAGCTCTTTGATCTCAATCTGCCGGTCAGCGCCCAGTTTGCCGAGGTGGCGCGCAACCAGCGCGGGCGCCCGGTGCTGTTGGGTATTCGTTCCGAACATGTCGGTCTGGCGCATGAAGTTGATTGGAACGGCACGGTCGCCATCGAAGGCACTGCCGAAATGGTCGAGCCGCTCGGGCATGAGGTCATCGTCCATCTCATGGTCAATGGCGAGAACCTGATCGGCCGCCAGCGCAGTCATGCCGGCCTGCCGCAACCCGGCGACCCATATCGCATGGTCATCAATTGCGAGGCCATGCATCTGTTCGATCCAGCCACCGAGCTGCGCCTGCAATAGCCGCCGCTCGTATTGCCAAGCATAAACAACAAGGAGATCGCTGTGAACATCACCATCCGCAAGCTCTGCGCAACTGCCGCCGCTTTCGCCGGCCTCGGCTGGGTTCAGGCCCAGGCCGCCGAACTGACCATCTGGCACGCCTATCGCGGGGGCGAAAAAACGGCGTTCGAGAAGGTCGTGAAGATGTTCGAGGCCAAACAGGTGGGCAAGGGCGTCACTGTGAACACCTTGGCGATCCCCTACGACGCCTATGCCGACAAGATCAGCGCCGCCGTGCCGCGCGGCAAGGGGCCGGATGTCTTCATCTACGCCCAGGATAGACTGGGCGGTTGGGTCGAGTCGGGCAAGACGGTGGAGCCGGTCGATTTCTTTCTCGACAAGCAGACCAAGGATCAATTGCTCCCCGGCATGATGGAGGCGATGACCTACAAGGGGTCGGTGTATGGTTTGCCGATCAATTACAAGAGCATCACGCTGATCTACAACAAGGCGCTGGTCAAAGCGCCGCCGAAGAACAGCGCCGAACTCGTCAAGATCGCAAAGGAGAACACCAAGGCGGATTCCGGACGCTACGGTCTGGCTTACTGGTACACCAACTTCTATTTCCACGCCGCGCTGATGAACGCCTTTGGCGGCCATGTCTTCGACAAGGACGGCAAACTGGCGATCAATTCGAAGGAAAGCGTTGCAGCCATCAACCAGATGATGAAGTGGTACAAGACCGACGGCATCATGCCGCCGGAACCCTCCGAGGCTCTGGTGGCCTCGCTGTTCAATGAAGGCAAGGCGGCCATGGTGCTCAACGGGCCGTGGTTCATCGGCGAAATCTCGCCCAAGGTCGATTTCGGTCTGGCGGTGCTGCCGGTGATTGACGAAGCCGGCAAGAAGCCGATGCGTCCGTGGCTGACCATCGAAGGCGCCTATGTTTCGGCCGCCTCGAAACAGAAGGAACTGGCCTATGAATTCGCCAAGTTCCTGGTGTCAGAAGAAGCCGGTCTGGTGCTGGCGCTCGAAGGCCGGCAACTGCATACCAACAAGGGCATCTACAACGACAAGCGGGTCAGCGGCGACCGCGTGCTGAAGGCTTTCCACGACCAGCTGGCGACCGCAGAGGCGATGCCGAACCGTGCGGAAATGACCATGGTCTGGTCGCCGGCGACGACCGCGATGAACAAGATTACCAAGGGGAATGCAACACCCGAGGCCGCAATCAAGGAGGCGGCCGACAATATTCAATCCAGTATCGACGCCCTGCGCAAGTCGCGCTGAGCGAAACCGTCTAGTTGGGGAGCGAGGGGCGGATGTCGCTCAAACGCTGGTTTTCCGGAATCTACATCCTCGGCCTGACCGTCGCGGTGACGGTCACGCTGGCGCTCAGCGCCTGGCTGTTTCATGGTGCGGAGCGCGACCAATGGCTGCAATACGAAAGGCGGCTGGCGCAGGTTGAAGCGAATGCGCTGGCCGACGCCCTCTCAGCGGCGGGGCCGGACGAGATCGGTCGGATTCTGAAGGCTTGGCAGAGCTCACGTCCTGAGCGGCAATCGGCGGTTGTCATTGCCGGCATGGAAATGATCGGCTCGGCTAAGAGTGAGGATCAGGCCCCCCGCCGCCTGATCCGCGCCGAGAAGCCGTTATACGATCTCGCCAACCAGTTGCGTGCGGCGCGGGAAACCAATCTCAGCGAAGGCGTGGTGCGCAAGAAGCTGATCGTTTTCGACGAGCAGGCGAAGGATGCTTTCGTAGTGACCGTGCCGTACCTGGATAAGGGTGAGTTTGCCGGCGTTTTGCAGATTCGGATGCGACACGTGGAGACCGATGTATCGGGTACAGTCAGCTATGCCGGGGCTGCGTTGTGGATTTCGATTTTTCTGGCGGCCATCGTGCTCGCGGCGCTGTTGCACGCGCGCCCTGAAATGCCGCGCGATGCGCCCAAAATCGTCGCGCTGGCGGCGTTTCTCGGGTTGACGTTGTTCTATCAGAGTCAGCGCCTGGAGACCTTTGCGGCGGCAGACCTCGAAAGTACGCGCCGCGTGGCATCTGCGGTGGCGGATGCCGCGAAGCAGCATGATGTCAAAGCAGTTTCGCCGGCGATCGTGAGCCGCTGGGATACCGACCAGTACCAGCGTCCGCTCGGCGTCATTCGTACTGATGGCGCAGTGGTCGGTGACGCTCGCGACAAGTTGTTTGCCGAGCGCGCCAAGCTGCTCGAACGCAGCTTGTGGGCTGTCGAGGCATTGGGATTGGTCTTGTTGCTGGCCTACCTGCTTGGCTACATGCGACGGCTGGCCGATACCGTTCGCCATCACGCGGCGGCGTATGCCTATGTTGCGCCAGCCATGGTCGGCATGCTGGTGCTGGTGTTCTTTCCCTTCCTGTACGGCATTACGCTGGCCTTTACCGATACCACCTTGTTCAATGAATCGTTGCCGTTCAGCGAACGTTGGGTCGGACTTGTGAACTTTTTTGCCATTCTGGGTGATTTCAACCTGTTTACGCGCAATGCCGATGGCGTGATTTGGAATTACCAGAATTTCTACTGGACGCTGATGGTGACGATCGTCTGGACGCTCACCAACGTCACGGTTGGCGTGACGCTTGGCTTTATCCTGGCGCTTATCCTCAATACAGACAACCTCAAGGGCAAGGCGATCTACCGCGTCATCCTGATTCTGCCGTGGGCGATCCCCAACTACATTACGGCGCTGGTCTGGCGCGGCATGTTCCACCCGCAGTTCGGCGTCATCAACCAGATACTGCAACTGTTTGGCATGCAGCCGGTAGGCTGGTTCGACGGCGTCGTCAGCTCCTTCTTTACTGGCTTGGCGACCAATGGCTGGCTGAGTTTTCCGTTCATGATGGTGGTCATACTTGGTGCCTTGCAGTCGATTCCCAAGGACATGTACGAAGCCGCCGAGGTGGAGGGGGCCACGCGCTGGCAACGGCTGCGCCACATCACCTTGCCCTTGCTTCGCCCCACGCTGGTGCCGGCCATCGTGCTGTCGGTAGTGTGGACCTTCAACATGTTCAACATCATTTTCCTGGTGTCCGGAGGCGAACCGGCAGGTGCCAATGAAATTCTGATCACCAAGGCGTACAAGATCGCTTTTGAAAATTACCAGTACGCCTACGCCGCCGCCTATTCGACGGTGATTTTCGTCATCCTGCTGGTCTATGGTGTTTTCCAGACCCGCGTCACCAAAGCCACGGAGTCCTACTGACATGGTACGGCGCGAACCTTCCCACCTCTGGATGCATCTGGCACTGATCGCCTTTGTGCTGGTGACCATCTATCCAGTGTTATGGGTGCTGGCGCTGGCATTTTCCGGCCAGCAGAGCGTCGGCATCATTGACTTGCCCGCAGATCCAAGTTTTTTCGAGCGGCTGCGGGCGATTCTGCCGTTTCCGGAGCATTTTTCGGTCAAGAATTTTACTGAAGTGTGGACGGAACAATCGTTTGGCCGCTGGATGCTGAACAGCGCAGTGGTTTCGCTGCTGACGACCGGACTGGGCGTTTTTCTGGCCTGCACGGCCGCGTATGCGTTCTCGCGCTTTCGCTTTCCAGGGCGCAATCAAGGCATGCTCTTGTTTTTGGTTTCGCAGATGTTCCCCGGCACGCTGATGTTGATTCCGTTGTTCATTATCATCGTGAAGTGGTTGGGGCTGGGGAATACCTATTTCGGTCTTGTCATCGTTTATGCGACGACCGCGATTCCCTTCTGTGTTTGGATGATGAAAGGCTACTTCGATACTATTCCCATCGATATCGAGGAGTCTGCTGTGATCGACGGTGCTTCGCGCCAGACCATTTTTTTCCGCATCATTCTGCCTCTCGCCAAGCCTGCCATCGCAATCACTGCTCTGTTTTCCTTCATGACCGCGTGGAACGAGTTCATCCTCGCCTCGGTTTTCATGGAAGCGGAGGCCAATTACACGGCGCCCGTGGGGCTGCGCTTTTTCGTCGGTGGTTTCAGCGCGCAGTGGGGGTATTTCGCAGCGGGATCGGTGCTTGTTTCCTTGCCGGTCGTACTGTTGTTTTTGTATCTGCAAAAATATTTGATCTCCGGTTTGACGGCGGGCAGCGTCAAGTGACGTTGCGCTTTTTTGGTAACATTAACGGGCAAAAATCCTAATAAGGAGACACAATGGACAAGAAGCATAATCTGATCGCATTGGCATTCGCCTCGGCTTTCATGCTGGGCGCCTCCACGGTGCATGCGGTCGAGTTCGACGATCCCAAGGGCGACGACAAGGGGCCGGGTACCTACACCTATCCGACCGATCCGGTCTATAAGGCTGGTTCGTTTGACATCGTCAAGTTCAAGGCGGTCAAGAACGGTAGCGACGTCGATTTCGCAGTTGACGTCAATAGCGCGTTGGAAGACCCGTGGGGTATGGGCGTGGGCTTCTCGGTGCAGATGATCTTCGTCTTCATCAAGTACAAGGAAGGCGGTTACACCGAAGTGCCGCCGGGGCTGAACGTCCAGTTCGCCAAGGGTCACGAATGGAACAAGCTTGTCATCCTGTCGCCGCAGAAGAAGGGCCGCGTGATGGGTGAAGTGCAATCCAAGGCGGCCAGCATGGCCAAGGACATTCTGGTGCCGAACAGCACGCGCGGCAGCAACCGTACCATCAAGGGCACCATTCCGCTCGCTGACCTCGGTGGCGACGGAAACGTTGATGGCTGGAGCTACCAGGTCGTGATGCAGTCGAACGAAGGTTTCCCGGAACCCGATTCGCTGCTGGCTCGCAAGGTCAACGAGTACGAAGGCCAGCACCGCTGGGGCGGCGGTCACGACGGCAATTGCGACCCGCATGTGCTTGACGTGCTCGAAGGTCCGGGTGCGACGCAGAAGGAACAACTGGCTTACGAGTGCGGGCCGAATGGCGAATCCGTCAAGAAAGCCACGTTGAAGATGATCAAGAAGTAAGGGTTTTTGAGAGCAGCAGAACGAGGAAAGAAAATGACTAATAAATTTGTTGTGAAACCGCTGGCAATTGCCGTCGGCGTGGCACTGGCGACACCCGCTCTGGCACTGGATCTTTCGCTGAAGGAATCGAACATCTACATGAAGTTCCTGGACGGCGATCGCCGCGCGGTGGCGTCGAACAGTATCGACACCGCCAGCGGCTCCGATCAGGGCCAGTTCACCGAGTTGAACCTACAGGTTCGGGCAACGCTCAATTCCCAGGTCGAGGCCGGCTTCCGCGTGCAGAGCCGCAGCTCGGCCGCTTACTGGAGCGAATTCGGGTTCAAGGACGAGGACAATCCTGCCAAGACCATGAATTCCCGCAAGTTCATGAAGCTCCGGGGCGCCTATATTCAACTGACGCCGGGTTATGGTTGGCTAAATGAAGTGCGTCTGGGCTCGAACCAGTGGGCAATGTTCGATCCGTTTACGGTGGGCGCCATGCGCTACATCGACCGCGACAACATCAACGGCTTCTACTTCCGCGGCAAGCTCGGCACGGTGACGTGGGATGCCGCCAAGATCGTCATGCCGGAATACCTCGGCTTCAACTGGGGTAACGGCCCGGTTTGCTGCGGTACCGATGACTATCAGAAGGGCGAGTCGGTCTACATCGGCCAGGTGCTGGTGCCGATTGGCGGCGCCAAGCTGACGGCCAGCGTGCAGACTTATAGCGATCGCACCCTGAATCCGGGCGACACCAACCCGCTGAACGGGACCAAGCTGCGCACCATCTTCAAGAACGACGTTTATTCTCTGAAGGCTGAAGGCAGCCCACTCAACGGAATCGACCTGAAGGGTGCGTACTACCGCTCGAACGCGCACGTTGCTGCCGGTTTGCTGGCGGAGCCGTGGAGTGTGACGCCGCGCAGCAGCATCAACGATGACGCTTTCAAGTTTGACGCTGTCTTCAGTGCGTTGCCGGTGCCCAATCTGACCTTTGCTTATCAGTACTTCAACATCGGCGCGGGTTATACCTCGATCGCGGCGGCTCGTCGCGAGTCCGATGTGCTGCTGACGGAAGGTTCCGAAGCTGCATGGTACAACTGGGGTAACAACCTCTGGTTGGGCGGCGCGGCTGCGGACACTTATCAGCAAGTGGTCCATCGTGGCGTCGACAACGACTTCATGGATTTCAACGAAGCACCGGCCGAGCGCGTGCTGGGATGGAAGGGCCACACCTTCGTTGCCAACTATGAAATCGCCGACACCCCGATGTCGATGGAGCTGACGCGCGTTGGTTACAACAACAACTGGCAGAACTATAGCGCCACGGGTCCGCTCTCCGGCTGGTATGCCCTGAATCAGGATCGCAAAACCAATATCTTTGTATTCAAGGCGAACCATACCTTCCGAGTGGCTGGGGGGATCGACACCGCGTTCAAGTTCAAATGGGTCAAGGATACCGACCATGGCAGCAACCTGATCGCCACCGACGACACGGAAACGAAGGATCGTGGCTACAGCCTGACCGTGGGCAAGCAACTGCATGACCACGTTTATGGCAGCATCGGTTATGGTCACTATAGCCGTGACTATCGTCTGGGCGCAGGCAGCTACGATACCGACAAGGGCATCTGGAGCGCCAAGCTGGCATACAGCCTGGGCGGCTTCGAGTTCGGTCTGTTGAGCCAGTGGATCAACGGCAACGGCTACCCCGACATCACCAAGCCGAAGACCGATTTCAGCCAGTACCGCCTGAAGGCGACCGCGCAAGCAACCTTCTGAGTCTCGTCTGCTGTTCGATCATGGCAACCCTTTCCGACCGGGGAGGGTTGCCATGTTAGCTTTGAAATCGATAGCATCATGACTTGGGCCGCCGCAGAAGGCGGCGTCCGGTCACGCGCCGTTGCCAGTGAGGAATTGCATGACTCATCGTCTATTCGCCTGCCTGTTGCTCTGCGCCGGTCAGGCGCTTGCCGCGCCAACCTTGGTTGCAAGCTTTAACGACCCCGCCGGTGACGACAACGGGGGTGGCAATCTGCTGTATCCAATGAGCAAGGACTATCAGGAGGGAGATCTCGATCTGAGGGCCTTCTCGCTCTCCCGGGACAGCGACGGATTTTGGTTTGAAGCGACCTTTGCCAATCCAATCCGCAATCCGGCTAACGCCTATGCCGGTGCCGGTGCCGAATCGCTTGGTGACTGGGCGCGTAAAGGGTTCTATACCTTCAATATCGATGTCTATATCGACATGGACCGGCGCAAGGATTCCGGCAACACCTTTACGCTCCCCGGCCGCAAGCTGCGCATTGACGGCAACTACGCCTGGGAACGCGCGGTGATTCTGACGCCCCGGCCGGAAGCCATTCGCACCGAATTGATGACGGCGCTCCAGAAACAATACCCTGAGCGAAGCAATGGCGAACTGGATGCCAGTATCGATCAATCGATTTACTTGCCGACCAAGGTCAAGGTTCGGGGCAAAACCATCTTATTTTTTGTGCCGCAGGATTTCTTCGGCAACCAGGATGGCAGTGATTGGGCGATGAGTGTATTGGTCACCGGTGCGCGCCCGTTTTCCGCAACCGGAGGCAGTTTGCTGTCGGCAGGCAAAACGCCGCTCGAAGAACTCGAACTGGGCGTGCTCCAACCCGTTCCTGGACGTAGCCGCACGAGCTTTGGTTACATCGGAAACGTGGCGCCCTCGCCGGTGGTCGACGCGCTTCTACCCTCCGCCGACCAGCAGGCGGCCGTGCTGTCCGGCGATCTGCCGCTCACTGGCGTCTCGTGGGGCAAACATGCCGGCAATGACACAGCGGTCAATTCACCCAGGAAGGGATCGCAACCCAAGAAGGCAGTTGCGGCCGAAACCTCGGGGCCGTTGGGCTTTCTGAAGAGCCTGATGGGTGACTCCTCCGCCAAGGGGCCGCGCCGCGAAGGACCAACCCCCTCTGTGCAGAGTCTGCTCGATCCGCGCGCGCCGCGGTATGTCGATGGGCCCGGCGCGCCACGTCAGAGCGTGCCGCAAACTGTGCCCGCCCGTCTGGAAACTCTCAAGCAACTTCTCGACGACGGGGTGATCACCCAAGCCGAATACGACAAACAGAAGCAGCGGATACTCGGCGAACTGTAGGGTTTTCCATGAAAACAGTCTGGATGTTGATGCTGGTGTTGGCGACCAGCCTGGCGGGTGCCGCCGAGCGGTCGCTGGTGAAACTGATCGACCCCTCAGGGGACGACGATGGCGATGGCACGCTGGTCTATCTTGTCAGCGGAGACATCAAGCGCGGTAGCCTCGATCTGCGGGGGCTGGACATCAGCCGGGACGAAAACGGCTTCTGGTTTACCGCCACTTTCGGCGACTTCATCCGCGAAATGTGGTGGGCGCCCGGCGGGGGAAAGAACGTATCGGCTCGCAACAAGACTAATCGCCTGCCCTTTGGTTTCAACCTCGATATCTATGTGGACACCGACCGCAAGCCGGGTTCGGGGCACCTGTTTACCCTGCCCGGGCGCAAGGCGCGAATCGACCGCCGCTATGCCTGGGAGAAAGCCATCATCATTTCTCCGCAGCCGCAAACGGCGCGCAAGCAACTGCTTGCCAAGCTGCGCGAGAATTTCCCCAACCGGCCGGTGGGCGAGGCCGAGGCCAGTATCGACAGCACGATGCTGTTTGTCACCCGGCGCACGATCAGCGATCGCAGCATCAGCTTCTTCGTGCCCAAGGAGTTCATGGGCACCAGCGACGGAACCGACTGGGCGGTGACCGCCTTTGTCACCCTGGCGGCGCCGGTCGAAAGCGATGGCAACCTTGGTGTGCGCCAATTCGCCAAGGAAGCCATGCCGGATAACCTGAGCTATAGCGGCGACAAGGCGCCGCCCTTGCCGATCGTCGACCTTCTGCTGCCGTCTGGCGAGATGCAGACGCGCATACTGTCGACGGGCCGTCCGCTGGTCGGCTATTCCTGGGGCAAGCATGCCATCGATGAAGTCGAGATCGATGAGAGCGTGCAGACATTTACCGCTCGCCTGCTCGATCTCAAGGATCAGCGCGAGCAGGGCCTGATCAGCGATGCCGAGTACGCCGCGCAGCGCGCCAAGATCCTGGGTGAGCTCTGATCACGATGTCCGCAATGAATCTGCCTCAGCGCGAATACGGCCGAAGTGGCCTGAGCGTCTCCGTCGTCGGTCTGGGCGCCGGGCAAATTGGCGATCCCGCGCTCGACGAGGCCCGCGTGCGTCGATTGCTCGAAGTGGCTGCCGAAGCCGGCGTGACCCTGATCGATACCGCCCCCAGCTATGGTCTTTCCGAGGTGCGGCTGGGTCGCCTGATGGGAGATTTTCGCGGCCAGTTCGCGGTCTCGACCAAACTGGGCTACGGCGTGCCCGGCATCGAGGACTGGACCGGGCCCTGCATCGCGGCGGGCATCGAGCAGGCCCTGTGCCGCCTGCAAGTCGAGCGGCTGGATATTGCGCACCTGCATTCCTGCCCGTTGCATGTCTTGCAACGCGATGACATCCTGCGCGCGCTGGAAGATGGTCGGCGAGCCGGCAAGGTGCGCGCCATCGCCTATTCCGGCGAAAACGAAGCGCTTGCGTTCGCCCGCGCCAGCGGCCGTTTCGACGGTTTGATGGCCTCGCTCAATCTGTTTGACCAGCGACTGATCGAATCGACCCTGTCGCAGCTAAATGGCATGGGGTTCATTGCCAAGCGGCCGCTTGCCAATGCGCCGTGGCGCTTCGATTCCCTGCCGCAGGGCGACTACTGCGAAACCTACTGGCGGCGCTGGCGGACGATGAACCTGCCCGACCCCGGCATGCCGTGGGGCGAGCTGGCGAGCCGGTTTGCCGCCTGGCAAACGGGCGTGGCCAGCGCGGTTTTCGGCACGGCCAATGCGGAACACTTCAAGCAGATTGTCGACTGGGTCGCACGCGGACCGCTGCCTGCGGAACTCCTTGAATGCTGGCGAACCGCTTTCCGGCAGCACGGCGACGGCTGGACCGGGCAGATCTGAAAGCCGCCTCGCCGCCTGGCAAACAACAATGCGGCGAAGCGGCGCTCTCCGCTAGCCAGAAACGCCGATTGGCGAAACGTCCCAGATTTGCCGGCAGTATTCGCGGATAGTGCGATCAGACGAAAAATGCCCCATGCCGGCGATGTTCTTGATCACGCGTGCCGTCCATGTCTCGGTGTCCTGCCAGGCTGCGTCGATGCGTTCCTGGATGGCCACATACCCCGCAAAATCGGCGCACAGAAAGTAGTGGTCGCGGTCGCGCAACGAAGCCATTAACTCGGCATAGCGCCCCGGCTCCTCCGGCGTGAACAGATCGCCCTCGATGGCGTCGATGACGACCCGCAAATCGGGGTTGCCCTCGATCCAGGCGCGCGGCGGGTGTGCGTGCGCACGCAGTGCCTGGATTTCCTCGGCGCGCTTGCCGAAGATGAAGATACTGTCGAGCCCCACGTGCTGCGCGATTTCGATGTTCGCGCCATCCCAGGTGCCGACCGTCAGCGCGCCGTTCAGCGCGAATTTCATGTTGCCGGTACCCGAGGCTTCGGTGCCGGCCGTCGAGATCTGCTCCGAAAGATCCGCCGCCGGAAAGATGCACTCCGCCAGCGAGACGCGATAATCCGGCAAGAAAACCACCTTGAGTCGGTCGTGCAGACGCGGATCGGCGTTGATCACCGTGGCGACATCGTGGATCAGCCGGATGATCTGCTTCGCCATGCGATAGGCTGAGGCCGCCTTGCCGGCGAAAATGTGCACGCGTGGCGTCCAGTCGCGCTCCGGTTGAGCCAGCATGGCCTGATAGCGATGGACGATGTGCAGCACGTTCAGAAGCTGGCGTTTATATTCGTGAATGCGTTTGACCTGCACGTCGAACAACGCCGACGGATTGACCGCCAGCCCGGTTTGCCGGGCGATCAACTCGGCCAGGGCCTGTTTGTTCCGCTGTTTGACGGCACGTACCTGCTGGCGGAAAGCGGCGTCGTCCGCCAGCGGCGTCAGCTCATGCAGACGATCGAGATCGGTGCGCCATCCGGTGCCGAGGCGTTCGTCGATCAAGGTGGCCAAGCCGGGGTTGGTCTGCGCCAGCCAGCGCCGGGGAGTGACGCCGTTCGTCACGTTGGTGAAGCGGTTCGGATACAGGCGGGCGAAATCGGCAAAAATGGTCTGTACGCACAGTTCCGAATGCAGCTTGGCGACACCATTGACGCGGTGGCTGGCGACAATGGACAAGTACGCCATGCGCACTTGCGGGTCCTGGCCATCGGTGACGATGGAGACTCGGCCAAGCAGGGCGCCGTCGTCGGGAAAGCGGCGGTAGACCTCGTCCAGAAAGCGGCGATTGATTTCGACGATGATCTGGGCATGGCGCGGCAGCACGTTTTCGACAATGGTCATGGGCCACACTTCAAGCGCTTCCGGCATCAGGGTGTGGTTGGTGTAGGAAATGATGCGGCGGGTGGTCTCCCACGCCTCATCCCAGCTCAGGCCGTGTTCGTCGAGCAGCAGCCGCATCAGTTCCGGCACCGCCAGCGCGGGGTGGGTGTCGTTGAGTTGAATGGCCGCTTTGTCCGCCAGAGTGTCGAGCCTGCCGTGTTCGTCGAGGTGGCGGGCGATGATGTCCTGCATGGAAGCGCTGACGAAGAAATATTCCTGACGCAACCGGAGTTCGCGTCCCAGCGGCGTGCTGTCGTCCGGGTAGAGCACCCAGGAAAGGTTCTCGGCGCGGGCGCGGGCCGCTACGGCTTCGTAATGAGCGCCGCGTCCATGCGCCTGGAGATCGAGCGCCTCCTCGCTGGTTGAAGCCCACAGGCGCAGGGTCGACACCCGTGGCGTGCCGTGGCCGGGGATGATCATGTCGTGCGCCTGGGCGATGACCACTTCGGCTGGCTTCCAGCTATGGCGCCCATCACGCACATGCACCTGACCGCCGTAGCCGACGCGCCAGGCGACGTGGCGGCGGGGAATCTCCCAGGGATTGCCGTATTTGAGCCAGTGATCGGGAACTTCCGTTTGCTGGCCGTCGACGATCCGTTGCCGGAACATGCCGAATTCATAGCGAATGCCGTATCCGAACGACGGCACGCCCAGTGTGGCGAGTGAATCGAGAAAGCAGGCGGCGAGACGCCCGAGGCCGCCGTTGCCGAGCGCGGCGTCGGGTTCGGTTTCGAGAATGTCGGCGGGTTCGTGGCCGAGCGAACGCATCGTTTCGGCGAACGCTTGGTCGAGGCCCAGGGCGGCGAGGGCGTTCGTCATCGCCCGACCAATCAGGAATTCCGCCGAGAGGTAATAGGCACGACGCGCTTTCGCAGTGCGGTCGGCGCGCTGGGTGGCGAGCCAGGCATCGGCCAGATCCTCGCGTGCGCCATGCGCGGCGGCGAGCATCCAGGCATGGGCGTCGGCACTGGCGGCGTGTTGCGCCACGGTGCGTTCGAGGTGACGTTCCAAGGTGTTGCGATAGTCAGTTAGCGACGGCGGGTGCGCCTGATTTGGATTCATGGGTTCTCCAGAAAACGGCCGGATGTTTGAAGATCGGCTCAGGAATGAGATTGCAGGCGGCGGGCGGCTAGAGTGCGCTTGGCGCGCTTAAGGCGCTCGACAAAGGTCGGGCCACCGCGCACGGCATAGCTGACGGCGAAGACGTCGATCAGCGCGAGATGGACGATGCGGGCGATCATCGGCGAATAGACGTCGGGATCTTCCTGCGTGTCGGCGGGCAGCAGCACATCGCACAGGCAAGCCAGCGGCGACGCCGGTCGGGTGATGCCGATAATGCGGGCGCCGCTGGCGCGGGCGCTGCCGACGGATTCGAGCAGGTCGATGGTGCGCCCGCTGTTGGAAATGGCGACGACCACGGCTCCCGGCGCGAGCAGGGCCGCCGACATGCCAATTACATGCGGGTCGGCATAGGCGACACAGGGCACGCCGAAGCGGAAAAACTTGTGCTGGGCATCCTGCGCGGTGATGCCGCTGTTGCCAAGCCCCCAGAATTCGATGCGCTGGGCATCGGTGAGCACGTCGACGGCAGCGGCCACGGCGTGCGGAGGCAAGGCATTGCGGGCCCGATAGAGGCCTGACAGCAGATTGTCGAAGACCTTGCCCGCGATATCCGGCGGCGTATCGTCGGCGCTGACCGTGCAATGCACGTAGGGCAGGCCGACGACGAGGCTGCGCGCCAGGCGCAGCTTGAAATCGCTCAGTCCTTTGCAATCGAGCGAGCGGCAAAACCGCACTACCGTGGGCTGCGAGACATTGGCAAGCGTCGCCAACTGCGCAATGGGGGCCTCCGCGAACAGGTTGGGCTGGGTCAGCGCCAATTGGGCAACACGACGTTCGGCCGGCGTCAGGCTGGCCATTCTGCCTTCGATTCGTTCAAGCACGACCGGGACTCCAATAGACGCGGCGGTCGCCACCGGCCGCTGCGAGAACACGCGCAATGGGCAGGCGGGCAGGCGATTCTGCCAGTGCGCCGGTCAGTACCTTCCATTTCGCTTCGCCCAGTATGTGCAGCCAGAGATGGCGGGCGCCTGCCAGCATCGGCAAGGTCAGGCTGATGCGCTCGTAGGGAGCGCTCTGTGGTCGGACAATGGCGAGGCGTCCAGTACAGGCTGGATCGAGCGCAAGTTCGACGTTTTCGGCGCAGGGAAATAGGCTGGCAGTGTGGCCATCGTTGCCCATACCCAGCAGCACGACATCGAGCGTTGCCGGCAGGGTGGCCGCAGCGGCCTGACTGTCGGCAAAGCCGGCGGCGGCCGTGGGGGTATTGCCGACGAGCCCGACCCAACGGGCAGCCGCGGCAGCCCCCCGCAACAGATGGCGATGAGCCAGACCGGCGTTGCTGTCGGCATGGCTCGCGGGCAGCCAGCGATCGTCGACCAGCGTAACCGTGATCCTTTCCCAAGCCAGAGGAATGTTCGCGAGACGGTCGAAAAGGCCGAGCGGCGTGGTTCCCCCCGACACCGCGAGGGCTGCCGAACCGCGCAGGTTGAGCGCATCCCGCAATGCCGCCGCCACATCGCCTGCCAGTTGTTCGTCAAGCTGGCGCGGCGAGGCGAAGCGGCGAAGCGCCAGAGCCGAATCGAGGCCGGGATTGTCGCTGGGCAAAGCGCTTAACTCTCTTCCGGCCAGCAGAAGCCGTCGCGCGAGAGCAGCGCGGTACTGGCTGCCGGTCCCCAGGAACCGGCAGGGTAGATCTTGGGAGTTTCGTACGACGCTTGCCAGGCTTCGAGTATGGGCTCGACCCACTTCCAGGCTTCTTCCAGCTCGTCGCCTCGCATGAAGAGCGTCAGACGCCCCCGAATCACGTCGGTCAGCAAGCGTTCGTAAGCGTCCGGGCGGCGTGTTTTGAAGGTCTCGTCGAAATCGAGATCGAGAAAGACCGGGCGCAACCGAATCTCGTCGCCCCCGGGCTGCTTTGCCAATAGATAGAGTCTGACCGATTCGTCGGGCTGCAAACGGATCACCAGGCGATTGGCGAATTGTGGGCAGGCCGGCATGTCGAAAATGCAGTGCGGCACCTCGCGGAAATTGACCACGATCTCCGCCAGCCGCTCCTGCATGCGCTTGCCTGTGCGCAGATAAAAGGGCACGCCCGCCCAGCGCCAGGTGTCGATCTCGGCCTTGAGTGCGACAAAGGTTTCGGTGCGGCTGTCGGGCGCGATGCCTTCTTCGTCGGCATAGGCGCAGACCTTCTCGCCATCGACTGCGCCGGCCTTGTATTGACCGCGCACCGCCTTGGTATCCACTTCGTTGGCGCCAATCGGCTTCAGCGATCGCAGCACTTTCAGCTTTTCATCGCGCACCGCGTCGGCGTGGATGTTCGAGGGTGGCTCCATGCCGACCATGCAGAGCAGTTGCAGCAGATGGTTCTGCACCATGTCGCGCAAGGCGCCGGTCTTGTCGTAGAAATCGCCGCGCCCTTCGACCCCGACCGTTTCCGTCACGGTGATCTGAACGCTGGCGATCCATTCGCGGCGCCACAACGGCTCAAAGAGGGTGTTGCCGAAGCGCAGCGCGAGCAGGTTTTGCACCGCTTCCTTGCCGAGATAGTGGTCGATTCGGTAAATCTGGTTTTCGCTGAAATGCCGGCCAACCGCAGCGTTGATCTCGCGGCTGCTGGCGAGATCATGCCCAAGCGGCTTTTCGAGCACAACGCGACTATTCTGGCCGTTAAGACCCACGGCGGCGAGGTGTTGGCAGATTTCGGTGAAGAGCGAGGGCGCCGTTGCCAGGTAATAAACCCGAACGCGCTCCGGGTGCTCGAGAAGACGCGCGCGCAGTCCATCGTAGCCGGCCAATTCGCGCAGATCCATGCGCAGATACTCGATACGCGCTGCGAAAGAGTACCAGATGGCGTCGTCGTAGTCGCCACCGAGATAGCGCCGCGACGTGGTCTGCACTTCCAGAAGATAGGCATTATGGTCGGCAATGGTGCGGCCGAGACAAAGGATGCGACCGGCAGCGGGCAGGTTGCCGGCACGGTGTTGGCGATAAAGCGCCGGCAGGAGCTTGCGCATGACCAGATCGCCAGTGCCGCCAAAAAGAACAACGTCGAAATCTGAAATGGCCGCCATAATAAAGGAATCTCCCCGGAAGGAGTGAGTCGTTTAAGAAACAATACTACTACCCGAACACGAAGGCAAGCGCACATTTTAAAATATAAAAAACAATTACTTATAAATTTTTATGCCGAGGTTCTGGTTTGTGTTGAACTGAAATAATCGCCTTTTGCATTTGAATGACTGTAGTATTGTTACTAACATAAGAACGGTGATGCTGTCGACGTTGTACTGTGCGGTGACGAGTGGCTGACCGCACGCGTTTCCGGGGACCGGTTTGAAACGGAGATACTGATGACTCTGAATGCAACCCTCGCGGCGCTCACCGAGCGCATCCGGCAGCGCAGTGAAACGTCACGGCGAGGCTGGCTGGCCCGCGTGGCGGCTGCCCGCAGCGGCGCCAGCGCGCGTAGTGCGGTCTCCTGCACCAACCTGGCGCATGCCTATGCCGCCTCGCCGGCATTCGACAAGATTCCGCTGCGCGAGCAACGTAGCCCGAATATCGCCATCGTGACGGCCTACAACGACATGCTGTCGGCGCATCAGCCATTCGAGGGCTATCCCCAGATCATCCGCGTGGCGGCGCGCGAGGCTGGCGCCACTGCGCAGGTGGCAGGCGGAGTTCCGGCCATGTGCGACGGGGTGACCCAGGGGCAACCGGGCATGGAACTGAGCCTGTTCTCGCGTGATGTCATTGCCATGAGCACGGCCGTCGCGCTGAGTCATCGCGTGTTTGACGCGGTACTGTGCCTTGGGGTGTGCGACAAAATCGTGCCGGGCCTGTTGATCGGCGCCTTGTCGTTTGCGCATCTGCCGGTGATTTTCGTGCCTGCCGGCCCGATGCGTTCGGGGCTGGAGAACAAGGAAAAGGCGCGTATCCGCCAGCTCTATGCAGAGGGCAAGGTGGGTCGTGAAGAACTGCTGGCGTCGGAAGAAGCCTCGTATCACGATGCCGGCACGTGCACCTTTTACGGCACGGCCAACTCCAACCAGATGCTTATGGAATTCATGGGGCTGCATCTGCCGGGCAGTGCCTTCGTGCCGCCCGGCACACCGCTGCGCGATGCGTTGACGGCAGCGGCGGCCCGGCGAGCCGCCGCCATCACCGCCCTGGGACCGGAACCGGTTTCGCTTGCCGAAGTGATCGACGAGCGGGCGCTGGTCAACGGGCTGGTCGGCCTGATGTGTACCGGCGGCTCGACCAATCATGCCTTGCATCTGGTTGCCATCGCCCGCGCGGCCGGCATCGTCATCGACTGGAACGATTTCGCAGCAGTGTCGGCGCTGGTGCCGCTTCTGGCCAAGGTGTATCCCAACGGCAGCGCAGACGTCAATCGCTTTCACGCGGCAGGCGGCACCGGCTACCTGATCGGGCGCCTGCTCGACGCGGGGCTGTTGCACGCCGACGTGCACACCGTGGCCGGGCCTGGCCTGGCCCGCTTTGCCGAGGAACCCTGGCTAGATGATGGCGTGCTGCGCTGGCGTCCGGCGCCGCTAGAAAGTGGCGACGCCGCCGTACTCGCCACGCCGTCGGCGCCGTTTCAGGCGGACGGCGGGTTGCGTGTGCTCGCTGGCAATCTGGGGCGTGCGGTCATCAAGGTGTCTGCCGTGGCGCCGGACCAGCGGGTGGTCGAGGCGCCCGCGCGTGTCTTCGATTCGCAGGCGGCATTGCTGGCGTCCTTTGCCCGTGGCGAACTGGAACGCGACTTTGTCGCGGTGCTTCGTTATCAGGGGCCGCGGGCCAATGGCATGCCGGAATTGCATCAACTGACGCCGACCCTGGGCGTGCTCCAGGATCGCGGATTCAAGGTGGCGCTGGTGACCGATGGCCGCATGTCCGGTGCATCTGGCAAGGTCCCAGCAGCCATCCATGTGACGCCGGAATGCCTGGCCGACGGTCCGCTTGCCAGGGTTCGGGATGGCGACATCATCCGCCTGGACGCCGAGGTCGGTACGCTTGAGGCGCGAGTGGACGATGCCACACTCGCGGCGCGGGCGGACCAACTGCCCAGTCTGGCGAGTCAGGCGCATGGGGTGGGGCGGGAGTTGTTCGAGGTATTCCGGCGGGCGGTTGGCAGCGCCGAAGAGGGCGCCGCCACTTTTCCGCTGGCGGGTTTCTGAGGAGGATTCGCATGTCCGACGTTCGTGAATTGCTTGATCAGGCGGTGGTGATGCCGGTGATCGTGATCGAGCGCCGCGAAGATGCGGTGCCGCTGGCACGGGCGCTGGTTGCCGGCGGCATCCGCGTGCTTGAAGTCACGCTACGCACGCCAGCGGCGCTCGACGCCGTGCGCGCCATCGCGGCGGAAGTGCCGGAAGCCGTGGTTGGTGTCGGCACTTTGCTGAACGCCGCGCAAGTGGCTGACGTATGCGCCGCCGGCGCACGCTTCGCGGTTTCACCCGGCTGGTCGGCCAGCGTGGCGGACGCCGTGCGCGATCAGGGCTTGCCCTGGCTGCCCGGCGTGATGACGCCCTCGGATGTGATGACCACGAACGACAAGGGGTTCCGCGCACTCAAGCTCTTTCCCGCCGAACAAGCGGGCGGCATCGCCATGTTGCGGGCGCTGGCGGGGCCGTTTCCCGACATCGTTTTCTGCCCGACCGGCGGCATCACGGCGGCGACTGCGGGGGCCTACCTTGCGCTTGCCAATGTAGCCTGCGTCGGCGGTTCCTGGCTGACGCCGGCAGCAAAGGTGGCGGCGGGCGATTGGTCAGGCATTACCGAACTGGCGCGTGCCGCCGTGGCATTGCAGCCATAAGTTGGCATAATTCCGGGTATGACTGATCAGCGTACCTCGGTAACATGAGTGAAACGTTTTCTCCCCCCGTTTGCCCGCATTGCGGTTTTCGCGTTTTCAACCGCCGTTTTCCCAAGTGCGAGTCGTGCGGTCAGGCGTTGCCGGAGAGCCTGGTGATGAGCACGGCTGAGCGCGAAAGAATATGGCAGAAGGAAGCCGCGGAGGCTCCCAAAAAGCCCCGCTGGAATCAAAAGCGGCGTGGTCGTGGCGAGGCGGGCGACGGCGATTTCGGCGACTTCGGCGGATGGGGCGGCGATGGCGGTGGCGATGGCGGTGGAGGCGGTGAGTAGAACAACGTACGGGGGAGGAGATACATGGCACTGATCTGTGGCGACATCGGCGGCACCAAGGCTTGGCTGGCGCTGGCCGAAGTGAGCGGGCAGCGGGTGAGTTTCGCGTTTCGACGTCGCTACGAATGTGCCGATTTTGCCGATTTTGCCGACCTTTTTGCACGTTTTCGTGCCGATGCCCCGACGATCTCGGTGAGTGGCGGTTGCCTAGCATTGGCCGGGCCGGTGGAAGACGATGGCCAATCCGCGCGAATTACCAATTTGCCCTGGGTGATCGACGCCGCCCGCTGCGGTGCGCTGTTCGGTTTGCCTGGGCTGAGTCTGGCCAACGATTTTGCCGGGGCGGCCGCCGGGATCGCGGCGCTCGATGCCGAGGGTTTGACCACCCTGCAAGCCGGTGAAGAGAGCGACAGCGCGGTTCGCTTGGTGGTCGGCGCCGGTACCGGGCTGGGATTGGCTTTGCTGGTGTGCTGCGACACCGGTTGGCGACCCGTTCCCGGCGAAGGCGGACATATCGGATTTTCGCCGCAGAACGAGGAGGAACTCCGCATTCACGCCGCGTTGCTGCGAGAGCGCGGCCGCGTGAGTTGGGAACACGTGGTGTCCGGGCCGGGGCTGGCCAATATCCATCGCATTCTCGCCGGCGAGTACCGGCAACCTGCCGAGATCGCAGCAGCGGCGGCAGACGGCGAGCCGCGCGCCCTGCATTCATTGCGCACGTTTCTGGGGGCGTATGGTGCCTATGCGGGCGACATGGCGATGGCGACCTTGGCGCGGGGCGGCATCTTTCTGGCAGGTGGCATTGCTGCCAAGATATTGCCGATCCTGCGCGATTCCGGCGATTTTCTGGCGGCCTTTCAGGCCAAGGCGCACTACGCCTCGCTGCTGGCGCGTATGCCGGTCCATGTGGTGACCGACGAGCTGCTCGGGCTCAAGGGCGCGGCGCTGCTGGCTGCGCAACCACGCTGAAGAATCTGGTCAACCGGGCAGCCCGACTCCTGCGAAACCCGTGCGCCCATGTACCGCGCCCATTTCGCGCAGGACGCGCGCGTGCCAGGGCTGCACCTGTTCCCACCCGAAGCGCCACGCCCAGTTGCCGTCGGTGACACCAGGCACGTTCATGCGCTGGCTGCCGTCGAGTCCCAATACATCCTGCATGGGATAAACCACCAGCCACGCCACCGAAGCCGATAGCGCCCGCATCATCGCCCACTGGATATTGTGGCCGTCCGTGCCCAGGTAATGCTGGGCAAAACTCTTCTCGCGCAGGCTGGCGCCCTGCCACCAGCCGACGGCGGTGTTGTTGTCGTGCGTGCCGGTGTAGGCGACGGTGTTGGCGTGGTAATTGTGCGGCAGGTATTCGTGTGTGGCGTCTTCCGAAAACGCAAATTGCAGGATGCGCATGCCCGGCAGGGCAAGACCGTCGCGCAACGCTTCGACATCCGGCGTGATGACCCCGAGATCTTCGGCAATCACCGGCAGTTCGGGCAACTCGGTGCGCATCGCGTCGAACAGTTCCCGCCCGGGTCCGGGTACCCAGCGCCCGTTGATGGCGCTGGTTTCGTAAGCAGGAATTTCCCAGTGCGCGGCAAATCCGCGGAAATGGTCGATCCGCACGACGTCGGCGAGGGCCAGCGCACGCCGCATTCGGGCGATCCACCAGGCGTACCCCTCGGCGCTGTGGGCAGACCAGCGATAGAGCGGGTTGCCCCAGCGCTGGCCGGTCGGGCTGAAATAGTCGGGCGGCACCCCGGCCACCACGGTTTGACGTCCGTCATCATCAAGCTCGAACAGCTCCTGATGCGCCCACACATCGGCACTGTGATAGGCGACGAAAATCGGCACATCGCCGATGATGCGAATGCCATGGTCGCGGGCGTAGCCCTTCAGCCGCATCCACTGGCGGGCGAATTGCCACTGGCAGAACTTCCAGAACGCCATTTCATCTGCAAACTGCCGCTTGGCTTCGCGCAGTGCGGTGACGCGGCGGCGCGCGAGCGGTTCGGGCCATTCGTTCCAGGCCTGACCGGGGAAGGCGGCGTCGAGCGCCATGAACAAGGCATAATCGTTGAGCCAGGCCGATTCGCGCCGGCAATAGGCGGCGAATTCGCGCTGCGCCTCGGCGTCGCCGCGTTCTGCAAACGCCGTTGCGGCTTGTCGCAAGTGTGGCAACCGAAAGGCGACGAATTCCGGGTAATCGATCCGCAGTCGAGCCGATTCCGGGGCGGCTCGCAGGGTTTCGCCATCCAGCCAGCCGAAAGCAACAAACTCGGCAAGGTCGATCAGCATCGGATTGCCGGCAAACGCTGAACTACCCATATATGGCGAGTACCCTTCTCCAACCGGCCCGAGAGGCAGCGTTTGCCAGTACGACTGTCCGGCGGCGGCCAGCCATTCGACAAAACGATAGGCCTCCGGCCCGAAATCGCCGGCACCGTATGCGCCTGGCAAGGAGGTGGGATGCAGCAGGATGCCGCAGGAGCGTGGGGAAATCATGACAAAACCTCTTTAGGCGAGGCGTGGTGGGCGTCTCTGTGTGTTCTGGGCTAATCCGTCGCGCTTGGCGAGTGGACAAGCGAATATTCGAATATCCGAATTCTGGCACTGCTTTGCATTCCCCGCCAGTGAATCTCTTCGGCAAGGCGCCGCCAGAGTGTGGCTTGGGAGCTCTTCCCACAGGAGAATCCTTGATGGTGGCGCGGGTTCGGTTTCCGCGCTCACGTCATTCTCGTTTATCATCTTGCCTGAACCAGACACCCGTATCACAGGAATCCGCATGAACGAGAACGCCAGTACGCCGCCCACCAATGCCGCCGTGCAAAATCAGGAGGCCAAGGCCTTAATCAAGGAACTGCAAGCGAAGTACGCGGTTTTTAGGGATAGCCGGCCGCTGGCCATCGGCATCGACAAACAGGTGCTCGCCAGCGACCCTGGCATCAATGCGCGTATCCTCCGCCGGGCGCTGGCATTTCACACCAAGTCGACGGCTTATCTCAAGTCGATGAGCAAGGCGACGGTGCGCTACGATCTCGAAGGTCAGGAAGGTGAGGCGGTGACGCCCGAGCATCGTACCTTTGCACAAGATTTGTTGCGTGATCGGCAAAAGAAATTCGCCGATCAGCGCAAGGCGGAACAGATCGCACAGCGCGAGCAGGAGCGGCGGCAAATCAAGCTTCAGGCGTTGGCCGAAAAGTTCAAGCGCTGAGGGCGGCACCGGAGTAGTTTGGCGACTAGAGGCGGCCGCGTGGTCGCAAGGGCAACTCCACCCAGCGATGAAAACCCGCCGCACCGGCCAGGCTAGCGAACCAGGCGCAGACCATGCCAATAAAATTTGGCACAGGATCGCCAGGGGCGAAGTGATGGGCGAGGCTGCCGACCACCAAAATGACCGGGAAATGGACCAGAAACAATGAATAGGAAATCTGGCCCATCCACGCAAACAGGCGAGCTTTCGGCTGCGCCAACAGGTGGGCGTGACTGGCGAACGCAAGCACGCCGGCGATAACGAGCGCTACTGCAATGCGGATGCGGAAATCCCACCACAGCGCCGCGATACCCACCGCCAGCAGCAACAGCATCCAGAACCAGGAGTGTTGCCGGCGTGACGACCAGTATGCGAAGGCGCCGAGACCGTAGGCGCCAAAAAAGTATGGCCCCCAGTCATCGAATTCGGGGTGGCGGTTGAAATAGAACAACGATGCGATGGTGAGCAGGGAAGCGAGAGACCAGTTGACCAAGCGATTGCGGCTGATGGTCAGGAGCGCCAGCAGCAGCACAAAAAGCTGAAAGTCGATGGCAATATACCAGACGCCGGCCGACAGCGATTCAACTCCCGCGATGCCCTGGATCAGCAAGGCGTGGGCGAGCAGTTGCCACATGCCGGGCGCGGGCGGAATCGTGTCGTGGGCAATCAGTTCCCGCGCGAAGGCCGCCGCTGCGATGGCCAGCAGGAGCGCGACCAGCAAGGGCGGCGCGATGCTGCGATAGCGGCGGACGATCAGACGCAGGGGCTTGCGGGTGATCAGTACGCCCTCCGGCGCTAGCCAACGCGCGGCGAGAAAGCCGCCGACGACCAGAAAGGCCTGCACCGCCAGCCGTCCGTGGTCGTAGAACCATTGCAGTAACTCGGGCGCGAGAGGGAGCGCGCTGTCCGACATCGGGCCGTAAAAGGCGAGGTGGTGTAGCACGATCAACTGCGCGGCGACGCCCTTGATGGCGTCGATCAGAGCGAGGCGGCTGGCGCCGCCTGCGTGATGGGCCGGTCGGACGCTCACGCTGCCCCGACCGACCGGCACGGCGCCCACCCTGCGACAGCCCGGCCGGCAGGCCTTGCCGGCCGGGTCAGTCGATCATCGCAGGACATGGCGTTATTCTCATGAGCCGCGGGTGTACGCCTCCATTGGCACGCAACTGCAAAACAGGTTGCGGTCGCCATACACGTCGTCGATGCGATTCACGCTTGGCCAAAATTTGTTGTCCCGCACCCAGGGCAGGGGGAAAACCGCCTGCTCGCGGGAATAGGGGCGAGTCCACTCGCCGATCAGGTCGCCCTGCGTGTGCGGCGCATGCTTGAGCGGATTGTCGTCCTTCGGCCACTGGCCCTGCTCGATCAGCGCGATCTCACCACGGATCGCGATCAGGGCTTCGATGAAGTGGTCAAGTTCGGCCTGGGATTCCGATTCAGTCGGTTCTACCATAATCGTGCCGGCCACCGGGAAGCTGACTGTCGGTGCATGAAAGCCGTAATCCATCAAACGCTTGGCGATGTCGATCTCGGCGATCCCGGTCGCCGCCTTGATCGGGCGAATGTCGAGAATGCATTCGTGCGCCACGCGCCCGTTGGCGCCGACATAAAGCACCGGGAAATGATGCTTGAGACGGTTGGCGACATAGTTGGCATTCAGAATGGCGATCTCGGTGGCGCGCTTGACGCCTGAACCGCCCAGCATGGTCAGGTACATCCACGAAATGGGCAGAATCGAGGCCGAACCCCAGGGCGCGGCGGACACAGCGCTCTGACCGACGTGCGGACCTTCGATCGGCTGCACCACGTGATTGGCCATGAACGGCGCCAGATGGGCCTTCAGGCCGATCGGCCCCATGCCCGGTCCGCCACCGCCATGCGGGATGGCGAAGGTCTTGTGCAGGTTCATGTGGCTGACGTCGGCGCCGATGAAGCCGGGCGAGGTCAAACCGACCTGGGCGTTGAGGTTGGCGCCATCCATGTACACCTGGCCGCCATGGGCATGCACGATGTCGCAGATTTCGCGGATCGATTCCTCGAACACGCCGTGTGTCGAGGGGTAGGTGATCATCAGGCAGGCCAGTTCGGCGGCATGCTGTGTGGCTTTGGCCTTGAGATCGACCACGTCAACATTGCCGTGGGCGTCGCACTCGACAACCACTACCTGCATGCCGCACATCTGGGCGGTGGCGGGATTGGTGCCGTGCGCCGATTTCGGAATCAGGCAGACGGTGCGCGCAACATCGCCACGGCTGAGGTGAAAGCGCCGGATCGCCACCAGACCGGCGTATTCGCCCTGCGCGCCGGAATTGGGCTGCATGCAGATGGCGTCGAAGCCGGTGATGGTCTTGAGCCAGTCTTCGAGGCTGCGGATCAGTTCGAGATAGCCCGCCACCTGATCGAGCGGCGCAAAGGGGTGAACTTGCCCAAATTCCGGCCAGGTGATCGGGATCATTTCGCTGGTGGCATTCAGCTTCATCGTACACGAACCCAGCGAAATCATCGAGTGATCGAGCGCCAGATCGCGATTCTGCAACTTCTTGAGGTAGCGCAACATCGCGTGTTCGGTATGGTGGCTGTTGAAGACCGGGTGGGTCAGGATGGCGTCCTGACGCAGTAGCGTATCGGGCAGGGCCGGGTCGCTGTCGATTAGGGCGCGGTCGAAAAGGTCCATCTCGAGCGTGACGCCCGCCATCAGGCGGAACAGTGTCGACACGTCGTCGCGCGTGGTGGTTTCGTCGAAACTCACGCCCAGTACGCCCGGCGCCACGCGGCGCAGGTTGTAGCCGGCAGTGAGCGCCTCGCGCAGCAGTACGTCGGCGCGCGCGCCCAGATCGATGTGGATGGTGTCGAAGAAGTGGCCAGTCAGTACCGTGATGCCGGCGCGCTTCAGTCCTTCGGCCAGGATGGCGGTGAGGCGATGCACGCGGCTGGCAATGGTGTGCAGACCATGCTGACCGTGATAGACCGCATAGAGGCCGGCCATGTTGGCCAGCAACACTTGCGACGTGCAGATATTGGAGTTGGCCTTTTCGCGCCGGATGTGTTGCTCACGCGTTTGCAGGGCCATGCGCAGGGCGGGTTTGCCGCGCACATCTTTGGAGACACCGATGATGCGGCCAGGCATGGAGCGTACGTAGGCTTCCTTGCAGGCAAAAAAGGCAGCGTGCGGGCCGCCGAAACCCATGGGCACACCAAAGCGCTGGGCGGAGCCGAGCGCGATATCGGCGCCCATGGCGCCTGGTGTCTTGAGCAGAACCTGCGCCAGCGGATCGCACGCGATAGCGACGAGGCCACCCTGCGCCTGCACGGCAGCCACGGTGTCCGTGAGATCGCGCACTTCGCCGCGCTCGTCGGGATTCTGCAAGAAGGCACCGAATACCGGCGTTGAAGCAACGCTTTCAACCGAGCCGACCAGCAGTTCAAAGCCGAACAGCGCCGCCCGCGTCTTCAGCACATCGAGCGTCTGAGGATACGCGGCCTGGTCGACGAAGAAGCAGTTCGAGTCGGATTTGCTGACGCGGCGAGCCATGGCCATGGCTTCCGCCGCCGCCGTTGCTTCGTCGAGCAGGGAGGCGTTGGCGACCGGCAGGCCGGTCAGGTCGGCGATCATCTGCTGGAAATTGAGCAGGGCTTCAAGGCGCCCCTGCGCGATTTCCGCCTGATAGGGCGTATAGGCGGTGTACCAGCCCGGGTTTTCGAGTACGTTGCGCAGGATCACCGTTGGTGTCAGCGTGCCGTAATAACCCATGCCAATACAGGACTTGAGAATGCGATTGCGGCCGGCGACGGCCTTCAGGGCGGCCAGCGCCTCGTGCTCGCGGCGGGGCGCGGGCAGCGGCAGATCATTCGGGAGGCGAATGCTGGCGGGAAGTGTCTGGTCGATCAGCGCATCGACGCTGGTTGCACCGATGGCGGCGAGCATGTCGGCGATTTCCGCGGTGGAGGGGCCGATGTGGCGACCGGTGAATTCGTCTTGTTGTTCAAGAGCGGCGAGAGGAATGCGATGGGGCATGGCGTGAGAGCACTCGGTGGGCGATAGCAAGGAGGGGGGCGCCCCTCCGGTCGGGTGAGTTGCGAGAGGGGCCTCCCTCCCGGTGAAACGGTCGCGCCCGCCCGGCGTGGGCGCGACGCGACATGGGGCGGGGGTTATTCGTCAGCAGCCTTGGCGTAGGCATCGGCATCCAACAGGGCGGCGACATCGGCCGCGTTGTCCGGCTGTAGGCGGAACAACCAGGCGGCGTAGGGTTCGTTGTTCAGGCTGTCGGGCGTGTCGGCGGCTTCCTGATTGACGGCGGTAACGGTACCGGCCACTGGCGCGTAAACATCCGAGGCGGCCTTGACGGATTCGACTACGGCCATTTCCTTGCCGGCAGCGTAATGCTTGCCGACGGTAGGCAATTCGACATAGACCATGTCGCCCAAAGCTTCCTGGGCGTGGTCGGTGATCCCGACCGTCAGGCTACCGTCGGCTTCGACGCGCAGCCATTCATGGGTGGGAGTGTATTTGAGATCGGCGGGAATATTGGACATGAAAAACTCCGGATAGAAAAATCAGATCGTGGCCTTGCCGTGGCGGGCAAAGACCGGTTTGACGACTTTCGCCTTCAGGCGCTTGTCGCGGATTTCGACTTCGACCTCGTCGCCGATGGCGACGCCGCGGGGCAGACGGGCCAGGGCAATCGATTGTTGCAAGGTCGGGGAAAAGGAGCCGCTGGTGATTTCGCCCACGCCCTGCTGGCAATGCACCGGCTGATGGCCGCGCAAAACGCCCTTTTCAAGCAGCAGCAGCCCCAGGAACTCGTGCTGCTGGCCTTTGGCGACCAGCGCTTCGCGGCCGACGAAATCGCGTTCGCCGTTCAGTGCGACCGTCCAGGCGAGGCCGGCATCGAGCGGAGAAACGCCTTCGTCCATGTCCTGACCATAGAGATTCATGCCCGCTTCGAGGCGCAGTGTATCGCGGGCGCCCAGGCCGCAGGGCTTGACGCCGACTTCCACCAGCGTATTCCACACGGTTTCGGCCTCGGCGCTTGGCAACATGATTTCAAAGCCATCCTCACCGGTGTAACCGGTGCGGCCGATGAAATACTCGCCGCATTCCGCCGCAAAAAATGGCTGCAACGGCTCGGTTGCGACGCGGGTCTCGGGGAGCGCCTGCCACACGCGGGCGCGTGCGTTCGGCCCCTGCACAGCGATCATGGCAAGATCGCGTCGCGGCGTCAGCTCGGCAGCAAGATTCCACTCCGCCAGCCGCGTGCGCATCCAGGCGACATCCTTGTCCGCCGTACCGGCGTTGACGACGATGCGGAAGAAGGTCTCGTTCATGTAGTAGATGATGAGGTCGTCGATGACGCCGCCGTGTGAGTTCAGCATGCACGAATACAGCGCCTTGCCGGGCACCTTGAGCTTGGCGACGTCGTTGGCGACCAAGCGTGACAAAAAGGTGCGGGCGGCATCGCCGCGCAGATCGACCGGGCACATGTGGCAGACGTCGAACATGCCGCAGTCGTCTCGCACGGCGTGATGTTCTTCGATCTGAGAGCCGTAGTTGACGGGCATGTCCCAGCCGCCGAAATCGACCATTCGCGCGCCAAGAAGGCGGTGGGCAGAGTTGAGGGGAGTGGTTTTCAGCATGATGGTGAGAAAGAAAAAGCGACATTTTACCAAAGCCACGCGCCGTGTTTGAGAAATTGACCGGGGAGGCAACCACACAAAACTGGGCGTTGTGATAAACTGCACGCCCTGTTGTGACTAACCGTCTGCGGAGTGGTAGTTCAGTTGGTTAGAATACCGGCCTGTCACGCCGGGGGTCGCGGGTTCGAGTCCCGTCCACTCCGCCAAATATACAGTTGAAGAGGCGAACGCGAGTTCGCCTTTTTTGCATACACACTGTCGAAAGTGTCGATCCATGTTTGACATCGTCCGCAATAACAAAAAAGTGGTCCAGATTTTCTTGGCCCTGATTTCCTTGCCGTTCGCCTTCTGGGGCGTCGATTCCTATGTTCGCAATGCCAGTCGAACCAGTGCGGTGGCGACGGTGGGCGACGTCAAGGTCACCGTCGAGCAGTTCCAGCAGGAATTGCGCGAGCGCCAGGATCGTTTCCGCAATCAGCTTGGTCCCTCGTTCGATCCGAAAATGATGGATCTACCCGAGGTGCGCGCCGGTGTGCTGAACGAGATCATCGACCGTCGCCTGCTGCTGCTGGAAGCGCAAAAGACGCATGTCGTCGCGGGCAACGAGGCGCTGGTTCGGGCGATTCTCGCCATCCCCGGTTTTCAGGAAAACGGCAAGTTCTCGCAGGAGCGCTATGAGTCGCTGCTGAAGATGCAAGGTCTCTCACCGCAGATGTTTGAAGCGCAATTGCGCCAGGATATTACGTTGCAACAGCTTGCCGGCACGGTGGGCCGAACCGGATTTGCCACGACGGCGATGGTGGATCGCGCACTGGTGCTTGAAGGCGAACGGCGCGAAGTGCAAGAGGCTCGTCTGACGCCCGATCTATATCTGCCGCAGGTCAAGCTGGAAGACGGCGCCGCTCGCAAATACTACGAGGCCAACGGCAAACAGTTTGAAATTCCTGAGCAGGCGCGCGCTGAGTTCGTGGTGCTCTCGCAGGATGCCATCGCCGCGCAGACCGTTCCTGCCGAGGCCGAAGTCAAGGCCTGGTATGAAGGCCACAAGGATCGCTATCGCACCGCCGAGGAGCGGCGTGCCAGCCATATTCTGGTCAAGGCCGAAGGCAAGGAAAAGGACAAGGCGCGCGCCAAGGCCGAAGAATTGCTGAAAGAAATCCAGAAGAACCCGGCTGCCTTTGCAGATCTTGCCAAAGAGAAATCGGACGACCCGGCTTCCGGCAAGAATGGCGGCGACCTGGGTTTCTTCGGTCGTGGGGCCATGGTGCAGTCTTTTGAAGATGCCACCTTCAAGCTGAAGGAAGGCGAGATGACCGGGCTGGTCGAATCCGATTTCGGATTTCACATCATCAAGCTGACCGGTATTCGCCCGGCCAAGGAAAAATCATTTGCCGAGGTGCGCGCAGAGATCGAGAGCGAACTGAAGCGCGCGGCGGCCGGGCGCAAATTCGCGGAAACCGCCGAGGGTTTCAGCAACACCGTCTACGAGCAGTCGGATAGTCTCAAACCGGTTGCCGACAAGTTCAAGCTGGCGGTGCAATCTTCCGGCTGGTTGAACCGTACGCCGAACCCCGCCAATGGCCCTTTGGGTGGTGAAAAGATCCTCAAGGCGCTGTTTTCGGATGACGCAGTCAAGAGTCATCGCAACACCGAAGCGGTTGAAATTGCACCCAATACGCTGGTGGCGGCACGCATTGTCGAATACAAGGCCGCTTCGATGCAGCCCTTCGAGACGGTGCAAGCCGGGATCGAAACCCAACTGAAGCGCCAGAAAGCGCAGGAACTGGCGGCCAAGGATGGTCAGGACCGTCTGGCGGCGTTGAAGCAGGGCGGCGATCAGAAGGTGACCTGGGCGGCCGCCAAGATGCTTACCCGCGCAGACAACAAACAACTGCCGGACGTCGCGCTCAAGGCCATTTTCAAAACGGATGCGAGCAAGCTGCCGGCCTATGCTGGGGTCGAACTGCCCGGTGGTGGTTACGCGCTGTATAAGCTGACCAAGGTCGATACCGATATCAAGGTTGACGATGGTCTCCGCAAGAGTGCGGCGGCACAGGTTGAGAAGGCCGCTGCGCAGCAGGATGTGCAAGCCTATCTCGCCGCCTTGCGGGCCCGCTACAAGGTTGAGGTGCATCAGGCAGTGCTCGACGCGGCGGCCCGGGAACGCTGATCGGGCGAGTCCCTATACAAAAAGCCGACCGGAGTTTCACGGTCGGCTTTTTGTTTTGTGGGCGCAAGGTCGCGCCCGGACTTCAGGCGGGCAACGGGTCGGCGTTACCTAGCGCGGTCGAGTGCATGCCGCCATCTACATACATCACCTCGGCGGTGATGCCGCTGGCGAGGTCGGAGAGCAGGAAAGCTGCGGCGTTGCCCACTTCCTCGATCGTCACGTTGCGGCGAAGAGGGGCATTGTGCGAGTTGTAGGAAAGCAGCTTGCTGAAGCTGCCGATGCCGGAAGCGGCAAGCGTCTTGATCGGACCCGCTGAAATGGCGTTGGCGCGAATGCCCTCGGGCCCGAGGCAGAAGGCCAGGTAGCGAGTGGCGGCTTCAAGGCTGGCCTTGGCCAGACCCATGGTGTTGTAGTTGGGCATCGTCCGCTCGGCGCCGAGGTAGGAAAGCGCCAGCAGCGAGGCACGACGGCCCTGCATCAGCGGCCGGGCAGCCTTGGCGAGCGCCGGGTAGCTGTAAGAGGAAATGTCATGCGCGATACGGAAAGATTCGCGCGAAAGACCTTCGAGGAAATCGCCTTCGATGGCTTCCGACGGTGCGAAGGCGATGGAATGGACGAGGCCGTCCAGACCTTCCCACTCCTTGCCGAGCGCGATGAAGAGATCATCGATCTGGCGATCGTCGCTGACGTCGAGCGGATAACAGAGATCGCTGCCAAATTCGTTGGCGAATTTACGTACACGTTCTTCAAAACGTTCGTTCTGGAACGAGAACGCCAACTGGGCGCCTTCGCGATGGCAAGCCTTGGCAATGCCGTATGCAATGGAATGCTTGGAGAGCAGTCCGGTGATCAAAATCTTCTTGTCGGCGAGAAAGCCCATGCGCGATGCCTCCGTTCTGGGATGAAGCGGCATTATAGCGGAAAACCCCATCCGGCCAGAATCTCGGCCAGTGGTAGAAATGATGACGTCAGAATGGTTCCGAATCTAGTGTCCGATGATCAAGGCTAAAACGGGCGCGGGTCGTGGTCTGCCCGGCGCCGGTTCACCGGACGGTGGCTATACCTTGAACGAATCCACCGCGTCGGCCACCGCACGTCCGATATGTCCCAGTTTTTCGGCTTCGTCGAACAGCGAATGTGCAGTCGCCAAACCCTCGCGCCCGTTGTGTGCAAGGTGTTCCACATGGCTGTTCAGAACGCGGCAGGAGGCGTGCTCGTCGCGCAGCGCATCGGTGATGCTTCCCACCAGCGTGGCCACGTTTGAGCATTGTGTCCGAATGTCTTCCATCGTCTTGCCTGCTTCCACTGCCGATTGCTGGCCCTGAAGGACCTTGTCGGCGACGATGCCGATATCCGCGACCGCATCGCCCACATCGCTATGAATCTGCGACACCAGACCGTGGATTTCCGTGGTTGAACTCGCGGTGCGTTCCGCCAGTTTTCTTACCTCGTCGGCCACTACCGCAAAGCCTCGTCCCTGTTCGCCCGCACGCGCCGCTTCGATAGCCGCGTTGAGGGCCAGCAGATTGGTCTGGTCGGCGATGTCCTTGATGACATCGACCACTATCGAGATCCGTTGCGAGCTGCCGATAAGGGAGTCCACTACCTTGGATGTTTCCGTGACGGCGCCGCGTATGGCTTCCATTTCGCCAATGGTGGTCTGAATGATCTTCTCGCCACCTTGTGAACTTGATTCACTGGTCACCGTCTTGTGGGCGACCTCCTGGGCGTTGCCGGCCATGGTGTCCATGCTAGCCATGAGACTCTGGATGGACAGCGTCATCTCTTCGCCAGCGCGGCGGCCTTCCTTCGATTCCGTCACCACCTTTTCTGCGGCGGCAGCGACATTCTGCGCCGCCCCTTTCAGATCGGCTACGTTGGCCTTGATATGTGCCATCGCCGTTCCCACAGCCGCCATCATGCCGTTGAACGCCTCGGCGGTCTCACCGATCTCGTCGCGGTTGTGCACCGCCACGCGTTGCGTCAGATCCTTACTGCGTTCAATGCCCGAGATCGCATCGCGCATCCGTGCCAATGGGCGGGTAATGGCACGCCGGGTGATCAGCTGAATGACAAAGAACAACACAATCTGGATGGCGATCTGCCCGATCCACAATATCTTGTTCATGCGCTGTATCGATTCCATATCGTGCTGCAAGCTGATCACGATATTGGTTGCCCCGATCACCTCGTTTTCCGCCGCCTCGTGGCATCGCATGCAGTTCAGCCCGCGCTTGCCCGAGCGATTCGATTCCGCAACATAGGGCAAGACCGCCCGCAGCGCCGCGCCGCCATCGCCCCCCGTAACCCGTTCAAAGATCGGTTTCCCTTCGGTGAGCACCTGTTTATCCAGCGCGTCTTTTGACTGTTCTTCCGGCAACCCCTCGCCGTACTCCTTGTTTAGACTTGCCGCCCGCAGGATCCTCAACTCCTGCACCTGCGAAGAGATTCCCATCTGTTTCAGGAAAGCCGCGCGTCCCTTCTTGTCGCTGATCACATCGTCGCCGCCGATCTTGATGACCATCAACGAATTCAGCCCGTTGACCACATCCTCTGCAATCGCCTCCGCACGCTTTTCCGCCGCCAGCATGACACCCTCTTCAAAATGGCGAATCAACCAGAATTGCGCCGCGAGAAGAATTACCACCAGAACCGTCTGGGTCAAAATCTGAATCTTGTACTGAACGCGAAGATGACTCCAAAAACCCGGCGCGGATGAAATCGGCATCACTTACTCCCTGCACATAAATAGTGCGATAAGCTTGTTTTTGACCAAAATTGGTTCGATATTTTCTGTGCGGTCTATTGTTTGTATTGGAATGCGACGGCGTACACCGCCACGAAGCACGGCCTGACTCGCAAAAACCCCGTAATTATGGCGAATGGCGTAAGGCGCAGAAAATCAAATCAACGCGCTTTCACCAAAATGCGTAGCGATATTGTTGCGATTATGTGTTTCTGCCATGTGACCACGCCCAGAGCGGTACTCAGTTTGGGGGGTGGGGCGCCTATTTCAAAATGAGTGAATATTGAGAATAATGCCGAGAGCGTATTCGCTATGGGAATTCAGGCGAATTAAATATTCATATACGCGCAAATCTCAATTGCATATTGCACATAACCTGCACCGATCAAGTTCATTTCAGAATTCGACCAAACAGCACATATTTTTGTCAGGCGCGGCAGGAAGTGCTATTGGAGTGGCGCGTGCCAGTGGTGCAACACCAGCGGCTGGAGGGGGCGAGCGAGGCGGCGCGGCGATTGCATGGGTGGGGTCAGAGCGGCGGGCGCGCCGTCAGAACCTGATTAAGTCGAGCGAAAGGTGAGTTCTTAGTAACGGGCTCTATGAACCGAGATGCATGGATGAATTCTTGACCCACTGTTCAAATTGATCTGCCGCCATGGGCATGCCAAAGCCATAGCCCTGTGCCAGATCACATCCCAGTTCGAGGAGCATCTTGCCATGATCAAGCGTCTCTACACCCTCGGCGACAACGATCTTCTCGAATACCTTGGCGAGTCCGATCACGCCCTCGACGATTGCTTTGTCGTTCGGATCGATCAACATCCCCCGAACAAAGTTCTGGTCGATCTTCACGGTATTGACAGGGAGTCGCCTCAGATAGGAGAGCGAAGAGTAGCCGGTGCCGAAGTCGTCCAGCGCAAACGAGACGCCGATGGATTGGCATTCGGCTATGAGCGAAGAGATGTGGGAGATATCTTCGAGCGCGGCGGTTTCAAGAATTTCGATTTCCAAACTCTGGGTCGGGAGAGATGGATAATCCTCTAGGCTGCTGCGCAAACGGGAAATAAAGTTTTTTTGGGATAGATGGAATGGTGAAATATTTACACTCACGCACAAATTCAATCCCATCTCGTGCCACCGCGTGAGTTGATGAAGCGCCTCGTTGACGACCCATTCGCCGAGTTGAATATCGACCAGGGAATTTGCAATGTTTTTAAGGAACCTGTTCGGTCCTAAAAGACCCAGTGCCGGGTGCTGCCAGCGAATGAGCGCTTCAGCGCCGATCACCCGATTTTGTCGCATATCGATCTTGGGTTGATAAAACAGTCGCATTTCCCCACGAGCGATGGCGTCTCGAATAGTCGAAAGGTTTTTCTTGGATTCGCCAACACGAATATCATGGCTCGGGTCGTAGAATACATAACAATTTCTGCCAGCCTTCTTCGCCCAATACATGGCCTGATCCGCACAGCGAATAAGAGAGTCGGTGTCTGAGGCATTTTCGTTAACGGTATCTTGCTGACAAATGGCAATGCCAACACTGGCGGTGACCGAAATCTGGCGCGAATCAATCGTGATCGTTTCAGCAATGGAAGACAGAATTCTATCCACAGCGTGAGTGGCCGCCGCATTTGAATCCAGATCGCTCAGCAGAAAAACGAATTCGTCTCCCCCCAGTCGCGCGGCGCCATCGTGGGCCCTGAGACAGGCACTCAACCGCTCCGACACAGCAATGATGACGTTGTCGCCAAATGCGTGTCCGAAGCGGTCATTGATCTGCTTGAATTTGTCGATATCCAGGTAGCAGACGATCAGCATCCCTCCATTTCTGCGAATGCGTGCGATGGCGGTATCCAGCCGGTCGGAAAACAGTGTGCGGTTCGGCAACCGCGTGAGTGCGTCGTGATATGCCAAATGCTCGAGGCGGGCTTCCTGACGTTTTAGCTCCGTGATGTCCGTAAAAACGGCGATGTAATAGATTTCGTCGCTATCTTCAAAATCAATGCGGCTTATCGAGAGTATCTCGGGGTAAATCGTGCCGTCCTTCTTTCGATTCCAGATTTCCCCACGCCAGGTTCCAAAATCATTCAGGGCCTCCCACATCTGCTTGTAATATTCCTGTTCATGCAATCCGGACTGGAGGATGCGCGGGTTTTGGCCGAGTGCTTCTTCTCGTGAATATCCGGTGATTTCTGAAAATTTCGGATTTACCTCGACTATATTTGCGTTGGCGTCGGTTAAGGTCATGCCCTCCTGAGCTTGCCGAAATGCCGCTTCAAATATTTTTAGCCGGTGGTCCGCATGGCGTCTGGCGGTAATATCGGTACTGAGGGCGATGATTCTGCCTGTCGGCTGGTTGTTTTCATCCGGAAGCCTGACCTTGATAATCTCGAGCCAATGTCTTTTTTTATCCGCACATAATACTTCCTCAACAGATATGTGCGGTCCTCTGCATTCAAGCGCCTCGATATCCGAGCGTTTGCAGCTGGCAGCGGTGCGTTCTTCAAGTAGTTCGGCGTAATCCGTCATCGCCAGAAAGCGTTCTTCGGGTATCCCCAATGCGTCGCAAAATGTCTTGTTGATAAAGCCGAGTCTGCCGTTTTCTTTTCTCAACCATATTCCTATCGGCGCGTGATCCAGAATACTTCGCAACAGAATTTCTTTCTGCGTCGAATTTGCCGTCGTGCCGATGTCGGTGTTTTCTTCAACATCCGTGATCTCGGGGTGTAGTAGTGTCTTCTTATCTGTCATGTATTCTCTGTCCACACCACGCCGGTCAAGCAGCCTTGGCGCGTCGATATATTTTGAAGAGCCTGGTATGCTGCTCCAGTTCCAGCGCGATTTCAAGCAGTTCTTGCGAAGTTTCCTGCGCCGCATGAGCGGCTTTGGAATTGCCTTCGATCAGGTCGGAAATACGCTGCATCTTCGAGGCCACCTCGTAGCTCGCTTCGCTCTGCTGTTTTGAGGAATCCGATATCTGGGCGGCGAGATCGCTGACCTGACGGCTGGCACCCGTCACGGCGTCGAGGCCGCCTACGCTTTCGCGGAGTTTTGCGGTGCCATCGCGCACCTGAGTTACCGCCGCATTCATGCTTTCAAAGGCCGCACGCGCAGCCCTGTTGATACTCTCGACCGCATCGGCGATTTCACCAGTGGAATGAGCGGTTCTATCCGCCAACTTGCCGACTTCACCTGCCACTACAGCGAAACCGCGCCCCTGTTCGCCTGCCCTGGCTGCTTCGATGGCGGCGTTGAGTGCGAGCAGGTTGGTTTTGCCGGCAATCTCCGAAATTGAGCCGGCGATTACACCGATTTTTCCAATTTCGTCGTTCAGCGAGGTCATGACGCTACTCGCGCCGAGTACCGTCTCCTCGACATGCAGGCTCGCGGTAACTCCGCTTTCAATTTGACGATGACTTCTGAGCAATAGTTCTTGCGATTCCGATGCCGCCGATGCGGCGTGATGCGTGCTTTGCGTGACCTCGTTGGCAGATTCGCTGAATTCCTCGGTCGCGGCGGCAACAGCCTCGACATTGGCCTGTTGAACAAGAGACTGCTCGACCACCTTGTTCATTCGCTCATCCAGTACCGTGCCCAACTCCTTGACCTGCCTCGCCGCACAAGTGATCTCGTCGATCAGGTATTTCGTTTCGATCTGCATCATAGTCAGCGAACTATTGAGCTCGCCGATCTCGTCGGAACGGGCGATATCGAGATCCTCGTTCATGTCGCCGCTCGCCATTTTGCGAAGGTGGCTGGCGGCATCCCGAATGGGGTTCAGCGTGATGGCCAGCAGGTAGCGCAGACCCAACACCAGCAGAATGGTCGTAATGGCCAGAATACTCAGCTGGACAGCATGAACAAATTCATAACGCTGTCGTTCGTGCGCCTGGACCTGCGCGGCTTCCTCGGCGAGCACCGTGGCGAGTGCCCGGGATTTGCCTTGTACCTCCCGGAACAGGGGGTTGATCCGGTTGACGACAAGATCACCCAGGGTGCTGTATTGCCCCGACTCCAGCAGTTTCCGTGCCGCGGCGCCCCCTTCGATCGAATACTTCTCCCGCGCTGCCACAAATTCCTGAAAGGCGGCACGCGCACCCGCCGACTGTACAAGAGAGTCCAGTGCCTGAATCTTCTCCTGCACATCTTTGCGAATCTTCAGCGTGGCCTCGATATGCGTCGACGAATCGTGGTCGTGCAATTTCGACAACGAACCTGCCGGATCATGTTGCATCCCCAGCAATATCTGAGCTCGGCTTTCGGCCAGCAGGGCGGGAATCTGTTCCGCGAGCTGAACCCCCAGCAGGTGTCGTTCATACAACAACTGCATCGCCTTGTTGCTTGACGAAACCGCCCACATGCCCAGGCCGGCGATCGCCAGCAAGGCGACAAGCAAGGCCACGGACATCGATTTCAGCTTCGCAGCGATCGAAAGCGTAACGCCAAGCCGTCTGGCTGGCGGAGAACCGCTGTTTATCCGGGCATAGAGCGCCTCGGCGTCTTCGATCTGCTTTCGCGTCGGCTCGTTGCGAACCGAGAGATATCCACAAACCACGCCGTCGCGAAACTGCGGGACAACAAACGCTTCAACCCAGTAATGATCGCCGTTTTTGCACCGGTTCTTGACGATGCCGCGCCAGGCGCGCCCGGACTTGATCGTCTTCCACAAGTCCGAAAATGCAGCGGCAGGCATGTCCGGATGGCGGACGATATTGTGCGGAGAGCCGATGAGTTCTTCGAGGGAATATCCGCTGATCGCTACAAAAGTCTGGTTCGCGGAGGTGATGTTTCCACTAACGTCGGTCGTTGAAACGATGTTCGCGTTGGTAGGAAAAGGGATTTCACATTGCGTAACGTGGAGATGTTTGTTTTGCACAATAACCAGCCCGGAGAGTGTTTAAACCGATCACGCTCCACAAATTCCTCCCTTATGCCACTTTGTGACATTGCGTTGCCATTATTGAAATATTGTATTTATATGAACATGGAAAACTTATTATGCATTTTTGCAAGGGCTTGTTGCGCCCGAAAGATGCATCCTACAAGTAATTCCACACAATGCGCAAGGGAATTATAAAATTTTTGCAAAATGAAATTTTCTCGGCGAATCAGCGCTGCTTCAGCGAGCGTGGCATTCGGATTCAGCGCGGATAAACCCTTAGTACAAAGGCACTATGGTCAATCAGCGCGATGGCTGCGCAGTGCTAACCGTGCCGTGTGGCCGCGCCTCGGGCGAGGTTCAGCGCGAGCAGACGGCACAGGATTTCCTCATCCGTCATGTCAGGCGTGTAATCCTGCCAGCCGTAGGCGGCAGCGACGGCGACATCGAGATCGCGGTGGGCGAGGTAGAGCCAGGCTGGGCGGGCATTGTAAAGATTGGTCAGCGTGCGCTTCTTGAGATCGGTTTCATGGCCGGGCTTGGCGACCGGGCGTTTGGGAAAACCCGCGCGTTCCTCTTCGGGCGTGATGACCCAATCCACCCATTCCGGTGGGTTCAGCCATGCCTCGCGCCGCTCGTTGAGGCGGCGAGCGGCGGCGGCGATCGCCTCGGCCAACGGGCCGACCGGCGCCCCGGCGGCGGTATCGCGGGGCGTCATGCCCTCGGGGAAGGGGAAAGTCTCGAAGGTGGTGGTGGGGGTGTAGCGAGGATCGTTGCCTACGCCAAGGTAGGTGCACAGCCGTAACGACCAGAGTTCGTGGAAGCGGGAATGGAGGATGCCGAAGGTGGTGTCGTCGGCGCGGGCGATGGACACAACGGCGGAATCCGGCAAAATTGGAATTGATCTCCATACAAAAATTCGATGTTTTGCAACGCGTGGTGTAGCAATATATCGCGTCAAGTTCGCTAGTTTTTCGCGCATTCCAGGACGGTCTTCCGCATGTAACCACCAATAGATTCGGTGGTTTTCTCGCGCGAGTTGTTGCCTTTTTGGCAGCACATGTACCTGTACATGTTGAAACGGCGTTTCGTAAAGGCTTGCGCCTTCTTTGCTGATGGAGCAACCGAAGTCGACTATCCACGTATCGCTTGGCCTACGCACGAGATCACTTCCGTTGCACCAAGGTTTAACAACATCTGAATTCGGATTACCGTTTGGGTTTGGCAACTTTAGCCATACCCTCGCAATATCGCCGGGAATGTCAAATGGCCCGCCTTTTTGGGTTCCAATGAACGCGCAATGGCCGCTTTCTTGCAGGCTGCTCACTAGCGAGAAGTCGATTCCGGCCTGAGCGGTCAGATCTGGAAATATTTCAAGTACCCCAATGCCATCCAGCCGAGCGTTTGGCTGGCTCGCCTTTAGTGAACAAAACCCTACTAAGGACACCCGCACGGCAGCACCGTCGTTGATCCACGGTTCGTCGCTCCATGCCTCGAATATGCGCGTGCTGGCGACAATGCGCTCCAGCACCTTGCGGTTGGCGCCACCTCGTATCGAATTGGTGGCTACCAGCCCGGCGCCACGCAACTTGCCTTCTTCGATCTGGGCGCGCGCTTTCTCGAACCAGTAGGTGACCAGATCGGCACCGCCCGGTACGCGGCCCTCATAGGTGCGGCGCAAAGTGTCTACGTAGTAGTTTCCCAGTTCGCTCCGCATGATCTTGTCGCCCAGAAACGGCGGGTTGCCGACCACCACGTCGGCGGCGGGCCATGCGGCTTCGCTGCCATCGGCGTTGAGCAGGGCGTCGCGGTGTTCGATACCGTCCAAGGGCTTCAGGATGGGGTTCTGGGCGTGCGGGTAGCCGTTCTGGCGACACCATTGAATATCGCCGATCCAGACCGTGACGCGGGCGAGTTCGGCGGCGAATTCGTTGATTTCGAGCCCGAGAATGTTGTGCGGCCCGGTTTCCATGCCGAGCGGCGGTTCCAGCCCGTGTGCGAGGGCGTCGACGTGGGCGCGCTTTTCAATGTCGCGCAGGGCTTTGAGCGCCAGATAGAGAAAATTGCCGCTGCCGCAGGCGGGGTCGAGTACGCGATACTGGTTGAGCCTGAGCAGAAAGCGCTGGTAGGCGGCTCGCGCCTTTTTGGGTTTGCCGGCGTTGGCTTCGATGTCGGCTTTGACAGCGGCCCATTCGGCGGCGAGCGGTTCGCGGATCAGCGGGTCGATCAGTTTGGCGATGGTGCCAGTGTCGGTGTAATGGGCGCCGAGCGGGGCGCGAGCGGCGGGGTCGAGGCCGCGTTCAAACAGCGTGCCGAAAATGGTGGGGTCGATGGCGCGCCAGTCCATATCGGCGGCGGCGCGATGCAGCGCGTGCAGGTCGGCGACGGTGAGCGGCGGAATGTCGATGTGGCGAAAGAGGCCGCCATTGAACCAGGCGATGTCGTGGTCGCCATAGTCGCCGCCGCGCTTTTGCATGGCGTGAAAGAGTTTTTCGATACGGCGGGCGGCGCGCTCGGGGTCGTCGGCGGCGTTCGCGAGCAGTTGGGTGAAGATGCCGGCGGGGAGCAGGGTTTCGTCTTCGGCGAACATGCAGAACAGGCATTGCACGAGAAAGTGGGCGACCTTTTCGCCGCAGTTGTCGGCAAAGGCCTGCCGCCCGCGCATGGCTGCGGCAAGCTGGGCGAACTGGCCGGCGGCCTCGGCCGTGATGGCGGCGGTGGATTTCTCGGGCCGCAGCTTTTCGGGGTCGGTGAATACCCATTTGAGCAGCTGCCGCTTTTCCGGCTCGATCAGTTCGTCAATGCCGATTTCGCGCGGTTCGTCCGGGTAGCCGGTGAAAGCGGTGTGGATGATGATGCGCTCACGGTCGGAGACGACGAGCAGGGGCGGGTTTTCGAGTTCCAGCGCGTAGTCGGTGAGCTGCTTCAGGGCGGCTTTGAGATCGCGGCCGGGTTTCTTGTTTTCCCACCCGAAATGACCGCGCTTCCAGACATCGGCCCAGCCATCACCGCCGCCGGCTTTTCTGGCGCCGCGCTCGAAGCAGTAGTTTTCTGGGTCGCGCGGTTTGGGGAGGTCGAGCAGTTCGCAGAGATCGTCGAAATGACCCTGCGCGCCGGCGCGCTCGGTGAGCGGATTCTTCTTCCAGGTGGCGATGAATTCGGCGGGGGTCATGGGCGATCTGGATTAAAAATGGCTGGAAGAGGCGGATTGTATGCCGATTGCGTGTCGGTTGCGTGGTGATTGACTGGCCGGAGTGCGAGCACGTCGGGCGTCAGAGCAGTCTCTGCGGAGGGTCTTGCCTTTTCCGTTTCGATCCGTATAATGCGCCCTTCCTCAGGCGCGTAGCTCAGCTGGTTAGAGCACCACCTTGACATGGTGGGGGTCGTTGGTTCGAGTCCAATCGCGCCTACCAATTACTTTTCAGTAGTTGGATGAGGAATGCCGACAAAGCCGCCGCGAGCGGCTTTTTCTTTTTGTCCGCCGATATTTTGCCAGCGTCGGCCTCCCAGCGAGCACCCATGCGCCATGAATGCTGTCAACGTCGTTCGTCTGCTCCTTCTTTCCGCCATCTGGGGGGCGTCTTTTCTGTTCATGCGTGTGGCCGTGCCGGTATTCGGGCCGGCGCCGATGATCTTCCTGCGCGTGGCGCTGGGTGCGGCAGTGCTTGCCGTCGTGGCGTGGCACTTGCGCCGGCCGCTGGGTTTGCGCCGGCATTGGCGATATTTTCTGGTCATCGGCCTGTTCAACTCGGCGCTGCCCTGGATGTTGTACGGCTATTCCGCGCGAATAGTGTCGGCTTCGCTGCTTTCCATCCTCAATTCGACGGCGCCGATGTGGGCGGCGCTGATTGGCGCCATCTGGCTGCGTCGCGGGCTGTCGGTCCGGGCTGCCATGGGTTTGGCACTGGGCGTTGTCGGTGTGGCGGTACTGGCCGGACGCGAGGCGCTGGTGTTGCCGGCGGGCGGCGCACTGGCCATTCTCGGGGCCTTGATGGCGGCGTGTTGCTACGGTGTGGCGACGGTCTATACGCGTACGACGGAATCGGTGGAGCCGCTCGCGAGCGCACTCGGCACCATGCTGGCCGCCACGGTGCTGACCTTGCCGATGGCTGTTCCTGCGCCGTGGCCGGGTGAGTTGCCGGCAATGCACGTGCTGGTGGCGGTGGTGGCAATGGGCGCAGTGTGCAGTGGATGGGCCTTCCTGCTTTATTTCCGGCTGGTGGGCGATGTAGGGCCAACCTCGGCGCTGACTGTGGCGTTTCTGATCCCGCTCTTCGGGGTGTTCTGGGGCGCCATGTTTCTCGATGAATCGGTAGGTTGGCATACTGCGCTGGGTGGCGCCGTGATTCTGGCCGGAACGGCTCTGGTGACGGGCTTTTCGCCTCGCGCCCTGTGGCGGGCGCGGGTTTGAGGCGGGTCTGCGGAAGCTGTTGATTCTTCGGAGAACCCGACTTCGTGGTAGGATCGTACGTTTGATTTGGCGCGGTCATGAATACGGCTAACTTCGATTTCCATTGCCATTCCACAGTTTCCGACGGTTTGCTGCCGCCGGCCGAACTGGCGCGCCGGGCGGCGGGTAATGGCGTGACTGCGTGGGCTTTGACCGATCACGACGATCTCGGCGGCCTGGCGCTAGCCCGCGAAGCCGCGGAGTCGCTGGCAATGGATTTTGTGAATGGCGTCGAGATTTCCATCGAATGGAAGTCTTTGCCCATTCATATCGTCGGGTTGGCTTTCGACGCTGCCGCGCCGGCGCTGACCGAAGGCCTGGCGGCCATCCGCAACGGCCGTATCGAACGGGCGCAGCGCATGAGCGCCGCTTTGGCGCAGATCGGCATCGAGGGTGTATTCGAGGGCGCCATGCGCTATGCCGAGAACGCAAGCCTGATTTCTCGCGCTCACTTTGCGCGCTATCTGGTTGAAATCGGCATCTGCAAGGATGTTGGCAGCGTTTTTCACAGTTATCTGACTCCGGGTAAGCCGGGTTATGTCGATCACCGCTGGGCAACGCTGGCGGACGCGGTGTCATGGATCAACGCGGCCGGGGGTGTGGCGGTGGTGGCGCATCCTGGCCGGTACAAGCTTTCTGGCGCCGAAATGCGGCAGTTTCTGGCGGAATTCAAGGAACTGGGCGGGCAAGCCATTGAAGTGGTGTGCGGCAGCCACGGTAACGACAATGTGCTGCATTTCGCCCGGCAGGCGCGCTACTTCGGGTTTCATGCCTCGCGCGGCTCGGATTTTCATGGTCCGGAGGAAAGTTATGTCGATCTGGGCCGTTTGCCTGGTTTGCCGGAAGATCTCAAGCCGGTTTGGCGCCTGTTCCACTGAATCATGACGCTGTGTTTGGCTATTCATCCGGAGACTCCGCAACCGCGCTACCTGGCGCAGGCGAGTGCGCTGGTGCGCGACAGCGGCGTGATCGTGATTCCCACCGATTCTTGCTATGCGCTGTGCTGTCAGGTCGGTGACAAGGAGGCGATGGATCGCATCCGCATGATCCGTCAGGTGGATGAGCGCCACCACATGACCTTGATGTGCCGCGACCTTTCCGAAATCGCGCTGTACGCGCGGGTGGACAACGCGCAATACCGTTTTCTCAAGGCGGCGACGCCGGGCAGCTACACCTTCATTCTCGAAGGCACCAAGGAATTGCCCCGCCGCGTGCTGCACCCAAAGCGCAAGACCATCGGTCTGCGCGTTCCCGATCACCGCGTGGTGCAGGCCTTGCTGACCGAACTCGATGGCCCCTTGCTGACCACCACGCTGCAATTGCCGGGTGACCCCGCCCCGCTGACCGAAGGCTGGGAAATCAAGGACAGGCTTGAGGGGCAGGTCGATCTCATTCTCGATGGCGGCCATTGCGGCGATGAACCGACCACGGTGCTTAACCTGACCGAGGCAATTCCTGAGGTGGTGCGCGTCGGCCGCGGCAGCCTGGCGGCACTGGGCCTGGAGGCGTAATGGAAAGCATTATCCAGACCGTGGCGATCATGGCGCTGCCGGTGATTTTTGCGATCACGCTGCATGAGGCGGCGCACGGCTATGCGGCCCGCCATTTTGGCGACCCGACCGCGTGGCAGTTGGGGCGGATCAGTATCAACCCGCTGCGCCATATCGATCTCTGGGGCACGATCGTCATTCCCATTCTTATCGTGGTGTTCTCGCAGGGCAGCTTTCTGTTTGGTTACGCCAAGCCGGTGCCGGTGAATTTCGGTCGTTTGCGGCATCCCAAGCGCGACATGCTGTGGGTGGCACTGGCCGGCCCAGGCGCCAATCTGGCGATGGCACTCGGTTGGGCGCTGATGCTGCGTGTGGCGTGGGAGTTGCCGGCCAATCCCTATACGCTGCCGTTGTCGGAAATGAGCAAGATGGGCGTCATGGTGAATGTCGTGCTCATGGTGTTGAACCTCTTTCCGCTGCCGCCGCTGGATGGCGGCCGTGTCGCGGTGAGTCTTCTGCCTTTGCGTCTGGCGGTGCCGTTTTCGCGGTTGGAGCGCTGGGGTTTTCCGATTCTGCTGCTGCTGCTGTTTACCGGTCTGCTCGGTGCGGTCATGAATCCGCTGGTGCAGGCTGTCGTGATACTGATCGAAAGTTTATTTGGTTTCTAGAAAGCGCTGACTATGTACGCTGAACGAGTCCTTTCCGGCATGCGCCCGACCGGCGCGCTGCATCTGGGGCATTACCACGGGGTGTTGAAAAACTGGGTGACCCTCCAGCACGAATATCCCTGCCTGTTTTTCGTGGCCGACTGGCACGCACTGACCACCGAGTACGACAATCCGCAAGGGATCGAGCAGGCAACGTGGGACATGGTCATCGACTGGCTGGCGGCCGGTGTCGATCCCAATCAGGCGACGTTGTTCATCCAGTCGCGCGTGCCGGAGCATGCCGAACTGCATCTGCTCCTGTCGATGATGACACCGCTGTCGTGGCTGGAACGTGTGCCGACCTACAAGGATCAGCAAGAAAAGATCACGCACAAGGATCTGACCACCTATGGCTTTCTGGGCTACCCGTTGTTGCAAGCGGCCGACATCCTGATTTACCGGGCCGACCGCGTGCCGGTCGGCGAAGATCAGGTGCCGCATATCGAGTTCTCGCGCGAGATCGCCCGCCGCTTCAACCACCTGTACGGCCGCGAACCCGGTTTCGAAGAGAAGGCAAGGGAAGCGGTGAAGAAACTCGGCGGCAAGAAAGCCAAGCTTTACGAAGAGTTGCGCACGCGTTTTCAGCAGGAAGGCGACAAGGCGGCGGTCGAGCAGGCCCATGCGCTGCTCGAAGAAGTGCAGCATGTATCGGCGGGCGACCGCGAACGCTTGTTCGGCTACCTTGAAGGCACCGGCAAGATGATTCTTGCCGAGCCGGGCGCGCTGCTGACCCAGGCCTCGCGCATGCCGGGGCTGGATGGACAGAAAATGTCCAAGTCCTACGGCAACACCATCACGCTGCGCGAAGCGCCGGAAGCGGTGAACAAGAAGGTGCGGGCCATGCCGACCGATCCCGCACGGATGCGGCGCACCGATCCGGGCGATCCGGAAAAATGCCCGGTGTGGCAGCTGCATCAGGTCTATTCCGACGAGGGGTGCAAGGAATGGGTGCAGCAGGGCTGCCGCTCGGCCGGCATCGGCTGCCTGGAATGCAAACAGCCTGTAATCGACAGCATTCTCAAGGAACAGGTGCCGATGCGTGAGCGCGCCGAGCAGTACATGGCCGATCCGGCGCTGGTCAAGAACATCATCGCCGACGGGTGCGAAAAAGCCCGCGAACTGGCACGCGAGACGATGCGCGACGTGCGCGAGGCGATGGGACTGGAGTACAACTGATGGGCGACAAAAGCATATCCGTGGTCGTGCCGGCCTTGAACGAGGCCGAGAATATTCGTCCGCTGGTCAACGAGATTCTGGCCGCGCTGGGCGACGATCCCGATCTGGAAATCGTTTACGTCGACGACGGCAGCGATGACGAATCGCCTGCGATCTTTGCCGCCCTGGCGCAAGAACTGGCGCCGCGTTTCAAGTGCGTTCGCCATCAGACGCGCTGCGGTCAGAGCACGGGCGTGTGGACCGGAGTGCGGCACGCGAAGAATCGCTGGATTGCGACGATTGATGCGGATGGACAGAACGACCCGGCCAACATTCCGCTGATGCTCGCCAAGCTGCTCGAAGCGGAAAAACCGGAATTGCGGCTGGTGGCCGGCTGGCGGACAAAGCGCAAAGACACCTGGTTGAAGCGAGTTTCTTCGCGCATCGCCAATCGTGTGCGTGCGGCCTTCCTGAAAGACAACACCCCCGATACGGGTTGCGGTCTGAAGGTGTTCAGTCGTGAAATGTTCATGAAACTGCCGTATTTTGACCACATGCACCGTTACCTGCCGGCGCTGGTGTTGCGCGCCGGTGGCGAAGTGGTGTCGGTGCCGGTCAATCACCGCCCGCGCACGCAGGGCGTTTCCAAGTATGGCTTCCACAATCGCTTGTGGGTGGGCATTGTCGATCTCTTCGGCGTCGCCTGGCTGCAGCGGCGGGCGAAAGTGCCGATGATCGAATCCATCAAGGGGGGAGAAAAGTAAAGAATGGAAAACACGACGCTTTGGATCATCATCGGTTTCGTTGGACAGGGTCTGTTTACGGCCCGTTTCTTCGTACAGTGGCTGTATAGCGAGAAGGTCAAGCGCAGTGTCGTGCCGGTGGCTTTCTGGTACTTCAGCCTGGCGGGAGGCGTCGTGATGACCGCTTATGCCGTCCATCGGATGGACCCGGTGTTCATCGTCGGGCAGGGTGCCGGCCTGATCGTGTATTTCCGAAACCTGATGCTGATCAGGAAGCATCATCTCAAAGCCACCGACGAAGCGCCCGTCGATTGACCACCCCATGAGCCTGCTGATCCGGCAGCCGCGCCCCTTTCTGTTCCTGTTGCTGGTGCTGGTAGCGCTGGCATCGGTGTTTGGTCGTCCCGATATTCCCATCGACGAGACGCGCTATGTCAGTGTCGCCTGGGAGATGTGGAACGGCGGCACATGGCTCGATTTTCTGGTGCCTCACAAGAACGGCGAGGTCTATCACCACAAGCCGCCGCTGCTGTTCTGGCTGATCAATCTCGGTTGGTGGGTGGCCGGTCTCAACGATTGGTGGCCCCGGCTCATCTCCGCCCTGTTCGCGCTCGGCTGCCTGCCAGTGGCGGCAAGCATTGCGACGCGGTTGTGGCGGCACGCCGGTGCCGTCGGCGAAAGGACGAGCTGGTTACTGACTGGTAGTACCTTCTGGTTGTTCTTCGCCACGTCGGTGGTATTCGACGTGATGCTGACCTTCTTCGTGTTGCTTGCGCTGTGGGCGGCGCTTCGCGCCATTACTGGCGAGCGGCGCGGAACCTGGGGCGTGTTCGGGCTGGCCATCGGCCTGGGTATCCTATCGAAAGGACCGGTGGTGTTTCTGCATGTTTTGCCGGTTCTGCTGCTGGCGCCATGGTGGGCGCCCCGGCGGGTGCATGGCTGGTATCGTCAGCTCGGCTGGGGAGTCCTGATCGGTGCGGCGATTGCGTTGGCGTGGGCGATCCCGGCCGCGCTGGTGGGCGGCGAGGAATTTCGCAATGCCATCTTCTGGGGGCAGACGGCGGGCAGAGTCACCGGGTCGTTGGCGCACCGTCAGCCGTTCTGGTTCTACCTTGCGGCTTTGCCGGTGGTGATCTTTCCCTGGATATTCTGGGGCGGCGCTTGGCGAGCGCTGTTCGCGGCCTTCCGCGAACGCGGCGACTATGTGCACGGCGTGCGGTTCTGCCTGGCTTGGTTGCTGCCGGCATTCATTGTTTTTTCGCTGGCCGGTGGCAAACAGGTTCACTACATACTACCGCTGCTACCGGCACTGACCATGCTGATGGCGCTGGGGCGGCGCGAGGGCGCGGTGTCAGGCCGGTTGGCGGCGCTGCCGCTCGCGCTGGTGCTGGTGACCATGGGCGTGCTGTTCCTGTTGCCGGGACTCTGGATAGACAAGGCTCCGTGGCTTGCCATATATACGGGAACAGACTGGCAGATCGGCGGAGGTCTGCTGGTTGGGCTGGCGGTGCTGACGCTGCTCTTCGTCCACGGCGAGGCGGCGGCAGCGCGGTTGGCGATGATTTCCGGTGGCGTGGTCATGATTGTGCTGCTTTGCCTGCTGCGGCCGCTGTCGCCCGTCTTTGACACGACCCCTTTCGGTCAGCGCCTCAAGCAGCTGGAGCAACAGGGCGTGCCCGTGGCCAATGCGGCCGGGTACGCCGATCAGTTTCACTACTACGGGCGGCTGACCCGGCCTCTTGTGGAGATTACGCGAGGCGAAATCGGCACTTGGCTGACGGCGAATCCTCAAGGGCGTGTGGCGGTCTATCTGAAGCGCGCGGAAGAGGCGTCGGCTGTGGGCGCCGAATTCTGGCAACCTTATCTGGAAGGGGCCGTCGTGCTCGTCGACGCGCGCTCCGTCGCCCGCCTGCCGGCTAGCGCGACGCAATGACCGCGACCGCGGAACTCGATCTGGAGCCGCCCGTCGCCCGCATCTATGGCGAGCCGATGGCGCAGCTGCCGCTTGATCTCTACATCCCGCCCGATGCGCTGGAAGTCATGCTGGAGGCTTTCGAGGGGCCGCTCGACCTGCTGCTGTACATGATCCGCAAGGCCAATATCGATGTTCTCGACATTCCGATGGCGCCGCTGACGGCGCAATATCTGGTTTATGTCGAGGCGATGCGGGCGCACAACCTTGAATTGGCGGCCGACTATCTGGTGATGGCGGCGATGCTGATCGAGATCAAGTCGCGCATGCTGTTGCCGCGTCACCAGCAGGACGATGGCGCAGAGGCGGAAGACCCGCGCGCGGAACTGGTGCGCCGGTTGATGGAATACGAGAGGATGAAGATCGCCGGCCAGAAACTGGATGAACTCGACCATGTCGAACGCGAATTTTTCTGGGTGGAGACGCTGGTCGAGAAATCGCTGGCTCAAAGGCAGCCGGAAGTCAGCATCAACGAGTTAACGGCGGCCTGGCAGGCTGTGCTCAGGCAAGCCCAACTAAAGAGTCACCACAAGATTCAGCGCGAGGAACTCTCGGTGCGCGAGCACATGAGCCTGATCCTGCGTCGCTTGCAGGGCGCGGAAGGCGGGTTTGTTCATTTCGAGGATTTGTTCGATCCCGACATGGGCGTGCCCGGCGTCGTTGTACACTTTCTGGCGATGCTCGAACTCGCCCGCGAAAAGCTGGTGGAAATCACGCAGACCGAAGCCTTTCACCCGATCTATCTGCGGCTGGCAATAATTCCGATTGAACAGGAAAGCGAAGATGGAACCGACCACCGTCAAGCGGGTGCTTGAGGCCGCGCTGCTGGCGACGCGTGAGCCGCTGACGCTGAACGAGCTGAAACGCATGTTCGATGCGGAACTGGCCAACGACGTGCTCAGAAAGTTGCTCGACGAACTGCGCAACGAGTATGCCGAACGCCCGGTCGAATTGCTGCAACTGGCTTCGGGCTGGCGTTTTCGCACCCGGCCGGAGTATGCTGACTACCTGCAACGTCTGAACCCCGAAAAGCCGCCGAAATACTCGCGTGCGGTGCTGGAGACACTGGCGATCATTGCCTATCGGCAACCGGTGACTCGCGGCGATATCGAAGAAATTCGCGGTGTCGTGGTCAATACGCAAGTCATCCGGACGCTGGAAGAGCGGGGCTGGATCGACGTGGTCGGGCATCGCGACACACCCGGGCGTCCGGCCTTGTTTGCCACGACCAAGCATTTTCTTGACGATCTCGGTCTGCGCAGCCTGTCCGAATTGCCGCCGCTGGAACAACTAGCGGAAACCCTGGAGTTGAATCATGCCAACTAAGAAGAAAACGCCCTTCCGCCGCCCTCAAAAGACTGGCGTTGACGAGGGAAATCCGACCAAACGCCTCGCCCGGGGCCGGGATGGCGCCGAAGCGACGGGCGAAGGGCGCAAGGCTCGTCCGGAGCGAAACGGCGCGACGAAAAGAGTGGAGGGCGATTCGCGATCCGTGTATTCCGGCAAGAGTGGCGAAGAGCACGCCGGGCGCCGCCCGACGGGCGAGGGCGGCGGACCTCGACGCACGCGTGCAGAAAGCGATGATGCGCGCGGCGAGACAACCCTGGGGGCTCGGCGGAGCAGCCAAGCGGACCGAGAAAAGCCGGAGGGTCGACGCACGCCGTCATCACGCGGCAGGTTTGAACGTGAGGACGCCGCGCCGGATTCTCCGCCTCGTCGTTCCCGCGCCGAATTTCCCGAAAGCGATGAGACCGCCGCCGAGGCGCCGCGTCCGCGTCGTGGTGCGGGGCGTAACGCACCCGTGCCGGGGCCGCGCCGAGGAGGCCGTCAGGGTCAGCGAACTACGCACGAGCGTTTCGAGGCGGTCAAACCCGAACGTCTGCATAAGGTGCTGGCCGAAGCCGGTCTCGGATCGCGTCGCGAAATGGAAGAATGGATTGCGGCAGGCCGGGTCAATATCAATGGCGAAACGGCGCAGATCGGCCAGTTGGTCTCGCCGGGCGATCGCGTCAAGGTCAATGGCCGCCTGGTCAACTTGCGTTTTTCGAGCGGCCGCGCGCCGCGCGTGCTGATGTATCACAAGCCGGAAGGCGAAATTGTCTCGCGCGACGATCCCGATCGCCGCGCTTCGGTTTTCGAAGCCCTGCCGCGTATGCGCGGAGGTCGCTGGATCGCGGTTGGGCGCCTGGATTTCAATACCTCCGGCCTGCTGTTGTTTACCAACTCCGGCGAGTTGGCCAACAAGCTCATGCACCCCAGTTCAGAACTGATTCGCGAATACGCCGTACGCGTGCTTGGCGAGCTCAGTGAAGAGGCGCGAAAGCAGCTGATTGCCGGCGTTGAGTTGGAGGATGGTCCGGCCAGTTTCGCATCGTTCGAGGATGCTGGCGGCGAGGGAGCCAATCACTGGTATCGCGTCACGCTTTTTGAAGGGCGCAATCGCGAAGTGCGGCGAATGTTCGAGGCAGTTGGCTGTACGGTCAGCCGTTTGATGCGGGTGAGATATGGCCCACTTGTGCTGCCGCCAATGCTCAAGCGCGGCAAATGTCGCGAACTGGAAGAAGAAGAGGTCAAGCGCTTCCTGCGTGCCTTGGAGGGCACGGGAGCGGGCGGCCGCGTACGCTGATAGTGTTGATGCGGTTGGAAAGGCGTTTCGTTTGGGCGCTGCTATTGTCGCTGTCGATACACGCGGTATTTTTGTCGTGGGTGCCTTCGCGGGACGTCTCAACAGTTGTGCCTAAACCGATCATCGCGACACTCAAACGCCCGGCGGAATCGCCCGTGGCGGCCAAGCTGATCCACGACGAAGTCGTGGCCGCCAGGCGGGCAGTGCCCAGACGGCGAGCCGAAGTGGTAAGAGCGCCTACCGCAAACGACATTCCGGGTCCCGAGCGGGCTGCCGGCATTGATCTGGACGCGGCACGCAGTGTGGCCCGTGAAGCGGCACGTGCGACCGGGGGCGGGCAAAAACTGCCTTCATCGGCCGAAGCGCCTCCAGCACCTCTGGCGCGCGCTATGGCTTCCGCCGCCCGATCCGATTGCCGCGAGGCATACGCCGGCACAGGCCTGTTCGCCCCCCTGTTCTTGCTTCGCGACGCGGTACGGGACAAAGGGTGCAAGTGGTGAAGAATGCTAGACGACTAAGACCAGGGCGTAAATGGGCGAGTTGATTTACTGAACACCGGTCTTCCGTTATAATTCAATAGTTTTGTTCCACCCGCCGGCTGGCGGGGTTTGTTTATTCAGGGATGGGCGGTTCGCCCATTTTTTATTTGTGCCATGGATTTGAACACTTTGCTTGAAACCACCGTCGGCGGTCTCGGCTACGAGCTGGTCGACGTCGAAATGTCGCCGCGCGGGCGGACCATTCGCATCTTTATCGATGTGCTCGGCCACGAGCGCGGGGTAGAGGTCGACGATTGCGTCAAGGTTTCCAACCAGTTGCAGCGCGTGCTGGAAGTCGAAAACGTCGATTACGACCGGCTTGAGGTGTCGTCGCCGGGGCTGGATCGGCTGGTCAAGAAACCTGCCGATTTCGAGCGTTTTGCCGGGCAGGAAATCCATGTTCGCATCCGTATTCCCTTGAATAACCGTCGCAATTTCCAGGGCGAACTGCTGGGCCTGAAACAGGGCAAAGTCGGCGTTCGTCTCGATACCGGCGACGTGGAACTGGAATTTGCCAATATCGACAAGGCACGCTTGGTGCCGCGATTCGACTGAAGGATGAGGAGGTTTTAACCCATGAGCCGCGAACTGCTGTTGCTGGTCGATGCACTCGCCCGCGAAAAGAACGTCAGCAAGGATATCGTTTTCAGCGCCCTGGAGATGGCGTTGGCATCCGCCACCAAGAAGCGCATTCACGACGAGGCTGATGTCCGCGTGGTGATTGATCGCAATACCGGTCAGTACGAATCGTTCCGCCGCTGGCAGGTGGTTGATGAACATGAATATGTCAACGAATACCTGCAGGTGCCGCTTTCGGAAGCCTCGAAGGAAGATCCCGAGGTGGAAATTGGGGATTTCCTCGAAGAACCGCTGGAACCGATCGATTTTGGCCGTATCGGCGCTCAGGCCGCCAAACAGGTGATTTTGCAGAAGATCCGAGATGCCGAGCGCGAGCAGATCATCAGCGATTTCCTGGAGCGCAAGGAGCATATCGTTTCCGGTACCATCAAGCGGATGGAGCGCGGCAACGCGATTGTCGAATCCGGCAAGATCGAAGCCGTGCTGCCACGCGACCAAATGATCCCGAAGGAGAACCTTCGCATTGGCGATCGCGTCAAAGCCTATCTGTTGCGGATCGACCGCGGTGCGCGGGGCCCGCAACTGATTCTGTCCCGTACTGCGCCTGAATTTGTTATCCGCCTGTTCGATCTGGAAGTGCCCGAGATCGAAGATGGCCTGATGGAACTGAAGGCCTGTGCCCGCGATCCCGGCATGCGCGCCAAGATTGCCGTCAAGTCCAACGATCCGCGGGTCGATCCGATCGGTACCTGCGTGGGGCTGCGCGGATCGCGTGTGACGGCGGTGCGCAACGAAATCGGCGGCGAGAACATCGACATCGTGCTGTGGTCGGCTGACCCCGCGCAATTCGTTATCGGTGCGCTGGCACCGGCGGAAGTGTCATCTATCGTGGTCGACGAAGAAAAACACGCAATGGATGTGGTTGTCGACGAAGACAACCTGGCCATCGCCATCGGTCGCAGCGGTCAGAACGTGCGCCTGGCCTCGGAACTTACCGGCTGGAGCATCAACCTGATGACTCAGGAGGAATCGCTTAAGCGAAACGAAGCTGAATTTGCCAAAACCCGCGTAGTGTTTATGGAAAAACTCGACATTGACGAAGAGTTGGCCGATGTGCTGATTGAAGAAGGGTTTTCCAGCCTTGAAGAGATTGCCTACGTTCCGCTGGCTGAGATGCTGGAGATCGAGGGGTTGGACGAGGACATCGTTAATGAGCTGAGAAACCGTGCCCGTAACGTGTTGTTGACGGAAGCGATTGCGACCGAAGAGCAACTTGAAGATGTTGCCGAAGACATGCTCAACCTCGATGGCATGGATAAGGACCTGGCCGCCAAGTTGGCGGGACAGGGTATCAAAACCAGGGACGATCTCGCCGAATTGGCTGTCGACGAACTCGTGGAAATGACCGGAATGGACGACGAGCGCGCCAAGCAACTGATTCTGGTTGCCCGTGCCCATTGGTTCGAATGAGCGGGAGAAGAGTATGACCGCGACCAGCGTATCGCAATTTGCCATAGAACTCAGGATGCCGGCCGAGGCGCTGCTGGAGCAGCTCGCCAAGGCCGGTGTGAATAAGAAATCGCTGACGGAGACCTTGACCGATCAAGACAAGGCTCGTTTGCTCGATTATCTGCGCCGTTCGCACGGTGCAGGTGAAACCAAGACCAAGATTACCCTGACCCGCAAGTCGACTTCCGAGATCAAATCGACCGATGCGCAGGGTCGGGCGCGTACGGTGCAGGTCGAAGTCCGCAAGAAGCGCGTGCTGGTTAAGCGGGACGTCGATCAGGCGGCCGAGGCGTTGCCGGTGGAAGAAGTTATTCTGGAGCCCGTTGTGGCGGTGGTCGATGCCGATGAAATGCGCCAACGCGAGGCCGAAGAGCAGCGTCAGCGGGAGCTGCTGGAACGGCAGGCGCGCGAATTGCAAGAGAAGCAGGCACGCGAGGCTGAACTGGCCCGCTTGAAGCAGGAGGCCGAAGAGGCCGCTGCTGCCGCCCGTGCAGCCGAACTGGCCAAGCAACAAGCAGCGACTCAGGCACGGACGCAGGAACCGGCTGTCGACAAGGGTACGCTGCACAAAAAGCCGGAAACCCCTGGCAAGAAGCCGGGTGTCAAGGACGACAAGCGCGGTGACGAAGGCGGCAAGAAGAAACCAGGCCTGAAGACGCGTGGCGACACGAGCGGCGGGACGGGCTGGCGTGATGGCGGAAAGCACGGTCACAAGAAATCGCATGGCAAGGGCGGTGACGATCAGGGTGGTTTCCAGGCACCAACCGAGCCGCTGGTGCGGGAAGTGCACATACCGGAAACCATCACGGTTGCCGATCTGGCGCATAAGATGGCGGTCAAAGCGACCGAAGTCATCAAGACCATGATGAAGATGGGCTCGATGGTCACCATCAACCAGATGCTGGACCAGGAAACGGCCATGATCGTGGTCGAAGAAATGGGTCACAAGGCATTGGCCGCCAAGCTTGACGATCCCGATGCCTTCCTCGCGGAAAACCAGGATCTTATGGACGTGCCGGCCGAATCGCGGGCACCGGTGGTGACCGTGATGGGCCACGTGGATCATGGCAAGACCTCGCTGCTCGACTACATCCGCCGCGCCAAGGTGGCTGCTGGTGAAGCGGGCGGAATTACGCAGCATATCGGCGCCTATCACGTACAGACCGATCGCGGCATGATCACCTTCCTCGATACGCCGGGTCACGAAGCGTTTACCGCGATGCGGGCGCGGGGCGCCAAGGCGACGGATATCGTCATTCTGGTGGTCGCGGCTGACGACGGTGTCATGCCGCAAACCAAGGAAGCGATTCACCATGCCAAGGCCGCCGGCGTACCGTTGGTGGTGGCGGTGAACAAGATCGACAAACCGGATGCGAATCCGGATCGAGTCAAGCAGGAATTGGTTGCCGAAGGCGTTATTCCGGAGGAATACGGTGGTGAGTCGCCCTTTATCGCGGTCTCGGCCAAGAAAGGCACCGGCATCGACGAGTTGCTCGAAAACGTGCTGCTTCAGGCCGAAGTGCTGGAACTCAAGGCGCAGAAAAATGTGCCCGCCAAGGGGTTGATCATTGAAGCGCGCCTCGACAAGGGACGTGGCGCCGTGGCCACCATGCTGGTGCAATCCGGCACGTTAAAGCGGGGCGACGTCGTGCTGGCCGGTCAGGTGTTTGGCAAGGTGCGTGCGATGCTGGATGAAACCGGCAAGGCGATTAACGAGGCAGGTCCGTCCATTCCGGTCGAGATTCTCGGTTTGTCCGACGTGCCGGCAGCCGGGGAAGAAGCCATCGTCCTCACCGACGAAAAGAAGGCGCGCGAAATCGCGCTGTTCCGACAAGGCAAGTTCCGCGACGTCAAGCTGGCCAAGCAACAGGCCGCCAAGCTCGAAAACATGTTCGAGCAGATGCGGGAAGGCGAGGTCAAGACCTTGTCCATTATTCTCAAGGCCGACGTGCAAGGCTCTCAGGAAGCGCTGGTGCATGCGCTTGGTAAATTGTCGACAGACGAAGTTCGTGTGGCGGTTATCCACGCGGCGGTCGGTGGCATCAGCGAATCCGACGTCAACCTGGCGCAGGCCTCGAACGCGGTCGTCATCGGCTTCAATACGCGCGCGGATGCGGGTGCGCGCAAGCTGGCCGAAAATTTTGGCGTCGACATCCGCTACTACAACGTCATTTACGATGCGGTGGATGAGGTCAAGGCGGCGCTCTCGGGCATGCTCTCGCCTGAAAAACGCGAAGAAATCACCGGCCTGGTCGAGATCCGGCAGGTTTTCCACATTTCCCGCGTTGGCGCCATTGCTGGCTGTTATGTGCTGGAAGGTGTGGTCAAACGCAGCTCGCGTGTTCGCCTGCTGCGCAACCATGTCGTGCAATGGGACGGCGAACTCGACTCGCTCAAGCGCTTCAAGGACGACGTCCGCGAAGTCAAGGGCGGCTTCGAGTGCGGTCTTTCGCTGCGCGGCAATAACGACATCGTGGAAGGCGACCAGCTAGAAGTGTACGAAATTCAGGAAGTGGCGCGCAGTCTCTGATGAAGAAGAGTGGCTTTCAACGGAGCGATCGGGTCGCGGAGCAAGTGCGCCGCGACCTCGCCGAACTGATTCGCAGTGAACTGAAGGACCCTCGTGTGGGCATGATCAGCTTGACCGGTGTCGAACTGACACCGGATTACGCGCACGCCAAGGTATATTTCACCACGCTGAATGCCGATCAGGTACCGGCTATTCAGCAAGGCTTGAAGCGCGCTTCGGGCTTCCTGCGCCGCGAATTGGGCAAGCGGATCCATATTCATACCCTGCCGGAACTGCATTTCATCCACGACGTGTCGGTCGCACGGGGCGCCGATTTGACCGACTTGATCAACAAGGCGGCGGCGATCAGCGACCAGACGCCGGAAGAGTAATCCGGCGATGACGCAGTTCAAGCGAACCTGGCGACAGGTTGACGGTGTTCTGCTGCTCGACAAGCCGGTCGGCATGTCCTCCAATGACGCGCTGCAAAAGGCGCGGCGTCTGTTTTCCGCAGCCAAGGCAGGGCACACCGGCACACTCGATCCGCTTGCGTCCGGCCTGTTGCCGCTGTGTTTTGGCGAAGCGACCAAGTTTTCCGCAGACTTGTTGGAAGCGGATAAAACCTACCTTGCCACCCTGAAACTGGGTGTGACCACCGATTCTGGCGATGCCGAGGGTATCGTCATCGATACGCAGCCCGTGGAGGTCGGCGAGGCAGAGGTGCTGGCGGTACTCCCGCGCTTTACCGGCGCCATCGATCAGATTCCGCCCATGCACTCGGCGCTCAAACGAGATGGGCGACCGCTCTACGAGTTGGCGCGACAAGGGGTGACAGTCGAACGGGCCGCGCGCCCGGTGACGATCCACGCGCTGGAATGCCTGGCTTTTCACGATGACACGGCAGTGTTGCGCGTGGCGTGCAGCAAGGGCACCTATATTCGCGTGCTCGCCGCCGATCTGGGGACCGCCCTGGGGTGCGGCGCCCATTTGACGGCCTTGCGGCGCACCGTGGTCGGCGATCTCGATCTGGCGTGCGCCGTGACGCTGGCCGAACTTGAGGCGATGGACGAGTCGATACGGATTGGCCGGTTGGCCCCGGTCGATGCGTTGTTGCAATCGCTGCCGGCGATCCATTTGAATGCGGCGGACCGCGAGCGCTTTTCGCACGGAAATCCGGTTAATCCGCAGCAGGGAGTGCCGGGGTCAGCTCGCGTTTATGCCGACGGGTATTTGCTCGGCGTCGGCGAAGTGCGGGCCGAAGGCAAACTATGGCCCAAACGGCTCGTGCAATTGGCGACGTAACCGGTTATAATCAAACGCTTTCCGTCGCCAACGGAAATAACCGATTAACCAGACGCCACGCTCTATCAAACCGGGGCTGCGTCGTTTTCATGAAAGAGAGTTTGAACATGGCGATCACGACCGAACAAAAAGCAAAAATTGTTACCGATTTCCAGCGCGCCAAGGGCGACACCGGTTCACCGGAAGTCCAGATCGCGCTGCTGACGGCCCGTATCAATGATCTGACGGGCCACTTCAAGGAGCACACCAAGGACCACCACTCGCGCCGCGGCCTGCTGCGCCTGGTGAGCCAACGCCGCAAGCTCCTTGACTACCTCAAGGGCAAGGATATTGACGCTTATCGCAAGCTCATTACCAGCCTCGGTCTGCGCAAGTAATTTTGCGTCGCGCCTAATCCCGAAGGAGCGGTCTGGCAAAGATGCCATGCCGCTCTTTTCGTTTTTTGGCGAAGAGGTAGAACGATTGCGGCGCAAATTGTCGAGAGAATGAAAGGAAAAATAATGTTTAACGTGGTGAAAAAGACCTTCGCCTACGGGGCCCATACGGTGACCCTGGAGACCGGTGAAGTGGCCCGCCAGGCCGGCGGCGCCGTGATGGTGTCAATGGGTGACACTGTTGTGCTGGTCACTGTTGTGGCAGCCAAGAACGTCAAACCGGGTCAGGATTTCTTCCCGCTGACTGTGGATTATCAGGAAAAAGTTTACGCCGCGGGTCGTATTCCCGGCGGTTTCTTCAAGCGTGAAGGGCGTCCCTCCGAGAAGGAAACGCTGACCTCCCGCCTTATCGACCGTCCGCTGCGTCCACTCTTCCCGGATGGTTTCTATAACGAGGTCCAGGTCGTGGCGACGGTCGTGTCGCTCGATCCGGAAATCGATTCCGACATTCCCGCCCTGATCGGCGCGTCGGCCGCGATGTCGCTGTCCGGTGTGCCGTTCAACGGCCCGATCGGCGCCGCCCGCGTTGGCTACGTCAGCGGCGAATATGTGCTTTGCCCTACCGCCTCGCAACTCAAGGAAAGCCAGCTGGATCTGGTGGTTGCCGGCACCGAAGTCGCCGTGCTGATGGTGGAATCGGAAGCTCAGCAATTGTCGGAAGAAATCATGCTAGGTGCCGTGGTATTCGGACATCAGCAGATGCAAGCCGCGATCGAGGCGATCAACCAATTGGTCGAAGAGGGCGGCAAGCCCGAATGGGATTGGCAACCGCCCGCCAAGGACGAAACCCTGATCACCCGTCTGTCCGGTGTGGTCAAGGCCAAGCTTGAAGAAGCCTACAACATCACCAGCAAGCAAACCCGCAGTCAGGCCGTCAAGGAAATCCGTGCCGAAGCGGTTGCCGCCTTGTGTACGGGTGAAGAGGGTGCACCGGATGAAAACACCGTCGGCAATCTGTTCTTCGAACTCGAAGCTGCCATCGTGCGTGGTCGCATCCTTGCCGGCCAGCCGCGCATCGACGGCCGCGATACCCGTACCGTTCGCCCGATCAGCATTCGCAATAGCGTGCTGCCGCGCACTCACGGTTCGGCGCTCTTCACGCGTGGTGAGACCCAGGCGCTGGCCGTTGCCACGCTGGGCACCAACCGCGACGAGCAGATCATTGACGCGCTGGCGGGCGAATACCGCGATCGCTTCATGCTGCACTACAACATGCCGCCGTACGCGACCGGTGAATGTGGTCGGGTCGGTTCGCCGAAGCGGCGCGAAATCGGCCATGGCCGTCTCGCCAAGCGCGCGTTGATCGCCGTGCTGCCCAAGCCGGAAGATTTCTCCTATTCGATGCGAGTCGTGTCGGAAATCACCGAATCAAATGGTTCCTCTTCGATGGCCTCCGTCTGTGGTGGCTGTCTGGCGTTGATGGACGCCGGTGTGCCCCTGAAAGCGCACGTGGCAGGCATCGCCATGGGTCTGATCAAGGATGGCAACCGCTTTGCCGTGCTGACCGACATCCTGGGCGACGAAGATCACCTCGGCGACATGGATTTCAAGGTGGCCGGTTCCGAATTTGGCGTGACCGCACTGCAAATGGATATCAAGATCCAGGGCATCACCAAGGAAATCATGCAGGTTGCGCTGGCGCAAGCCAAGGAAGCCCGCATGCACATCCTCGGCCTGATGAAACAGAGCATGGGTGGACACCGTACCGAAATGTCAGCCTACGCGCCGCGCCTCTATACCTTCAAGATCAATCCGGAAAAGATCCGCGACGTGATCGGCAAGGGCGGTGCGGTGATTCGCGCGCTGACCGAAGAAACCGGCACGACCATCGACATCCAGGACGACGGCACCATCACTATCGCGGCGACCAGCGGCGATGCGGCGGCGGCAGCGCGCGCCCGGATCGACGCCATCACGGCGGAAGTCGAGATCGGCAAGATCTACGAAGGCACCGTGCTGAAGATTCTGGATTTCGGCGCCATCGTGCAAGTGCTGCCGGGCAAGGATGGTCTGCTGCACATTTCGCAGATCGCCCAGGAGCGTGTTGCCAAGGTCGAGGACTACCTCAAGGAAGGCCAGGTCGTGCGCGTCAAGGTGCTCGAAACCGACGATCGCGGTCGCGTCAAGCTGTCGATGAAGGCGGCGGCAGCCGAGGCGGCTGCGGCTGCCACGCCGGCAGAGCCTGCTGTGGCACAGCAACCGGCCGCCGAATAAGCGGAGTGGTTGAAACGAGAAAGGGCGCCGAAGGGCGCCCTTTTTATTGGCTCATGAGAAAGGGAAAGAAAGGGAAATACGACGGATGTCAGCTTTTTCCGCTCACTTGGCCATCTGTTTTTCTTTCAGTTCTTCCAGGGTCTTGCAGTCGATGCACAGTGTGGCCGTCGGGCGAGCCTCCAGCCGCTTGATGCCGATCTCGACACCACACTTGTCGCAAAAACCGTAATCGCCCGATTCGATTCGACCGATGGTCTCGTCGATCTTCTTGATGAGTTTTCGCTCACGGTCGCGGTTGCGCAATTCGATGGCGATGTCGGTTTCCTGGCTGGCACGATCATTGGGATCGGCAAACACCGTGGCCTCGTCCTGCATCGTATGCACAGTGCGGTCGATATCCTCTGAAAGCGCCTTCTTGATGCCTTCGAGAATCTTGCGGAAATGGGCGATCTGGCGGTCGCACATGTACTCCTCGCCCTTCTTCGGCTCATACGGCGGGATGTTTTTCTGGAGCAGTTCTTCGGCCATTTGCTGTGGCATCCGGATTAAGAAAAGGGGCTATTAAATCTCAGAACGCCCCGGCCTGCAACAAGACTTTTGGTTGTGACGCAGCGGCTTTGCCAGCGCGGTTCTGCGTCAACCCGGCCGTCGGGTTTCCTTGACGCTTTGGGTGTCGCTCGCTAGAATCGGCCCTCCTCGGGGTGTAGCTCAGTCCGGTAGAGTGTCTGCTTTGGGAGCAGAAAGTCGCACGTTCGAATCGTGTCACCCCGACCACTCATTAGTCATATTCACCCGCGCCCGTAGCTCATCTGGATAGAGCATCGGCCTTCTAAGCCGAGGGTAGGGGGTTCGAGTCCCTCCGGGCGCGCCAATCTCCTCCTATACCGAGTATGTACGCCCCGGTCTTCCGGGGAAAACCCGGTTCAAGGCCGGTTCGCTCAGGTCAAACGAGGCGCGCAGGCAGGCTGCCAGCAGGTCACGCCAATCCGCCAGTACCGGCAGATCGCGCCGATCGTGCAGAACATTGTCGCCGAGGCCGGGGAAATCGCCCAGCATGCGTCCGCCAGCCACGTTGCCGCCGGCAACCAGAAAGAGCCCGCCGTGCCCGTGGTCGGTGCCTTTGGTTCCGTTCTCGCGGGCTGTACGGCCAAATTCGCTCATCAGTACCACGCGAGTGCGCGCCCATTCTTCGGTGCCAAGTGTTTGTCTGAGTGCTTGCAGCGCGCTGGTCAGCGCCAGGAGGACACGTGTCAGCACTCCATCTTCGCCGGCGTGGGTATCGAGACCGCCAAAATCGACAAACGAGAGAGCGATGCGCTGATTTGCCCTTAGCATTCGGCCCATTGTTTCCGCTATGCGGGGAAATCCCGCAATCCCTGGCGCGCCGCGAGCGGCCTGCGCATCCATGCCCATTGCGGCCACAATCTCTTCTTCTGTGGCAATGGCCTGCTCTAGTGCGCGGCCGCTGGCCTGACCGCGATGCGCCGCGAGTAGCGCGTTTCTCAGATTACCTTCGGGAATCTTCAGGCCGCTGCCCGAGAGCGGCGCGACCTCCGGTTCGCTGTCGCCACCGCGCAGGCAGAGGGGTACTTCGCGCGTAAAGGCAACGGAGCGACGGTTCGGCTCGATCACGCCAGCGGCTCGCCCTAGAAATCCCGAGCCGCCGGTGATTGCGCCGCTCCCCAATTCGAAGAGATCCTGTGCCTGAAAATGGCTGCGGCTGCGGTCTGTCGTGCCTGCGCATGGGGCGAAGGCGAGTTGCCCTTCACGATACCAGTCGGCAAACAACGTCGCAGCGGGATGCGCGGCGAACCCGCTGTTGCCCAATGGCATGCCCTTCTCCAATGCTGTACGGGCGAGTGTGGGGCGCAGTTCAGCGAGCCGGGGATCGGCCACCGGTGCGATAGCGAACAAGCCATCCAGGCCGCCGCGCAAAAAGATCATGATCAGGCGGGCGGGGTGGACGATGCGTGTCTCGACCGACATGGCCGTGATCGGCATCAGGCCAGTGGCGACGCAGCCGGTGGTCGCCAGTTGTAAAAATCGACGTCGTTCCATGGTCAGCGCCTCATGAATTCAGGGCTCGCAAGCAAGGCGGCGATGCGCTCGCGCGGCATCAGTCCGGCAAGACTCGCTTCGGTGGTTGGGGAAATCGGACCGATCGCTTGGCGAACGATGCCTTCGTCGGGGTGGCAACTGTTACCGGTCAGATCAGCACGTCCCTTCTCCAGGCCGCGCAGGCGGCCGGGTTCATTGTTCGGGCGGCTGGCGAGCGGTAGACGTTCCTGAGCCGCGGCGAGCGAAAAGCGTACGCGCTTGGCCATGGCGGCTGGCGAGAGCCAATCGGCTTCGGCGCTACCGTAGCCGTCGGGGGTTGTGTGCATCAACGGTGCCTGCCCCATATCCAGCAAGGTGACGGCGAGAGTTTGCCTTTGCGCGATAGCTTGATCGCCGCAGACAGCCCGCGCGGCAGAGAGCACGTAATCCATGGGCTCCTTGTATTTCCGGGGTTGAGCAAGCGACGCGAGAAATTCAGGGGCAGCCAGCAGAGGCGAGAGAGTGGCCGAGATGCGTCCGCCGGATTGCAGGTAAGCGGCGGCCATGGCCTCAATCAACGCATGCGGCGGATCGTCGGCAAGAAAACGTTGGGCGAGCTTGCGCGCGATCCGGTGAGCGGTAGCGGGATGCAACGCCAGCAGATGCAGCGCGCGGTCGATTTCAGTCAGTCCCTGACCCGCAGGGAAGAAATTGCCGAGCAACTGTTTGGCACCAAAATCGTGCCGGCGCGGATCAAAGAGGAATTCGCCATGTCTGGTGGCACCCGCGCGCGTCAGGGCGGCGTCGTTCATCCGTTGGGAATAGAGTCCGGCGCCAGTGATGATGCGGGCCAGTTCCTGCACATCTTTTTGAGTGTACGCCGCATCGACGCCGAGTGTGTGCAGTTCGAGCAACTCCCGCGCCAGATTCTCGTTGATGCCCGCCGTCTTGCCGTTGCGCGAGGCAAACAGGGCAGCCGGTGAATCCGGCGCGGTCGATTGGGCGTTGTCGAGGTAGATCTGCATTGCAGGGTGAAAAAAACTTGCTCGCAACAAGGCCTCGAAACTGTCTTCAGACATCGCCTGCTCTAGGGCGTGGATGTAGTTCCAGGCCAGGATCTTGTCGAGATTCTTCAACGCATGGATGGAAAAATGATTGAGCCAGAACGAAAGCAACACTTCGTGCGCAGGGTTTTCGCTATTGACCATGGTCAACAATCTGGCCTGTACTGCCGCGCTGGCAAATCGGTTTTCTTCCTGCCGCAGAGTCAGCTTATCATCGTTCTCCTGCCGCGCCGTTCCGCCGGGCCCCATCCGTGCCCAGGTGGCGGCGAGCGGTTCGGCGATAGGCAATGCGTTCAGGTCATCCGCAATGCTTTCGGGCAAGAGCGATTGCGCGAGGAGGCCACGCGTCACAAATTGGCGGGGTGTCTGCATGGTCGCGGCAAGTAGGCTGGCGGGTGTCGCGCCATACCCGAAGCGGTTCAGCATGGCGCGGGCTTCAGGTGCTGTCATGCGATGATCATCCGGCCAGCCGTCCGCCCACGCGAATGGCGTGATAATGAGCAGAAAGCAGGCTGCGATCCCACGAAAGGCAGAATTACTCGTTCGCGAAGATAGGTTGCAGTTGAAAATTGCCATGAACACACCTTCCGGGCTGTCGATTCACTTGCCGCAAGCGTGGTGGCCGGTGGCGCGCCAGCTATGTACGGCTACATTGACGCATATTTTGCGAGCGACGGATGCAAGCCCGGTGTAAATCCTCGCCCTAAGTTGTAAGCAGATGTATACGAAATCGTCTTCTCCGGTAGCAGGCGACGTTGTCCGGATCAGCAGGCGCTGGCGAATAGGGACATGATAAAATCACATTCCCGCGTCAGCCGACCGGGTAAAACAGTCACCTACCTCATCGAACGAACACCACATGGACCTGATTACCGGTGCCAACGGCTTTATCGGCGGCCGGTTGGCACGCGCTCTGGCGACTGGCGGCCTCGTTCCCCGGCTGGCTGGAAAGGGTGCGGCGTTGGAGATGGCGGATCTCGATCTCGGTAACCAGGCAGGTCTCGAAGCTCTCTGCAAAGGCGTCGAATGTGTGTTTCACTGCGCCGGCCACGCGCACGCTTTTGCCGCACGGGCCGCCGATGAGGCGGCGCTGCATTGGCGTGTCAATTTCGAGGGCGCGCGCAACATGGCTGCTGCGGCTGCGCAGAGTGGCGTGCGGTGTTTCGTGTTACTTTCCAGCGTCAAGGCGATGGCCGAACCCGGCGAACAGTGTGCCGATGAGGAGTTTCCGGGCGAACCCCTGACTGATTACGGGCGGTCCAAGCGGGCGGCGGAACGGGCGGTGGCGGAAATTGCAACCGCCTCGGGGATGCGGGTGGTGAATCTGCGCCTGGCCATGGTGTATGGCCGGGGCGGGCGCGGAAATCTGGAACGCATGGGCCGGATGGTGGCGCGTGGTGCCTTTCCGCCGCTGCCGGAAACCGGCAATCGGCGTTCGCTGATTCACGTTGACGATGTGGTGGATGCAATGCGTCATGTCGCCCGCGACATGCGCGCGAATGGGCGTACCTATATTCTGGCGTCACCCGAAGCGCCCTCGGGCCGCGAGTTGTACGACGCCCTGCGCGTTGCTTTGGGTTTGCAGCTGGTGCGGAGTGCTGTGCCGGCGGTCGTGCTGCGCGGCGCGGCACGGGCGGGCGACGCGCTTGCCAGTTTGACGGGGCGACGGGTGCCGCTTGATAGCGAAATGCTGGATCGCTTGCTCGGATCCGCACATTATTCTCCGGAGCGCATCTCGCGCGAACTGGGTTGGCGTGCACGGGTCTCGCTTGCGGCGGGTCTGGCGGAAATGTTTGGCGATGAAACGCCTTTTTGATCTGGCGCTCGGCCTGTTCGCGCTGCTCTTTCTGGCGCTGCCGATTGTCGCGGTCGCGCTGCTGGTTTGCCTTACCTCGCCGGGTCCCGCGTTGTACTGGTCGCAACGGGTGGGCCGGCATAACCGGCTGTTTGCCATGCCAAAATTCCGCAGCATGCGGGTTGGCACACCAGCTGTCGCCACCCATCTGCTGGAAAAGCCGGAAGCTTACCTGACGCCCGTCGGGTCTTTTCTCCGGCGTTCCAGTCTCGACGAACTGCCGCAGCTCTGGAGCATACTGAAAGGTGACATGAGTTTCGTCGGGCCACGACCGGCCTTGTTCAATCAGGATGACCTGATTGCGTTGCGCACGGCCGCCGGGGTGGATGCGTTGACGCCCGGTCTGACCGGCTGGGCGCAGATCAACGGGCGCGACGAGCTGCCGATTCCGCAAAAAGTGGCACTGGATGCCGAATATCTGAGGCGCCGGTCGTTGTCGTTTGATGTGCACATCCTGTGGCGGACTTTTGTAAAAGTCATTAAACGGGACGGCGTTTCGCATTAGGTCGCAGTAGAATGCGCCCTCATTATTGACCCGGGTTCGGTTGAATGACCAACAAGCGTACCGTTGCGGCTTTTGTCCACGACGTTTTGGCGGCGGCACTGGCGTGGATGCTGGCGTTCTGGTTGCGATTCAATTTCGAGATTCCGCCCGATTTCCAGAATGCCGCGCAGTCTTCGCTGCTATGGGTGCTGCCGCTGTTTGCCGTACTCTTTTTCTCCTTCGGGCTCTACCGCGGGTTGTGGCGTTTCGCCAGTCTTTCAGATTTGCAACATCTCGTGTCGGCGGTCATCGCCGGTGCGTTGATGACCACCGCCGTGGTGCTGGTTTTCAGGATCGGTTCCATCCCACGGTCGGTTCTGGCACTTCATCCGATTCTGCTGGCGTTGATGATGGGCGGAAGCCGTTTTGCCTATCGCAGTTGGAAGGAGCACCGACTGTACGGCCCGGCCAAACTGCGCGGCCAGCCGGTACTGATACTGGGCGCGGGCGAGGCGGCGGATTCGCTGTTGCGCGAAATCCACCGCAGTGGCCAATGGTATGCGGTGGCGCTGCTGGACGACAATCCGGGCAAGATCGGAAGGCGCTTGCGGGGGTTACCGGTCGCGGGGCCGATCGGGCAAGTTGGTGAAATGGCCGATAAGTACGGTATCCGGCACGTCATCATGGCCATGCCCGGCGCCAAACCGGCTGAGCGACGTCATGCGGCGGAAAAGGCCGCTGGCGCCGGATTGACGGTAATGACGATGCCATCTTATGAGGATCTGCTGTCGGGCAAGCTGGCGGTATCTCACATACGCCGTGTCGAGCTTGAAGACTTGCTCGGACGCGAGGCTGTGACCCTCGACGATGGTGGTCTGCATGAGCTGCTGACCGGGCAGGTCGTGCTGATCAGCGGCGCCGGCGGTTCCATCGGCTCCGAACTGTGTCGCCAAATCGCGCGCTACGAGCCGGCGCGGATGGTACTGCTGGAATCTTCCGAACTCGCGCTCTATCGCATAGATGAGGAATTGGCGCAATCCTGGCCGAACCAGGCGCGACATTGCTGGGCGGCCGATGTGCGGGATGCTGCCCGCGTCGATGAAATTCTCGCCGTGGAAAAGCCGGCACTGATATTCCATGCCGCCGCCTACAAGCACGTGCCGTTGATGGAAGAGATCAATGCCTGGCAGGCGGTGCGCACCAATGCGCTGGGGACACTGACGCTGGCGCGTGCGGCGGAGCATGCCGGAGTACAGAAGTTTGTACTGATTTCCACTGACAAGGCGGTTAATCCGACCAATGTGATGGGCGCCAGCAAACGTCTTGCAGAAAGACTGTGTGCAGCCGTGCACGCCAGCGGACGAACACGCTTTGTAACCGTTCGATTCGGCAACGTGCTGGGCAGCAATGGCAGCGTCATTCCAAAATTCCGCGAACAGATCGCTCGCGGCGGGCCGGTCACCGTCACCCATCCCGAAATCATCCGCTATTTCATGACGATTCCGGAAGCGGCCCAACTCGTGCTGCAAGCGGGATGGATGGGCAAGGGCGGCGAAATTCTGGTGCTCGACATGGGAGAGCCGATTCGCATCGCCGATCTGGCGCGCGACATGATCCGCCTTTCCGGCTTTGCGGAGGATGAAATACGCATCGAATTCACCGGCTTGCGAGCGGGCGAGAAATTGTATGAAGAGTTGCTGGCGGATGACGAGAAGACTCAATCCACGCCGCACCCGAAATTGCGAGTGGCCCGCTGTCAGGATGTGCTGTCAAGCGAGGAACTGGCAGCACTTGAGGAATGGCTGGGGCTGCCCGTGCGCGCCCCGGACGATGTCAGGCGAGGCTTGACGGAATTCGTGCCGGAATACACCCCGCCAGCGGCAAATTGACAAGGCGAGCGGCGCGCTCTAACGTGCCTTCATCCAACCAGGGCGAATTTCAATGTCATTCATCGATCTTGCGCGGCTGACGGCCGCTTCCGGCAGCGTTCGGCTGCCGGGCTCCAAAAGTATTTCCAATCGCGTGCTGCTGCTGGCGGCGCTGGCCGAAGGTGATTCCGAAGTGTGCGACCTGCTCGCCTCTGATGACACCGCCCGCATGCTGGATGCGCTGCGCACGCTCGGTGTCGGCGTGACCGAGCTGGGCGGAGATCGCTGGCGTATTTCGGGATGCGGCGGTCGCTTTCCGGTGCGACAAGCAGACCTGTTTCTCGGCAATGCCGGTACCGCGTTTCGTCCGCTGACGGCTGCGCTGGCGCTGGCTGGCGGCGACTATCGGTTGTCGGGCGTGGCGCGCATGCACGAGCGGCCGATTGGCGATCTGGTCGATGCACTGCGCCAACTGGGTGCCGACATCGATTATCTCGGCAATGACGGCTATCCGCCGTTGCGGCTGAAGCCGGCGAAGATTCAGGCTGGAGGCGTGGTGCGCGTGCGCGGCGACGTTTCCAGCCAGTTTCTGACCGGCTTGTTGATGGCCCTACCGCTGACCGGTGTGGAGAGCACAGTTGAGGTCGCGGGCGAGCTGATTTCCAAACCCTATGTCGAAATTACGCTCGCGACGATGCGTCACTTTGGTGTCGAGGTGCGTCGCGAGGGATGGCAGCGCTTTGTCGTGCCTGCCGCCAGCCGTTATGTGTCGCCCGGCGAAATTTATGTCGAAGGCGATGCATCGTCGGCTTCCTACTTTCTGGCATTGGGTGCCGTCGGGGGCGGCCCGGTGCGGGTTGAGGGCGTCGGGCGCGATTCTATCCAGGGCGATGTCCGATTCGCCGAAGCCTTGCAGCAAATGGGTACCCGGATCGAGATGGGGCCGAACTGGATCGAGGCGCGCGCCCCGGCCGGCGGGCTGGTCGGTATCGATCTCGACTGCAATCATATTCCCGATGCAGCGATGACGCTGGCGACCGTAGCGCTGTTCGCGCGTGGCGACACGACGTTGCGCAACATCGCCAGCTGGCGTGTCAAGGAGACCGACCGCATTGTGGCCATGGCAGCCGAGCTCAAGAAGCTGGGTGTATCGGTCGAAGAGGGGGCCGACTACTTGCGCGTGTCGCCGTCGACTAATCTGCATGCGCCGCAGGGGGGCATCGATACCTATGACGATCACCGCATCGCGATGTGCTTCTCGTTGGTGGCGTTTGGAACCCCGCTGAGGATCAATGATCCCGGCTGTGTTGCCAAGACCTTTCCCGATTACTTCGAACGTTTTGCGTCGGTGACTCAGGCGCCGCCTGTACTGGCCATCGACGGACCTTCCGCTTCAGGCAAGGGCACGGTCGCGGCGCGCGTGGCGACGGCTCTGGGTTTTCGTTATCTGGATTCCGGCGCCTTGTATCGCATTACCGCGCTGGCTTCGCAGCGCGCGGGCGTTCCGTGGAACGACGAAGCCGGTGTGGCCGCGGTGGCTGCGTCGCTCGACGTCGTTTTTGGCGAGAACAGCATTCGTTTGGCGGGCGAAGAGGTCGGCGAAATGATCCGCAGTGAAGAAGTCTCGTCCGGGGCCTCACAGGTCGCGGCGCTGCCCGCTGTGCGCGAAGCGTTGTTGTTCCGCCAGCGGGCCTTTTCCGGCGCACCGGGGCTGGTGGCGGAAGGACGCGATATGGCGTCGGTTGTCTTTCCCGATGCCGCCCTGAAGGTCTTCCTGACCGCCAGCGCCGAAATTCGCGCCGAGCGGCGCTATAAACAGTTGATCGAAAAAGGAATGTCTGCTAATCTCGCCGCTCTTTTGCAGGACTTGCGCGAACGCGACGAGCGGGATTCCCGCCGCGCCGTGGCGCCGCTCCGGCAAGAGGCGGATGCACGTTTGCTCGAAACCTCGGCGCTGTCCATTGAGGCGGCGGTCCAGCAAGTTCTGGCGTGGTGGCGGGAAACGGCGTCGTAGCAAGGTGTTGCCGGCCAGCGGCCGGCAACGTTGTTTAACTTAACCGCTGCCGCAAGGTGGCAAAGAAAGTCCGCTCCGTAATGGAATCTTTTGCTCAACTATTTGAAGAATCCCTGGCTCGCCAGGAAATGCGTCAAGGCGAAGTCATCACTGCCGAAGTGGTGCGTGTCGATCAGAATTTTGTTGTGGTCAACGCCGGCCTGAAATCAGAATCCTACGTTCCCCTCGAAGAATTCCTCAATGATCAGGGCGAAGTCGAAGCCAAGGCTGGCGATTTCGTTCAGGTCGCGATTGAAATGCTGGAAGACGGCTATGGCGAAACGCGTTTGAGCCGTGACCGCGCCAAGCGTATCGCCGCCTGGAATTACCTGGAACAAGCCCTGAACGACGGCTCGCTGGTGACCGGTGCGATCACTGGCAAGGTCAAGGGCGGTCTGACCGTCATGACCGGCGGCGTGCGTGCCTTCCTGCCGGGTTCGCTGGTCGATATGCGTCCGGTCAAGGACACCAGCCCGTACGAAGGCAAGACCCTCGAATTCAAGGTCATCAAACTCGACCGCAAGCGCAACAACGTCGTGCTGTCGCGCCGCGCCGTGCTGGAAGCCACGGCTGACGCCGACCGCGAAAAGCTGATGGAAAACCTCAAGGAAGGTACCGTCGTCAAGGGTGTGGTCAAAAATATCACCGACTACGGCGCGTTCGTCGACCTCGGTGGCATTGATGGTCTGTTGCACATCACCGATCTGGCCTGGCGCCGTGTCCGTCACCCGAGCGAAGTGCTCGCCGTGGGCGACGAAGTCACCGCCAAGATCCTCAAGTTCGACGCCGAGAAGAACCGCGTGTCGCTGGGTCTCAAGCAACTGGGCGAAGATCCGTGGGTCGGTATCGCTCGCCGTTATCCGCAGGGTACCCGCCTGTTTGGCAAGGTCACCAACCTGACCGACTACGGTTCATTCGTTGAAATCGAGCAGGGCATCGAAGGTCTGGTGCACGTTTCCGAAATGGATTGGACCAACAAGAACGTCCATCCGTCCAAGGTTGTCCAACTCGGCGACGAAGTCGAAGTGATGATTCTCGAAATCGACGAAGAGCGTCGCCGTATCTCCCTCGGCATGAAGCAGTGCAAGGCCAATCCGTGGGAAGAGTTCTGCCAGGATCACAAGAAGGGCGACAAGGTTCGTGGCGCCATCAAGTCGATCACCGACTTCGGTATCTTCATCGGTCTGCCCGGCGGCATCGATGGTCTGGTTCACCTTTCCGATCTGTCCTGGAAAATGGCCGGCGAAGAGGCGATTCGCAACTTCAAGAAGGGCGACGAAGTCGAGGCGGTCGTGCTCGGCATCGACGTCGAGAAGGAGCGCATCTCCCTGGGCGTCAAGCAGCTTGAAGGCGATCCGTATACCAACTACATCGCGACGCACGACAAGAACGCTATCGTTCGCGGCGTGGTCAAGTCGGTGGATGCCAAGGGTGCGGTCGTTCAGTTGGACGGCGAAGTCGAAGGCTATCTGCGTGTCTCCGAGTTCTCGCGCGAGCGTATTGAAGACCTGTCGCAGGTCGTCAAGGTTGGCGATGAGCTGGAAACCATGATCATCAACGTTGATCGGAAGACCCGTTCGATCAACCTGTCGATCAAGGCTAAGGATCAGGCCGAACAGCACGAAGCGATGCAGAAGTTCTCTGCCGAATCTTCCGCTTCCGCCGGTACGACGAACCTGGGCGCGCTGCTCAAGGCCAAGCTCAACCAACAAGGCTGATCAGGGCAAGAGCATGACCAAATCCGAGCTCATCGCCCGTTTGGCGGAGAGGTTTCCGCAACTGGTGGCGAAGGACGCTGATTTTGCGGTCAAGATGATTCTAGATGCGATGACTGACGCGCTGGTGCGCGGTGATCGCATCGAAATCCGCGGATTCGGCAGCTTTGCACTCAACTATCGCCCGCCGCGTGTTGGCCGTAACCCCAAATCGGGGGACAAGGTCAGCGTGCCGGCCAAATGGGTTCCCCATTTCAAGGCTGGCAAGGAGTTGCGCGAGCGCGTCGACAAGATGGATGCATGATCAGCGTATTGTGGTAGATTCAGGGCGGTGCCAAAAGCACCGCCCTTTCTGTTTAATACCATGAAAATATTGACCTGGGCGATCCGCCTGATCGTTTTCCTGCTTTTGTTTCTGTTCGCAGTGGTCAACACCGAACCGGTGACGCTGCACTTCTTTCTTGGCCAAGTCTGGCAGGCGCCTTTGGTGATCGTGCTGTTGATCACTTTTGCGGCGGGGGCGATTTTCGGCCTGTTGTCGCTGCTGGGGTTGGTCTACACGCAAAAACGGGAGATCGCTCGTCTGCGCAAGCAATTGCCGCGATCGCCAGGCACGGGTGAGACGCGATGAGCGAGCTGGTCGAATACTGGCAACTCTGGCTGTTGCCGATTTTTTTTGCGTTGGGATGGGGTGCTGCGCGAATCGATATCCGGCATGTCATGCAGGAATCGCGCGCATTGCCGCGGTCCTATTTCCAGGGCCTCAATTTTCTGCTCAACGAGCAGCCGGACAAAGCCATCGACTCCTTTTTGGAAGTCGCCAAGATCGATTCCCAGACGATCGAGCTGCATTTTGCCCTTGGCAACCTCTTCCGTCGGCGCGGCGAAACCGAGCGCGCCATCCGGATGCATCAGAACCTGATCGAGCGCGATGACTTGCCAGAGGCTTTTCGCCTGCAAGCACTTTCCGAATTGGGCCAGGATTTTCTGAAAGCGGGCCTGCTGGATCGCGCCGAGGAAATTTTCAACAAATTGCTCGGCACGGAACGGGAGGAGGAGGCCAAGCGGCATCTGCTCGAAATCTATCAGGTTGAGAAGGATTGGCAGAAAGCCATCGCCATCGCGCGAGAACTGCCGGATGCCGCGACGGCGCGCGACATCGCAGAATACTATTGCGAACTTGCCGCTGCCGAGATCATGCGGTCGCGTACCGATAGTGCACGTGAACACCTGCAACAAGCGGTACACGAGAACCGCAAGTGCGTGCGTGCCAGCCTGCTGCTGGGTGATTCGCTGATGCAGGACGGCCAGCCGGAGGAAGCCATTGCCGCGTGGCAGCGCATCGAACAACAGGATCCCAATTATCTCGGTCTGGCGGCGGCTCGCCTGGTCGATGCCTATCGGCGGCTCGGGAGGCTGGAAGCGGGCGAAGCCTTGATGCGCGGATATCTGGAGCACTATCCGTCACTCGACCTGCTCGATATTGCCATTCCACTGCTGCTTGAACGCGAAGGCTCGGAGTCGGCATATCGACTGATTCGCGACGAGTTGCAGCGCAATCCCACACTGATTGGCCTGGAGCGGCTGATGGTGGCGCGCTTGCCGCTGGTAGCCCCGGAAATGAGACAAGACCTCGAACTGGCGCGGGGAATCGTCCAGAACTACACCAAGCATCTCTCCCGCTATCGGTGCGATAATTGCGGGTTCAAGGCGCGCCAGCACTACTGGCGTTGTCCAGCTTGTGGAGGGTGGGAGACCTATCCGCCCCGGCGTAGCGAAGAATTCGATCTGACACCCTGAATTCGCGGAGTTCATCATCTCTCAGTCTCTGGAAATACTGTTGCCGAAGCTGGCGAATGTGCGCTTGCTGGTTGTCGGCGATGTCATGCTCGACCGCTACTGGTTCGGCGATGTCAGCCGCATTTCACCGGAGGCGCCGGTGCCGGTCGTCAAGGTGGAGAAGGTCGACGAACGCCTTGGCGGTGCCGCCAATGTGGCCCGCAACGCCGCCGCGCTGGGCGCGCGGGTGTCGTTGCTGTCGGTGGTCGGCGATGATGATGCCGGGCGCGCTCTGGAACAACTCCTGGCTCGCGATGGCATTGATGCAGCACTACAGGTTGATGCCACAATCAATACTACTGTCAAGTTGCGGGTGATCGGTCGGCAGCAGCAGTTGCTGCGCATTGATTTCGAGACCCCGCCAGCTCGCGAGATTTTACAAGCCAAACTGGCCGAGTTCGAAGCGCGGGTCTCCCGCTGCGATGTCGTTTTGCTCTCGGATTATGGCAAAGGCGGTCTATTGCATATCGCCGAGATGATTCGCCTGGCGCGGAGAGCGGGCAAGCCGATTCTGGTTGACCCCAAGGGCGACGATTACTCTCGCTACGCTGGCGCAACCGTGATCACACCCAATCGCTCCGAACTGCGGGAAGTGGTCGGTCAATGGACGTCCGAAACGGATTTGCACCAACGTGCGGAGGCATTGCGGCGCCAGTTGGGTCTGGAGGCCTTGCTCGTCACACGCAGTGAGGAGGGTATGACCCTGTTCAGATCCGACGCTGTTCACCACCAGCCCGCGCTGGCCCGCGAGGTTTATGACGTTTCCGGCGCTGGCGATACGGTGATTGCCACGCTGGCCATTGCCCGTGCGGCCGGGGGCGAGTGGGAACAGGCGACGCAACTCGCCAATCTGGCGGCGGGTATCGTGGTGGGCAAACTCGGTACGGCGGTAGTCAGCCGCGAAGAATTGCACGCTGTTTTGTGAGAGAAAGGCAGGCGCATGTATACCATCGTTACGGGAGCCGCGGGATTCATCGGCTCCAATCTGGTCAAGGGACTGAATGAGCGGGGCGTCACCCGCATCATCGCGGTGGACAATCTGACGCGAGCCGAGAAATTCAGAAACCTCGTCGATTGCGAAATCGTCGATTTCATCGACAAGCAGGATTTCATCGCCCGTGTCCAGGCTGGGCACTTTGACGGCGACATCGATGCCATCCTCCATGAGGGCGCCTGTTCCGACACCATGGAACAGGACGGCCGCTACATGATGGAGAACAATTTCCGCTATTCGCAGATTTTGCTCGACTGGTGTCTCGATCAAGATGTGCAGTTCCTGTACGCCTCCAGTGCGGCAACCTATGGTGGCGGCCGCGTTTTCCGCGAGGAACGCGAGTATGAAGGGCCGCTGAACGTCTATGGCTATTCAAAGTTCCTCTTCGACCAGATTGTCCGCCAACGCCTGCCGCAAGCCAGCTCACAAGTAGCCGGATTTCGCTATTTCAACGTGTATGGCCCGCGCGAACAGCACAAAGGGCGGATGGCTTCGGTAGCCTTTCACCATTTCAATCAGTATCGCCAGGACGGCAAGGTCAAGCTTTTCGAGGGAACGCACGGTTACGGCCATGGCGAACAGCAGCGCGACTTCGTGTTCGTCGCGGATGTGGTCAAGGTCAATCTCTGGTTCCTCGACCACCCCGAAAAATCGGGCATCTTCAACCTCGGTGCCGGCCGCGCGCAGACCTTCAACGATGTCGCGGTGGCGACCGTGAATGCTTGCCGGGCGCTGGAGAACAAGCCTGCACTGACATTGGCGGAACTGTGCGCGCAAGGAATCGTCGAATACATCCCCTTTCCCGATGCGCTCAAGGGCAAGTATCAGGCCTTCACCCAGGGCGATCTCGCCCGTCTGCGCGAAGCGGGCTACGACACGGCGATGGCCACTGTGGAAGACGGGATTGCCCACTATGTGGAATGGTTGAACAAGCATGTATAAAACCCTCGACGATTTCGTCGGCAATACGCCGCTGGTACGTCTCCAACGGCTGCCTGGCGCTGGTAACGCGGCGCGCAACAATGTCATTCTGGCCAAGCTGGAGGGCAATAATCCGGCCGGTTCGGTCAAGGACAGGCCGGCCATGTCGATGATCCGCGAGGCCGAAGCGCGTGGTGTGATCCGCCCAGGCGATACGCTGATCGAGGCGACGTCGGGCAATACGGGCATCGCGCTCGCCATGGCCGCTGCGATTCGGGGCTATCGCATGATTCTGGTGATGCCCGAGAACCAGAGTGTCGAACGGCGACAGACCATGCGTGCCTACGGCGCCGATCTGGTGCTGACGCCCAAGGATGGAGGCATGGAACTGGCGCGCGACGTGGCAGAAAAGATGCGCGACGAAGGTCAGGGCATCATCCTCGACCAGTTCGCCAACCCGGACAATCCGCTTGCCCACATTCGGGGTACAGGACCTGAAATCTGGCGCGATACCGAAGGCCGAGTGACGCATTTTGTCTCCAGCATGGGCACGACAGGCACCATCATGGGCGTCTCGACCTATCTGAAGCAACAGAACCCCGCCATTGAAATCATCGGCTGCCAGCCTGCCGACGGCAGCCAGATTCCTGGCATTCGGAAATGGCCGGAAGCCTATCTTCCCCGAATTTTCGAGCGGGCGCGGGTAGACCGCGTCGAATCAGTCAGCCAGAGCGAGGCGGAAGACATGACGCGACGCCTGGCCCGCGAAGAGGGGCTGTTTGCCGGTATCTCGTCGGGAGGTGCCATGGCGGTTGCGCTGCGGGCGGCGGAAACATTGTATGACGCCGTGGTGGTTGTCATCATTTGCGACCGGGGCGACCGCTACCTGTCCACTGGCGTCTTTCCGGCTTGATGAGCATGTCGCCGACCCTCGTTTTCGATATTGAAACGATTCCAGATGTCGCGGGGCTGCGGCGGGTACATAATCTGTCGTCGGCGCTGTCAGATAATGAAGTCGCCGAGCTTGCCTTTCAGCAGCGGCGGGCGCAAAACGGCAGCGATTTTTTACCGCTGCATCTGCAACGGGTGGTGACAATTTCTTGCGTGCTGCGCACGCGGGACACGTTCAAGGTGTGGTCGCTCTCTGAGCCGGAACAGGACGAAGGCGAAATCATCCAGCGGTTTTTCGACGGCATCGAGAAATTCACTCCGCAACTGGTGTCCTGGAACGGCGGAGGATTCGATCTGCCCGTGCTGCATTACCGGGGCATGCTGTATGGCGTCAGCGCTCCACGCTACTGGGATCTGGGCGACGGCGACTATGCCGACAGCCGCGATTTCAAATGGAACAATTACATCAGCCGCTATCACACTCGCCATCTCGATCTGATGGATCTGCTGGCGCTTTACCAGCCGCGTGCCAATGCGCCGCTGGATGACCTTGCCAAGCTGATGGGTTTTCCGGGCAAACTCGGCATGGATGGCGGCAAGGTCTGGTCGGCCTATCAGGCGGGCCGGATGGCGGAGATCCGCGACTATTGTGAGACCGATGTGGTCAACACCTGGCTGGTGCTGAATCGTTTCCGCCGCATGCGCGGTGAACTCACGGCGAGCGAGGAGTCAGCCGAAGCCGCGCTGGCTCGCGAAAAACTGGCCGAAATCGACGCGCCGCACTGGCGGGAATTTCTGGCCGCCTGGAGCGCGACATGAGCCTTGCGGCGACCTGGTCGAAACTGCTCTCGGCCGAACGCCTTGGCGCTGGCGCCGCGCCGTTTGCTCCCGAACGTACGGCCTTTCAGCAGGATTACGACCGTATTGTCTTTACCTCGGCTTTTCGCCGCTTGAAGGACAAAACTCAGGTCTTTCCGCTTTCCAAGAGTGATTACGTCCGTACGCGCCTGACGCATAGCCTGGAGGCGAGTTGTGTCGGGAGATCGTTAGGCGCTCTGGTCGGCCGCGAGATCATCGCCCGGCATCGCCTGGAGCAGGTGGAATCCGCCGATTTTGGCGCCATCGTCGGCGCCGCCTGCCTGGCGCACGACATCGGCAATCCTCCTTTCGGGCACGCCGGTGAAGATGCCATTCGGGAATGGTTCAAGGCGTCCGGCCTGCTCGAACAGCATGCCCTGTCGGCGGCGGAACGTGCCGATTTCGAACGTTACGAAGGCAATGCCCAGGGTTTTCGTATTCTGACCCGACTGCAAAGCCCCGCCAATCCGGGTCTCCAGCTAACGGCGGCGGTACTGGCGACCTTCACCAAATATCCACGTCCCTCGCACCTGGACATCGAACTCGACGGCAAAAGTGGCGGCAAATTCGGTTATTTTCAGCATGATGCGGAATCCTTCCGCCGCGTTGCCGTTACCACCGGGCTGGTTGAGCGCGTGCCGGGGCAGGCCTGGAGGCGGCATCCTCTGGCATTGCTGGTTGAGGTGGCGGACGATGCCTGCTATCTGATCGTCGATCTGGAAGATGCTGCGCGCCTCGGGTTTGTGCCGTATCGCGATGCCGAACAACTGCTTGCCGAGATCGCCGGGATCAGCGTCAGTGCGGGGCGGCTCGAACGCCTGTTCGATGCCAAGGATCGCCTCGAATACCTGCGCGCCAAGGCGATCGGCCAGTTGCTGGAGAGCGCGGCAGCGGTCTTTCTCGAAAACGAGGCTGCGATTGTCGAAGGCCGTTTCGACGACGAACTCCTCGGCCAGTCGCCGCTGGCAGTGCCTTTGCAGGCGGTGCTGAAACTGGCCAAGGAGACCATCTACACGGCGAGGCCGGCGCTTGAAATCGAGACAGCGGGTTTCGAGGTCTTGGGTGGGCTGCTCTCGCTATTTACCGCTGCTGTGGAGGCGGGGGCCGGGTGTCGGCGCAAGACAACACGCGAGCGCATGTTACTTGAACTGTTGCCACGGCAGTTTCTCGCCCATGGTGGTCAGCCTGACACTGATCCGTATGTTCGCCTGTTGCAGGTGGCCGACTTCGTCGCCGGCATGACGGATTCCTATGCAGTAGATCTTTATCGCAAGCTCAAGGGGATCGATTTGCCCGGCGAGTAGTCGAGGAGCCGTATTTACTTTGTTGAGAGAGGTCGTCAAATGAAAATTGCAGTCGCGGGTTTGGGGTATGTCGGATTGTCGATTGCGGTGCTGGCATCGCAACGGCACAAGGTGGTGGCGCTGGATGTGCTGACCGAGCGTGTTGAGGCCATCAACCGCCGGGAATCGCCCATCGTTGATCACGAGATTTCAGATTTTCTGGCCAGCAAGCCGCTCGACCTGACCGCGACCACCCATGCCGAAGAAGCCTATCTCGGGGCCGAAGTGATTTTCGTGGCCGGACCTACCGATTACAACGCTGAAGGCAACTATTTCGATACTTCGATCATCGAGCGTATTTTCGATGATATTTACCGCATCAACCGCCAGGCCATCGTTTGCATCAAGTCGACCATACCGGTCGGCTATACCGAGAAGACGCGGCTGAAATATCCTGGCATGAAGCTGATCTTCTCGCCGGAATTTCTGCGTGAGGGCAAGGCTCTGTGGGATAACCTGCATCCTTCGCGCATCATCGTTGGCGAAAAATCAAAAGAGGGCGAGACCATCGCCCAGATTCTCAAGGAAGGCTCGCTTGACCCGCATACACCAGTGCTGTTTACCTCGGCCACCGAGGCGGAGGCCGTCAAGCTCTTTTCCAATTCATACCTGGCCATGCGGGTGGCCTATTTCAATGAGCTGGATTCCTACGCGCTCAAGTACGGCCTCGACACCCGCCAGATCATCGAAGGCGTGGGCCTCGATCCCCGCATCGGCATGCACTACAACAACCCGTCCTTCGGTTTCGGCGGCTATTGCCTGCCCAAGGACACCAAGCAATTGCGCGCCAACTATGAATCCGTACCGAACAACATTATTCAGGCCATTGTCGATTCGAATCGCACGCGCAAGGATTTCCTGGCCGATACCATCATCTCCAGAAACCCCAAGCGGGTGGGCGTCTACCGGCTGATCATGAAGGAAGGGTCGGACAACTTCCGTGCATCCTCGATCCAGGGCATCATGAAGCGCATCAAGGGCAAAGGCATCGAGTGCGTGATCTACGAACCGGTACTCAAGGATGATCATTTCTTCGGTTCCCGTCGTATCGATTCGCTGGCTGAATTCAAGGCCGAGTGCGACGTCATCCTCTCCAACCGGATGCATCCGGAACTAGAGGATGTCCGCGAGAAGGTCTTTACCCGCGACCTATTCACCCGTGACTGAGCCAGGCCCGCGAACGGACCTTCAGGTTCGTCCGCACCACCACCGCGAAGGAGACACGCCATGTCCGAACCCATCGACTTCTACTTCGATTTCACGTCGCCCTACGGCTATTTCATGAGCGAAAAGATCGATGCTGTCGCGGCGCGCTTTGAGCGCAAGGTGCGCTGGCATCCCATCCTACTTGGCCTGGTATTCAAGGAAACCGGTGCCCAGGCGCCCATCGGGCTGCCGTTGAAAGGGCCATACATGGCGCGTGACGTACTGCGCACCGGTCGCTTTCTCGGGATTCCCTATCGGCATCCGTCGAAATTTCCACTGCCGACGCAGGCAGCCGGACGCGCCTACTACTGGTTGCACGGCCAGGATTGCGGGTTGGCACGGCGGTTCGCGCACGCGGTCTATCGCGCCCTTTTCGTTGAAGGGCGCGATATTTCGGCGCCGGAAACAGTGATCGCGCTGGCGGCCGATCTGGGCGCCAATGCCGGCGTGCTTGCCGCAGCGCTGGCGACGCCGGAGGTCAAGGAGCGTCTGCAAGCCGAAACGGCAGCGGCGATTGCCAGAGGTGTGTTCGGGTCGCCCTATGTGGTGATCGACGACGAGCCATTTTTTGGGGTCGATCGATTGCCGCAGATCGAAATGTGGCTGGAGAAGGGCGGGTTCTGAGAGACCCGCAATCCGGCGCTCCGACGGCGGGATTGCGGAGCCCTTGCCATTTCTGTAAAACTGTATAAAAATACAGATAAACGGTAATGGAGGCCGGATATGGACAAACTTACCCCGCGTCAGAAGGAAATTCTCGATTTCATCAAGGACACGCTTGAGGTGCTTGGCGCGCCGCCAACCCGCGCAGAAATCGCGCAGGCGTTCGGATTTGCCTCGCCCAACGCGGCTGAGGATCATCTCAAGGCGCTGGCCAGAAAGGGCGCCGTGGTGCTCGAGCCCGGTTCGGCGCGCGGTATTCGTCTGGTTGAGCAACTCGGTCTGCCACTGATTGGGAGCGTGGCGGCGGGTTCTCCCATTCTCGCGGTTGAAAACGTTCAGGGGCGTTACGCACTGGATGCTAGCTTGTTCACGCCGCGTGCTGATTTTCTGCTCAAGGTGCGCGGGCTGTCGATGGTCGATGCTGGCATCTACGATGGTGACTTGCTGGCGATACATCGCACACAGGAAGTCCGGGATGGTCAGATTGTCGTCGCCCGGCTTGACGACGAAGTGACGGTCAAGCGACTCAAGCGGCATCGCGGCTGGGTCGAACTGATCGCCGAAAATCCCGATTTCGCGCCGATTGTGGTCGATCTCTCGAAAGACCCTCTGGTGATCGAAGGGGTTGCCGTCGGGTTGATACGCGGTGTACTGACGGCTGGGCTGTAAGTATCGAACATGTCTCCGATGCTTGAGCCCTTGGCAAAGTAGCCAAATGGATTGGCAAGTGATCTGTAATCATTGAGAATTGGGTCTCCATCACTATCGCTAACAAAAAGTGAGCAAACAATTAGAGTCCAGGGTTTTGCTGATTGAGGACAGCGCGCTCGCCGTGCGCAAGCTCTCGGAGGCAATCAGCAAGCTGACTCGTCTGCAGGTCGATATCGCTCAGAGTTACTCCGATGCCGAACGCCTTCTTGACGAAGATAAAAGTCGCTACAAGGTTGCTGTTGTTGATTTGGTGTTGCCTGATGCGCCTGATGGTGAGGCGGTTGATCTTGTGTGTCGTCATGAGATTGCAGTTATCGTTTTGACGAGCAACATTAGCGAGGGCATGCGTGACCGTATTGTCGCCAAACCAATTGTTGACTACCTTTCTAAGCAAACTGTTGCGTCGGTTGAATATGCTGCCAATCTCGTTCGACGAGTCGTTGCCAATCATTATTTAAAGGTATTGGTTGTTGATGATAGCGATGCGTTCAGATCATATCTGAGTCATCTACTGCAAGTTCATTGCCTACAAGTACTGAATGCGGAAAACGCCGAACAGGCTATGAAAATAGTGCAGCAGCATCCTGACATCAGACTCATGCTGTTCGATTATGAGATGCCGGGTATGAATGGCGTTCAACTGACTGCAGCGGTGCGGGCTCGTGTCAGTCGCGCTCGAGCTTGCATCATCGGCGTGACAGGTTCCGACAATCCATATATTGGAGCCCAATTTCTGAAAGCAGGAGCTGACGATATTCTGCGGAAGCCGTTTTTGGTTGAAGAATTCTATGCGCGAGTGATTCACCATCTGGATACGCTGGATCATATTCGGCTGATGGAACGACTTGCCAACCGCGATTACCTGACCAATCTATATAACCGACGGTACCTATATCTTCAGGGCAATGCTATGGCGGTGCAGGCGCAACGGGAGCACACCTCACTGTCAGTTGCCGTTGTTGACATAGACCATTTCAAGCGAGTGAACGATCAATTCGGGCATGAAATTGGTGATCGCGCTCTTATCTCAGTCGCGGAATGTCTGGTTAAATGCGTGGGTTCGGGCGATCTTGTCGCCAGAATGGGTGGTGAAGAGTTTTGCATCGTTTCGCTTTCGGCAAACGATGATAAATCGTTTTTCGAAAGGATATGCCGCGCTGTGGAAAGGCTCGATTTCCACGATGCCAATGGTCGACCAATTGCCTTGACGGTGAGTATTGGTGTCAATAATCAGATTGAGTGTGGTTTTGAGCGCATGTTGTCTGGAGCTGACGGTGCCCTGTATCGTGCCAAAGATGAAGGTCGGAATCGCGTCGTGGTGGCACCGCGAGATTGGCCTAACCCAACCGCAATTCCTGAAGAATAGTGGTCGAAATCTCTTCGATCGACTTGGTCGATGAGTCTAGCCAGCGAATGCCTTCGCGGCTCATCATCCGTTCCGCTTCCGCAATCTCATAACGGCAATTGCTGAGTGCGGCATAACGGCTCCCTGGCCGGCGCTCCTCGCGGATCACCGCGAGACGCTCCGGCTGTATCGTCAAGCCGAACAATTTGGCGCGATGGCGTTCCAGGCTGCCAGGCAGCTTGCGGCGTTCGAAATCTTCCGGAATCAGCGGAAAATTCGCCACCTTGAGGCCGAATTGCATGGCCAGATATAGCGAAGTGGGCGTTTTGCCGCAGCGCGATACGCCGACCAGCACGATGTCAGATTTTTCCAGTTCGTGTTCCGAGACGCCATCGTCGTGCGCGAGCGTAAAATTGATCGCTTCAATCCGACGCTGATAGTTCAAACTGTCTGCGGAGCCGTGCGAACGTCCAATGGTATGAGAAGATTTTTGCCCCAGTTCGGCCTCGAGCGGCGCCAAAAAACTCTCAAAAAAAGACAGGCAAAACGCGTCAGCTTCGTGAACTACCGCTGCAAGCGAGTGATCGATCAGCGTGGTGATCAGAATGGGACGTAGTCCGTCGCTCTCGCCGGTTGCGTTTATGCGCTCGACGACGGCGCGTGCCTTTTCTTCACTGTCGATGAAGGGGGTCCGTATCTGTGTGAACTGCACACCTTCAAATTGCGTCAACAGGCTGTGGCCTAACGCCTCGGCGGTCAGGCCGGTGCCATCGGACACGTAGAAGACAGTGCGGCGGACGGGGTGCATAGCCGCCATTCTAGCCGCGATGGCGCAAATTCGGTGGATGAATCCTCTCTCAATTTGCGATAATGACAAGTTGAACAAACTACCGCTTTGCTGATTGGGGATGCAATGAACGAATATGTGATGAGCTTCGAGCACCTGCGTATGACCGACGTAGACAAGGTGGGCGGCAAGAACGCCTCGCTCGGCGAAATGATCAGCCAGTTGACCGGCAGCGGCGTGCGTGTGCCAGGGGGGTTTGCAACGACGGCCAAAGCGTACCGCGACTTCCTCGCGCACGGTGGCCTGGCTGATCGCATCAATGCGGAACTCGACATACTCGACGTCGATGATGTCAATGCTTTGCTCGCCACCGGTGCCAAAATCCGGCAGTGGATCATCGACACTCCGTTGCAGCCCGAACTTCAAGCCGCGATCAAGACGCACTATGATGCGCTGATTGCCGACTCGACGCCGGATGCCTCGTTTGCCGTGCGCTCCTCCGCAACGGCGGAGGATCTGCCAGACGCCTCGTTCGCCGGCCAGCAGGAAACCTTTCTGAACATTTCCGGTTTCGAGAACATTCTGCATGCGATGAAGGAAGTATTCGCGTCGCTCTACAACGACCGCGCCATTGCTTACCGTGTTCACAAGGGTTTTGTGCATGCCGAGGTGGCGCTGTCCGCCGGCGTGCAGCGCATGGTGCGTTCCGACAAGGGTGCGGCCGGCGTGTTGTTTACGCTGGACACCGAATCCGGTTTCCGTGATGCGGTTTTTGTCACGGCCTCGTATGGCCTGGGCGAAACGGTGGTGCAGGGCGCGGTCAACCCCGACGAATTCTACGTGCACAAACCGATGCTGGCCGCCGGCAAGCATGCACTCGTGCGTCGCAATCTCGGCTCCAAGATGATCAAGATGGTCTTTGCGGCGGAAAAGGTTGCCGGCAAGTCGACGGTGACCGAGGAAGTCGCCGAGGCCGATCGCAACCGGTTCTCAATCAGCGACGCCGAAGTGCTGGAACTGGCGAGCTACGCCATGGTCATTGAAAAGCACTACGGCCGGCCGATGGACATCGAATGGGGCCGCGACGGTATCGACGGCAAGCTCTACATTTTGCAGGCGCGCCCGGAGACGGTGCAGTCGCAAGCGAGCGCGACGCAGATGGAGAAATTCAAGCTCAAGCAGTTTTCCAAGGTGCTGGCCACTGGCAGGGCAATCGGCCAGAAAATCGGTGTCGGTCGGGTGCGCGTTGTTGCCGATCCGTCCGAAATGGACAAGGTGCAACCGGGCGATGTGCTCGTTGCCGACATGACCGACCCGAACTGGGAGCCGGTGATGAAACGTGCCGCCGCCATCGTCACCAATCGCGGCGGGCGGACCTGCCACGCCGCGATCATCGCGCGCGAACTGGGCATTCCTGCCATCGTCGGCTGTGGCGATGCCACCGGCAGCCTGGAGGAGGGTGAAATCGTCACCGTCTCCTGCGCCGAGGGTGATACCGGCCATGTGTATCGCGGCAAGCTCGATTTCGAGGTCGTGCGCACCGATATTTCCAGCCTGCCCGAGATTCCGGTCAAGGTCATGATGAACGTCGGTAACCCCGAACTAGCCTTCGATTTTGCCCAACTGCCGAATGCTGGCGTAGGTCTGGCCCGGGTGGAGTTCATCATCAACAACGTCATCGGCATCCACCCCAAGGCCATTCTCGATGTCGAGCGTCTGCCGGCCTCGAAGCGCGAAGAAATCAAGCGCCGGGCCCGGGGTTACGCCAACCCGACCGAGTTCTTCGTCGAAAAGCTGGTCGAAGGCGTCTCCACTATCGCTGCCGCCTTCTGGCCGCGTCCGGTGATCGTCCGCCTTTCCGACTTCAAGTCCAATGAATACCGCAAACTGCTAGGTGGCGATCTCTACGAGCCGGAAGAAGAAAATCCGATGATCGGATTTCGCGGCGCTTCGCGCTACATTTCGCCGGATTTTGCCGAGTGTTTCAAACTCGAATGTCGCGCGATGAAGAAGGTGCGCGAGGAAATGGGCCTGACCAATGTCGAACTGATGATTCCCTTCGTACGGACCGTCGGCGAGGGCACCGGCGTCATCGATCTGCTCGCGCAACACGGTCTGAAGCGGGGCGAAAACGGCCTCAAGGTCATCATGATGTGCGAGATTCCCTCGAATGCCATCTTGGCCGACGCCTTCCTCGAACATTTCGACGGTTTCTCCATCGGCTCCAACGACCTCACCCAGCTGACTCTCGGTCTCGACCGCGATTCCGGTCTGGTCGCCAACCTGTTCGACGAGCGCGACCCGGCGGTCAAGGCCTTGCTGGCTGCCGCCATCGCCGCCTGCAACAAGCACGGAAAGTACATCGGCATTTGCGGCCAAGGCCCCTCCGATCACCCCGATCTGGCGGAATGGCTAATGCAGCAGGGCATCACCAGCATTTCGCTGAATCCGGATACGGTGGTTGATACCTGGCAGCGTCTGGCCGGCGGCAAATAAAATTCGGGTCAACCGACAACCCGACAGGGCACGCGGGCGCGTGCCCTTTTCTATTGGAGGGGGCGACATGGAACAGCGTTTGACCCGGTTAGAAGAAAAAGTATGTTTCGGCGAGGATCTGCTCGAAACCCTGAATCGCACGGTATTCGAGCAGCAACGGCAGATCGACCTGCTCGCGGCCGAAGTGCGCGCGCTCAGGCAGCAGGTGCAGATGTCATTTCCCGCCGAGGCGGGCAGCTTGCGCGACGAAATTCCGCCCCATTACTGACGCAACGCCACCGTGGCGTCGGAAAGAAAATCGCGCCGCGCCAGCACCACCAGAATGGCGGTGGTGAAGGCCAGAAACAGCCAGGGCTGGATCATCCAGGTGACTGTGGCGAGTCCGAAGTAGTAGGCGCGAATGCCGCGGTTGAAATCGTCGCCGGCCAGGCTGTTGATGGTGGCAAGTTTGTCGCAGAACGCATCGCGGCGGACGGGGTCGGGTGGGTCGCTGGGCAGTGGCGCGGCGCCGACCAGAATAGTCTGCATGTTGAACAGGCGTAAAGACCAGGTGAATTTGAAATAGGCGATGACGAAGATCACCAGCAACACCATCAGCTTCATCTCAACCACTTCCGGTACCACATGGCGTGAGAAAGGCAGATCGGCGGCGATGTTGATGACCTTGTCGAGGGTGCCGAGCAGGGCGAACAGGCCGGCGATGATGTAGATGGTGGTGTTGGCGTAGAACGACACGGTCGACATGAGGTTGCCGATCAGGGCGGCGTCCGACACGCGGATTTCCCGGCGAAGCAGGGCATCCGCCCATTGATGCCGATACCCGCGGCTGATACCAACGAGGCCGTTCCGCGCCGCGCCGGATTTCTCAGAATACCAGGCGTACCCGCCCCAGCAGACGACGAGCCAGGCAAATGCCAGGCAGTCGAGTAACGTGACTTTTTCAAACAACGCGAACATGGGCTGAACCATTTTGCAGAAACGACTTCTATCTTAAACCACGTCGCCCCGGAAACTCATGTCATCCCTGTCTTCTTCCCGATCTGCCTGGATCGTCACCTTGCTGGCGGCGGGCATTCTGATGGTCACCATGGGCGTGCGACAGTCCATGGGTCTATTTATCGCACCGCTGGATGCATCAACTGGTTTGGGTATCGCCACGATCAGCTTTGCGATGGCGGTCGGCCAGTTTGTCTGGGGAGCCATTCAGCCGCTCGCGGGCGCGGTGGCGGATAGATATGGTCCAGGCCGCGTTCTGGCTGGCGGTGTTGTGACATTGGGATTGGGCTGCCTGTTGACGCCTTGGCTGACTACCGGTTGGGGTTTGGTAATCACGCTGGGGGTGTTGTCGGCGGCGGGTTCGGGTGCCGGCAGTTTCTCGGTTCTGATGGGTGCCGCCGCGCAGCGTCTGCCTTTGCAAGGGCGGGGGATGGCGTCGGGAATCATCAATGCGGGTGGGTCTTTCGGACAATTTCTCTTCGCGCCGATTGTGCAAAAGATGATCGGCGTGTTTGGATGGATGGGCGCCATGTGGTCGCTTGCGGCGATGTCGCTGCTGGCCTTGCCATTGGCGCGCGGATTGCGGCGAACGGCGCCCGTCGCTGCGCATCCCGATGATCGCGGTGTTCGCCACGCGGTACTCACGGCATTTCGTGAACCCAGCTATCTTTTGCTACACGCCGGATTCTTCACTTGCGGTTTTCACATTGCTTTTCTGGTTACCCATTTGCCGGGTGAAGTGCAATTGTGCGGCTTACCTCCCGCCGTGGCGAGTTGGTCGCTGGCGCTGATCGGGTTGGCCAACATCGCAGGCAGCCTCTTTGCTGGGTGGGCCGTGCAGCGCTATCGCAGCAAATACGTATTGTTCTGGATGTATGGTTCGCGAGCGCTGTTGATCGTCATCTATTTACTGGCGCCAAAAACGGCCATGACTTTCTACCTGTTCGCCATCGCGCTGGGGTTTACATGGCTGGCGACCGTGCCGCCCACAGCGGGGTTGGTCGGTAAATTGTTCGGGGTGCGTTACCTTTCGACATTGTTTGGACTGACCTTGCTGAGTCACCAGATTGGTGGTTTTTTCGGCGCCTGGTTGGGCGGTCTCGCGATCAGCAGCATGGGCAATTACGACTGGATGTGGGGCGCCGACACGGTACTGGCGGCTGTGGCGGCGCTGGTGAATCTCCCGATTCGCGAGGCGTCGCCACGACCGGCCGTTCAATCCGTGTAAACGTTGTCAGTCTGTATTGCCTTGCGGGAAGAGCCGGCGCCGGGCCTGTTCGTAGGCTTGCAGATGGGTGTAAGCGAAAGTCAGATTCGGCGTGGCGAGGCCGGCCTGCCGCGCGCGGGTCAGCATATCCCCCAGAATGTGTTCTCCTTCGGTCGGGCCACCGCGTTCGATATCCCGCAGCATGGAGGCGCACACCGTCGAAGCCCGATCGGTGACGCTGTTCCGGTAAACCGCCAGTTGCGCCGGGGTGGGTGGTCGTCGGTTGGCGGTGGCGACGGTTTCGCATTCCGCCAGTAATCCCAGCATGAACGCTTCGCCATGCGTGGTGGCCAAGATTTCGCCCACATTGGCGCGCATCGCGCAGGTTGCCCCGGCCAGCGTGGTGATGAAGACGAACTTGTTCCACATATCCTGTTCGACGTCGTCGGAGAGGGTGAATTCGATGTCTGTCTTGCCAAATAGTTCGGCCAGCGGCGCAAGCCAGCGCGAAGGCCGCGTGGTGCGCGAGCCGATGGTCAGGCGATGAAAGGGGCTGAGATGCTGGATACTGCCATCCAGTGCCACGGCGAGGGACAAATGCGCCAGACCGCCCAGCACCCGTTCGGGACCAAAGCGTGTGTCGAGCGCGTGCAGATGGCGTATACCGTTCAGCAGTGGGACGATGATGGTTTCAGGGCCGATGGCGCGGGCGATGGCCAGTTCGGCTGAATCGAGGTCGTAGGCCTTGCAGGCTAGAAATACGACATCGAAACCCGGTTCGGCCGTGGTCAGCAGTTTGGGTGGAAACTTGTAGTTGCCCAGTGGACTGAACACTCGCAAACCCAGTTCTTTCAGGTTTTTGGCTCGAGCAGGGCGGACCAGAAAGCTTACGTCGCCGCCAGCGGCTTGGAGTCGGGCGCCAAAATAGGCGCCGATGCCGCCGGCACCAAGAATCAGAATTCGCATGATGTTTGTATTCCCCCCCGTTTGAAATATTCTGATTTGCAATGTGTCCATTGATTGGACGGGTGCATGGATAGTAAGTCTATTGCTGCTTGGCAGGTGGCTTTTTCAGACGTTCGAGTTTTGTGGCGTAGAGGTCGCGGTCTGACCGTGTGGTGGCGTTTTGCAGCGCGATCGCCAAATGTTTCTCGGTTTCTTTCACTTCGCCAAGATAGTAGTTCGCCAGTGCCAGCCCAAAATGAAACTCTGATTGATAGGCTGCCCTTTCCACCTCCTTGGCAAACCAGTTGCGCGCAGCCTTGAAATCGCGATCGCCAAGCGCCTTGAGGCCCAGATTGAAGTAGTAATATGGTGGATTAGGCTCAATGCGCGCGAGCCGTTGCCTCAACTCAGCGGCTTCGGTCGAGCGTCCGCGCGGTTCGAGCAGCGAGAGCAGATTGGCGATGGCGGCGGTATTGGCGGGCTCTGCGCCAATAACATGGCGGAAGACGCGCTCCGCTTCGGCCGTTTCGCCGTGCCGTGCCATCACCACACCTAGAGTGTTGTAGGCTGGCAGGAACGACGCATCCTGTTCGATGGCGGCTCTTGCCCACCAATAGGCATCATCGACCCGAGCGGCGGCGAGGGTTTCCACCGCGCGGTTGTTCATATACATGGCGATGATGGTGCGTTCGCTGATGATGTGCGTGCGATATCCCTTGATATCGGCCGGTGGGAGAAAATCAATTACGAATTGTCGCGTTTCAACGGTCGCCGTTCGAGTGGGATCCATCGGATGGCTGAGTGCGAGATTGACGTGGCCGCTGGACAAATAGAGATCGCCCGCGCGACTCCAGGTGTCTTCCGTGAACACGCTCTGGAAACGGACCTGCAAATCGAGTTGCCTGGCAAATGCAGCGGTCATGATGACCAGAGAAAGACAGTTGCCCGTCCGGGCCGCGAACGCTTGCGAGGCGTTGCGGGTCATCGCGGCGTCGTACTCGAGTTTCAGCTGATTTTTGGCGTAGAGGGCGTCGAACAGCGCCTGATGCTTACCCTTGCGTTTGGTTTCGGGAATGATGGTGCTTTCCAGATACTGCCGCATGGGCTCGCTCAACGCAAAGATGGCGTCGGGATCGATGCGTTCGGCAGGAGCGCGAAAATGGCTATCGGCGAAGAGGTCCTGTGTTCGTGTCGGGGAGGGCGCGGTGGCGCAGGCGCCAAGCGCCAGGCTGAAGAGAATCGCCAGAAGAGTTTTCATCGAGCGCTCCAGGTGCCGGTGAAGAGGGACAGTGTCGGTGCCCGCGTTCAGGATATTACGGACGACGCCAATAGCAAAGCGGTATCTATAACAAACATTGCCAGTAGCCGACGTCGATCCAGCGCTCGAACTTGTGGCCGACTTCCTGAAAATGGGCCACCTGCCGCATACCCATGCGTTCGTGCAGGCGCTCGCTGGGGGGGTTGGGGAGCGCAATGCCGCCAATAACCGCATGCATGTTCAGTTCGCGCAGGCGTGTAAACAGCGCTTTGTAAAGCGCCGTTCCGAGTCCCTTGCCGGTGCATTCGTGTTTGAGATACACGCTGGCTTCGACAGTGTGGCGGTAGGCGCAGCGGCCTTTCCATTTCGAGGCGTAAGCATAGCCGACGACGGTTCCATCCTCGACCGTTACCAGCCAGGGGAGCCCGACCGCCAGCGTGTCTCCGATGCGCGCGGCCATGTCGCTTTCGGACACGGGATCGAATTCAAAGGTGATGGTCGTATTGATGACGTAGTGGTTGTACATGTTGGCGATGGCGAGGGCATCCGCGACCGTCGCCGGGCGAATCTCCGGCATTTCAGCGACTCCGTGGTGACTGGATGGCGACACTATGCCATAGGGTGTGCCGGTCATAAAAAAGCCCGGGATTTACCCCGGGCTCGATATGGCGAGAAGACGCGTCAATCCAGATTGACAACGTAGCTCGCCTCCTTGAGCTTCGCCTGTGCAGCCGCGAGGCGGGCGATGGGTACCCGCGGGCCGGAGCACGAGACGTAGTTGAGGCCGATGTGGTGACAGTAGTGAATGGAAGCCGGGTGGCCGCCATGTTCGCCGCAAATGCCGATCTTCAGTTCAGGATTGGTCTTGCGGCCGCGTTCGACGGCGATCTTCATGACCTGGCCGACGCCCTTGACGTCCAGCACCTCGAACGGATTGTCCTGCAGGATGCCGGTTTCGTTGTAGGCGGGCAGGAACTTGTTCTCGGCGTCCTCACGGCTGAAGGAGAAGGTGGCTTGGGTCAGGTCGTTGGTGCCGAAGGAGAAGAACTCGGCGATCTGCGCCATGCGGTCGGCGCGCATGCAGGCGCGGACGACTTCGAGCATGGAGCCGAACTTGAACTTGACGTTGATGCCGTGCGAATCCTGAACCTGCTTGTGCAGTTTCTGCACGGTACCGTGAATGCGCTTGAGCTCTTCGACGGTAGCGACTTGCGGCACCATGATTTCCGGATAGACCTCGATACTCTCTTTGGCGCAGAGCGCGGCCGCTTCCAGCACCGCTTGGATCTGCATGGCGTAGATTTCCGGGTAGGTGATGCCCAGGCGCACGCCGCGATGGCCGAGCATGGGATTCACCTCCGAGAGCGCCCGCACCTTCTTCAGGATCTTCTCCTTCTTGGCAACGACATCCTCTTCCAGATGCGAGGCCTTGAAGGTATGCAGGCCGCCCATTAGTTGGTTGAGACCATCGGCATACTGTTGGTAGAGTTTGGGATTCAGCAGTTTCAGGGTATCCGGTAGTTCTTCAAGCCCTTTGATGGTGTCGCGCAGGTGGTGCAGATGGGCGATTTCCAGCTCGAGCTGGGCGGCGGTGGGCAGGAACTCGTGCATCGGCGGGTCGAGCAGGCGCACAGTGACCGGTAGGCCCTTCATCGCCTTGAAAATGCCCTTGAAATCACTGCGCTGGATGGGTAGCAGGCGATCGAGCGCCGCCTGACGCTCCTCGGTTGTCTCGGCCAGGATCATCTCTTGCACGATGGGCAGCCGATCGGTGCCGTTGAACATCCGTTCGGTTCGGCAGAGACCGATGCCCATGGCGCCGAATGTGCGGGCCTTGGCGGCGTCTTCCGGCGTGTCAGCATTGGCCATCACGGTCAAGCGGGCTATTTCGTCGGCCCAGCCGAGCACGGTGTGCATGTCTTCGCTGACTTCCGGCTCCACGGTCGGGACCTCGCCGGCATAGACGTTGCCGGTGCTGCCGTCGATGGTGACGATGTCGCCCTCGTGCAATGTGGCGCTGCCGATGGTCGCGCGGCGCTGGATGTCGTCGATGACGATTTGTTCGCAACCGGAGACGCACGGCTTGCCCATGCCGCGGGCGACGACTGCTGCGTGCGAGGTCTTGCCGCCGCGGCTGGTCAGAATGCCTTGTGCCTTGAAAAAGCCGTGAATATCTTCCGGCTTGGTTTCCTCACGCACCAGAATAACCTTTTCGCCGGCCAGGCCCCTTTCCTCGGCCGTGTCGGCGTCGAAAACGATCTTGCCGGAGGCCGCGCCGGGCGAGGCCGGCAGGCCGGTCGCCAGCGGCTTGCCCTTGAAGGAGGGCGCCAGTTGCGGCACCAGCAGTTGTTCCAGCACGGCCGGGTCGATTCGCAGCAGCGCCTGCTCCTTGGAGATCAGCCCTTCGTGGAAGAGGTCGATCGAGGTCTTGACCATGGCGCGGGCGTTCATTTTGCCGTTGCGGGTTTGCAGGCAATACAGGATGCCCTTTTCGATGGTGAATTCGAAATCCTGCACTTCGTGATAATGCGATTCCAGACGATTGTGCAGTTCAATCAGTTGCCGGTAGATCGCAGGCATTTCGGCTTCCATCTCGGCGATCGGCTTGGGAGTGCGGATGCCGGCGACGACATCTTCGCCCTGAGCATTGACCAGATATTCACCGTAGATGGCGTTTTCACCGGTGCCGGGGTTGCGGGTGAAGCCGACGCCCGTGCCGGAATCGTTGCCCATATTGCCGAATACCATGGTGCAGACGCTCACGGCAGTACCGTTTGCCATGTCCTTGGTGATCTTGAACTGTTTGCGATAATCGACCGCTCGCTTGCCCATCCAGGAGCGGAACACGGCGGCGACCGCCACTTCGAGCTGTTCGAATGGGTTTTGCGGGAAGGGTTTGCCGGTGTGGCGTTCGACCACGCCCAGGAAATCTTTGACCACTTCCTTCAGATGCTCGGCCTTGAGATCGACATCGTCTTTGGCGCCGTACTTATGCTTGACGTCGTCCAGTTTGTCGTCGAAATGGCTGTCGGCGATGCCAAGCGCGATTTTGCCGAACAAGTGGATGAAGCGGCGGTAGGTATCGTAGACGAAGCGTTCGTCCTTGGTCTGTTTCACCAATCCCTTCAGTGATTGCTCATTCAAGCCGAGATTGAGAATGGTATCCATCATGCCCGGCATCGACATCGAGGAACCAGAACGCACCGACACTAGCAGCGGGTTGTCGTCGCTGCCGAAACCCTTGCCGGTCTTCTTCTCCAGGGCGCTCATGTGCGCCTTGATCTCGTCCATCAGGCCGGCCGGGAACTGATGCCTTTCCAGGTAGGCATTGCAAGCTTCAGTGGTGACCGTAAAGCCGGGCGGCACATTCAGCCCGATCTGGGTCATTTCGCAAAGGTTCGCCCCTTTGCCGCCCAACAGCATCTTGTTCTTGCCGTCGCCTTCTTCAAAATCGAACACGTACTTGACGCTCATGCTGCCTCCCTAAGAGCAGTTTTTTGTAGGAAAACTCCTAGTTTGCCATGGGTATGACGGAAAGGCACGCGCGAATCCGGCGGCGAGCAAGCTGTGTAGCGGTATTCGCCGCGATGGTTAGTTGTGGGGCAACAGGCGTTTTTGTCCTGAGGCGTCGATCGCCACGTAGGTCAATTCTGCCTCAGTGACCTTAACTACAATCAGATCTGCCGGACTGCGCTCGGCGAAAACCTCGACTTTGACAGTGACCGAGGTTTTGCCGACGTGTACAACCTCGGCATAGAAACTGACGATGTCGCCAACCGAAACCGGCTGCCTGAACTGAAAGCTGTTAACCGATACGGTGACGACACGTCCCTTAGCTCGCCGCATGGCGGGAATGGCGCCGGCGACGTCGACCTGCGACATCACCCATCCACCAAACACGTCGCCGTTGTGATTGACATCGCATGGCATCGGGACGACACGCAAGGTAGGGTGTTCATTGGGTAGGGCGGTTGTTTCCATGGTCGGATCGTCTTTCGTTAGGGAGGAGGGCGAAGTCGCAAGAAAGATTGTGGATGGCAACGTGAGCGATGCGCAGGTCTTAGGCATATCTCCGGTTTGCGCGTGTATGCGTGTGTGTCTACATCTCGCTGTGTCGGAATTTATTACACTTGACGCTCCTAAACCACACACACGTTACGGAAATATTTAAATTTAAACAACAATTCAGAACGGGTACGATAATTGCTAATTAGGCATTAAGTCATATGTTCGCATCGGTCTGACACCTTCATCAACGGTATCGATCAAAATGTAACTTTAGGGGAGAGGTCGAATGTCTTTCAATAAGCTGCTAACAGCCGCAGTTGCCGTATTTTCTCTCGTCGCTGCTTCGCATGTACAGGCTGGTGTGGTGACATGGGGAATCAATGGAAGCTACGCGGGCGTTTCGGTCAATGGAACTATTACTTTTGACAATACGCCGGTTGTCGGTTTCTTCGATGGCATGAACAACCCGTCTGACACGCATGTTTACGATGCCAAGCTGACGCTGACGTCTTCGGCACTGGGTTGGACCAATGTGGTGTTTGACAATCAGACTTTTCAGCCCTATTACTATGCCGATCAGGGCGATGGTCCGCACGTAGACAATTGGCTGACGGCAAATAGCGCTGCCCTGTACTTCGGTGATGGCAATACGGCTTGGCTTCAGAATGCGAATGCGTACCTCGAAGGCACCTGGGCGCTTGACCGCAATTTTGCCAACGTTCCGGTTCCTGCCACGCTGCCGCTTTTGGGACTGGGCCTCGCTCTGCTAACACTTTCGCGCAAGCAGAAAGCCGCCTGATCCTCTGTACCTGCTGTTGCGGGTCGCAGGAAGCTCATGGATTTCCATGGGCTTCTTGTTTTTTGTGCCTCCCAATTTGCCGATGTGGTGATTCGCGACGGATCAAAATCGCTGCCCTCTTGAAATGACATTCTTTGCCCCCATTTCAGTGCACATCGTTTGAACCACTAGGGAGTTTTTCGCATGTCCGACGTGCACGCCAACGCCAGGGAAACGCTCGGTTTCCAGGCCGAAGTCAAGCAACTGCTGCATCTGATGATTCATTCCTTGTATTCCAACAAGGAAATCTTTTTGCGCGAATTGATCTCAAACGCCTCGGATGCCTGTGACAAGCTGCGTTTTGAAGCCTTGAACAACGCGGGTCTCTACGGCGACGATTCCGAACTGAAGATTCGTGTCAGCTTCGACAAGAGCACACGCACGCTGACCATTTCTGACAACGGTATTGGTTTGTCACGCGAAGAGGCGATCGAGCATCTGGGCACCATTGCCAAGTCCGGCACGCGTGAATTTTTTGCCTTGCTGACCGGCGATCAGGCCAAGGATGCGCACTTGATCGGGCAATTCGGGGTCGGGTTTTATTCGTCGTTCATCATTGCCGATAAGGTCACCGTGCTCTCCCGCCGCGCCGGATTGGGCGCCGAACAGGCAATCCGCTGGGAATCGGCCGGCGAGGGCGATTTCTCGGTGGAAATGATCGAGAAATCCGACCGGGGCACCGATGTGATCCTGCACCTGCGCGACGGCGAAGACGAATTCCTTAACGACTGGAAGATCAAATCCATACTGCGCAAATATTCCGATCACATCACACTGCCGATCGTGATGAAGAAATCGGAATGGAAGGACGGCGAGCAGGTTCCGACCGACGAGGATGAAACCGTCAATCAGGCCAACGCGCTGTGGGCGCGGGGCAAAAGCGACATTACCGAAGAGCAGTACAAGGAATTCTACAAGCACGTCGCGCACGATTTTGAAGACCCGCTGGCCTGGGCGCACGCCAAGGTCGAAGGGAAGCAGGAATACACCCAGTTGCTGTATGTGCCGGCACGAGCCCCCTTTGATTTGTGGGACCGCAACGCCCGCCACGGCATCAAGCTTTATGTGCGCCGCGTTTTCATCATGGACGATGCTGAACAGTTGATGCCTCTGTATCTGCGCTTCATCCGCGGTGTGGTCGATACAGCCGATCTGCCGCTCAACGTGTCACGCGAGATTTTGCAGCAGAGCAAGGACATCGAAGGGATCAAGAGCGGCTGCACGCGCAAGGTCCTGGCGATGCTAGAAGACCTCGCGGAGAACCGCAAGGAGGACTACGTCAAGTTCTGGGAGGCCTTCGGCAACGTACTCAAGGAAGGTGTCGGCGAGGATCACGCCAACAAGGACAAAATCGCCAAGCTCCTGCGCTTTGCCTCGACGGCGGGCGAGGGTGAGGCGCAGACCGTGTCGCTCGACGACTACGTTGGCCGCATGAAGGAGGGGCAGGAGAAGATCTATTACGTCACGGCCGAAACCTTCAACGCCGCCAAGAACAGTCCTCACCTCGAAATCTTCAAGAAGAAAGGGATCGAGGTGCTGCTGCTCTCCGACCGCGTCGATGAGTGGGTGGTCGGCTACCTGACCGAGTACGAGGGCAAATCGCTGCAATCGGTGGCCAAGGGCGGCCTTGATCTGGGCAAACTGGAAGATGAGGCCGAGAAGCAGGACACCGAAAAGGCAGCCGATGAATACAAGGAACTGATCGAGAAAGTGAAAACCTCGCTCGGCGAGCGCGTCAAGGAAGTGCGCGTGACGCACCGTCTGACTGATTCGCCCTCCTGCCTGGTGGCCGACGAGCACGATGTCTCCGGCAATCTGGCGCGCATCCTGAAAGCCGCCGGGCAAAAGGCGCCGGCCAGTCAGCCGATCCTTGAGATCAACCCGCACCACGTCGTCGTGCAGCGCCTGAAGTACGAAGAAACGCGCTTCGACGACTGGGCCGCACTGTTGTTCGAACAGGCGCTGCTGGCGGAAGGAGGGCATCTCGACGACCCAGCGGGCTTCGTTCGCCGCACCAATGAACTTATGTTGGCACTCTCAGTACGCTGAATCTTGCGAACGGGGCAATCGAAAGCCGTCACGGTAATTTGCCGGGCGGCTTTTTCTTTCCGTCTCTGGGCGCTACATTAACGGTTACATATTCCACGAGTGGTGCCAGCGTGCTTCAGCAGGGCGAAGTTCACTACGTTGCTTCAGACCAGTTGCGAGTCGGTCTGTTTATTCATATCGACCTGCCCTGGTTCAGGCATCCGTTCACGCTTAACAGCTTCAAGATCAGAAGCGAAGATCAACTGCGCGAATTGCGCGCGCTCAAGCAACCACGTTTCCGCTTCGAACCTGATCGCAGCGACGCCATGCCCGAAACGACGGAAGCGGCACCACCGCCCGAAGCGGTCTTGGTGGCCGGAGAAGAATTCGTTTCGAGCGACCCGGCGAACCAGGCAAAGCAGGCGCGCATCCGTCAGATCGCCGAGTTTCGGGAGCGGGTGGATCACGTCGAGAAGGCTTTCGTCAAGGCCGCAGCGGTGATGCGCAACTTGAATCGCAACCTGCTCTCACGCCCGAACGAGACGGTGGAGGAAATGACCGGGCTGGTGGGCCAGATGGTGACAGCGTTTCTGGAACACCCGGAAGTGGCGCTGCACGTGATGAGCGAAAAGTGCGGTGGCGAAGAAGTCTATTTTCACAGCCTGAATACCAGCATACTTGCCATGATGCTGGCGAAGGGCCTCGAATACAGTGCAGATGACGGCCAGATCCTGGGATTCGGCGCGCTATTGCACGACATCGGGTTGATGGAGGTGCCCGACCGGGTGCTGAAGAAGCGTCCGGAAGAGTACACCAAGCCAGAGCGCGAACTGCGGGCGCTGCACGTCGAATACGGAGTCAAACTGGGCCAGAAACTGGGAGTGAAGAAGGAGGTGTTGGCCATCATCGCCCAGCATCACGAAATGGCCGATGGCAGCGGCTATCCCCTTGCCCTCAAGCTTGAAAAAATCTTGCCGCAAGCGCGTCTGGTCGGCCTCGTCAATTATTACGACAATCTCTGCAATCCGGTCGATATCCAGCAGGCGATGACGCCGCATGAGGCCTTGTCGTTCATGTTTGCCCAGCGACGCAGCAAATTCGACGCGCAGATCTTGCAACTGATGATCCGCTGTCTCGGCGTGTATCCGCCGGGGTCCGTGGTGAAACTTTCCAACGAGGCACTGGCGTTGGTCGTCTCGGTCAATCCTCAGAAGCCTTTGCGCCCCTGGGTGTTGGTGTATGACCCCGCCGTTCCGAAAGAAGAGGCCATCATGCTGGACCTGGAAAAGGAAACAGATATCCAGATTGGCAAAGCAATTCGTCCGGCGATGCTGCCGCCGCCTGTCAGCGCCTATCTGAACCCGCGTAAGCGGGTCACCTATTTCTTTGACGGCAAGCCGGGCGGCGCGGCAGGAGGGTATGCATGACCAAGGCATGCCCTCCGGGTGGTGCCGACCGCATGACGCTGCTGGATTATGCCAGTGAAATTCTGCTGCTGGTCGATCCGCGCGATTTGCGGATCGCGCAAACCAGCCAAGCGGCAGAACGCTTGCTCGGTTACGCGCCGGGCGAGTTGATTGGTCGGGCGATTACCGATATCGAATGCGCGCTGTCAGACGTTTTTTTCTGGGAAGAGGTTCGTCAGTGCGGGCGTGGTGAGCTGCGCGATGCTGAAGGCAGCTATCTTTGCGCCAATGGCGACATTCTCGAGGCCAGCAAATCGGTGTTCTGGCTCGATGGTGATCCGGCCTGGCTGGTGGTGCGGGCCGAGCCCAACGCGTCGCGACGCAAGACTGAGGATGAGCTTGCCTACGCGAGTTCGACCTTGCGCGCGACGCTGGAAGCCTCGGCGGACGGCATTTTGCTGATTGATCGCAATGGCAGTGTGGTCAACATGAACCGCCGGTTTTCGGAAATGTGGCGAATTCCCGATGCGGTGCTCTACGAAGGCGACGAGGCGATTCGTCGGCACATGGCTGCGCGCTGCCCTGATCCGGAAGCCTTTGTTGCCAAAGCGGCCAGGCTTCGTACCGATAGTGATGCAGAAACGCTTTCCACGCTGCGTTTGACCGACGGTTCGGTGTTCGAGTGCACCTCGCGCCCCGCCTGGCATGGTGAACAGATCATCGGGCGGGTCTATACCTACACCGATGTCACCGAGCGACATCGTACGCAGCAGGAACTGATAGTCGCGCACGACCAGGCCAAGGCCGCGAGCCGCGCCAAAGGCGATTTTCTGGCGATGATGTCGCACGAGATTCGAACGCCGATGAATGGCATTATCGGCACTTCCCAATTGCTTGAACTAACGCCGCTCAACGCTGAGCAAGCCGAATATGTGCGCACCATTCGCGCCAGTGGCGAGGCGCTGCTGGCGATCATTAACGACATTCTCGACTATTCCAAGATTGAGGCAGGGCGAATGTCGCTCGAGAGTACCGGATTCCGTCTGAGCGAGATGCTTCGCGATATCGAGCAACTGTTTATCTCGAGGGCTCGCGAGACGGGTGTGCGTCTGGTAAGCACTTGTGGCGAAGGTGTACCGGATACATTGATTGGGGACCCCACTCGCTTGCGACAGATTCTGCTCAACCTCGTCGGCAATGCATTCAAATTTACCAGCCGAGGCCGTATTGATCTCGCTGTGGGGGCACTCCCGCGGTCCGGCGAAGTGGTGGAATTGCGTTTCACCGTGCGCGATACCGGCATCGGTATCGCGCAGGACAAGATTGCGAATATCTTTCATCCCTTTGAACAGGCTGATCACACGACAACGCGGCGCTATGGCGGTACCGGGCTCGGTTTGTCTATCTGTCGGCAGCTGGCGGGTCTGATGGGGGGCGAAATTGGCGTCAACAGTGAGGAAGGGCGCGGTTCCGAGTTCTGGTTTACAGTGCAGCTCAAGACTGGCAAGGCAGAAAGTGGAGAGGTGCGTGCTGGTGCCGCCGCACTGGCGATGCTGCGGGCCGATACACGCATCCTGCTGGCAGAGGACAACAAGGTTAATCAGATTCTTCTGACCAAGATGCTGAACAAGCTGGGCGCGCAAACCGTGGTGGTGGCGGGCGACGGCAACGAGGCGTTGCGGCAATGCGAAATGCAGTTATTTGACTTGATCTTCATGGATGCCCGCATGCCGGATATGGATGGGCTGGAGGCGACCTGCCTGCTGCGCCAGCAAGGTGTGACGACGCGCATCATCGGCTGCAGTGCAGATGCCATGGAAGACGATCGCAAGGCGGCGATGGCCGCCGGTATGGATGACTACCTCACCAAGCCGGTGACGATTCCCGCCTTGCAGGCTGCAATCACGCGCTGGCGGGAATCGCGGCGCACCTGAACCAGGGTAGTTGGCCCGCCGTGCGGAACGGGCGTGCGGCACGGCTGGTGGTATGATCGCGCCCGTCTGAAACTTTCGGGAATCGCGCCATGAGAATCGGGTCGCCCCTATCGCCTTCCGCGCTTCGCGTCATGCTGCTCGGCAGCGGCGAACTGGGCAAGGAAGTCATCATCGCCCTGCAACGCCTGGGTGTCGAAGTCATTGCCGTCGATCGTTATGAAAACGCCCCAGGTCATCAGGTGGCCCATCGCGCACACGTCATTTCAATGACGGATGGCGCTGCGTTGAGGAAACTGGTCGAGCAGGAAAAACCGCACCTGATCGTGCCGGAAATCGAAGCCATCGCGACCGACATGCTGGTCGAAATCGAAGCGGAAGGGCTGGCCGAAGTGATTCCGACTGCCCGCGCCGCCAAGCTGACAATGAACCGCGAGGGCATTCGCCGGCTTGCCGCCGAGCAACTCGAGCTGCCGACTTCACCCTACCGCTTTGCCGATTCGTTGGCCGATCTGCAAGCAGCGATCGAAGCTGCAAACGGCGAAAAAGGCATTGGTTACCCCTGTATCGTCAAGCCGGTGATGTCCTCGTCCGGCAAGGGTCAATCCACAGTGCGTGGGCCAGAAGATGTCTCCAAGGCGTGGTCCTACGCGGCGGCCGGCGGGCGAGTCGATGCCGGGCGCGTCATCGTCGAGGGTTTCATCGATTTCGACTACGAAATCACTCAACTGACCGTGCGGGCCCGCAACGCCGCCGGTGAAATCGAAACCTATTTCTGCGAACCCATCGGCCATGTGCAGGTAGCGGGCGATTACGTCGAATCCTGGCAGCCGCAGGCCATGAGTCCGGTTGCCTTGCAGAAATCGAGGGACATCGCGCGTGCCGTGACCGGCAACCTGGGCGGACGCGGGATTTTCGGCGTCGAACTGTTCATCAAGGGCGATCAGGTCTGGTTCTCGGAAGTCAGCCCGCGTCCGCACGATACGGGCCTGGTGACGCTATGTTCGCAGCGCTTTTCCGAATTTGAACTGCACGCCCGCGCCATTCTGGGCTTGCCGGTCGATGTCGGCCTGCGCGAGCCGGGTGCTTCGGCGGTGATCTATGGTGGCCTGGCCGAGAAAGGGATTGCGTTCGAGGGGGTTGCCGAAGCGCTCAATGTGCCAACCAGCGACCTGCGCCTGTTCGGCAAGCCGGAAGCCTTCGTCAAGCGGCGCATGGGGGTGGCGGTCGCCAACGGCGTCGACACCGACGAAGCGCGTTCCCGCGCCAAGGAAACAGCCGGCCGCGTCCGCCCGGTCAAAGGCTGATATGGCCCTGAAATCGACGGTCTTCAAGGCCGAGTTGCAGGTGGCGGACATGGATCGTCACCATTACGAGACACACGCGCTGATCATTGCCCGCCATCCTTCCGAGAACGATCAGCGGATGATGGTGCGGGTGCTGGCGTTCGCTTTGTATGCCGACGAGGCATTGGCGTTCGGGCGCGGGCTATCGACCGAGGACGAGCCGGCGCTGTGGAAGAAGGACCTGACCGGAGCCATCGACTTGTGGATCGATGTCGGCCAGCCTGATGAAAAGGATATTCGGCGGGCCTGTGGTCGTGCCGCCGGGGTCGTGGTGATCACGTACGGCGGCCCGGTGGCGGAAGTGTGGTGGGAAAAGAACGCCGAAAAGCTGGCACGGCTCGATAATCTGACCGTGCTCAACCTCAGCGTGGCCGAAGGGACTGCGCTGGCTGGAATGGCAGAGCGCTCGATGAATCTGCAAGCCGCGATTCAGGATGGTGGCGTACTATTGACCGGTGGCGAACAGGCAGTCGATATCCACCCAAGGCGCTGGAAAGCAGCGACCGGGGAGCCAGCATGAAACACACCGAATTTGAGTTGCGTGGCGAATATGTCGAACTGTGCAATCTGCTCAAACTGACCGGCGTAGCCGGCAGTGGCGGGCAAGGCAAGGCAATGGTGGCGGATGGGCTGGTCAGTGTCGACGGGCAGCCCGAGAGCCGCAAGACAGCGAAAATCAGGGCTGGCCAGGTGGTCGAATGCCTGGATACCCGAATTGCCGTGAAAGGTGTCTGAGCGCATGAGCATCCAGTGGTTTCCAGGGCACATGACCTCGGCGAAAAAGAAGGCCGCCGAGACGATGGCCAACGTCGATGTGGTCGTCGAGGTCGTCGACGCGCGGTTGCCGGAGGCCAGCAGCAATCCGATGATTCACGAATTGCGTAATTTCCGTCAGCGCCCCTGCCTCAAGCTGCTGAACAAATCGGATGTGGCCGATCCCGCGGTCACCCAGCGATGGCTGGCGCACTTCAACGCCCAGAGAGGCGTAAAGGCGGTTGCAATCAGCTGTAAGAATCCGGCGGATGTCGCGCGCATTCCAAAATTGGCGCAAGCGCTGGCGCCACACCGGAATGACGCGATCAAACCGCTACGCCTGATGATCATGGGCATTCCCAACGTCGGCAAATCGACCTTGCTGAATGCGCTGGTCAAACGCAAGGTGGCGGCGGTGGGCGACCAGCCGGCGGTCACCAAGAGCCAGCAGCGCCTTGATCTCAGCTCCCGGCTGACCATCATCGACACGCCCGGCATGTTGTGGCCCAAAATCGAAAGTCCGCAGGATGGTCTGATGTTGGCCGCCAGTCATGCGGTCGGCGTCAATGCTTATTTTGGCGATGAAGTGGCGCTGTACCTTGCCAACCATCTGCTGCTCAACTATCCGCAACTGCTGGCGGCGCGATATGGATGCGCCGCAGAGGGGCTCGACGGCGTTGGCGTGGTTGAAGCGGTGGCAAAAAAGCGCGCCTGCCGGCTTAAAGGGGGCGAACCGGATCTGGAAAAAGCAGCGCAATTTCTGCTCACGGATTACCGTACTGGCGTACTCGGCCGCATCAGCCTGGAGACGCCGGAGAGCCGCGCCGCAACGTTAGACAAGGCTGGCGGCAATATTGATGGTCAATGCCAGAACAGTGGTGTTGAACAGGAAGGCCAGGGTGCAATGGACCAAGCCGACTCTCCGCATGGCGCGACTGGTGAATGACACATCGGCGGTCTGGCCGGACGTGCCGATGACACACGCGAAATAAAGAAAATCGCCATAGTCCGGTGAGGTCTCGCCGGGAAAATCGAGTCCGCCCGATCCTTTGGTTGCCAGTGCAACATAAAAATCGTGGGCGTAGTGGAGCGCGAACATGGTGTGGGTAAACGCCCATGATGTCAGGATGGTCATGCCGGCCAACGCGATGTGCGCGAATTTGAACCATCCCGACATTTCCTTCACGGTCGCCAATTGCGCAAAGATCGCCGCCATGCTCGCCACTGCGGCGAAAATCACCAGGGTCAGGATGACGAAACGTCCTTCGTCTTCCATGCGCGCGCGGCGACGCATGCGCTCGTGTGACGACCGTGCCATCATCACTGCGACCAGCAGCAGATACAGGCAGGTGGCCGCGTTCCAGGCCACCAGCAGTCGTGTGGCGGTGTGCGTAACCCATTCCAATGGCAAAGATGCCGTTACGGCGATTCCCAGGCATAGCGACAAAAACAGGCGCGGCCGGGCTCTCAGCTGGCGCAGGAGCGGATTGCGATGCGTGCGTGTAATTCCTTCATCCATTGGCAAAGGATAGCGGATTTGCGGTGCCTGGTGGAAGTGCAGGGAATGGCGCGGATGGCTTTGTCTGACCCGTCACGTTCGCGTCATGATGGCGCGCTTGAATCGCGAAATGAAATGCGCGGTCAGGCATTCGACAGGCCAGTTCACTAAGCTCACTTGAATTCGGGCGGTCATCACCCCATATGACCGGCAGCATTTCTTCGGGAGAAACCCAATGCGAAAACTATGGTTCGGAGTGTTGTTGATGTCGCTGGCCGCCGCCGTCATGGCCGGGCCGAAGGAGGATATCAAGGAAGACATGCAGGCCGGCCGCTGGGTGGCTGCGGACGCCAAGCTGGTGAAGGTGCTGCACGATCATCCCAACAACGCACAAGCGCATTACTGGATGGCGCAGGTCAAGGAACGCGAGGGACTGCCGGTGATGGCCCGCGAACACCTTGAAAAGGCGCGCGAGCTGGCGCCGGACCTCTCGTTTGCCGGCAGCCGCGAGGCAGTCACCGAGATGGAGCGGCGCCTTACACTGCCCGCTGTGCAACGTGCCCCCAGCGCGGGGTTGCAGACGCCCGCGCCGGTCGCGCATGAAGCGCCGAAAGCCGCCGTGCAAGATTCCGGGCATGGAATGTTCTTCTGGCTGTTCGTGCTGGGTATACCCGCTGCCATTGTCTTTTTCCTGATCCGTCGCGCTGGAGGTCGGCGCGACCAGAGCGACGAAAGGACGCGTTTGCAGGCCGAACTGCGTGATCTCGCCAGCGAATTGCGCGATGCGGAAAAAGCGATTGACGGTCGTGCCGAGCTGAATGCCGAACAAAAGATGGCGCTTGCCGACCGCCTGTCGCAAGCCCAGGGCGATCTGGCGCGCGAGGTGACTACCCTCAAGTCGAGAACGGATTTTGCGGCCACGCGCATGCTGATCGTTCGGTTGCGCGACATTGCGGCGGAAGCGCGAGGTGAGGAAAAGCCCAGTCTGCGGGCCGAACGCGAAGCGATGGAACGTGCCGCCGCGCAGCAATACGCACCTGCATATCCGCCGCAAGGCGTTCAGGCGCCGGGCACATCGGCAGGATCGGCGATTGCCGCGGGCGTGGGCGGTCTGGTTGCGGGCGCCGCGCTGGGCAGCTTGCTGGGTGGCGCTACGTCAGCCCACGCGCATGAGCGGCGCGGAGATGACGACCACGGTTTTGACCGGGGTGCCTTCGATAACGGCTCGACACCGGGCACGCTGGATTTCGGCAACGATAGCGGTTCCAGCGATGATTGGAGCAGCGGTGCCGACGTGGGTGGCGATTCCGGGGGGGGCGACTGGTAATCCATCCGCGCGAAGCAAAAAAGCGGCCGCCGGGAAATCGGCGGCCGGTAAGGGACAGAACACTGTCTCCGCTGCTTGAATCCTGGTTTGCCTGTCTATCTACTTGCGGCTGAACTGGTCGCGCATGCACTGCCGGCGATCCGGCCCGATGGCTTTGTCCTTGCAGGCTTCGCGCGCTTTTTGCGCCGCCGTGCAACGTTCCGGATTCGGCGACTTGCTGCAATCGGGCGGTGGCAGCTTGCTTTGCACGCATTGACGCCGATCCGGCCCGGCCTTGTCTTTGCACGCTTCGCGCGCTTGTGTCATGGCATTGCAGCGCTCGGGGTTGGGTGACTTGCTGCAATCGGGGGCGGGCATGTTGTTTTGCATGCATTGGCGACGATCCGGGCCACGGGTGTCCTTGCACGCCTCGGCGGCCTTCTTCCATGCTTCCTGACGCGACTTGCAGTAGTCAGGGTTGGGCGACTGGCTGCAATCCTGCTTCATGCCATGGTGTCCACCCATTCGACCGCCGCCGGGAGCGCCCGGTCCGCCCATGCAAGGGCCATTGCAAGGCGCGGTGGTTGTCGGTTTGGCATCATTGCCAGCGGCGGGGGTTTGCGCGTGCGCCAGGATCGGCAAGGCGTAGAGGGCGGCGGCGACGGCACACCCGGCGAGATATAGATTCATTTTCATGGGACCTCCTGAGCGTTGTTTTTTTCGACATTCCCATTTTAGTGATCGGGTGCATTCTTTCCGTTGCAAGTTGTAAGCAAATGCAAGCGTCAAGCTCCCGCAAGATCAATGTCGCGCGATGCTCGTGCTATATTGGTCCGTATGAATCGTGCGACTCATTCGGAACATAAACTGACTCTGGCCGAAGTGCTGGGCATGCTGGTCGAAGACGGTCTGGTCAGCGCGGGCGATGCCGACGCCCTGCGTCAGGAGCGCCGCCTGCAAGGCGGCCTAGTGCATCCGCTGCTGGTGGTAGCGGAACAGAAATGGCGCACGCCAGCCGGGCAGTTATTGCACGTTGAGGCATTGACCGAGTGGTTGGCCGGTCGGGTGGGGCTGGAATACATGCATATCGATCCACTGAAGATCGATTTCACCGGCGTGGCGGATCTGATGTCGAGTACCTATGCGGCCCGCTTCGCTATTCTGCCGGTGCAGGTTACCTTGCGCGAGGTGGTGATCGCCACCGCCGAACCCTTCCTGCAAGAATGGGAAAAGGAGCTGCGGCAGATCCTGCGCAAGGATATTCGCCGCGTCGTTGCCAGCCCGGCCGACATCAGCCGCTATCTGGTCGAATTCTTCAATCTTGCCAAATCGGTCAAGAAGGCCGCCAGCACGACCGGCGGCGGCAGCGGCCTTTCCAGCTTCGAGCAACTTGTCGAACTCGGCAAGACCAACCGCCAGTTCGACGCCAACGACCAGCACATTGTCCACATCGTCGATTGGCTCTGGCAGTACGCCTTTGACCAGCGCGCTTCCGACATTCACATCGAACCGCGGCGCGAGGTTGGCATTGTCAGATTCCGCATCGACGGCGTGCTCCATCAGGTTTACCAGATTCCGATGGCGGTGATGACGGCCATGACCAGCCGCATCAAACTGCTAGGTCGTATGGACGTGATCGAGAAGCGCCGCCCGCAGGATGGCCGCATCAAAACGCGCACGCCGGACGGGCAGGAGGTCGAACTGCGCCTTTCCACGCTGCCGACCGCCTTTGGCGAAAAGCTGGTGATGCGGATTTTCGATCCCGATGTGCTTGTGCGCGACTTTCGCTCCCTCGGCTTCTCGGACGAGGATCAGGCGCGGTGGGACACCATGACGGGCATGCCCAACGGCATTATCCTAGTGACCGGCCCGACCGGTTCCGGCAAGACCACCACGCTCTACACCACGCTGAAGCAGTTGGCGACGCCGGAAGTGAATGTCTGCACCATCGAGGACCCGATCGAAATGGTCGAGCCGGCTTTCAACCAGATGCAGGTGCAGACCGGTATCGACCTCGGCTTTGCCGATGGCGTGCGGGCGCTGATGCGGCAAGACCCGGACATCATCATGATCGGCGAAATCCGCGATCTGGAAACCGCCGAAATGGCGATTCAGGCGGCGCTCACGGGTCATCTGGTGCTCTCCACGCTGCACACCAACGACGCGCCCTCCGCCATCACCCGTCTGCTCGACCTTGGTGTGCCTGCATATCTGATCGGCTCCACCCTGCTTGGCGTCATGGCTCAACGTCTGGTACGCACGCTGTGCCCGCACTGCCGCAAGGCGCATCCGCTACGCGAGGAACAAGGCGAACGCTGGCGTGCCCTGGTCCGCCCGTGGAAAGCCAGCGCGCCCACGCAGTTGCACCAGCCCGTCGGTTGCCTGGAATGCCGGATGACCGGCTACAGCGGCCGCGTGGGCCTCTACGAAATCATGCTCAACAGCCCGGAACTGCGCAAACTGATTGGCCCGCAAACCGATATCGCCAAACTGCGCGATCAGGCCTGCCGCGAAGGCATGCGGCCTCTGAGGATTTCAGGCGCGCAGAAAATCGCGGCGGGCCAAACGTCGCTGGAAGAGGTTTTGAGAGTGGCGCCGCCGGCTGACGGGGAGTGAAGGGCGAATCGAGTCGTGTCGGCTGTGAAAGCTTCGTTTGGTGTCCGTTGAGCTGATAGTAGCTAGACCAAATCTTTGGAGTTATGGTGAATCGAGACGAGCTTTATGCAAGAGCTAGAGAAGAACATGAAGCTTTTCTTAGTGCAATCGGTGAACTAACACTGGCGTGGTCTGATCTCGAAACGGTGTTATATAAATTGCTTAAGCATTATTCAGGGGTGACTGACCCTGTTGGTAGAGCGATTTTTTCGGGAACTAGGGCGAAAACAATGATCGAATTTGTACGCGCGATTGCAGAAAATACAAACATGGAAGTCGAAAGGCGCAATGACCTCGAAGAAATTTTTGCTCAAGTTGCAACAATTAATAGTGCTAGAGATTTTGTGGTGCATCACGTTGATGGGAGTGTTCATATATTTGAATCTGGAGACCCAAGTACGAGGGTTGTCACAAACGCCATACGTGCAAGCAGGTTCAGCAAGAGACGCCGTGCGATGATTGGTTCGCAAAATCTCATCGCAATGGCGACCGACTGCGTTGAGTGTTGCTGGCGTCTTCATGCACATTGGGATCAAGCAAATATGCCGTTTCGAGCTGGACCAGGCACAAATGGAATAAGGTCACCGTGGTGTTTCAAACCAGTGCAACTTGCTCCGGGAGGTTACGATTCAGAAACATGAAGTGTTGCGGGGGTCGAATTGAGTGCAGCTAGATCCCATTTATGGTTGATGAGACTCCATTCTTTGTTTGCCCAAACTGTCTCTCAGCCAATGCGTCAAAATACCATTTCCGCGCACCATGTTCGGGCGGCCTTACTCGCGAACCAACCCCGCCGCCTTTCGCACTGCATTGATATAACCCGCCGCATCCAGACCGGTGCCTTCGCGCTGCGCGCGCCAGATTGTTTCGCCTAGGCATTCGAGAATCGCGTGTTCGGCGTCGTGTTCGTCCAGTCGCGCGCGCAGGGCGTGGAAGGCGGCGCGGATGCCGGGCGGCTGATCGATCGAGAGTTGTTCGAAGATCGCCAGATGGAGCGAAAGATGCAGAAAGGGGTTCATCTGGCCCGTTTCAGGGGTCCATTCCAGTTCACTGGCGGCTTCTGGCGCGGCCAGCAGGGCGTGATATTCAGGGTGGCGGGCGATGATGTCGGCGGCGGTGACTTCGGCGCCGACCAGCGGCAGGCGTTCGCTGTGCTTTCGCCAAGTGTCGCAAAAGAAGGCGCGTACCTGTTCGCGGGTGGGATTAAACATGGGTTTCCGAAAAGAGGGCGGTGACGGCGGCATTTTGCCACTGGCGGGTTTGCCACGAGCCCGACGTGAGCTGGCCGCTGCCGTAGGCGCCGATCAGGGGTACGCCGGGAAAGCGTTCGCGCCAGGCGATCAGATCGCGGTCGTCGCCGCCGTAGAACAAAGGGCCGCGCGCAATACACGAGAACATCAGGCCAAAAGCCGGTGTGGGCGCGGATTGAGCAGCCGTGGCCAAAGTCTGGCGCATTTCTTCCTCCGCGCTCAGAGGTTGCCGCAACCCCCAGGCCAGCGGCTCGCCAGTTTGTAGAGGGCGCGCCAGCGCAATGGAGCCGTCGCCGTTGGCGCAAAGAAGCGGAATGGCCGGAACGTCGCTACGGCCGCCGGGCATGGCGGCCAGCATGTGCAACGGCAGACTGTTACGCTGGCGCAGGTCAGGCGGCAGGAGGCGGATCACGCTGTCAAAGGCGCTGAGCTCGCCCAGCCCGAGCACGTCCAGCCCGCGCACGCCGCTGATCGGCTGCGGAGGAGCCAGCGCCTTCAGGCCGGGGGCCACGACCTGGGTGTAAGTACCGCCGGTGATCACGGCTTCGGCGTGGCCGTCGGTGGCGAGGCGCGATTGTTGCCAGGCCTGCCCGTCGGCGTGCAGCAGGCCGAGGCGCGGCCGGGCTTGCAGCCAGTCGCCGGCCAGCGCATGGCTGTTGCAGAACGACAGCACGGGGCCTTCGCCCTCCGGTGCCAGCGCGAATTCATCGCCGATGACCAATGCCGCCACTGCGGGCTGGTCGAGCACCCAGCCCGTCTCGGTAAAGATGCCGTGCGCGGTAACGCCCGCCACTTGCAGGCTGCCGGCTGCGCGGGTGGCGGCGCGCAGGGCGGGGCCTGCCTGCTTGGCCATTTCGTGAGTCAGATAGAGGATGACGCCATTGGCGTGCTTGAGGTTGGCGCGGGCCAGTGCGAGGCGCACAGCCGCCTCCGCCAGTTGCGGATCGGGGTCAAGGCCCTTGATCAGGGCGCTGGCGGCGCTCATATGGTTTTTCCCTTGAATTCGCAGAGATCGGCAATTAGGCAGCGGCTGCATTCGGGTTTTCTCGCCTTGCAGACGTAACGCCCGTGCAGGATCAGCCAGTGATGGGCGTGGCGGCGGTATTTGGCAGGTACGGCCTTGAGCAGTTTTTGCTCCACCGCCAGTGGCGTCTTGCCAGGCGCAAGACCGGTGCGATTGCCGAGGCGGAAGAGATGGGTGTCGACGGCGATGGTCGGTTCGCCGAAGGCGATGTTCAGCACCACGTTGGCGGTCTTGCGGCCGACGCCGGCCAGCGCCTCCAGTGCCTGCCGTTCAGGCGGCACCTCGCCGCCATGCTTTTCCAGCAACTGCTGGCAGCAGAGGATCACATTCCTCGCCTTGGCGCGGTAGAGGCCGATAGTCTTGATGTATTCGGTCAGGCCGGCCTCGCCCAGCGCCAGCATGGCCTCTGGTGTGGGGGCGACCGGAAAGAGGCGGGCGGTGGCCTTGTTGACGCTGATGTCGGTGGCCTGAGCAGAGAGAATCACGGCCACCAATAATTGAAAAGGCGAGGCGTATTCGAGTTCGCCCTGCGGATCAGGGTCTGCAGCCGCGAAACGGGCGAAGAGTTCGCTGATCGCCGCCTTTTTCATGGCGCTCAGTGGCAGCCGGCGGCATTCGCCGGGGTCGGCGGCGGAAGCTTTGCGCGGGCAGCGGCGCGGGCTTCGATCCAGTTTTTGGTCGCGATCAGGCAGCCGAGCAGGATGAAGGCGCCCGGCGGCAGTACCGCCAGCATGAAGCCGGGGTAGCTCTCGGGTAGCAATTGAAGGTGATGGAGCGACGGGACCACTGCCTCGATACCGGAAAACAGCGTGCCGTTGCCGATCAATTCACGGATGCCGCCGAGCAGCGACAGGGTCCACAACATGCCGGTGCCCATGAAGGCGCCGTCGAAGAAGGATTGCAGCGGCGACTGCTTGGCCGCGAACACTTCGATGCGGGCGAGCACGATGCAGTTGGTGATGATCAGCGGTATGAAGATGCCGAGAATCAAATACATGTCGTGCATGAAGGCGTTCATGCCGAGATCGACCATGGTCACCAGCGCCGCGGCGATTAGGATGAAAACGGGAATGCGGATTTCGTAGGGAATCAGATTCCGGAGCAAGGAAACGACGAGGCCGGAGAGCGCCATCACCAGAATGGTCGCGAGCGACAGCATGGCGCCATTGACCAGCGTGGTGGTCATTGCCAGCAGCGGACACATGCCGAGAATCTGCACGAGACTGGAGTTCTGCCGCCAGGTGCCGTTGAGGAAGATATCCTTGAATTCCTGCCAAGTGATCATCGCTGGCCTCCTTTCTTGTCTGTAGCAGCGAACAGGCGTTCTTGGTTGGCATCTGCCCATGCCAACGCCTTCTTCACCGCCTTGACCACGGCGCGTGGCGACACGGTGGCCCCGGCGATGGAATCGAACTGGCCGCCATCCTTCTTCACCTTCCACGTCTTTTCCGGCAGTTTGGCGAAAGATTGCCCGTCGAACTGGTCGATCCACGGATGCGCCTTGTTCTTGTCCTTCTTGGGGTCAATGTAATCGCCCAGGCCGGGTGTTTCCTTGTGTTCGGTCACGCGTACGCCGGCCAGTTCGCCAACGTGGCCGGCATCGACACGTACCGCGACCAGCATGTGGATCTTGCCGGAATAGCCGTCTGGCGCAATCGCTTTCAGCACCAGCGCGGCCGGCAGGCCGCCCCGGTGAGCACGATAGGCGACGGAAGGCTGATCCTGGCCGAGGTCGGCGGTCGGCGGCAACTCGATCTTGTCGGCCAGCAGGTCGCTGTCGTACAACTCGCGCGGCAGCGCGTCGTTGATGGCGCGCATTTCTTCCTCGGCGGCCGATGCCCGGATCGCCGGTTCTGTGAGGCTGTGTAGGATGGCAAGTGCGGCGGTGAAGACGGAGACAAACAGCACCAGAATCACCGCCGTGCGGATCGCCAAGCCAGTGGCGCTGGGTTCCTTGCCGAACGTCATGTCAATTCCTCCCCTTGGCACCGAATACCGGCGGCTGCGTCAGCAAGCTGATCAGCGGGGCGCAGATATTGAGGAAGAGCACCGCAAAGGCGACACCATCCGGGTAGCCCCCGAAAACGCGGATGACATAGGCGAGCAGGCCGCAGCCGGCGCCGAAAATCAGCTTGCCACGCGGGGTGCTGGCGCAGGTGACCGGATCGGTGGCGATGAAGAAGGCGCCAAGCATGACGCCGCCGGAGAAGAGATGAAAGAGCGGGTTGGCGAATTCGCGCGGATCGTAGAGCCAGAGCGCGCCGGATAGCACGACGACGGCGGCGAGAAAGCTGGCCGGCACATGCCAGGTGATGATGCGGCGCAGACACAGCCACAGGCCGCCGATCAGATAGGCGAGAGTGATCCATTCCCATCCGCGGCCGCCGACATGGCCGAATGTCTGCGCGTTGGCGAGCAGGCCGGCAACGCTGGCACCGGCTTCTTCGCCCAGCTTGAGGCCGGTTTTCAGCGCGTCAAGCGGGGTGGCGGCGGTGAGACTGTCGAGATGCGGCGAGAGGCCGAAAACGATGCGCAAATGTTCAACTAAGCCCAGATGCATATCCTGACTGGGCCACTGCGACATCAGCGCCGGGAACGAGACGATGGAGGCGGCAAAGGCGATCATGGCCGGGTTGAACGGGTTTTGCCCGAGACCGCCATACAGTTGCTTGGCAACGACGATTGCGAACAGCGTGCCGACGACAATCAGCCACCAGGGGCTGAGCGGTGGGAACGTGAGGGCGATGAGCCAGCCGGTCAGCAGCGCCGAACCGTCGGTCAGGAATAGATTCAGCGGCTTGCCGCGGATCTTAAGCATTGCCGCCTCGCCGGCGAGAGCGGCAAGACTGGCGAGCGCGAGTTGGATCAGGATCGCCGGGCCGATCACCCAAGTGTAAACCGCGATGCCGGGCAGCAAGGCAAGACAGACCTGGGTCATCACCCACGTGACGCTGGTTTCCTTGAGAACGTAAGGCGAGGACAAGGTCATGATGAGGGATTCTCGTTGTCGGCAGCCGGCGTTTCGAGGCCGGCCTGCAGGCGGCGCGCCTCGACCGCATCGATGGCGTGTTGCTGGTCGGCGTTGAGCGCGTCGGTGTTCCTGGGCTGTACGGCGGCACGCTGGGCCTTGGCGCGTTCCATGGCCGCGGCGATGGCGGCCTTCTTGGCGGCTTCGGCGTCATCAGCCGTAGGAGTGGTCACGGGCAAGCTGTCGCCCGTTGCCGCCGCCTCGGCGGCTTTCTTGGCGGCTTGCGCGGCAGCGGCCTTGGCTAACTTCTCGGCCTTTTCAGCCTTTTCGCGTTCTTCGCGCGCCTTCTTGTATTCGAAGCGTTCCTTGGCCGAGTTGGCGGCCTTTTTGTCGCCTTCGCGAGCCCAGATTTCGCTCTTGGCAAAGCGGAAATACTGCACCAGCGGAATGCGAGAAGGGCAGACGAACGAGCAGCAGCCGCACTCGATGCAGTCGAAGATGTGGTATTCCTGCGTTTTGCCGAAGTTGCGGGCGCGCGAGAACCAGTACATCTCGAACGGTTGCAGATCCTGTGGGCAGGCGCGGGCACATTCGCCGCAACGGATGCAGGGCATTTCCGGCGGTGCCGGCGGAAACAGCGTTCGCGAACGGGCAATCAGGCAATTGGTGGCCTTGACGGTCGACACCGTCAAGTCGGGTGCCACGAAACCCATCATCGGGCCACCCAGGATCACGCCGTCAGTGTCAGCCTTCGGGCCGCCCAGCGCCAGCAGATCGGCGATCGGCATGCCGATGGGGGCACGCCAGTTGCGCGGGTGCTCGACGTTGCCAGTGACGGTGATCATGCGGTCGATCAGCGGTTCGCCCAGTGCGAGCGCGCGCCAGACGGCGTATACCGTACCCACGTTGAAACACTGGGTGCCAATGTCGGTGGAACGTTTGCCGACTGGCACTTCCTTGCCGGTCAGCATGCGGGTCAGTTGCTTGGCGCTACCGGCCGGATAGAGCGCGGGAACGGCCACCACATCGAAATTTTCGCCGCAGGCGGCGACCGCTGCACGCATGGCGGCAATGGCTTCGGGTTTGTTGTCTTCAATGCCGATCAGTACTTTTTTCGGCTGCATCAGGTCGCGAATGATCGCGGTACCCCGAACGATGCCTTCGCCCTGCTCGCGCATCAGGATGTCGTCGCAGGTGATGTACGGTTCGCATTCGCCGCCATTGATGATTAGCTCTTCCATCGGCACGCCCTTGGCCGGCGTCGTTTTTCCGTGCGTGGGGAAGGCGGCGCCGCCCAGACCGACGATACCCGCCTGGCGAATGGCGGTCTGCACGGCGTCGGTCGGCAGATTGCGATAATCGACTGGTTGCCGTTCAATCCATTCCTCACGCCCATCCGGTTCGATAACGACCGAAACGGCGGAGAGACCCGACGGGTGGGGCTGCACGTAGGCGCCGATATCGCGCACCATGCCCGACGTGGGGGCATGGACGGCGGCCGAGATCCAGCCATCGGCCTCACCGATCAACTGCCCTTTCAGTACGCGGTCGCCGGCTTTGACCACAGGACGGGGCGTGCCGCCAATGTTTTGATGCAGGGGTACGACCAGACGGGCAGGTAGCGGCGCGGTGGCGCTAGGTTGACCGACTGACTGGGCCTTGTTGCCGGGCGGTTTGACGCCGCCGTTGAATTTGAAGAGTTGAAACATCAGGCGACTTTCCGAGCCGGCACTGGCTGTATGGCGATGACCGGGTGCTTCCATTTCCAGTTGTCGATCGTTTCCGGGATCGCTTCCATGCGGATGCATTCGACCGGGCAGGGTGGCACGCAGAGTTCGCAGCCCGTACAGAGTTTGGCGACGACGGTGTGCAGTTGCTTGGCTGCGCCGACGATGGCATCGACCGGGCAGGCCTGGATGCAAAGCGTGCAGCCGATGCAGGTGTTTTCGTCGATCAGCGCGACCTGTTTGGGTTTTTCTTCCGCATCGAGCGCTTTGACCTCGCGCCCGAGCAGATCAGCGAGTTTCTGTACGCCTTCCGCACCGCCGGGTGGGCACAGATTGATTTCCTCGCCCTTGGCAATCGCTTCGGCGTAGGGCCGGCAACCGGGGTAGCCGCATTGTCCGCATTGGGTCTGCGGCAGGACGGAATCGATCTTTTCGACCAGCGGATCGCCCTCGACCTTGAAGCGGATCGAGGCCCAGCCGAGCATGGCGCCGAGGATGACGGCGCCGAGCGCCATGATGGCAATGGCGATGAGCATGTCAGTGGTACTTGTCGAGACCAGCGAAGCCCATGAAGGTCAGCGCCATGAGGCCGGCAGTGACGAGGGCGATGGCGACGCCGCGAAAATAGGTGGGGACCTCGGCACCTTCGATACGCTCGCGGATGCCCGCGAAGAGCACCAGCACCATCGAAAAGCCAACTGAGCTGCCGAAACCGAACAGCAGCGATTCGACGAAATCGAGCTTGTTGGCGATGCCCAGCAGTGGCACGCCGAGCACCGCGCAGTTGGTGGTGATCAGCGGCAGGTAGATGCCCAGCACCTGATGGAGTGCGGGCGAAGTTTTGGCGACGATCAGTTCGGTCAACTGGACGATGGCGGCGATCGTGACGATGAACGAGATGATGCGCAGGTATTCGAGGCCGAACGGCACCAACAGGTACTGGTCGATGACGTAGCTCGCGCCGGTGCCCAGCGTCAGCACAAAGGTAGTGGCCGCGCCCATGCCGTAGGCCGTTCCGAGTTTTTTCGAAACGCCCATGAAGGGGCAGAGCCCGAGAATCTTGACTAGGACGACGTTATTGACGAGTACGGCGCCGATCAACAAGAAGAGGTAATGAGTCATGGCATTCGCGAGGGTGACCGGCGATTATGCGGTTTCACGGTAGACAGTTCAACCACGCGCCAATCAGGCCTTTTATTGCCTGCTGGCTGCGATGGCGCGCGCTGCCTCGGCGATCAGTTCAGGCCCCCGGTAGATAAAGCCGGTGTACAACTGCACCAATTGGGCGCCAGCGCTAATCTTGGCGGCGGCTTCCGCGCCCTCGAGAATACCGCCTACGCCGACCACCGGAATTTCGCCCTGCAAGGCGGTGACCAGTTTCTTCAGCACGGCGGTCGATTTCTCATACACGGGCGCTCCCGAGAGCCCGCCCGTTTCTTCTGCGTGAGGCAAGCCTTCGACGCCCTGTCGTCCCAGGGTCGTGTTGGTGGCGATGACACCATCCATGCGGTGCCTGCGCAAGGCGTCTGCGATTGCGACGATCTGCTCATTGTCGAGGTCGGGCGCGATCTTCAGTGCCAGGGGCACATAGCGGCCATGTTGATCGGTGAGGGTCTGTTGGCGTGCCTTCAAGCGCGAGAGCAGGTCATCGAGCGCCTCGTCCTTCTGCAATTCGCGCAAATTCTTGGTGTTGGGCGAAGAGATATTGACTGCCACATAGCTGGCGTCACCATAGACCTTGTCGAGGCAGGTCAGGTAGTCTTCAGCTGCGTTCTCAATCGGTGTGGTCGCATTCTTGCCAATGTTGATCCCAAGAATGCCGCCTTGCTTTGGAAAACGGGCAGCGCGCACGTTTTCGAGCAACCGGTCAACGCCGTCGTTGTTGAAGCCCATGCGGTTGATGATGGCTCGTGCCGCGGGCAGCCGAAACATGCGCGGTCGGGGATTGCCAGGCTGCGGTCTGGGCGTGACTGTACCCACTTCGATAAAACCGAATCCCAGTGCCGCCAGCGCGTCAATGTATTCGGCATTTTTGTCGAGGCCGGCGGCGAGGCCCACGGGGTGGGGAAAGTGCAAACCCATCGCTTCCACCGGGTCCGGTGGTACAGATGGAGCGAGCAGACCGGAGAGTCCCGCGCATCGGGCGAGAGACATGCCCCTCATGCCAAGATGGTGAGCGGTTTCGGGGTCGAGGCGGAAGAGTCCGCAGCGGATCAGCGAATAAAGCATACGGCCATTTTATCGCATTGCAGCATGCGGCGGCGAGTTCAGGCGATTGCGGGGGGCGCCTTCCTTGTTTGCGGAAAGGGTTGCCATATCGTATCAACCAGTGCCTCCAGCGGCTGATATCGGGCCTTGTAGGCCATTTTGGGGCTGGCGCCGATCCAGTAGCCGAGATAGAGGTAGGGCAGTTGTCGCAGGCAACACTGGCGAATCTGCCAGAGAATGCCGTAGGTGCCAAAACTGGCGCCGGGGACGTCAGGATCGTAAAAGGTATAGACCGAAGACAGGCCGTCATTCAGGACATCGACAAGACAAACCATGCGCAGCGCATCGCCCTCGCGGAACTCGAACAGGCGGGTATCGATCCGGCTTTGAAGAAGGAAACGGGCGTATTGGTCCCGGCTGTCGAGGTCGACGCTGTTTTCGCCATGTCGTTTCGCCTGATAGCGTACGTAGAGCGCGTAATGCTCCTCGCAATAGAGCAGTGGCAGTTCCATCACACGCAGAGTCGAGTGGCGAGAGTCGGCTCGCCTCTGGGCGCGGCTGGGGCTGAACCGTTCGACTGGCAGTCTGACCGGCACGCAGCGAGTACAGGTGTCGCACCACGGCCGGTAGATGAAGACGCCTGAGCGGCGAAATCCGGCGCGGACAAGGTCGCCGTATATTTCGGTATTGATCAGGTGGGTCGGGGTGGCGACCTGCGAGCGCGCCCATTCTTCCTGCAAATAGCTGCACGCATAGGGCGAGGTCGCGTAGAACTGGAGCAGAGAAAAAGGCAAGGACAACTCGTTCGGGCGCGACATCTCAGTTCCAGGTCGCCTGCAAGGCATTGGTCGGCCAGCGTGCCGGGTGGGCGTCGGCGCAAAGGTTGGCAAGGCGATCGACAAAATCGTCGCGCGCAATGGATTCCGCACCCAGTGAAGCCAAATGAGGCGTATGCATCTGACAATCGATCAAGCCGAATCCTTTTGCGGACAAAAAACGGCATAGATGAGCGAGCGCGACCTTGGAAGCGTCTGTTCGTCGCGAAAACATCGACTCTCCAAAGAATGCGCGCCCCAGCGCCAGCCCGTATAACCCGCCAGCCAGTTCGCCATCGGCCCAAACTTCCACCGAGTGCGCCCACCCGAGTTCGTGCAGGCGGGAATAGGCATATATCATATCAGGAGTGATCCAGGTTCCGGCCTGTCCTGTCCTGAACTGGGTTGCACAGCCTGTGATCACGGCGTCGAACGCCGAATCGCAGCTTACCGAGAACGTCTGGCGCCGTAACGTCCGACGCAGCGTGCGGCTGACCAGGAATGCGTTGGGCAGGAGGATGGTGCGGGGGTCGGGTGCGTACCATACCGGTAATCCGTCGTGGGTGCCCCAAGGGAAGATGCCTTGCCGGTAAGCGTTCAGCAGTCGCTTGGGCGAGAGATCGGCGCCGACGGCAAGCAAATCGCCAAGATCGGCGCACGCAGTGCAAAGGGGGGGGAAGTCGCTATCGGGAGAGAGCAGCGGGATCACGGCGGGTGCGGTGTCCGGCGGCGACCGGGCGAATCAGTTTTCGACGACCCGGCGTGCGCCGTTGTAGCGTTTGACCCAATAGGCGCTCTGCATGTTCTCGACACGAATTTCGGCGCCCGGCTTGGGGGCATGCAGAAAATAGTTGTCGCCGAGGTAAATGCCGACATGCGAGAAGGTGCGGCGCATGGTATTGAAAAATACCAGATCCCCCGGTTTGAGGTCGGTGGCGGCGATTCGTTCGCCAACCTCGCTCATTTCGCGTGCGGTGCGCGGCAGCAAGGTGCCGATGGTGTCTTTGAACACCAGGCGTACAAAACCGCTACAGTCGAGGCCGCTGCTTTCATCGTTGCCGCCACGCCGGTAGTTGATCCCGACCAACTGCAAGCCCTTCAGGATGACATCCTGGGTGGCGTTACTGTACCGTTCGAGAAACGAGGTGTCTTCCGGCTTTTTGGTGACTTCGTCGGCCATCGTGACATTGACGGTCAACAGAAAAAAAGCGGACAGCAATGTGCGGAAAAATTTGCGCATGGGGCGTGACTTTAGGCGTTTTGTTACACTCTGTAAAGTCTTGCGGTCGACGCCGACGACCCGTGCCGAATAGAATTTCGCCCATCGCTATGATCCGGGCCTTGAAGAAAGCGCACCATCCATGAGTGACCCCATCCTGCCGCGTATTCTGGTTGTTGACGATTCCCGCATGGTGCGGGCGTCCATTGTCAAACATCTGAAAGGGCATTACGAAGTCCGCGAGGAAGCGGATGGCGAAGCAGGCTGGCAGACGCTGGTGCTCGATCTGTCGGTGGTGGCGATCATCTCGGATCTGCAAATGCCGAAACTGGATGGCTTCGGTTTACTCAACCGTATTCGTTCCTCCAAGCTGCGGCGCTTGCAGGAGATGCCTTTCATACTGGTGTCGGGTGCCGAGAGTGAAGAGGAAATGTCCCGCGCGAAGCGTCTTGGTGTGTCGGATTTCATTACCAAAGGTATCGGAACGACGGAGATTCTGGCCAGAGTCAATAACTTGCTCGAGCTTGTGCGGACCAAGACCTGTGTCGAGGACACCCGCAAAGATCTCGTACAGGACAGCCAAAGCGGCATCTACACGCGCAAGTACATCGAACTGCAAGCGGCGCAGGCGTTGTCGCATGCCGCCCGTCACAACAGCGAAGTCAGCGTCATGGTGCTGGGGCTGGATCATTACGATGCCCTCGAAGAGAAGGTCGGCACCGAATTGGCCGCACAGGTGTCCGGCCGGTTCGCCCAGATGTTGTCGGCCAAGATGCGTCGGGAGGATAGCCTCGGCCATTTTGAAGAAGGCCAGTTCGTAATCGTCTCGCCCGGCACCTCGCCGGCACGCTGCGCCTCGTTTGCCGACCGTGTGCGTGAAGCCGTGCAAGTGGCGCATGTGGCGGTGCAGGGCAAGCGCTTGAAATTGACAGTCAGCGCTGGTGTGGCCAATGCGCCGGAAGACAAGGTGGTGTCGGCAGGCGCACTGCTCGAACTGGCGTCGAGTCGCCTGCACGAGGCCGCTCAGGCCGGTGGCAATCGCATTGTGATGGGCGGTCGCGGCCGCGTGCCGGTCCGTGCACTGACTTTGCAGCAGGCGCTGGATCTGCTGCGCGGCGGTCACACCGATGTTGTCTTGCCGCAACTGGCAAAACTGGGTGTCGAGATCTTTCCGCTGATCCGGTTGCTCGATGCCCAATATGGATGGGGGCTAGACATCGAGGCCGTGGCACATCGCCTCGCCAGTGAACCACAAGAATCGGATGGCGAGAAATAACAACCTTTATAAACAGATAATTAGTCGCGGATATTCAAGTTTTGCTCGAAGTTTTCCAGCGCCACTACAGGGGCGGGCTGCCACCCCGCCTGCCGATGTTCGGCGACGACATTGGTGAAGATGCCGCCGCGCACGAAGAAACGAGCGGTCAGGCGCATGAAGCGCGGCTGGAGCGCCGCGACGAGGTCGTCGAGAATCCGGTTGGTCACGGCTTCGTGGAAGCAGCCCTCATTGCGGAACGACCAGATATACAGTTTCAGGCTTTTCAACTCGACGCAGAGCTGATCCGGAATGTAATCCAGCGTCAGCGTAGCGAAATCGGGCTGGCCGGTTTTCGGGCACAGGCAGGTGAATTCGGGAATCTGCATGTGGATGTGGAAATCGCGGTGCGCGGCCGGGTTGGGAAAGGTTTCCAGAGTTTTGTTCGGTTGAGTGCTCATGTCATGCCGTCGGTGAAAAGGTCAAAGTGATATTATAGCCGGCCGCTCAACGACCCCCATGCGGGCCGTCAAGAAACAATGCGTCTGACCAAGCTCAAACTCGCCGGTTTCAAATCCTTCGTCGATCCGACCCAGGTGGCCTTGCCGGGCCAGCTGGTGGGCGTCGTCGGGCCGAACGGATGCGGCAAATCCAACATCATGGATGCCGTGCGCTGGGTGCTGGGCGAATCGAAAGCGTCGGAATTGCGCGGCGAATCGATGCAGGACGTCATCTTCAACGGCACGACCAGCCGCAAGCCGGTCTCGAGGGCCTCGGTCGAACTCATTTTCGACAATTCGCTCGGTCGTGCGCTCGGGCAGTGGTCGCAATATGCCGAACTCTCGGTGAAGCGCGTGCTGACGCGAAACGGCCAGTCCGACTACTTCATCAACAACCTGAAAGTACGCCGTAAGGACATCACCGATCTCTTTCTCGGTACCGGGCTGGGGCCGCGCGCCTACGCAATCATCGGCCAGGGGATGATTTCACGCATCATCGAGGCTAAGCCCGACGATTTGCGCGTATTTCTCGAAGAAGCGGCGGGCGTGTCGCGCTACAAGGAGCGGCGCAAGGAGACCGAGAGCCGTCTCGAGGATACCCGCGAAAACCTGGCGCGGGTCGAAGATATCCGGCTGGAACTGACCAACCAGATCGAACGCTTGGGCGCGCAGGCCGAAGTGGCGCGAAAGTATCACAGTCTCAACGACCAACTGACCCTCAAGCAGCAACTGCTGTGGCTGGTGCGCCGTAACGAGGCTGAGGCGGAACGTCAGCGCGTCGCGCTCGAGGTGGAGCGCGCTACAACCGATCTGGAAGGCCAGTCCGCAGCGCTACGTGAGACCGAAGCGCGGCTGGAAGCGGCGCGCGAGACCCATTTCGGTGCGGGCGACACGCTGCACAATGCGCAGAGCGACATGTATGCGGCCAATGCCGAAGTGGCGCGGCTGGAGGCGGAGATCCGCCATCGCCGCGATTCGCTGTCGCAACTGCATGCCCGTCTGGGCCAACTGGAAGACGAGCACGTGCATTGGCAGGCGTCGGCAGAAAAACTCGGCGAAGATCGCCAGCACTGGGAAGAGCAACAGGAGATCAGCCTGGCACGCGTCGAAGAAGCGAAGATGCGCCTGGAGGCGCAGATGGAGCTGGCGCCGCAGGTCGAGGACACGCACGCGCAGGCGGTTGAGGAACTGAACCGCTTGCGGACGCGCACCGCCAACGGCGAACAGAAGCTGGAAGTCGAGCAGACCAACAAGGCGCACGCGCAGCGCACGTTACAAGCCATCGCCCAGCGCCGCGAGCGGCTGCGGGAGGAGGCGACCGGGCTGCATGCGCCAGCCGACGACGATCTCGCCGAACGCGACGAAGAACTGGCCATGCTGCGCGAGGAACTTGCCGGCGATCAGGAAAATCTGGCCGACTTGCAGCGCGAAATTCCCGAACTGGAAGCCACCCGTCGCCAGGCCCAGGCCGAACTGGCGCAAGCCGGCAAGGAACTGGCGGCAGCCGAAGCCCGTCGCGCCGCGCTGGAGCAGATGCAGGCGCGGACCCAGCAAGGTAGCAAGTTGCCCGATTGGCTGGCGCGGCATGGCCTTGCCCAGGCCGCACCGCTGTGGAAACGCCTGCATGTCGAGCCCGGTTGGGAAGATGCGGTCGAGGCGGTGTTGCGCGAACATCTGAATGCCATTGAGGCCGACGACCCGACGCGCTTGGCCGACTGGCTGACCGACCGTCCCGATGCCAAGCTCACCGTGCTGCTGCCTCAAGGCGCGACGGCGAGCGTTTCGCCGGGCGGCCGCCTGATCGAACGCATCCGGGTTGACGATGCTCGCCTTTCCGCCGTGCTGGCCGACTGGCTGGCGGGGGTGCATGCCGTGGCGACGCTCGACGAAGCGCTGGCCCGCCGCGAACAA